>Ga0315316_10000711_pt1 | contig 22344 bp, 20 predicted proteins | sample M160m3416metaG_FD_203702 | JGI IMG/M metagenome (GOLD analysis project Ga0315316, IMG submission 203702) | Ammonia-oxidizing marine archaeal communities from Monterey Bay, California, United States - M1 60m 3416 | ecosystem: Environmental > Aquatic > Marine > Intertidal zone | place: USA... | reverse complement strand
ATTTTACAAAGAAAAACTCAATATTAATTTTGAATATTTACCATCTCCTTTGGATACTAAAATGTTTGAAAAAATTCCAAACGTTGAAAAAACTCCTAATCAAGTTGCATATGTTGGTCGAGATAGTCATGAAAAAGGAATTGATATTCTAAAAAAAGCAGAATCTAAAATTAATGGAAATGTAGTTTATTGTACAGATCGTTCTTGGGATGAAGCAATGAAAGTAATAAAATCTTCTAGTGTTGTTGTAGTGCCATCTAGAATGGAAAGTCTTCCAACTGTTGTCAAAGAAGCATTTTATCTTAACATTCCAGTAATTGGAACTAATGTTGGAGGAATTCCTGAATTAATTTCACATGATGAAACTGGCATTTTGGTTTCTCCTGAAAATTCAGGAGAAATTGCAAATGCAGTCAACGAATTACTATCTAATCCTGAAAAAGCACAAAAACTAGCAACTAATGGAAATAATTTTGTAAAAAAGAATATGACATGGGAGGTTATGTTACCAAAATACATTCAATTTTACGAAGATTTGTTAAATGATTAACCAATAATCTTGTTAATATGTTCACAAATCTCTAATGCTTGATCATTTGTGAGTTGTGGATATGATGGAAGTGATAAAATTAGTTTCGAAAATTTCTCACTGTTAGGTAATTCGAATCTATAAGATTGATAAATTGGCTGTTGGTGTATCGGTGTTTCATAATAAATGGCTGAACCTATCTCATTATCTGTTAATTCTTTACGTATCTCATCTCTTTTTTCATGTTTTAGTACAATTTGATGATATACTGATTTCCCATCTTTATTTTCAGGCAAAATACAATCTTGTGCTAAATTTTTTCTATAAATTGAAACAATTTCTCTTCTCCGTGCAGTTTTCTCATCAAGATGTCTCAACTGAACTCTACCAATAGCGGCATTTACAGTATTCAATCTCATTGTAAATCCCATCTTATCAAATTCATTTTTTGTTTTTCTTCCATTGTCTCTAATCGATCTTATTTCTGATGCAGTTTCCTCATTGTCAGTTGTAGTCATTCCTCCGTCTCCACCAACTGTCATATTCTTTGTTGGATAAAATGAAAAGCATCCTACATCTCCTAAACTACCAACCTTTTTTCCTTTGTACTCTGCACCATGTGCTTGACACGCATCTTCTATAATTGGAATTTTTTGTTCATCTGCAAATGATTTGACTGAATCAAAATCACATGGATTTCCATAAATGTGAACTGGTATAATCCCTGTAGCGTCTTCCCATGTGTATCTAGCGTATGTTTTTTTCCTATCAGCCATATCAATTTCCCCATCTTCCATATTCACATCTGCTAATAATGGATATGAATTACACATTCGAATACAATTAGCTGAGGCAATAAACGAATTAGTTGGAGTAATTATTTTATCAGACTTGGTGGTATCAAAACCTTCACTAGATAAACCCAAAGCCATCAATGAAATTTGTAATGCACTATTTCCTGAACTGACTGAAACTGCATATTTTGTTCCTATATATTGTGCAAATTCTTCTTCAAACTTTGAAACACTTTCACCACCTACAAAGGATTCATTTCGTAATGCGTGAATTGCAGCCTCTTCCATCTCATCTGTAAATTCTTGAACAAAAAATGGAATTTTCATATCAAATATCTCCTATACCGTGTTTTTTTAAGTGATTTAAAAAATCATTACAAATTTTATCCAAATTAAAATTCTCTTTCACAAAATCTCTGCCTTTCTTACCCATCTCTCTCGATTTTTCTAGATTATTTAGTAATAATGAAAGTTTTTCAAATAATTCTTCTGGATTATCTTTCTCTATTAAGAAACCTGTCTCACAGTCCTTCATCAATTCTGGTATACCTCCAACATTAGTTGCTATTACAGGTTTTTCCATCAATTGTGCCTCTTGTAATGTAAGTGGAGACATATCTATTCCACTAATTAGTGCATAGACATCAATCTCTGTTAAAAATTCCCGTACTTTATCTGGATACTCCAAAGAACCAAGCCAATGAAAATTTTCATACTTCTCTAATAATGGCAGAACTTCATCTCTATATGCACCGTCACCTGCCCAATAGAAATGCACATTCGGCATTTTTTCTAAAACTTCTGGCAATATCTTCATCTCTTTTGTTTTTTCCCAGATTGTTGCACTCTGTAAAATCCCAACACATGGATGTTTTAATTCCATCCCTCTTTTATGAAACCAATTTTTAGGATTAATTGCCTGATACATTGTTTCAACTGGTTTTCCAGAATAACGTTGCTTAGTAATTTTTGACAGATGATTACAAATAGGTAAAATCAATTCTGAGTTTTTGAAACATTCTTCTCCAATCTCTTCCCATTTGTTTATGGCAATTTTTCCACTTGTTGAGTTATACAATGTTTCTCTTGCCATGATTATCTCTGACCAATGATCTCCTCGTAAGTGAACAATTACAGGAATATCAGTTTTTGATGCTTCTAATGCAAAATGTTTAGTTCTGTCAACAAAAATTACATCTGGTTTAAACTCACTTACAAGTTTCTTAAATTTTTTATTTGATGAAAACCATTTTGAAATTTTTCGGTTTGGAAATCCATCAGCATAATCTACATCTAAAACAATTTTTACATCCACGTCATACTCCTCCAATTTTCTGGCAAATTCTTTTAGATGAAATATTTTTGAACTTGAAGCACCAATCAGCAATTTCAACTTATCTTTTGATATTTTTGGATGTATAATATCTACTCGTATAATTTGTAACTAAATTTCGTCAAATTTCTTCATAGAAACTATATCTTCTATCCATTTTTCTAAGAATACAGTTGGCTTCCAATCCAGTTTCTCTTTAATTAAACTAATATCTGCAACTGTTCTTTTGACATCTCCTTTTAATTCAGGTCCAAAAATTGGCTCTATTTCCAAGCCTGAAAATTTTATAATAGTTTTTGCTAAATCTAAAATTGTTATGGATGTATTTGTTCCTACATTAAAAAAATCATGATTTACGTTACTATCCATTGACATAATATTTGCATTTGCTACATCTTCTACATATACAAAATCTCTGAATTGTGTCCCGTCTCCATTAATTTTTGGTGGTAGTTTATCACGTATTCTCTCCAAAAATAATTTTAACACTCCGGCATATTCTTTTGATTGCCCTTTACCGAAGACGTTAAAGTATCGTAATCCAATTACTTTTGCACCATTTTTTGAATATCTTTTAGCTAATTCTTCTTTTTGTAATTTTGTCTCTGCATATGGATTAATTGGATTTTTACTATCTTCTTCTCTAATTGGAATTCTCTCTGGATTTCCATAAACGCTTGATGAACTTGCATATACAACTTTAAAATTATTTTTTACTGCTAATTTTAGAATATTTTCGGTTCCATTCACATTAACATTATGATATTCTTCAGGTTTGGAAAATGAATCTTGTACTGATGCAAGAGCAGCTTGATGAAATACCCCATCAATTTCCTTCATTTCTTTTTCAAGTAACTCCAGATTCAAAATTGTGTCGTTTAGAAATGTTATCTTATCTCTAACTGATTTCAAATTTTCTTCTTTTCCAGTGTTCAAATTGTCAATTACTGTTACACTATCACCTCTAGCAACTAATTTTTTTACAATATTACTTCCTATGAATCCCGCTCCACCAGTTACGACATATTTCATTACTCTTTACCTAGACCTATTGCATAATAATCTGCATCTAATTGTTTTTCAGCTAACATTCTTCTACAATCGATAATCAACTTCTTTTTCATCTTTTTAAATTCATTATTGCTTAATTTTTGATATTGCTTCCATTGTGTCATAATTATGACACAATGACTTCCTAATATTGCATCTTGAATTGATTTTGTATAATTTATCTTATTTTTAAACACATTTTTTGTATTTTCTATTGCTTTTGGATCATGAACAGTCACCTTTACTTTTCTTTTTAACAATTTTTTGATTAACTCTATTGCAATAGAATCTCGTATATCATCTGTATTTGGCTTAAATGATGTTCCTAGAATCGTAATCTTTTTTGATTCCAGAACCCCTAATTTTTTCTTAGCTATTAAAATTATTTCCTCTAATTGTTTTACATTTACATCTTCTACGGCATTAAGTAGTGTTGGTTTAACCCCTGTAATCTTTGCAAATTTTATCAATGCTTTCATATCTTTCGGTAAACATGAACCACCATAACCCGGTCCTGCATTGAGAAATAATCCTCCTATTCTAGGATCTAATCCAATTGTTTTTGCTACATCGTCTATGTTTGCTCCAGGTATTTTTTGACAAATATTTGATAATTGATTGATAAAACTAATCTTTGTTGCAAGGAATGAATTATTTGCATATTTTATCATCTCTGCTGTCTGATGATTAGTAACTATGATTGGCGTTTTTGGATGTAATTTTGTAAAGAATTTTTCTATTTTTTTCATAAACTTAGTTCTATATCCACCCAATACTACTGCATGAGGAAATTTTGTGTCTTTAATTGCTGTACTTTCTTGTAAAAATTCGGGGTTTGAAATTAATCCAAAATCTTTTTCAGCCTTCTTTTTTGAATTATTTTCTAAAATTGGCAAGATGACATCCTTCATTGTTCCAGGCACCACTGTACTTTTGATCAATATGATGTGCTGTTTTTTGCTTTTTTGAATGCTTTTCCCTAATGAGATCATTGCTTTTTTGATAATAGATAGATCAATTGCACCAGTTCTATTTTGTGGAGTCCCCACAGTTACAAAAATTAAATCACAATCTTGTACTAATGATATATCATTCTTGACTTTCAATTTCTTTTTCAATCCATTCTTCAAAGTTTTTTCTAAATCTGGTTCAAAGAATGGTGAAACTCCATCAGATATCTTTCGACACCTTTCTTCATTAACATCTATTCCGACAACATCAAATCCTTTTGAAGCTAAAACACTTGTGAGTGACAGACCCACAAAGCCTAACCCAATAACTCCTATTTTCATCTAATCACTCTGTTGTTCATGCTTTTCTAAATGTAATCTCTTGTGAATTCTTATAAGATTCTACTGTTCCTACATCAACTTCTTCTTCATTTTTATTTAATGTAATTGCAAGAACTTTTTGTTTTTCTTTAATTAAATTTTGAATTGCATCTGTCAATTGATATTCTTTTCCTTTACCCTTCTTTATTTTTTTTAAACTAGTAAAAATTTCTGGTCTAAAATAATATAACGGTAAAATACCAAAATTTGACTTTGGTTTATCTGGTTTTTCTATAACTTGATTTACTTCAAATAAATTATCAGATATTTTTGCAACTGTAGGAACACCATATTTTTTAAAATCTTTAATCTTTTTACATAATAATATGGCCTTTGCATCAGGATTTTTTTTTGCAGTATCAATTAATCTTACAATTGGGTGTTTTGATTTACTTAATATTGTAACATCTCCTGCATGAACTATGAAATCCTCTTTTCCTACATATCTTTCTGCGCGTCTTACTGCATCTCCAAAACCCAATGGTTTGTTTTGATTAATCCAAACCAAATGTGAATTATCTAGTTTTTTGTAAAAGTTTGTTATGAATTTTTTATAATCCCCTGTCAATTCTCTCAAATATGTCTCGTGAGGCGTAAAATGATCCTCAATAGATCTCTTCTCTCTTCCAACAACAAAACAATAATCTCGAAAATTCATTGAGTATAGTTGTTCATAGATATACTGTAACAATGGCAAAACAACCCTATTCTTTGTAAACCCCTGAGAAAAAATTGGCATCATCTCTTTTGGCATCTCTTTTGTAAATGGAAGTAATCTTGTTCCTTTTCCAGCCGCTGTAATAACTACTTTAGTCACAAAAACCCATTCTTAGTCTTATCATTAAGTTTTTAAAATTTTGGAATAAAAGCTATCATTACAAAATTATAATAGGTAAAAATAGGTTCAAAATACAACAATCTGTGATATCAATGTCAAAGCCAAAAATCACCATGAATGACCTTGAAGATGTTACAAAGTCTTTAGAATCGAAAACATTACGCGTTTGCGTTATAGGTATAGGAAGAATTGGTCTTCCAACTGCGTTATCTTTTGCCAAATCAGGTTTGGATACAATTGGTGTCGATATCAATAAACAATTGGTTGATGATATCAATTCTGGAAAATTTCCACTAAAAGATGAACCAGGTTATGAAGACATATTTCATTCTGTTATAAAAAATCAAAAATTTTCGGCAACCACGAATATTGAAGATGCAGTTCCTAATTCCGATCTCATTCTCTTATCTTTACCTACTCCTATGGATGAAAATAATATTCCAGATTACACTGCTTTACGAACTGTTGCATCAAATCTAACTGAAATCTTATCACCACATTCATTAGTAATTGTTGAAAGCACAATAGAACCTGGTTTCATAGAAGATGAAATGGTTTCATTAATATCAAAATCTGGTAGGTTGACTGTTGAACAAAATTTTTTCATAGGCGTATGTCCAGAAAATGCAAATCCAGGTGAAATTTTACATGATTTTACAAGTCTTCCTAGATTAGTTGGAGGAATAAATCAAAATATAACAAAAATAATAAAATCAATTTACAACTTTGTTTTTGGTGTTGAACTTGTTGAAATGCCTAACTGTAAAACTGCTAATGCTGTAAAATTAACAACAAATGTTTTTCGTGACATCAATATTGCATTTGTAAGTGAATTATCTCTTATGTTTGAAAAATTAGGAATAGACACAAACAAAGTATTAGAGGCTGCAAAAAAGAAATATAATTTCCAAATACATTATCCAGGAGCAGGTGTAGGTGGACCTTGTTTACCAATTAATTCATATCAGCTTCTTAATACTGCAAAACGAATAGGTTCAAATCTCAGTATAATTGAATCTGGAAGAAAAATTAATGAGAAAATGCCTGATCATGTTGTAAAATTAACTTCTGAAGCATTCAAAGAATGTAACAAGTCTCTAGAAAATAGTAGTATACTGATTTTGGGTGTTTCGTACAAACCTAATGTAAAAGATATTCAATTAACTCCTGCTGAAAAAATTATTGATAAACTACAAAATCTTGGTGTAACCGTCCAAATCTATGATCCATTTTTTGCATCCGATGAAATATTTGGAATTAAAGTTGTAAAAAATATTGAAAATATAATATCAAAAGTAGATGCTGCCATTATTGTCACTGCACATGATGAATTTAAAACACTGAAACCATCACTATTCTCACAAACATCAAATTCCATTTTAATTGATACTAGAGGTGTTATAGATCCTACTGAAGCAAAACAGGAAAAATTAATTTTTAGAGGACTAGGTCGTGGAGATTAACACATCATCAATTATTGATATTCTAACTCTACGTTACGATACTTCGTTCGATCCAAATCTACCTAAAAAAACCTCATCTGATTTTTTGCCAATTGAAACAACTAACATACCTAATCATATTGAAAGTGCTATCTGTTCTGATATGCAAAACAGATTAGATTGTATTAAAGAAAAAGAGATCTCAATCGCACTAAGCGGCGGGGTTGATTCAACATTGGTACTTTCATTACTCAATAAAATTAAATCAGAAAAAAAAATTCACGCTATTTCGATAAAATTTGAAAATAGTGTGGATGAAACACCAATGGCCTCAAAAATTGCAGAAAAATTTAATGTGGAACACCATATAGTTCATCTTAAAAATTATTTATCTGAATTACCAAAAGCAATTAGTATTATCAAATTACCATTTTGGGATTTACATTGGTATTATGTTGTAAAAAAGGCACAAACATTATCAAAATTACTAATTTCTGGTGATGGTGGTGATGAGTTATTTGGCGGTTATACATTTAGATATAAAAAATTTTTATCTTTAACTTCTGAAAATTCAAGTCCTCTTGAAAAAGTCAAAGCGTATCTAGAATGTCACGAACGTGATAGAGTACCAGATCAAGAAAACATATTTTCTAAAAAATGTAATTTTTCCTGGAACAAAATTTATGAAAAACTTTTGTCTTACTTTGATAATAATTTATCAAGAATTAATCAAGTGTATTTAGCTGATTATAATGGAAAACTTTTGTATAATTTTAATCCAATCAATACTAGAATTATAAAATATTTTGACATGGATTTGTTAACACCAATCTTAAACGATGAATTACTTTCATCTGCACCGCATATTCCTACAGAAAAAAAATATGATGAAAAAAATAATATTGGAAAATTACCATTAAGACAACTACTAGAACAAAACAACGTATCATCTTTAGTTAGCATTGAAAAATTAGGATTTAATGTAAACACCCAAAATTTATGGAAAGAATATGGTCATGATTTATGTAAAGAATATCTTGATAAATCACGATTAGTTGAGGATGGATTGATAAATAATAATTGGATTTTAAAACATATTGATAATCCAGAAATTAATATAAAATATGTCAATAAATTTTTGGGATTGTTGTCATGTGAAATTTGGTATAGATTATTTATAACAAAAGAAATGAATAGTAATACTACATTAGATTAATTTACTATGATGATGTGAGAAAAAAATGAATAAAGATGTGGTAGCTGGTTTAGGAGAGATTGGTAACCCAATATACAAACTACTTTCAAAACAACAAAATGTAATTGGATATGATAAAAATACAAAACTGATAAATCAGAATAAATATAAAAAATTTGAAACATTAGAAACTTGCATATTACATATTGCTATTCCTGTAAATAAAACATTTAATTCAAATGTAATTCAATTATACAAAAAATTTCTCCCTAAATGTATTGTGATTCATAGTACTGTTAGCCCAGGTACCACTCAAACAATACAAAAAAAATTGAAGGTTCCAGTTATTTTTAGTGCAACTAGAGGTGTTCATAAAAGAATGCTAAAAGATCTTAAATCATATACAAAATTTTTTGCTATATCGAAAAATGCTCCAAAAAGAAATTGGGCTATTTCAAAATATAAACAATCTATGAAAAAATCTGGAATAAAAACAAAAATGATGTCAAAACCTGAAACGTTGGAATTAGCAAAAATTCTTTGTGATACATCATATCTTGGTTGGTTGATAAACTATGCCCAACTTACCAACATGATTGCTATTCAACATGGGGTAAATTATGATGAAATGTGGACATTTTCTGATGAAATTCATAAAAAACTTGGAAATAGACCAAAAATGTATCCTGGTTTTATTGGTGGGCATTGTGTTATTCCAAATTTAGATCTTATGCAGAATCAAACATTGAATCTAATCAAATCATTAAACCAACATTATTCAAAAAAAGTTCGAAATTCTAAAACAATTCATAAAAAATATCAAGGAACTAAAAAATAACATGTCTGATAGGATTTCAAAATGTATCGCTTGCGATAGCTCAAATTTCAAATACTATGCTGAAAATACTACATTAAAAGTTCCAATTCATATTTGTCAAGAATGTCAATTACATGTTGCTGGTGAATCTCAAGAACAATTGGATAATATAGTTAAAGAATTCTATAAACAGGATTTTTGGGATATTGAAAGAGATCGTGAACTAAATGATGAACATGATGATCAATATTCTATTGGGAGAAAAAAATTATTTTCGTCACAAATTAAATACATACAAAAACATATCTCTAAAAATTCAAAAATACTTGAGATAGGGAGTGGTCATGGTGAAGCCTTAATCCAATTTGAAAAATTAAATTATAATGTAACTGGAATTGAACCTGATTCTCAAAATGTCGAAAATCTTAAAAAAATCTTAAAAAAATCAAAAATCATTCAATCAAATATTGAAGAATTTGATATGGATCAAAAATTTGATGTTATATGGATGAGCCATGTATTTGAACATCTATCAAACCCTATTTCATTTTTAAATAAAATTAAGTCTAAAATGGAAAAAAATGGAATTTTATTCATTGAAGTTCCTAATGTAACAAAAAAGAAAGATTATAGAACATTTACTTTTGCACCACATGCGTATAATTATTCAGGACTTGCACTACAAAACATCTTAGAGAAAACTGGATATGAAATCATTTCATGTGATTATTTTGGACCGCCAACAAAATTTCATGGGGCATTAAATAAATTTTATAAAAAATTCAAAAAAACTAATTTTTATCAATACTATCCAAAAATTCTCTTTGATTCTTTTACAGGGGAGGATTTACGTATAATCTCAAAACTCTCTTAATTTTAAATAAATTTTTTTATTGTTTTCAAAAATCTTTGTGCCACTATTTCCCAATTATATTCTTCTTGAATAAATTTTAAACCACTATTTCCCATCTCTATTGATAACTGATTATTTCTTATTAGTTCTGAAATTTTTTCAATTATGTCTTCAGCAGATCCTTCTTTTACTAGAAAGCCTGTTTTTTTATCCACCATCATCTCTTTGTTTCCTCCTACATCTGTTGCAATCACAGGTTTTTTCATCAATTGTGCTTCTTTTAATGTCAAAGGTGCTAAATCCATTCCTGTAATTAACGCATAAACATCTACTGTATCCAAAAATTTTCTTACATTTTCTGGATAACTCAGTCTACCTATCCATTTGAAATTTTCGAATTTTTCTAATCTTTTAGTTATTTCTTCTCTATATTTCCCATCTCCTGCCCAGTAAAATTGAATTTCTGGAACTTTTTCTAAAACTTTTTCTAAAACTAAAAGTTCTTTTGTTTTACCCCACCAATTTGCATCTTGAACCAAACCTACACATGGATGTTTTAAATTCATTTTTTCAGTAGAATACCATCTAGAAGAATCAATCCCTTCTAAAAAAACTCCCGTATTTTGATTTGGATAGTGTTCTTTTACCACTTCTTCTAGATATTTACAAATTGGTAAAATTGCAGTTGCTTGTGCAAAAACTTTTTCTGAAATTCTATTTCTAAGAAATATCAGTGTTCTTGTTTTCAAATTTTTTCCCAGAGTTTTCATTCCCCAAAAATATTCTTGCCAATAATGACCACGTAATAAAACAAAAGTTGGAATACCTGTTTTTATAGAGTGCAATGCAAAATGTGTTTGCCGATCGACAAAAATTGCATCAGGCTTAAATTCTTGAATTAACTTTTTAAATTTTTTATCTCCATTAAACCAATCTGAGATTTTTTTGCTTGGGAAACCTCCACTGTAGTCTGAATCTTTAACTAACTTAACAATAATTTTCTCTCTTTCCAATGCCTCAGAAAATTCCTTTAAATGAAATAATTTTCCTAAACTACCATATGCAATTAATAGTTTCATTACTTGATCACATAAATCTTCAATATTAAATCTACGATGAATTAATCCTGAATAACATTACTTAATATGAAATTTCATATTAGTACGTCATCTTTTATTTTAGAGGAATTTATGCATCAATCCAATTATTCTCTCAAGAGCAACATCGTTATTCAAATTTTTTAATGCATGAGTTCTACCCGCATTTGCTATGTCTTCCCACTTTGGATTTTTACGATCTTCAAGAAATTCGAAAAATTTTTCTTTATAATTTTCCTCGTTAATGAAAATTGCATTCTTCCCATCCTCAAATCCTAAAAACTTACAATCATTTTTTTCTGTAACTTCCATGAATGTTAAACATCCTGCAGCAGGAATTTCAAAATATTTTATCACTGGATAAAAAGTTCCAGCTGCAATTGATGCACAATATTTTGATAAATATGCTGGATAATCTTGATTAACATGTTTTCCATTTTTTATTTGTGTGAAATTAACACACTCTAACTCTCTACATTTTATTCGTAGCTTGTACATATAATGAGCTGAATTTTTTGGATTGAGAATTTGATTAGCTATCTTAGATTTCCATGATGGTTTTCCAACATTACCTGTTAGTAATATCTTATCATCTATTCTATTTCTAAACGGATTCAAATTTTTGTATAAATCTGATTCAAGACACCAAAAAATTTCTTCATACTTGAATTCTTTGGGATAAAACTGATAGAAATAGGATCTAGGAAAAAAATTGAAATAATAATCTATTTTATATTTCTCATGAAATAAGTATGGATCAATTTTCTTAGTTCTTATTTCATGTGGGTCTCCACATTTTGCAATAACAGGGATCTTCAAATTTTCCATTCCATTAATTGTTTCTGGTAATGCCCATGGAGTATTATCTGGAAGTAAGATTATATCGAATTTATCTTCTAGAATTGATGCATCAAAAAAATCATCTGTTGGAAAATATGTAATCTTGATATTATTATTTCGTTTTAATGCTTTCATAAAAAAATAATATAGAGACATATCGAAATGTGAACCTGAAAAAAATATGTTAGTTTTTTTATAAATAACTGCAACATTCAACCTTGTTCCAATTTCAGACATTTTAGCTAAGTATGCTAAAATCTTTCTTTATAATAACATCGCTAATACATCGTCAACTTAATGTATCTTCTTAGTGAAATTGATATACCTGAAGTTAAAGATAGAATGGAGGCTAATTCAAGATGTTAATTGTATCACAAAATATGACAAACTACGATGTTACACTTCCTGAAGATACAATATTTAGAATTAATCTTGCATGGATAAATGATCTTGAAACTCTGAAAACTATACTCCAAAAACATGAAAAACATAGTATATTTATTGATTTACCAAAAAATAGAACAAAACCTCCAAACAATAGATACTCTATGGATGAAATAAAACCAATTTTAGAATCTTATTCTAACATAAAGTATTTTGCATTATCAAATGTTGACTCTGCAGAATATCTGGCTGAATACTTGGATTATGTACCAAAAAATGTTGTAATTGTTCCTAAAATTGAGAGCCCATTGGGAATTAAGAATATTGAAGAAATTTCAAATTTATTAGGAGATGAAAAGATTGTGATGCTTGACCATGATGATCTATACTCTTCAATGTTAAAGAAAAATGATGATCCTAAAAACTTTCAAGTTTACATACAATCACTAATCAATTTTTGTAATCAAAATAATGTAGCTCTCTTAAGAACTGTTGGTGTGATGTTTGCAGATACCGAAAAACGTGTATCTGATTATGTTAATTAGCTAATTATCCCAGTCAAATCTTTGATTGATAATCTGAAAAAATTTTTCATTATGTGGTTTGTATAATTTCAATAATCTTTCTCTAGTATCATCATTCATTTTCTTATATTCTGCAGCTTTTCGATTTTCTGGATTTTGTATTCTATAATCAGATGTCTGTAAAAATCTAAAAATATCTAGTAATGTATCCTGAGGATTATTATGCATGTCTTCTGTTGATAAAAGATGAATTTGATCTCTTGGAAAAATGTTAAACCATAATTTAATTTGATTTTCATAAAAACCCTTTGAAATATATGATCTATTTCGATTTACACTTTCTAAAAAAGAATGATTTTCTAAAAATTGTATCTCTTCTTCTATAGCGTCTTCAAATGTCAATCTTTCTGATTTCATTCTCAGTCCTAAATTATAATTTGAATATGCTCTATCTACAGGATTTCGAAAAATTGCGATAATTTTTACATCTGGTAAAATATCATGAATTCTTTCAGCTGCTTCTTTTTTCCAAAAATAAAATGGTGTATCTTCTCCTGTAATTGATATGCCTGTTTCTCTTTCTACATTATCCATGTTTTTTTGTAAAGGAAACATTGTTCTGTACCAATTAATTCCTAAATGATAATTACTATCAAAAAATCCAATTTCATCATATTCTGCAGGTAAAATTGATGGGTGTTCACAAATATTGTAATAAAGTGATGTTGACCCACTTCTCACTGTACCAATAATTATGAAATCTGGAAGTACTCTTGATGATGCAGTAATTCCTTTTAGACCACGTTTTACGTAAGTGTAATAAGGTCCTCGAATTGAATTCTTAATAGATTTTTTGTTCATATTATATTTCAAACACAATCAAGTTCTTAAATTAAATAACTCATAATTTATTTCATAGTAACTACAATTTCTCTGTATCCAAGAATTTTTTTTGATCTTTTTTATTTGATAATGATCGTTCATTGATATGATCTTCAAATTGTTTTTGAAGATTTCTTAATTCATCCAACTCTTTGTCTGTAATTTTCTCATTGTTTGAAATTTTTGTAATCAAATTAATCATTTTCAAATTTAATGTCAAACTAAATTGTGAATTTATTAATACTCTGGCCCAGTATGGGTTGCTCTCCATCCATACATCTGCTTCTGCTCTATAGGATGGAGTTTTTTTGTAATGAGCATAACCTATTCCAATTAGTAGTGGTATCCCTACAAGGACAACAATGATAATGTACTGCTCAAAAGAAGGGAAAATACTTTTCAAAGAAGGATAATTTTCAATTGCTAGGTAATATGTAACAGTTAAGGTATTGGTTGCCGCAAAAATAAATGCAAAATACGTACTCCAACCTTGTCTGAAATAGAACCATGCACGAAAACCAACATTTTTACTCATTGAATAATTTGAATATTTTTAGTATATCAATTTCACTATGATAAATAACTACCATAAAACTCAATTTCATTATCATTTTCTTAAATCAAATAAATTGTAGTCTATCTCAAATATTGCTAATTCTACCTTTGACTCATCTATTCCATATACCTTTTTGAGATAATTGAATTTACTTGATTCATCATAAAATTCATCAAAAAATTGATTTTGATTATCTACTACAATAAATTTTAAATTATTATCTCTAGCCTTAACAATAAATTCCTCAATATTTTCAAATTGTTTTGTATCAATTATATTAAAATCAAATTCTAATTTTCCACTTCTATCTAAATCAGGTTTTGGAAAGTTTGGCCAATTATTCAATAAAATTGAAGCTTTAAGATAACCAGACTGGTCATATGAATTAGTTACATTTGTCCGTTTTACGATTTCTTGAGAAATCAAAAAAGAATTTTCTCGATTAACTTCATCTTTCTTTTGATACTCTATGAATGATATGGATGAAATTATAATGAATAAAATTATAATTGTAAACATTTTGTTATTATCAAGAAATTTTCTATTCACTGAACCTGAAAATGCAGTTGAGATTATAACAAATAAGGGTATTAAAATTAAAACATATCTTATTTCATCTATGCCTCTCATGTATGCATAAAGAGATGGTAATAATAATGAAAGACTGGACAATAAAATCACCATCGAATTAAAATCAATATTGAATATTTTTTTATTTTTTACTCGATTAATGAAATTTAATAATATAAAAAATCCAAAAAATGGTATTAATGATAACCCCAAAAATTTTAGCAATCTAGTAAAACTTGCATAAGCTGCTTCCCCAATAACTGGTTCACCTGGTTTATTGTAGAGCTCTTTATGAATCTCATATGCTTCATTGTCTACAACTTTGGGTGACATTTGTTCACCTGAAATAATAAATTTTTTGAAAAATTCAAAACCTGATAGAATTCCTTCATAACCATTTCTACCACAATTTATTTCATCAAAATTATTTAAATTACAAATGTCTTGTGTAGTATCCATTCGTAACATGCCCACAGTAATTAGAATTAACGTTAAAGAAAAAATCATTCCAATATATAATAATATTTTTTTTTTATTTCTGAATTTAAAAAAATACATTATAGTAAATGGAACCACCAACAATAATCCTTCATATCTCACTATTGTCATACAAGCAATGCATACAAAGCTTAGAACTAATGATAAATCTGTCCTTTTTAGAAATAATGCAATAGATAATACAAATAAAAATAAAAATAAATTATAATTTATTCCTTCAATTGATATCAACAACAATCTTGGTTCTAAAGCCAACATTAAACACCCTAATAGTGCATATCTCACTTTCACAAATCTTCTTAAAATAAAAAATACAGGAATAATAGTTGCTATTGATATTACAGCACTTAGACTTCTTTGAAAATTCATCAAAAACATAGGTTCATTTTTTTCCAAAAAAATAAAAAATAACGATAGAAAATTTGACCAACCTGAGTTTGCAACTAGGTAATTTATCGGCAAACTTAATTCAAAAGAGGTTTTTGCTGCATAAACAAAATTAAAAAATCCATCAGTAATTATTGGAATATCAAATGGTAAATAGTAAAATCTAATCGATAGTCCTACCGTTATTATTAAAATTAAATAAATGAATGTTCTCTCATCTTTCACTTTACTCAAATTTGAAATTATTTCCATAAAGACCATCCATTTCTAAAATTATCATTATTTTTTATTTTAATTCGCAATCTTTGAACTAGAAATTGCTCATTTAAAACATCTGTTCATCATTAATCTTTTCTAACAACTTAAGAATAATATTTTTTGTAATCTTTGTTGGATTATTATCTATATGTTTTGAGTCTGTCATTATCAAATCTGCTGCTTGATTCAAATCACCTTTCAATTTAATTTCTGGAATTTTCATTTTCTCAATGATTTTTTTAAACCTCTCATAAAATATTGATTTATTAAATTCATGAGCAACTGTTGTTGTATATCCTAATGCATGACCGTGCGCATAACCTTCATTAGAATATACATATGATAATGCATGACCTAAAGTTGTAGATGCATTACCAAAACTTAATCCAGAAAATAATGATCCTATAACTAAACTCTCATCATTATCTTTCAGTATTCCATTTTCTAGATAGTCAAATGCTTGGTTCCCAAAAAATTTTGTATAACTATTGCTTAGTTTACTGTCATAAGCTTCTGTACACTGTGCACATGCATCAATAGATGCATAATTTTTTATCTTATCTGGAGTATTTTTTATAAAATTGGAATCAATTATTGCAACATCTGCAATTAATCTATCATCGTGAAAACTTTTTTTCTCTCCATTTACTTTTAAAACTGATATTCTGGTAACTTCACTACCGCTCCCAAAATTTGTTGGTATTAAAATTTTAAACTTATTTAATTTATACGCAACAAATTTTGTAACATCCAAAACACTACCTCCTCCCAAACCAATTATTGAAGAAATTTTTTCATTTTGATACATTTCTAAAATTTTTTCAACTGTATCTATTGATGGATTAGATTCTACATCATCAAAAATTAATTTTGGTTCAATTTTAAGATATGATAACCAATCTCGTTTTTTTGCTCCAGAAGATGTTATCAATAACGAATTTTCATTTAAATCATACTTTTGTACCGAATTTTTTCCAATAATTATTTCTGATGGTTGTTTGATTGTATACATTAGATATGTTTACAATTTTGATTAGAACTTAAAATGTTGCCATATCTCTAATCATTTTGTTTACTTGTAAATTATACAAGTAATTGTATAATTGAAAAATTTCAATGTTATGTACATATCAATTATAGTTATTCTTTATATATTCAATCTAAAATAGTAAGATTCTTTGGAAAAGAATAGACCCCTCAAAATCTATTTAGGTGATTTGACTTATACTACGGTCACCTTAGCTACTGAGGCATTTCCACTAAATGTTGGTTTTATAGCAAGTTATTGTAAAAAATTATTCGGTAAGGATGTAGATATTACATTATTCAAGTATATTGAAGATATTGATAAGGCAGTAAATGAAAACCCTCCTGATATTCTTGGTTTAAGTAATTACTGTTGGTCTCATAATGTTAGTTCAGAAATTTTCAAAATGTGCAAAAAAACAAATCCAAACGTTGTTACAGTTTGGGGAGGACCTAACTTTCCAATAGATTTCCCTTCACAAAAAAAATTCATGAAAGAACATTCTGAAGTTGATGTATATGTCCCAACAGAAGGTGAAACTGGTTTTTCTAATGTTGTTAAATTAATTCTTGATCTAAATTCTTTAGATGATGCTCCTATGCAAATATTAAAACACCCTATAGAAGGTTGTGTTTCAAGAAATAAAGATGGTGATATTCAATATAATATTTCTACAATTAGAATTTCATCATTAGATGACATTCCATCTCCATATCAAAATGGTATGATGGATAAATTTTTTGATGGAAAATTAACTCCAATGTTACAAACTAATCGTGGTTGTCCATTTCATTGTACTTTTTGTACTGATGGAAGAGATGAAGTAAATCGTGTAAATCAGTTTAGTATTAAACGAGTTCAATCTGATATTAATTACATTGCTAAACATATTCCAGAAAATACACATAGTTTACACATAAGTGATTTGAATTTTGGCATGTATCCTCGTGATATTGATATTTGTGAGGAATTAGCAAAAATTCAACATGATTATAATTATCCAAAATACATTAAATGCACTACTGGAAAAAATCAAAAAGATAAGATTATCAAAGCCATTAAAAAATTAAATAATTCCTTACGTGTAACAATGTCTGTTCAATCTCTTGATCCTGAAGTCTTGAGTAATATTCGTAGGGATAATATCAGTGTTGAACACATGCTTGCATTGTATCCTGCACTAAAAGAAGCAGATCTACAAACAACTTCTGAGGTAATTTTAGGTTTACCAGGTGAAACATTTGAGAATCATATTCAGACATTACGTGATTTAGTTAAAGCTAGAATGGATGAAATTGTTGTTCACACTTGCATGCTTTTAGATGGCTCAGAAATGGGCTTGCCAGAAGAACGAAAAAAATGGGACATGAAAACAAAATTTAGAGTACTTCAAAGAGATTTTGCCGAATTAAGTAATGGAAAAAAGGTAATTGAATACGAAGAAGTTATCGTCGGTTCAAATACTATGACTTTTGAAGAATACATAGAATTACGTATTCTTGCATTTGTAATATTTGTTACAAATCAGGGTATAGTATTTGATGCAATTCTAAAATTTTTAAGAGAACAGAACCTTGACGTGTTTGATCTTTATTACCAAATGTTTGTTAATAGAAAAAATGCACAACTTGAAACTCAACAGGTTATAGAACAATTCAAAAATGCAACTATTGATGAATTATGGGATTCTCCACATGAATTGTTAGAAAACTTCCAAAAAGATTCTGAATACCAAAAACTTCTAAATGGTGAAGCTGGAACTAATGTAATTTATCATTATAAGGCTGTGGTCATTTCTGAATCAATGGATCATTGGACTGAACATGTGATTAATAGTGCCAAATTATTATTGGAAAAAACCAATGTTTATGATGACAAATTAAAAAATCAGTTTGAATCTGTTGCAAATTACTGTAGAGGTTTATCACATAATGTTTTAGGGCAAGATCGCTTAGATACAAATCCCACATATGATTTTGAATATGACATTCCATCCTGGTTAACTCCTAAAAATAATAAAAAACTTGATAATTTCAAATTAGATTCAAAAATCAAAATCTCATTTGAATTGGATGATGACCAATTCAAGATGGTCCAAGATAACATTGATGTTTATGGTCACTCAAGAATTGGAAAAAGTAAAACATTGAAAATGCTTCCTAACCAAAAATTATGGAGAAGACCTCTTATTACATCAAATCATACAACCTACCTATGTTGGGATGATGAACCTGAACGAACATAATTATGACAAATGTAATAATTTTAGCTGCTGGTCTGGGAAGTAGATTATCACCTTTAACTGATGATAAACCAAAATCTCTAATAACTTTTGGAAAAGAAACACTTCTTGAAAGAAACGTCAACATGTTTAAAAAAAATGGAATTAACGATATTTCAATCATTACAGGATATAAAAAAAATAAAATTGATTTTCCAGGGATAAATTATTTTGAAAATAAAAATTATGTTAATAATAGTACATTAGAAAGTTTGTTCTATGCAGAAGAAAAAATTTTGGATTCAACTATTATAACATATTCAGATATAATATTTGAAGAAGAAATTCTTAAAAAATTATTAAAAATAAAAAATGATATTTCTGTTGTAGTAGATAAAAAATGGAAGGAATATTGGAGTTTGCGAATAGATGAAACTATTAGTGAAGCAACAGAAACTGCAGTGTATAATAATGAAAATTTAATTGAATCAATAGGAATGAAAAATTCTAATGCAAACGGTCACTTTATTGGTTTAATGAAATTACAAAATGAAGGTAGTAAAAAATTCAAAGAATTATTCTTGAAAACAAAAGAATCTAGAAAAGATGGAAAAAATGATTTAAATGAAAATTTATCATTTGAAAAATTAAGAATTGTAGATTTACTATCTGGTTTAATCAAAAAAAATGTAAAAGTAAATTCAATTTTGATTGATAATGGATGGTTAGAATTTGATACAATAAATGACTATGAACTCTATTCTAACATGCTTAATGAGAATAAAATCTCTCAATTGATAAAATTAAATTATTGAGGAAATCTGAATTAGTGATTGATTTGACACAAAAAAAATTATTTAAAGGAAAAATTTTTGATGTATCGTCTTATAATTTCAAAATTTCTGGAAGAAATATACAACATGAAATAATTGAACAAAAATCAGCTTCTGCAGTGTTAGCAATTGAAAATGATAATATCATAATGGTTAAACAATTTCGTTATCCTGTAAAAAATTCCCTCGAAATACCTGCAGGAATAAAAAATAAAAATGAGACATCATTAAAATGCGCTAAACGTGAATTATTAGAAGAAACAGGTTACTCCAGTTCTAATTTAAAATTTCTTACACGTTTTTATCCGTCATTAGGATATAATTTACAGTATATTGATTGTTATCTTACAACAAAACCAAAAAAAATATCCGATCAAAAATTAGATGACGGTGAATTTGTTACTGTTGAAAAAATTCCCATTAAAAAAATTATTTCAATGATAAAATCTGGTAAAATACTTGATGCAAAGACAATTTGTGCAGTAATGATTTATGCCGCTAAAACAAATATACTTTGAATAGATTTTTTGAAAATAATGAAAAAAATACCCATGAAAATTCATCCTGATTTCGATTTACATTTTCAATTGAGGAAAATTGCCACCGATCAAACATTAAGATATATTGAAAAAAACATGAAAGATTGTCTCTGTTTCTCTCATACAATTGATGTTTTGTTTGATTATGCATTACCAAAAATTTCTACTGATGGATTAATTCTTGAATTTGGAGTTAGAAAAGGTTTGACAATTAAAGAAATTGCAAAAAGAATTTCCAAACGTAAATGTTATGGGTTTGATAGTTTTGAAGGATTACCTGAAGATTGGTCTGGTCAACAATATGCAAAAGGCGCATATTCTGAAAATGGGAAAGCACCTAAGGTTCCTTCAAATGTTTTTCTAGAAAAAGGATGGTTTAAAGATACATTACCTAATTTTTTAAAAAATCATAAAGAAAAAATAGATTTCATCCATTTTGATGCTGATTTGTATTCGTCGACAAAATTAATCTTAGATTTACTTGGAAAAAGATTTCACAAAGGAACAATCTTAATTTTTGATGAATATTTTAATTATCCAAATTGGAAAAATCATGAATATAAGGCATTTCAAGAATTTATTCGAAAAGAAAAAATTTCTTATACATACCTAGCTTTTACAAGTAAATCTGCGGTATGCCTTAAAATTAATTAATTTTTTTCATCAAAATTTCTATTAATAATTTTTGAATTAGTCATTTAATGGGACATTTTTTATAATTGCCACTATGGAATCAATTATTGTCACAATGTGAGAATTTACGTAAAAAATTGGAATCTGGGAATATCGTTAAAGTATGTGGTGCATTTGATGCTATGTCTGCAAAATTAGTAGAAATCAATAATTTTGATGCAATTTGGTCTGGCAGTTTTGCAATATCTTCTACTCATGGTGTTCCTGATGCTAGTATCTTAACAATGACTGAATTTTTTGATGTTGCTTCTACGATGGCTCAGGCATGTAACATTCCTGTTATTGCAGACTGTGATACGGGATATGGTGGACCTAGTAATGTAATGCACATGGTTAAGAAATATGAGCAAGCAGGAATTGCTGCTGTTTGTATTGAAGATAAAACTTTTCCAAAAAGAAATAGTTTACTTAAAGATGGAAGTAATGAACTAATTTCTGAAAAAGAATTTGTAGCAAAAATACTTGCTGCAAAAGATGCAAAAAAAGACAAAAATTTTATGGTTATAGCCCGTGTGGAATCATTAATTTCTGGTTTATCTATGGATACTGCATTGAAAAGAGCTGAAGCATATGAAGAAGCTGGTGCAGATGCAATTTTAATTCATTCAAAACAAAAAGATCCTTCTGAAATTTTTGAGTTTGCTGATTGTTTCAAAGGTAATTCTCCTATTATTGTCATACCTACAACGTATGATACGGTAAAAATTGATGAATTAAAACAACATCAAATTAAAATGGTTATTTATGCTAATCAAACATTACGTGCAGCCCATAAATCCATGCAAGATTTACTAAAATCTTTGAGTACTGCAGAAAATATTTCGTCAGTTAATGACAAATTATCTGATATGGA
>Ga0315316_10000708_pt1 | contig 22359 bp, 22 predicted proteins | sample M160m3416metaG_FD_203702 | JGI IMG/M metagenome (GOLD analysis project Ga0315316, IMG submission 203702) | Ammonia-oxidizing marine archaeal communities from Monterey Bay, California, United States - M1 60m 3416 | ecosystem: Environmental > Aquatic > Marine > Intertidal zone | place: USA... | reverse complement strand
ATAGCAATGTTCAAGAAAAGATAAATAGAATTCAACCATTTAAATTAATAGAATCACTAATTAAACAAGAAATTCAAAAAAAATTTAAGGGTGTAAACTTCGATTTATTATATGGTTTACCTGGCCAAACAATTGATACTTTCAGAGAGACTATAAGATTAACAAAACTACTAGCACCAGAAAGAATTACATTAATTAAATATGCCCATATTCCTAATATTAGAAAACATATGAAAATGATTAAAGAGACTGATTTACCTGATGAAAAAGATTTACCGATAATGTTTCTTGAATCTACTGAAGCTCTAGTAGAGGCAGGATATGAATGGGTAGGTATTGATCATTTTGCTAAAAAAGATGATCAATTAGCAATTGCAAAAAAGAATAGAACTGTTTATAGAAATTTTGGAGGAGAAACTCCTGGATTTACAAAAGATATTATTAGTTTAGGGCCTACATCTACTAGTTCGTTTGGAAATAATTATTTTCAAGCTACTTATAACTTACCTGAATATAAAGATAATATTGAAAAAAATATATTTCCAATTGCTAAACATTATGAATTGAGTAAGGATGATTTAATTAGGCGAGAATGTAATTTTTCTTTACAGTGTAATCAAATTCTGGATATTAATTTTATAAACAAAAAATATAATATTAATTTTGAGGATTATTTTGAAACAGAAATTTCTAGGTTATTAATTTTAAAGAAGAAAGAATTTTTAACTTTTTCTGATAATTTAATTTTAGTTACTACTTTGGGAAGATATTTTATAAGGCATATTTGTCAAGTATTTGATACTTTCCTTGAAGATGGGTCAGAATATAAAATTCATGGAAATTAAGAATATTAAAATATTTGACCAGTTAATTTCTGATGAGTTTTCAATATTTGTGAATTGTATGGAAACTAAGTCTATTAACTTAATTCAAAAAGATATTAATAATTGTTTAATACAATATATAACTTCTAATAATCAAAAAGCTTTTAAAGACTTTAGAATAACTTTTATGAAGCTATAAAATTATGTCATATTTATTTAGTATAATAATACCAGTATATAATTCAGATGAGTTTATAGCATCGACTATTGATAGTATTTTAGTTCAAAAATATTCAGATGTTGAAATTATAATAATAAATGATTGTTCAAATGATAAAACATTACAAATATGTAAAAATTATCAAAGATTAAATAATAATATTAAGATAATTAATAAAAAGAAAAATTCAGGAGTGGGTGATAGCCGAAATGAAGGAATAAATAAAGCTTCTGGAGATTATATAATATTTGTTGATAGTGATGATGAACTTTACAAGCATGCATTAAATAATCTTTATAATGAGGTTAAAACTAAAAAATATCCTGAAGTTTTAGTAGTACATTATAAAAAAGATACTTTTCCTCAATCAAATTATAAATTGATTCAAGATAATATTAATAATACTAATTGTTCTGAAAAACTAATTAAATATTTAAATAAACATAAATTTCCCTTTGCAGATTGTTGGTCATTTGTGGTCAAAAAAAGCTTCATAACTAGTAATTCAATTTATTTTCCAAAAATAAGAATTGGAGAGAGTGAACTTTTTGTAGCTAAACTTATTTGTTATATGAAAAGTTTTAGTTTTATGCCTCAAGAATTTTATAATAAGAAAGATAGAGATTTTAGCCTTAATCACACTCAGGGATTTGAAGCAGCAAAGTCCACATTAGTTTTACTTATAGAGTTTTATATTTTTAATAAGAGTGCTAATTTTAATGAAATTAAAAATAATTTTAATAATTCATATATTCAAGATGCGTTTGGAATATTTTCATCTTTGTTAATTTTACTAAATAAAAATGAATTAAAAGAATTGTCTTATATTATAGAAAAATATAAAAATAATTTAAAAGATCTAATAAAATACCCAGAAAATATTAATTTCTATACTTTAGTAATGGAATTAGGAGGTTATAAGGGTTTATTGAGTTATAGAGAAACCATTATTAGTAATAAAATTAAATTGGTTAAGAATTTATCTAATAATTACTTAAGTATTTATGCTTATTGTCGTCATAAATATACTGCTGCTACCATTAAAGCATTAAATGAGAACGGATATAATGTAAGTGGTGTTATAGATGATGGCAAAGAATATATTAATACTAATTTTTTAGGTTTTAAAACTATTAATTCAAAAATATTTTTTAATGAAATTAAGGGTAATCTTAATAATATCTTGGTAATTATTACTCACCAACGTGATAAAACACTTAATAAAATTTCAGAAAATTTGGTTAAAAATGGAATAAGAAAACATCAAATAGTCAAAATTAAATATTAATTATGTAACTATTTTATATTTTACAGGTTCTTTTAATTGCACAGCAGCATCAATAGTTCCAACATTATGATCCCTGCCATTACAAGATTTACAAGCTTCTAAAAATTCAGTTTCAAAATATAAATTACTTATAAGTTCCTTTAATTCACTTTTATTATGTTTTTCTAATTCTATGATTTCTTTTGAATGATAAGGAATAGCTTTTAGGTTTGTTGCATTAGCTGCAAACGGACATAAATATAACTGCCCATGAAGTATAGTTAGCCCTTGATTCTCACAACAGTTTCCAAAAACTTCTTTATTCTCATCAACAGTTCTATCTGTTTCAATTATTTTACCGCAATCTTGCCAGGAATTTGACTTTTGGGCACTATGACGAATATTTAATCTATTTAATTCTGAAACTAATTTATCAATATTTTTAGATAGTTTACCATAGTTAGAAATATCAAAAAATACTTTTTCATTTTGAAATAATTTTAATTTTTCTGGTTTCGGACATATTGTTCCATTTGTATTTATTTGAAGTTTTCCATAATTATCATATTTATATAAATGCTCTATAACTTCATAGATTCTTTTATACATAAACGGTTCTCCGCCTAATACTCTAATTTCAAATACGTAATCAACAGTATTTAAAAATTTATCTATAGATTTTATGCATTGTTCAAAATCTTCGTCTATAGGTTTTGCATAATATTGCATTAAATTGGAACATCCATCACATTTTAATGAGCACTTTTCAGTTAAAACTAAATCAACTGCTTTAATATTAAGCTTTTCCTTTTTATTTTTTTGAGCTATTAAATCATACATATAAGCATCTATTTTTTGTCTAACTTTTTCTTTAGACCAATATATATTGCACTCCTCTAAAGTAAGATTTAATTCTGAAAAAATAAAATCACAATCCAATACATTAGTAATCTTCATATCTCTTAATTGACGGTGAATATATGGATGTGTTAAATCTGATGCCACAAGTATAGGAATTTTATTATTAGTATTCTTTAAGTCACTTGGAGGTATAACCTTATGCCCGTTATATATTTCACCCCACCTAGATTTATTGTTATCTGTTAGACATATAATATTAATATTAGCTTTTTTTAGGGCTGCTAAAACTATGTTTCCCATATTCCCTGTACCAAAAACAATAACACCACTTCCATTTTGAAGTTTGTTATATATTTTGGATGGATTTTCTACTTTAAATGGGGATTTATATAGCATTTTATACCTTGAAACTTTTAAACTGTACTATACTTAGCACTTGCTTGTAAAATAATCAAATTACTATAAATTATTTCTATATTGTTTATCAAAATAAATTGGTGCATCATTTTGACATTAACTTTTAAAAAAGGTGCTCTACGGTAGGGATTATAATTATGTTTAGAGCAATTTATAGAAAACTCAATAAAGTTTCTAATAGCAATTTGTATATTTTTTTAAGGTTCTTAATTAGAATAATTGTAGTACCCTTAACCTACTTTTTATGGTTACTTGAACCATTTATAAAGATTCGTATTTATAGAGGTGAAATTAGTAGAATAGGCCATCTAGCATCTTTTTTTGAAGTATTAATTAGGTCTAAGGAAGTAGATTTATCTAATAAGAAGCAGATAAATATATTTATTGTGTCTAATAATCCAGCTAATAATACATTATATAATATGTGGAAAAAAAATCTAAACTTTATTGAAAGTAAAAAATTAGATTTTATATATCACTTATGTGCCCCATGGTTAGTTAAAAGTAGACATTTTGGTCCCTCTAATATTATGCAAGGTGGCTTACCAATTATGAAACCTACATTAAAGTTTACGGAAGAAGATAATAAAATGGGAACATATTTGGCAAATAAAATGGGAATAACATCAAAAGATTGGTTTGTATGTCTTCATAGCAGGAGTTCAATGTATTTAAAAAGAAAATATCCAGAAAGGGATTTTAGTTATCATGATTTACGTGATTGTTCATTTGAAATGTTGGAGAGTTCTGCAAAATTAATTAATGAAAAAGGCGGAAAATGTATCAGAATGAGTAATGGAGATGATGATAAATTAAGTCTAAACATAGGTAAAAAAGTAATAGATTATGCTTATAACTGGCATAATGAATTTATGGATATATATTTGCCAGCTAAATGTAAGTTTTTTTTAGGCGGGCCAAGCGGATTAATAGCAGTTTCTCATATTTTTAATATACCTGTAGCCTCTACAAATTGCTGGCCAGTAACTGTTATTTCTATACCATCAAATAGTTTATTTATTCCAAAATTAATGTGGTTAAAAGAAGAAAAAAGATTTTTAAATTATAAAGAAATAAGAGAAGCTAATTTAGATGCTTATAGACATAATAATGACTATACTTTAAAAGGAATAGAAATTATTGAAAATGATAATGATGATATAGAATTGTTAACTCAAGATATGTTTGATCTAATTAGTAATATTAATTTATCTGTAAAGGATGAAAATATAAGGGATAATTTCATGAATAAATATTTTACAGTTAACAAATTTACTAATAAGTATAATAGGTATGAAGGTTTAAAAGACTCAGGAAAAATTTCATGGAGATTTTTAAATAAACATAGTTATTTGATGGATAAATAATTTTAAAGATAGGTTTATTATGGATTTTATAGTTAATTATTTTAAAAAATTTTCAGATGATTGTTTAAATATGCCATGTGAATCTATACAATTACTAATTAATAATCTTATTGATTTAAGAGAAAAAAAAGGAAGACTTTTTATTTTAGGTGTAGGAGGTTCAGCAGGTAATGCAAGTCATGCTGTTAATGATTTTAGAAAATTGTGCAATATAGAAGCTTATGCTCCTACAGACAATGTATCTGAACTGACTGCTAGAACAAATGATGAGGGTTTTGAAACAATTTTTTCGGAATATTTAAAAGTTTCTAGATTATGTTCTAATGATGCGATACTTATTTTTTCTGTAGGCGGGGGAAATATAGAAAAAAATGTTAGTTTAAATTTAATTAGTGCCATTAAGGAAGCAAAAATTAATAATACTCAAATATTTTCTTTTGTTGGTAAAGCTGATGGATACGCTGCTCAAAATAGTGATATTAGTATAGTTATTCCTGTAAAAGATACTTCATTAGTAACTCCAATGTCTGAAGCATTCCAGGCCGTTATTTGGCACTGTATTGTTTCTCATCCAAGTTTAGCTGTAAATGCAACTAAATGGTGATAAAGTTTTGTTAAAAAAAGCTATTTTTTTTGATCGTGATGGAGTGTTAAATGAGCCTATAATTATTAATGGTAGGGCTTTTGCTCCTAATAAGCTTAAAGATTTTAAAATTTATTCTGAGGCTAAAGCTGTAATTAATAATTTAAAAAATCAATTATTTAAAATTATTATTGTTACAAATCAAAAAGATGTAGGTAAAGGAATAATTAGTAAAGATGTTTTAGAAAAAATGCATGATCAATTAAAAGAAATATTACCTATAGATGAAATTAAAGTATGTACATGTATCGATGAATGCGAATGTTATAAGCCTAACCCAGGGATGTTATTAGAAGCTGCAAATAAATGGAAACTAGATTTAAAAAAGTGTTATATAATTGGAGATAGTTGGAGAGACATAGGTGCAGGTTATAATGCAGGATGTAAAACTATATTAATTGATAGGAAATATGATATGCCTATGCCATATAAGCCTGATATTATTGTAAATTCATTGAAAGAAGCTGAAAAAAAAATCTTAAATATCTAAAAGGAGTCTTGTATGATCAGTAAAAGCTTAAATAAACTTAATATAAAAATTTTTGCAGATGGGGCAGATATTAATACTTTTAAACTTCTTTATAAAGATCCATTAATTAAAGGTTTCACCACAAACCCAACGTTAATGAGAAATCAAGGAATTAATAATTATGAAACTTTTGCTAGAGATATATTAAATGTAGTAAAGGACAAGCCTGTAAGTTTTGAAATTTTTGCTGATGACTCAGATTCAATTATAAAACAGGCTAAATTTATTTCTTCTTGGTCATCAAATGTATACGTTAAAATACCAGTAACTAATACACATGGTAATTTTTTAGGTTCAGCAATTAGGAGTCTATCAGATGCTGGAATAAAACTTAACATAACTGCTGTTTTTACTTCAGAGCAAGTTAGCAATATTGTATCAAATTTAAATAAAAATACACCTTCAGTAATTTCTATTTTTTCTGGGCGTATTGCAGATTCAGGAATTGATCCTATAAAACATTTTAAGGAATGTACGGAAAAAATTAAAACCAGATCTAATATACAGCTTCTCTGGGCAAGTCCTAGAGAACTTTTTAATATTTATAATGCTGAAGAAGCAGGAGCAGATATTATTACCGTTTCACAAGATTTAATTAATAAATTTAAAAATATTGGTAAGGATTTAAGTCTCTTTAGTAAAGAAACTGTGCAAATGTTCTATAATGATGCCAAAGCGGCTAAATATAATCTTAATATTAATTAAAGGAATGGTATATTGAAGTTAGAAAGTATTAATACAGTCCTAGTAACTGGAGGTGCAGGTTACGTTGGTAATGTTTTGGTACCTTTATTATTGGAAAGTAATTATAAGGTTATAGTTTATGATGCAATGTACTTTGATGAGGGAACTTTACCTAAAAATAATAACTTAACTATCATTAAAGGTGATATCAGAGATATTTCTTTATTTAAAGCTACAGTAAAAAATGTTGATGCCGTCATCCATATGGCATGTATATCCAATGATCCAAGTTTTGAATTAGATCCTGATTTATCCACTTCTATAAATTATAGTTGTTTTGAGCCATTAGTTATTGCGTCTAAAGAAGCTGGAGTAAAAAGATTTATTTATTGTTCTTCAAGTTCTGTTTATGGTGTTTCAGAATCACCTAATGTTACTGAAGACCACCCATTAGTTCCTTTAACACAATACAATAAATATAAGGCAATGTGTGAACCAATATTATTTAAGCATCAGGATGAAAAATTTTTATGTGTTACTCTTAGACCTGCAACCATATGCGGATATAGTCCTAGATGTAGGTTAGACTTAACAGTTAATATTCTGACAAATCATGCATTTAATAATAATAAAATATTGGTTTTCGGAGGAACTCAAAAGAGACCTAATTTACATATAAAAGATATGGCAGATGCATATAAATTATTTTTGGAAGCACCAGGAAATAAAATTTCTGGCGAAATATTTAATATTGGATATCAAAATTATTCTGTAAATGAAATTGCAGAAATTGTTAGTAATAGTTTAAAAAAATTCGAAAATAAAAATAATATTATTATTGAAAAGGTTTCTTCAGATGATAATAGGTCATATCAAATTAATTCAGATAAAATATATAAAGTTCTTGGATATAAACCTGTTAGATCATTAGAAGATGCAGTATATGATTTATGTATTGCTTTTAAAAAAGGTAAATTACCGAATAGTTTAACTGATGATAGATATATGAATGTAGCAGTTATGAAAAATAAAAATATAAAGTAGAGTATCTTAAATGCCTAATGTAATAGTAACAGGAGGTGCAGGTTTTATCGGAAGTCATATGGTAGATCTGCTAATAAACAAAGGTTATAATGTAAGAGTTATTGATAATCTTACAGCTGGAAAATATATCAATCTTGAACATCATAAAAATGATAAAAACTTAAACTTAGATGAAAGAGATATAAGAAAAATTAGCTCAGATGATAATATATATAGGGCTATAGATTATATTTATCATTTTGCAGGAATAGGGGATATAGTTCCTTCAATAGAATTTCCTGAGGAATACATGAGTGTTAATACTCAAGGAACAATTAAAGTATGTGAGGGGGCAAGACATAATTCGATAAAAAAGTTAGTTTATGCTGCGTCATCTTCTTGTTATGGACTTGCTGAAGTTCCAACAAATGAAAATGCAGAAATTTCTCTCAAATATCCTTATGCTTTAAGTAAATATTTAGGAGAATGCTCAGCTTTACATTGGAATAAAATATATAATCTTCCAGTAAATGTTATTAGAATATTTAATGCATACGGAACTAGGTCTAAAACATCAGGTGCTTATGGGGCAGTATTTGGTGTGTTCTTAAAACAGAAACTAGCTGGAAAGCCATTTACTGTAGTTGGCGATGGAAAGCAAAAAAGAGATTTTCTATATGTTACTGATGTGGCTAACGCTTTTTATAAGGCAAGTATAACCAATAAGGTAGGAGAAATATATAACTTGGGGGCGGGAAACCCACAATCTATAAATTATTTAGTAAAATTACTTGAAGGAAAAGTATTATATATTCCAAAACGACCTGGTGAACCTCAGACTACTTGGGCAGATATAACAAAGATTGTTAAAGAATTAAAATGGAAGCCCAAAATATCTTTTGAGGAAGGTGTAAAAAAAGTGTTAGCTGATATCAATTATTGGAAAGACGCTCCTTTGTGGGATGAAAAATCCATAGAAGCGGCGACAAAAACCTGGTTTAATAATTTACAATAAGCTTCTTATTTCATATACATTTTATTATGAATGATAGTCATTATAAAAATAAAATAAAAACTGCTGATGAAATTGTGAAAATAGTTGGCAATAGGCCTAGACATAAAAAGGTAATTATGTGTCATGGTAATTTTGATATTGTTCATCCGGGCCATGTAAGACACTTAATGTTTGCTTCTTCAAGAGCTGATATACTTATAGCAAGTCTTACTTGTGATGTACATATTACTAAAGGTGATAATAGACCTTATGTTCCAGAAGAATTGAGAGCAATTAATTTATCTGTCCTAGATATGGTAGATTATGTAATTATAGATAATAATTCAAAACCTATTAAGAATATAAATATTATTAAACCAGATTATTTTGCAAAAGGTTCAGATTATATTTCAGATGGATTACATCCAAAAACTCTAGAAGAAAAAGAATTGGTTGAATCATACGGAGGAGAAATTATTTTTACTCCCGGTGATATTGTTTTTTCTTCTACATCCATAATTGATCAAAAGCCTCCTACATTAAAATATGAGAAGTTAAGAATATTGTTGGAGTCCGAAAATATTAATTTTGATACTTTATATACTGTACTGGATAATTTGGATAAAAAAGAAGTCTTAGTAGTAGGAGATACAATAGTAGATTCTTATACTGAAACTGAGATGATAGGAGGACAAACGAAAACACCTACTATATCAGTTAGGTATATAGATAAAAAAAATTATGTAGGTGGAGCTGGTATTGTATCAAAGCATATTTCAGCAGCAGGGGCAAAAGTTAATTTTTCGACTGTGCTGGGTGATGATGATTTAAGAAAATATGTCGAGAAAGATATTAAAGAAAATAATATAAACTTGAAAACTATAATTGATAAATCCAGGCCTACAACAAATAAAAATGTCATTACTAACGGTATTTATAAGCTTCTTAAATTAGATTATATTGATAATAGAGCAGTTAGTGATAACATTTTAGATAGTATAATTAATAATATTAAGAATTTTAAAGGTGATGCAGTAATTTTTAGTGATTTTAGGCATGGAATATTTAATTCAAGTTCTATTCCTAAATTAATAGAATCTATTCCTGATAAAATAATGAAAGTAGCCGACAGTCAAGTTGCTTCGCGTTGGGGAAATATATTGGAATTTCAAGGTTTTGATTTGATTACTCCTAATGAAAGAGAGGCTAGGTTTTCTCTAGGCGATCAAGACTCAGTAATTAGGCCTCTTGCAAAAGATTTATATGATAAAGCTAATTGTAAAAATTTATTATTAAAATTGGGAGAAAAAGGAATTATAGTTTATCGTGATTCAACAGACAGTTCACAATTGAGGTCATTTTTTGCTCTAGATAGTTTTGCTGAAAATGTTATTGATCCGGTTGGAGCTGGTGATGCAATGTTAGCATATTCAACATTATCATTCTTAAATTCTAATAATATAATAGTATCTGCTGTAATTGGTTTAATTGCAGCATCTTTAGAGTGTGAATATGATGGCAATATACCTATAAAACCAAAGAGTATTAAAAAGAGGCTTAAAAGTATTGAAAAAAATATTTATAATTAATAATTCAAGTTTTTGAAAGTTTTTAAATGGTAAGTTCAAATCTTAATGTAGTAGTTGTGGGCTTAGGTGTTCAAGGTCTAAAAAGAGCCAAAGTAGCTAAAGATGATTTAGTAGCAACTGTAGACACTGATAAAAATTCAACTTCTGCAAATTATAGTAATATTGATGAGATTGATGATAAAGAATATGAAGCAGTTTTATTATGTACGCCAGATTCAGTAAAATATGATTTGTTAAAACATATACTTAATAAAAAAAAACATGTTTTAGTTGAAAAACCCTTATTTTTTAATAAGTCTCAGGATTTAAGGGAATTGCAACATATAGCTAATCAAAATAATGTTGTATTATATACTGCATATAATCATAGATTTGAGCCTCATTTTGTTAATATGAAAACTATTTTAGATTCGAATGAATTAGGTAAAATTTATAGGATAAGAATGTTTTATGGAAATGGAACTAGTGCGTTAGTAAAACAATCTGCTTGGAGAGACAAAGGTGCAGGCGTAATTTTAGATATTGGTTCACATTTATTAGATACATTAATATTTTGGTTTAAAGATAGCGAAATTAATATGGATCATTATGAAAGTTTTTGTTTTGAGAATATGTCTCCTGATCATGCATTATTACGGGGTAAAATAAATAATATATTTGTAGAGCTAGAAGTAAGCTTAATGAGCTGGAAAAATGATTTTATTTGTGATGTTATAGGTTCTAAAGGCAGTGCTCATATAAGTTCTTTATGTAAATGGGGACCTAGCAAATTGATAAAAAGAAATAGGGTTATGCCAGCAGGAAAACCTGATGAAAATATTGTTACTTTAACTCAATCTGACCCTACATGGTTAGAAGAGTACAAATATTTTAAAAGTTTAATTAGTAATAATTCTAAAAATGACTTATCTACCGATATTAAAATATTTAATATTTTAAAAAGTTGTGTTTAGTGTAGAGGAATTTTATGTTTACAATCGGATTTTGTGGTATGAGTCACTTGGGTTTGTGTTATTCTGTTGCCGCAGCTGCAAAGGGCTTTAAAGTTATTTGTTTTGATTATGATAGTCAGAAAATTTCTAAATTAAAAAAATATAATATTGAAATTGAAGAACAGAACTTAAATAAGTTAATTCAGAAAAATAAACAAAAAATAATATATACGGATGATTTATCTAGTTTATCCGATTGCTCTTTTGTTTATTATTCTTCAGACGTAAATACTGATAATAAAGGTAATAGTGATAAAAAAGAATTAAAAAATAATTTAGAAAAATTAATTTTAAATTTAGAAATTAATATTCCTCTTATAATTTTATCTCAGGTACCTCCAGGTTTTACTAGAAAATACCTTAAAATTAAAAATAATATATACTATCAAGTTGAAACACTCATTTTTGGAGAGGCAATTTTTAGAGCTTTAAATCCTGAGAGGTTTATTGTTGGAGTTAAAAATTCAGATGATTCTCTACCCATTAGTATTAATCAATTTCTAGAGGCATTTAATTGTCCTATACTTATAATGAATTATGAAAGTGCAGAACTAGCTAAGATTGCCATAAATTGTTATTTAGCTTCTTCTGTCTCAACTACAAATACATTAGCTGAAATTAGTAATAAAATTGGGGCTAATTGGGATGATATAGTTCCTACTCTAAGACTAGATAGAAGAATTGGTAAGTATGCATATCTTTCCCCTGGTTTAGGTCTAGCGGGAGGTAATATAGAGCGTGATTTAAATACTATTGAAGTTATAGGTAATAAAATATCTTCAAATACTGAATTTATTAGTTCTATTATTGACTTAAGTGAGTATAGTAAAAAATGGCTGTATAGAACTATTAAACCCTATATAAATAATGATAATAATATTTGTATACTTGGCTTATCTTACAAAGAGAATACTAATTCTATTAAAAACTCAGCATCTCTAGAACTTATCAAAAAAATAAAAAATTATTCTATAAATGTTTATGATCCTTTAGTAAAAAAAATTGATGTAGGGCGAATTAAATTTAAAACTTCAATTAATACAGCTATCAAAGGTTCTGATATATTAGTCATTGCTACTCCTTGGGATGAATTTAAATCATTGGATCTAAGAAAAATAAAATCTTTGATGAAAGGAAATATTATATTAGATCCTTATAGAGTTTTTGATGAAGAATTATCTTTAAGATTAGGATTTATTTACTATAGCATTGGATAAATAATTAATAATAAAGGACATATATATGAGTAATAGAGTTGTAGTTATTGGCCATACAGGATTTATTGGAAAAGCTATATTTAATAATTTAATTAGTAAACATATAAATTGTATTGGATTGTCTAGTAATGAGGCAAATCTATTACTGGAAGAAGGGATTACATATATAAAAGAAAAGATTAATAAAAATGACTCAATAATCTTTGTTTCTGCTTTAGCTCCGTGTAAAGATTTTGATATGTATAATAAAAATTTAATTATGATCAATAATTTTATTAAAAGTATAAGCAATAAAACATTAAATCACATTTTATATGTTAGTTCTGATGCTATATATCAGGATTCAATGGATTTAATTACAGAAGAACAAAGTAAAAATATAGATAATTTACATGCAAAAATGCACGTGGATAGGGAAAAAATACTTAACTTACATTGTAGTAATAGAGAAATTGATTTAACTATTGTGAGGCCTACTTTGGTTTATGGGCCAGGTGATACTCATAATGGATATGGTCCAAATAAATTTATAAGAGATATAAATAGTGGAAAAGAAATAGTTCTTTTTGGTAAAGGTGAAGAAAGAAGGGATCATATATTTATAGATGATTTAGTAGATATTGTGATATATTGTATGAATAATAAAATTTTTGGTGATTTTACCTTAGCTAGTGGAAACGTAATTTCATTTTATGACATAGCAAAAATTATTTGTGATTTAAAAAATATAGACTTTAGAAAAATACAATTTTTGCATAGAAAATCACCAATGCCTCACAATGGATATAGGGCATTTAATATAGATAAATTAAAGAAAAATATTCCAGAACTTATTATTACAGATATTAAAACTGGGTTAGAAAAAACTATAAACGAATTGTTCTATTAATAGCATCTGAAAGTAAAATAGTTAATGGATAAATTTAAATTTAAAGTCTTACCAAAAGTATGGATAGAGTCTTATAATACACTTAGAATTTTGACAGATCTATCAAACTATAAGTCACTTAAAATTATTGGTTTAACTATCATTGTTACTTTACTAGAAATAGTAAGTATTGCATTAATGATACCCTTACTTAAACTTATAAATAACAATGGAGCTTTAATAGTTTCTGAAGCTAATAATACTGCTACTAATAAAATTATAATGGTTTTAAATTTAATAGGTTTACCCGTAACATTTGTTTTTATTTCTTTAATTATTGCTATGATAGTATTGTTAAGGCAATATTTAAATTTTTCGCTTACTAAATTTTTATCAAAAATTAAAGTAGATAATAATAGAATTCTAAGAAAAAAATTATTTGAGTCTACATTCTTATCTAAACCTGAGATAATTGAAGATTTAGGTCATGGAAGTTATATAGAATTAATGGTTAATCAAAGTAGCCGTGGTGCTTCCTATTTAGTACATATTATGAAGTATATATCTATTCTTTTACTGAGCTTTGGATATTTTTCAATAGCGTTAATTTTAGCACCGGTTGTAACTTTAGTTGGAATGACTATAGCTATTATAATTTTAATTTTTGCAGATAAAATCATTAATAAAATAAAAAAAATAACTGAAAATAATATTAAAGATTTAAAATTTTTCTCAAAATATTTAGGAGAGTGTTTTTCTTCATGGAAAGTAATAAAATTAGCAAATTCATATGATTACGAAAATAATAGAAATGATAAATGGATCAATGAAATAGCGGACCAAGATTATCAAGTAGAGTTAAACTTAGCTAAGTCAACACTACTTATAACAGTTACAATAATGATGCTGTTAATCCTTGTTTTAAATATAGGAGTTAAAATTAACCATATTGAATTAAGCTTATTAGTAATGTTTAGTATTATGTGCTTGAGGTTGATACCAATTATGTTAAATATTGTTATTTTTCAAACCAGGATTACTTTAGCGGCTGAAAGTTTAAATAGAATATTTAAAGTTATAAATAATCTTAAAGAAAATGAAGAAATAGACTTAGGTAGTAAAAAAATATCATTAAATAATAGCATAGTTTTTGATAACATGTCATTTAAGTACCCTAATTCAGAATCATATGTATTTAAAAATTTAAATGAAACTATTCCTTTTGGTAAAGTAACTTCTATTTGTGGTAAATCTGGATCGGGGAAGTCAACTTTACTAGATATAATTTCTAGAATACAGGGCTCATATGAAGGATCAATAAGTATTGATGGGATTTCTATAAAAGATATTAGTTTAGTAAACTACAGAAACAATATTTCTCTATTGTCACAAAACCCCTTTATTTTTGATGATACAGTTCTATCTAATATTAGTTACGGTAATGTTAATATAAGTAAAGACGAAATAATAAATGCTGCAAAGTTGGCAAATGCGGATGATTTTATTATTAATTTAGCTGATGGTTATGATACTATACTTGGTGAAAGAGGCAGTAAACTCTCTGGAGGACAAATACAAAGAATAGTTTTAGCTAGAATTTTAGCAAGCAAGGCTAAGATTATAATTTTAGATGAACCTACTAGCGCATTAGATGACTCATCGGCAGATAGAATTATTGATGCTTTGAAAAATATTAAAAATACAAACTTATATACATTAATTATTTCATCACACTCAAAAAAAATATTAGAATTAGGTGATAAATTAATTGATGTAGATATATTAAATAATTAATATATAGTGAATTTAAATTTAATTAATTAGAATGATATAGTATTATGTCTTTTGTAAAATCATGGAATAAAGTTGAAAAAGTAATTTCTTATCCCAACAGAGTAAGAAATATTATTACTTATGATTATAATAACTTAGCTAAAAATGTAAAAATTGAAGATTCTAAATTTACAGATGAAATAGTTACCTCTTTAATGATGGGTGATTTCTTCATACTTAAAAATGCCTACAGTAAAAAGTTTATGAACGAACTTAAAGTAAATACTTTTAATCATTTTAAAAATAAACCATCTGAATTTTATAAAATGTTAGAAGGAACTCCTGATTTTCATAGAAGAATTGATTTAGATACTGGAAAAAAATATAGCTTTAGGTCATGTAAGCATTCATTTTATTTTTATCCATGGAATGATGACCCTTTAAATTTATTTTCACCTATATATGAAAGGTGGAGAGTAATTAAAAAGTTAATGGGATTAAATGCTACTTCTTATGAAAAAAATACTCCTAAAGATGGAGTAATAGATAGAATTCAAGTAGTAAAATATCCTTCTAAAATAGGATTTTTAGAACCTCATACTGATCCATATAAATATCAGAAATTGATAATTAGTAGTTATATGAGCAAAAAAAATATTGATTTTGATGGTGTTGGTTTTTATTTATTAGATCAGAAGGATAATGTAATGTCTATCGAAAATTCCATAGATGTTGGGGATATGGGAATAGGTATGGCAACTTTGTATCATGGAGTAGCGCCAGTGAATTTAACTAAGGATGCAGACTGGGATGATGTAAATGATGGTAGGTGGTTTTTGTCTTTATATAGTAATGTTTCAGATGAAATTGCTAAAAGACATACCAGCGGAAGTGTAACTGAAAAATTAAATATTAAGAATAATATAAAAAGTGAAATATTTCCCATTGGCTTGTAATTTTAATAAAGGATAGAAAGATAATTAAAACAAATAAAAATAAAAGGTATGAACATAAAAGTACTTTAAGTTCAGTATTTAGTATAACTTCTCCAGATAAATTTGAAAGAACCAAGAAGTATATTGATAAGGTAACTAAAGGTAAAAATATTAAAAATATATTGTTAGTTAATCCTCCAGATGTTGATGAAGACATTTTTGATTATAATATAGCTAAAAGAGGCAGAGCAAATAATTATCCTTCATATGGTATAGGAGTCCTAGCAAATCAACTAAGACAACTAGGATACAATATAGATATATGTAATTTAAATAATGAATTACTTAAAAATGTATATTTTTCAAAATCAGAAGAGGATTTTAATTTTTTAGAAACTTGGTATGCATCAATAAACCATAAAATCAAAAAATTTAAACCTGATTTAATTGGAGTAAGTTGTTTATTTTCAGTTACCCATAATTCCTTTAAAAAAGTATGTAAATATATTAATACAAACTATTCTGATATTCCTTTACTAGTTGGAGGTGTTCATGTTTCACATGATATAAAGGGAGTAATGAATGATTTAGATGGTGTAGACTTTGCATTATTATTTGAAAGTGATTTAGCTTTTCCAAATTTATTAGAAATTTTGAATGGTAAAAAGGATATTAAAGAACTCGCTCAATTTGCTTTCAAAGAAGATGGAGAAATACATACCTTTGAAAACAGATTAGTTCCTTCTACTGAAGTTATGAATGTTATGCCTGCTTATGATTTAATGGATATTAAGAATCATTCTAAATATGGTACTTTAGGTTCATGGCATGGAACATTAAGTGAAGATACAGTTGTTTCTACATGCCAGTCTAATAGAGGCTGCAGGGCAGCATGTACATTTTGCAATGTAAGAACCTATCACGGTAAAACAGTTCGTCATAAATCTGTTGATAGTGTAGTTGATGAATTATTATGTTTACAAAATGATTATGGTGTTGAGCATATTGTTTGGTTAGATGATGATCTCTTGAAAGATGAAAGTAGAACTATTCATATGTTTAACGAAATGGTGAAAAGAAATGTAAAGTTAACTTGGGATGCCACAAATGGTGTAATCGCACATTCATTAAAAAAAATTGAAGTTGTAGATGCTGCACATTCAAGTGGCTGTATTGGTTTACACATAGGAATTGAATCTGGTAATCCAGAAATCTTAAAGCAAATCAGGAAACCTGGAACAGTAGAAACTTTTATAGCAGCTTCTGAAGTGTTGCATAAATTTCCGAGAATTAATTGTAGAGCATTATTAATGCTAGGATTTCCAAATGAAACACTAGGTATGATGATTGATACCATTGAATTAGCAGAAAAAATTAATTTTGATTGGGCTAATTTGTCTATATTACAACCATGGAAAGGAACACCTATCTATGAAGAAATGGCAAATGAAGGATTAGTTGGAATGGAAGGGACATTAAAGAGTAAAGATGATGATAAAGATACAGCACCATACCAATTAGGTACTTATTCAAGACAAAGAGCTATCGAACAAGGAAAAATAGGTCAAAGCCATTTTGGTGAGAAAATAGGAATAGATAATGGTTTCTTAAAAAAAATTAATGCATCAAGTTTAGATAAAATACCTTCAAGGAAGGAACTAGATGATATTTGGTTTTACATGAATATAAGAATTAATTTTGCTAGATTATTAAGAGAAAATAGGCCTGAAAAAATAAAACAGCAATATAATTGGTTAAATTATGTATGTAATAAAACTGCTCCGGACAATGCAATGATAATTTATTTTTTTGCTTTAATGCAAAAAAAGTATTTAGGTAATGTATCTAAAGATATTATTGCAAGACTTAAACAAAGGTTAACAAATGATTATTGGAAAGAGAGGTTTGAATATTTCGGTCTAGGTTTTGAACATCTTGAAAAAGAGAAATTTCCAAGCCACATAAAATCTGGAGGTATACCAAATCATTATACAGGAGATATAGATAGATTTTATTTTCCTAAACATCAGATTAATTAAAATGAAAAAAAATGGGAGAACATATATTTTAAGTTTAGTAATTTATTTTTTTACATTTTTTTTATTTATATCTATCTCACAAGCTGAAAAAGTTCCTGCTGGCTATGTAGCACAATGGGAAACACATTCTCTTTCAGAGCTTGATTATAAGATTAATTTAGATAAAACATGTCAATCATTTGGAGGTATTTTACAAAAAGGTAAATTAGAAATGCCACATATAACTCCATTTAAGATTATTAATAATACTCTCCTGCATTTTATTAATGGCTATAATATTAGTAATAAGAACAATAATGAATTCTCTACAAATGAAATTGATACTGTAGTAATATGGCCTAATTATGAACAAGCTAATTGGTATGTTTTAATGGGAAGTGATTCATGTCTTGTTAGTTGGATTGAGATACAACCCGATAATCTTGACGCAATTATTCATTCGGGAAAAAAATTATAAAACTTATGTTAATCTAGAATTTTAAAGAATAACTTTAAACTAATATTTATAATATCTTCACATATTATTATATAAATTATATAGTCTTATTATGAAAAATAAAATTGCTCTTATAACTGGTATTACTGGACAAGATGGGGCCTATTTAGCTGAATTACTTATTAAAAAGGGTTATGAAGTTCATGGTATTAAAAGACGTTCTTCATCATTTAATACCAGTAGAATTGATAATCTATATCAGGATCCACATTCAGAAGACATAAAATTTCATTTACATTATGGAGATATGACAGATGCTACTAATTTAATAGGGCTTATGAAAAAAATAAACCCAGATGAAGTTTATAATTTAGCTGCACAAAGCCATGTTCAGGTAAGCTTTGAAACACCAGAATATACAGCTAATGCTGATGGGTTAGGGACACTTCGTTTATTAGAAGCTATTAAGTTATTGAATATGACAAAAAAAGTTAAATTTTATCAAGCATCTACTTCTGAGCTATATGGAAATACTACAAGTATTCCTCAAAATGAAGATACTCCATTTACTCCAAGGTCTCCATATGCTGTGGCTAAACTATATGCTTACTGGATAACAATAAATTATAGATCAGCTTATGATATATTTGCTTGTAATGGCATATTATTTAATCATGAAAGTCCTGTAAGGGGAGAAACTTTTGTTACACGCAAAATTACGAGAGCTGTTGCTGCAATAAAACTTGGGTTACAAGATAAACTTTATATAGGAAATTTAGAAGCAAAAAGAGATTGGGGTCATGCTAAAGACTATGTTGAAGGCATGTGGATGATGTTGCAAAAAGATGATCCAGATGACTATGTCTTAGCGACAGGAGAGTCCCATACAGTAAGAGAATTTATAGAAGCAGCTTTTTTACAAATTAATGAGATAATTGAATGGAAAGGAAGTGGAGCAGAAGAGCTAGGATATAGTAAAAATAATAGAAAAATATTAATTGAAGTTGATAAAAGATATTTTAGACCTACAGAAGTTAATTTTTTAATGGGTGACCCCTCAAAAGCCTATAAAAAATTAGGTTGGAAAGCTAGAACTAAATTTAAAGACTTAGTTCAGGAAATGGTTAAAGAAGATCTTAAAACTGTAGAACTAGAGCAAAAGACAAGACGTTTTGGAATTGATGGTTGATTAAGTCCGAATCTAAAAAATTTTCATTAAATGGAAAACGTATCTATGTTGCTGGACATACTGGAATGGTTGGTAGCGCTATAGTTAGGTTTTTAAAGAAAATTGATTGTGAAATCTTAACTGTTAATTCTAATGTATTAGACCTTAAAAATAGTTTAGAAGTTGATGAATGGTTTTATGAAAACAAGCCAGATGCAGTTTTTTTAGCGGCTGCTAAGGTAGGAGGAATTTTAGCTAATAGTTCATATCCTGCTGATTTTTTATATGATAATTTAGCTATACAAAATTCAGTAATATCAAATTCTTTTAAATATAAAATAAAAAAATTTATGTTTTTAGGTTCAAGTTGTATCTATCCAAGAGGAGCAAAACAACCTATAAAGGAAAATGCACTTCTTACAGGAGAATTAGAACCTACAAATGAAGCATATGCTATAGCTAAAATTGCTGGTATTAAATTATGTCAATTTTATAGAAAGCAATACGGTGTTGATTATATTTCTGTTATGCCTACAAATTTATATGGACCAGGCGATAATTTTCATATGGAAAATAGCCATGTTGTAGCAGCTTTAATATTTAAATTTTATGAAGCAGTAAAGTTAAACAAGGAGGAAGTTGTATTATGGGGCACTGGAAACCCTCTAAGAGAATTCATGCACGTAGATGATTTGGCACAAGGGCTTTTATTTCTTATGGAAAATTATAGTGATTATGAGCATATAAATATTGGAACTGGCAAAGAAATTTCAATAATTGAATTTGCTAATATACTTAAAAAGATTGCAGCTTGGAATGGAATTATTAAATTTGATAATAGTTTTCCAGATGGAATGCCAAGAAAAGTGATGGATATTACCAAAATTACTGAATTAGGATGGAACTCTAAGTTAGAACTTAAAGTTGGTTTAGAACAAACTTATAAATGGTTTACTGATAATTATGCTAAAATTAAAATAAAATAATTTATAATATAGTGATCTACTTGATAATTATAAAAGTAAATATTTAGTTGATAAATTAAATTGTTTATTAGGATTTTTAATGACTGAAGAATGGTTATATCAAATAAGAATTTACTTTTCCTCTGAATTTTCAGGTATATTTAGAGGTGATAGTATTTCAAAGAAAAAAGATAATTTATTATTGGTTTTAGGGAAACATAATGCAGATATACTCAGTCAATATGATGGATTTATGGGTTACGTTATGGAAGCTGAAAAAAATGGCATAAATAATTATCCCTTATATAAATGGACTAAAGATTCACTGGCTAAAAAAGATAAAATAGCCAAATATAACAACTCATTTACAGTATATATAAATTCAGAGGAGGTGTATCCTAGAGTTTTAGCTGATAATCTAGAAAGAGATTTATTTGAATTGATAGATAAAGAAACAGTTTTAAGAATTAGTAAGCACGATACAAATCCTAGAAATAACCCTCAACCCCCTTCAAAATATCAATAGTTTATGATATAAAATGCATATGAATAAGTTTATTAAAACTGAATGCGGACTTAACAAATACGAGGACCTGAAATCAAGTAAAACTATTTTTGGAAGAATGCGTTTTTATTGGTTTGTGGTTATAGCAAGTTTAAGAGATAAAATACTTAAATTTTAATAGCCTCAATTTTAAGTAATTTTTCTTTAGTTTTAATACCCCCTAATGCAGAAAAACCAGTCAATTTACCTTTAACCGATAACACTCTATGGCATGGTATTATTATTAATAAAGGGTTTTTTCCGCAAGCATTTCCTATTGCCCTTGGAGAAGTTTTCAATATAGCAGATAATGTAAGATAAGAAACAGTTTTACTATAGGGTATTAAAGATAATTGCTTCCATACACGTTTTTGAAATATACTACCTTCAGGTTTAGTATCTAAATTAAAGACAGTTCTTTTTCCTAATAAATATTCTTTTATTTGATTTTTTGATCTATTTAATATTTCAGAATTTGAATTTTTAATTTTTTTATTTGTAAACTTGATTAAAACTACTACTTCGTTAATAGAAAATACTTTTATATTTCCTAATACTGTCTTAAATATTATAGCATCTTTTTTTTCCATATATTGCAATTAATTTAAGCCAAAAAATATAGGTTCATCTTTATTTAACCAAGGCTTATTTTTTACCATAATTTGATTAAATATATCCCATTCTAAAAACCTTATTAGCCAAGCATGTACATTTTTGTATGGCATTTTTTCATCAAACCATTTTATGTCTGCTATTCTGTATTGTCTAATAAATGGAAGTATAGCTATATCTAAATAACTTGGACTATTGCCAAATAACCAAATATTGTTATTTGTAAATAGTTTCTCAACTATATATATAATTTTTAAAGCTTCATCTCTATGTGTTTCTTTTGATTTAACTCCTTCACTTGGATCATAACGGTTATTATATTTGTACCTATCGAGATGAAACTTGAATTCACTATCAAACTTATTTAAGATTTTATTATGCATATTAATATT
>Ga0315316_10000707_pt1 | contig 22366 bp, 21 predicted proteins | sample M160m3416metaG_FD_203702 | JGI IMG/M metagenome (GOLD analysis project Ga0315316, IMG submission 203702) | Ammonia-oxidizing marine archaeal communities from Monterey Bay, California, United States - M1 60m 3416 | ecosystem: Environmental > Aquatic > Marine > Intertidal zone | place: USA... | reverse complement strand
AGAAATAAAATTTACTGAAGAAATTCAAATTATACAGGAAGATGATAACGTTCAAATTACAGAAAATGAGCCAATTGAAGATGATGATGAATTTGAGGTACAAGAAAAAGATGTTGAATTAGTTGTAGATAATGAGCCAGAGCAGAATGTTAGAATTGCTAAACCTGCTTTTGATACATTAGTTGAGGCTTTATATGATGCTGGTATTAAAGCAAATAGAAGTGTACAAATTTCAAATTTATATCATTTAGATTGGTATTTTGAAAATTTTAAAGAAGCAGATGAGGATGATGATGAACAGCCAAGTGAGGAGAAAGTTGAGAAAATTATTGAAGAAAAAGCTAAAATACTTAATGAAAGTGTTTTACAACCACGTATGGTAAAAATAAGAATTCCTTCACCTGACCCGAATAATGAAGATAATTGGAAGGTAATAGAAGTTCCATTATTTACATTAGTGAAACATAATTCATTAAAAATAGATACTATGGATGTTGAATTAAAATTTAATATGGGGAAAATTGTAAAAAAGACTGAATTAAAAAATAATAAATTCCATCATTCTTCTAAAAAATCAGTTCAACCATTAACAAAAAAGAAATGGAAAATTAGAATAGCAACACCAGTACGGGAAAATAGTAGTTTTGCTACACTTAAAATAAAATTTTCTTATGACTCTCCTCTAGAATCAATTACACGCTTAACTGAACGTTATGATCGATTTTTATAATTTATTAATCTTGGGATGGTGGGGCTGATGCTTTTTCTTTTTCATGAATTAATCCTGAAAGAATTTCTAATACTTTAGATAATCCTTCTGGTGGTCCATCATCTCTTGCTTCTACATGAACGCTATATTTTGCTGAATTATCAGTATTACGGGTTGTTTCTTTAGAAGTACTTACTGAACCTGTTATACTCGCAGATACTGGTGACCAAAAACTTTTATAATCTACTTTGACGGTAGTACTAGCATCAAATTTATCTTTTGATTGAGTTTGTTGCTTAACTTCCATTTCAAAGTCGATATTTACTTTTTTGACGGATAAAGATGGAACATTAACAATGGATAATAATGGGACAGATAATGATTTCTCGACTTCTTGTACTTCATTTGATTCTGGATCTTTGTTATAAGATTTTCCGTAGGTAAAATCTACGGTTCTTATTTTCCCGTTTTCATCAGCACCAACTTTTTCAACAAAATCTTTAGTAAGATTTGCTAATTTCCCCTGGGCATTCGCAGCTGCTATAAGTGGGGCTCCAATTAAATCTTCCATAGGAAGGCCTTTAAATTGTTCAGAAACGGACATTATATTATATATAAATATATAAACAGATAAAATATCATATTTAAATATTTTTATTTATCATAACTAATTAACATTTTTTAGATTTACATTTAATGATTTGAAATAATTAATTTTATTAATTTTTATAATATACTTTTATTATATACTTTTATTATATATGACTGATATAATAAAAAAACATAAAGATTTCAATTACAATAGATTAACAAATTCAAATGTTGACATAGTGTATTTATGGGTTACATCTAGAGATAAAAAATGGAGAGAAAAATATAAAAAATATACTAATATTGATATTGATCATAGTAGATTAACAGATTATGATGAAATCATTTTTTCCTTAAAAACAGTTGATAAATTTATACCATGGATTAATAAAATTTATATCATTACTGATAATCAAAAACCAAAATTAAATAAAGTACCGAAAAAAACTAGAGATAAAATAATAATAATTGATCATAAAGAAATTATTCCAAAAAAATATTTACCAGTTTTTAATTCTGAAGTTATTCAACCTTTTATTTGGAAAATTAAAAATTTATCAGAAACATTAATTATTTTAGATGATGATATGTTTTTTGGTAATTATATTAATATGGGTGATATTTTTCATTGTAATCATAATGTTCCAAAAACTTATTGGAAGTATAAAAGATATAATAAAGAACATTTTGAAAAAAATAAAAACGTTAGTGCAATACAGTCAACATACCGAACAATACAATTATTTCATAAAAAATTTAAAGTATTACCAAACATAAGAAATATTCATGTTGCTTACATTTTATCAAAAAAAACATTAGAAACTACATTTAAAATTTTTAAAAAAGAATTACAAAAAACTTTCGTAAATCGAACAAGAAAAGATAATCAATATAAATTTTTCAATTTATGTGCTTATGTTGGTATATATTACGGATTTCTTAAATGTACTAATCCATCATATTTAAATTATAAAACTTATCTATTCGAGGGTCCAAAAGAATCTAAAATAGAATTCGAGGATATTTTAAATAGTAAACCTAAATTTTTTTTAATTAATAGATTAAATGACAAAACTGTTAAATATTTTAATAAATTAGATAAAAATTATTTAAAACAATTTAAAGCAGATAATTCTAATTTAGTAAAAGATATAAATAAAAAATTGAAGTTATAAATTGAGTATTCCTAAAATAAGAAGAAAATTGATTTTTCTATAAATATTCATTAAATAATGGTTATTTGTAGAAAGAAAGGATGTAAAAGAGAAGTTGAGGATTATAAAACTAAACGTGGAAAACCCCCTACTTTATGTGAACATCATTATAAAATTCAACGCCGAAATGAAGAAAAACGAAAGCAAAGAGCCAAGGAAGAGAAAAAGGACGAAAATACTTGTAGAATACGAAATTGTAAGGAAAACATAGGAAATTATGAAACAAAAAGTGGAAAGAAACCAACTATGTGTAAACATCATTATGACCTTCAAAATATTAGGGAGGAACGAAGACCAGAAAGAAATAGAGATTATACTGAATATGAAAAGGAAAGATCAAAAAGACCAGAACGAATAGTATATAAAAAAGAATATGTTCGTTCATCAAAATTTAAATTAATTACTTATAAAAATAAAAGTAATAGAATTAGTGGTAAAAGAACTTGGGAACTAACCGATGATTTTGCGATTAGTTTATTCTTAGGAGAATGTAAATACTGTAAAAGACAAGGTGTAGAGGGTAAATCTAATGGAATTGACAGAATTGATAATAATATTCATTATATTGAATCAAATTGTGTATCTTGTTGTTATACTTGTAATCATATGAAAGGAACACTATCTCATAATGATTTTATTAATCATATTCGTAATATTAAAAGAGTTACTATTGATAATCTTGAACCAATTGTTTATGATATAAAAGAAGATACTAATGAACAAAATTATAGACAGACTGTTAAATGTAAATTATCTGTACGTAAATCGGATATAAAAAGAAATCATATAAAAAAATGTGAATTAAGTGATGAAATTGTTATTAAATTATTTTTAGGAGATTGTAGATATTGTAAAAAAAAGTCAATCGAAGGGGAACATCTTAATGGTATTGATAGAGTTGATAATAGTATTCATTATATTGAATCGAATTGTGTATCTTGTTGTTATGCTTGTAATCATATGAAGGGAACAAAAAGTCATGATGATTTTTTGGAAAATATTCAGGTAATTTTACAAAATTTTTAATTATTTATCTATCATAAAAAATTAAAAATGTAAATATACATTTAAATTCATTCCTATGCGATATAAAAATCCTAACTTGTCTCTAATCTGGACTTCGTTAGATTCTTTATATCAGGAAAGAATAACTTGCACACGGGGTTTGCGAAGAGAGTAAGGGGTTAATACTAATAGTATAAAATACTGTTAGCATTGTGAGCATTTAACATGACAACATAGAAAAATGTTGAAAATATGAATTGACGAGCAATACACAAAAAAAGACGATAAAAGTCCTTAATTGCTGTACGCGAGACCACCCATACCCGACATAATTCTGAGTACGTTGTAGTTGACAGCGTAGACTCTTGCGGTAGCGGTACCGGTTGCGGCGGTAGTGGTTACGTTAAGGGTAGCGTTGTCAATTCTGGACATGTTAGCGGTACCAGATGGTTGATGTTCAGCTGGTTTAAGTGCGAAAGAGTATACGTTAATACCTGCTGCTGGGGAAGCTCCGAAGCATTGATACGGTTGCACCCAATTGAAGTATTCTCCTGCTCTTTCAGCGAAACGATCATGACCGTTAAGTTGAAGTTTTGCTTTAGAGGTACAGTTTCCAGTTCCATCAGTGTAGTCGAATTTTGCTGCTGCGGCTTTTTGGATAACCCAGACGAGGCATTTGACTGGATGGTTGAAGTTAAGTTTAAGTTTGTTGTTGGTTCCAGTAACGGATTCATCACCAGTGAATTGAACTTGTTCAATAAGATATTCGTGGGAAGTTTGTGCGAATCTTCTTCTTTCATCAGTATCAAGATAGACGTAGTCAATGTAGAGGGAAGTATCTCCAAGGGATGGAGTGGATGCGGTAGATCCGGATTTGGTCATACCTGCGAAAGTTTCGAATTCAATGTTGAATTTAACTTCGTGGTATTGGAGAGCAATAAGTGGAAGAGCAAGACCTGGGTTTCTGTTGAACCAGAATTGAAGTGGAACGTAGACGGTTCTTGCTGCGACGGTAGCAGCAGAGGAGACAGCCATAGCATCAACATCACCGATCATGTTTTTGTAGACGGTTGCGACACCAGCATCTTGGGTAAGATTTTGCCAGATGCATAGCCAGTCGGAGTATTGTTTGTCGACTCTTTGTCCACCGATTTCAACTTCGACGGATTTGACAAGAGCTTCACCTGCTCTTGCTGCCCATGCGAAACCAGAAGCAGTGTCAGCAGTGACAGCTGGCATAGTTGCTTGAAGGTAACAGTTGGTGATAAGGTCACCATTTCTGGAGACGGTTACGGTAACTTTTTTACCGAAATCTGGGGAACCATTGAAAGTTTGTTCAATAGATTCGACAGAGAAGTTAGTGTGTCTTCTGTAGACAACTTTGAAGAAAGTGATTTGAGGATTACCGGTAAGGTAAATATCTTGTGCGCCATAAGCGACTAATTGCATAAGTCCACCACCCATATTTGTTTTGTTTTTATAATATATATAAAGAAAAAAATTTTCCGTAAAAAAAAAATTAAATTAAATAAAAAAATAAATTAAATAAAAATATAAAATAAAAAAACGCAGTGGTTTTATTAAAAAATAAAATTATATTTTCCACACAGTATACAGTGGTTAATTTAAATTTATTATTTTATTTTTAAAATCCGTTAAATTTATGAAGCACATTAAAATGTATAAATATGTATAAAATTTTGTAAACCCTATATATCTTTTATTTTTTTTTTCATTAAGTCAAATAATAAATATTCTAATATTAATTAAATCGTATAAATAATCATTTTAAATCATAAAACCAGTTGATTGAATCAATGTAGTAATTTTAAAAAATAGAGAGTGTTCGATACCCCCAAAATCATATAAACTTCCATCATAATTTTTAAATTTAATAGTTAATTTAGATAAATTATTCATTGGAGGATTAAAAGATTTTCTAGAGATATATTCACTCATATTATAAAATCTAGTATCATTAAGATTAGAGTTTAATGTAATTTTAGAGAATGCGTTAGAAACACCAGAACCAACACCTTCCATATTATTTAAATCATCAATATGAAGCATAACATATTTTTCACCTTTAATATTATATTGATTTTGTGCGGTATAACTTCCAGAACCAGTTAAATCATTTCTTTTGTAACCAATAACAGCACCAATACTTCTTGTTCTATAAGAATATCTAGTAGTATCATGATATTTAGTAGAAGTTCCTCTAAATAATAGATTAAAAAGATTATCTCCACCAGAAAGATTACTAATAATTTTAAATTTTCTAGAATTAGAATCGATAGAAACAGTGTAAGTAGATTGTCCGACAAGGTTCATTTTTTCTTGTATTTTAGTAGCTAATTCAGTAGCGGTATAACTTCCTTGAGGAATAGTAGCAGTATAATAAGTATTTCCACTAACTTGTGCGTTAGTTTCTTGAAAATGAAGTTCATTATTATTAGAATTAACAGGATATCCAGAATGTGGAATTTCAGCAGAAAGTAGTTCAATAGAAACAACATCTTTATAAACAGTATTAAAATATACTTCATATTCAGAAGTAGTAGAGAAAACATCATGATTTCTATCACGACTATCAATAATAACGTGATAATCTCTAGTTAAACCTTTATTAGCTTTTTCTAAAAATTTTTTAAAAATGTTAGGTTGTTCAATTAAAGTTTCTAAATTAGTAGGTTGTGGTGGTTCATTTAACATAATTTTTTGTTCTTTAGTAGGTAATTCAGAGAATTGTTGATCTGGGTCAATCCCAGATATTTGAGGGATTTTTTCTTCAGGAATACCTTGTTCTTCCATAATAACTTCAAGTTTATTAGTAGCATTATTAGTTTTATAACCACGGTCAGCCATAGCTCTAGCAAAATCACCAGCAACTTTAGTATTATCTCTATCAATTTCACTTTCAAATGTTGGTCTTCCTCTATTAGCATTAGGTGCTTCAATAACTCTTTCTTTATTAATTTGCTCAAATTGGTTCATTACATCAGTATTACTTCCAGGGAATGAAGTAGACATCATACGGTCATCATCTCTAGCAGGATGTAATGTATTATCTCCAAAAAATCCATTTTGTCTAGGTGGTATTTGTAAATTATTATTATCAGTAGGTTGTTGTACTAAATTAGTTGCTTTTGCGATTCTACCAATATTTCTACCTTTAGGTTGTAATTCACTCATATCAGGAACTAAATCTTTTTCAAATCTAGAAGCAATCGCATTAATTAATTCATTGATAGTTGCTCTATTTAATCCTTTCATATAATCTCTAATTGAAGTTTCAGGTGTTTTTGGTTCAGAATTTTGGATTATATGTTCCATAACAGTAACACATAGTTCTTCTTCATCTTTACCGATTTCATAATCATATTCGGCGATCATATGGTCGAATACAACACTAAGTAAAACTCTATAATTTTTTTGTGAAAAATATAGATTATAAATTTTATTATTGTTCATACTTGCTTATATTTATATAATTAATATTATATCATTTTTATATACGAATTAAATAATTTAAATAATAATTTCTTCCATTTGAGCAGTATGTTCTTCCATTGCTTCTTGGTTCTCACGATCTAAATGAGTACGAACATCAATATCGCTATATATTTTTTGTTTAAGTGATTGTATTCTAAAAGTTAAAGAGTGTTCTAGACCGTGAAAGTTATATAAATATCCGCCGTGTACTTTAAAATTGACAGTAATTTTTGATAACTCAATTCTAGGATTAAATGTTTTTTGTAAAACATAAAGTCGATTAGAATAAAAAGCAGTATCACCTTGTTCACAATCTAATAAAATTTTAGCAAAATCATTTTGACCATCACCGTGTGGGTCATCAATAATTCCTTTAAATTCAGGAATTTCTAATACAACATAATCATCACTTTGTAATGGAATACGATTATCTGCGGTATAAGTATCTAAAGAAGTATAATTTTTACAATCAAAACCGATTGTTCGTGCTATAGTAAATGGCATATATTTACTTCTTAATTCATCAATTCCATAAACTTCAACACCTTGTTTAAATATAATATTAAAAATACCATCACCACCACCAAGATCACTTTCTATTTTAACTCTATTTATAGAATCAAGTGATACAGTATATGCGGATTGTCCAATTGCTGACATTTGGGATGCGATTTTAGTTAATAATTCAGCAGATGTATAATTACCAACAGGTATTTCAGCTTCATAATAAGTATTAGATGTGACTTGATTATTAGTTTCTTGAAAATGAATAATATTATTATATGATTCAATAAGATATCCACCTTTAGGTATTTCAGCAGTGATTAATTCAACTTTATAAACATCAGTATATATAGCACCAAGATCAACAGTATAACTATTAGGATTTTGAAAAACATCATGATTTCTATCACGACTATCAATAGTAATGTAAATATTTTTAATTAATTGGTCACCATAAACTTTATTAAGAATTTCATTAACAGAATAACCTTTTGGTCTCTCAATCATTAAATCAGCTTTATATTGAATTGGTGCGCTTGGATCGAAAGGTTTATTCATAGATTGTCTATCAATATCAAAATCTTTATACATTTGTTTAGGGTCAATATCATTATTAATTTGAGGTTTTTCATATATTTGATTAGTTTCAACTTGATCTTTAAATGAAATAGTGGAATCATGTGCTTGAGGGATTTCATTATTAGTAGAAACATTTTCTAAAGCGATTTTTTGTTGCATAGAAATTTGTTGTTCAAGTCCAAATCCTCTTTGAATAGTAGTTTGTTGTCTTTGAAGTTCTTTATTAATATCAGGTTTTGCGAAATTCAAAATTTTATTAGCAACAAACATATTTGCTTTATGTTTATTTAATTTATCATTTTGTTCCGACATTCCTTGAAGTTTATCCATAAAATAATAAATTTTATCATCATATTTAGTAATATCAATTTCAATTTGATGGTCTGATTTTACTTTATGTGAAATATATTCAACTATAAATTTATAATTCTGTATACTTAAAAAATCTTCCATTCTTGTCATATATAGATAGAATAATTAAATAATTTTAAATTTATTTTTACAGTTATTTAATTATAAAAAGACGATTTAAAAATCAATTTCTTTTTCAAAATTTTCTTCACCAATATCATCTTCATCATCATTTGTTAAATCTTCATCGCCAAAAACACCTTCAAAATGTTCTTTTCCAGCAATACATGGTGAATTTAACATAATAATAATTAATATAATAATAATAATAACATTAATTGTTTTCTCAGAAATCATTTAAATATATATAATCTGTAGAAAAATTTATTGAAGTTTAGCAATAGATTCAGCAAATCTTTTAGCATTTGCTGCTTTTTGGTTTGCGAGTTCAGCTTCTTTTGCGAGTTGTTTTGCGTATTGATTAAGAGTTTTTTTACATTTTGTTATAGATTCTTCGGTGATTTTTTGTGCGATAGGAGCAACTTTACCAGTTCCTTCAGATTCGACAGCGACAGCTTTTTGTTTAGCTTGGACGACTTTGACTACAGCTTTAGTAGCTTTTTCTTCAGTTTTAGCACTTTCTGCTTTAGCTTCAGTTTCTGCTTTTTTTAAATTTTTTTTTTCTTGATAGAAGTTTTCAATTTCATCTTGAAGTTGTTCTAATTCGTTTTCACTGTTTTCAAAACTTTCTTTTCTAGATGCGTTAACTGATTGAATAATTGGAATTAAAATTCCAAGAACAAGAATAAAAATACCAAACATAACTAATCCTTTATCCATAATGGTGTATATTTATAGAAAATATATTTTTTATAAATAAAAATAAATATTAAAATATCTTTAATAAATATATTAAAATGTCAAGTATAAAAATAGATACAGAAATAGATAATTCAAAAGGCTCATGGACACTCGATGAAGATATTGAAGATTTTCATAACAGTTATAAAGGAGAACTTCATAAAACAAGATTTTTCATATTTGAACACAGAAAAAATCAACATCTTTATGAACCTATATACAAATGTAGAACACCAGATAGAAAAGAAACAGTAATTATTTTTAATGAATATATTTATGCAAGATTGGAACAAGATAATAAAACAACTTGTACGAATTATGTTCAAAAAATTGGATATACAGATATGTTAAGAACTTTCACTAATAAACTTTGGGGAGCACCTGCTGTAGACAGATGTATTGAAAATGTTGAGCAACTTATAGAAAGAGATAATCAAATAATGCGACATTGGGTAAGAACATTACTAAAATTATCAAAATCATTATCATATTGGATTGATGCTAGAATTCCAGTAATTTTAAGCAATGAAGTAAGTAAAGCAACTTCCAGACATTATACATCTATAAAAAGAAGTATGAAAGAAAAAAAACTATTTCTAGATATGATAGATCAAGAGAGTGATTTATTATCAAAATCACGTAAAGCATTCGTATATTTAAAAGAATGTCAAAAAATGATAAAATTAGTAACAAAACAAACAAATAAATGGTCGACTTATAAATTTAATTTTAATGTAAATCTTCTAGAAGATTGTCCCGATCAAATGAAATATACAACAGCATATTATGAACTTTATTATAAAGCATGGCCAAATAGAATTGTTTCTGCTGAAGAAGATGCTTTGGATAAACTGTTCGAAGATTTAATTGAAGATTTTCAATTAGATGTAAGTGTTGAGGATTTAAATGCTATGAATCAAGAATATAATAGATATCTCAAGTGGTTATCCAATTTAAAAACAAAATTAAAAAAACAACCAAAAATTAGTCAAGAAATGATTGATAATATTTCTCCAAACTCATATATAAATGCAGCAAGAGATTATGCTGATAAAAAGAAAGAAAAAAAAGAAAACAAAAAAATAAAGTAAAGAAATAATATTTTTAAATTTAAATATTAATTATAAATTTGTTTATAATTATTATATAAATATGAACCGAGAATTGTGTGATAAAAGAGAAAATCAAGGAAATGAAATATGTAGATTATTAAGAAGTTTAGCAAAAAATAGAGATAAAATTAGTAATGATATCAAAGGAATTTATAAAGATTTAGATATTATGACAAAAGATAATCAAAATGTTATAGACAGATTATCAAATACAACAAAAACAAGTGGTGGTGGAAAAAAAGAAACCAAAAAAGAAATAAATAAAAAATCCAAAAAGGAATCAAAAAAGGGATTAAAAAATTTTATTGGAAAATTAAAAAATCACTTTAATAAAGATAATGAATGGGAAAGTGATCTCCTAAATGATTTATTATATGAAGAAAATATAAATTCAATCAAAAAATTAAGGGATTTATTAAATAATGATGAGGATTTTAAACTCTGGTTAGAGAATACTTATGATATAGATGTATCCGAATTAATAAATATTCTTAAATCACCAACATATGGAAATTTAGTTATGGAAAGAGATAATTTATTAAATACAATACAATGGTTTGTAAAAAAATTTAAAATAAAAGTAGAAGATGATGTAAATGAATTTACTAATCAAAGACTTTATAAAAGATTATCAAATTATGTAGTAAAATATAAAAAAAAGATGTCCGAAAAGGAATTTGATAAAATATTAGAATTATTCGAACAAAAAACAAGAGGAGCATATCTAGCAGAACAATTATATAATATTTATGAATCAAAATACCAGAGTAACTTAAAATCAACGATTAAACAATGTGAAGAAGTTCGTAAAGAACATTTAAAACGCAAACAAAAAATAAGAGATATGATAAACAAAAAATCAATTGATAGATTTATTACCAAAGCAGCAAAAGTTATGAAAAAAACTTTTGCTTCAAAATTATTACAAATTCAAGTAAATTTAGAAAATAGTGGTATAGGAAAGAAGTATTTTAAAATTGCCACAGGTGATGGTTCTATTCATGTAAATAAAATAGATAAAGATTATTTTAGAGATTTACTGGAAATAATGAAAATTGATTATGAAAAATATTTAGTAGATCTCCCACCAGCAGGTAATATTAATCATCCGAATGAAATACCTGCGGCAACATTTAAATCAATTGATATAAGACAAAATGCTGATAGTATGTTTGGAACAATTGCATATAATTTAACTGATCCAATTCTTTTTAAACATCTTACAAAAGTTTGTAAAACAAAAAAAGGTCCAATAATAGAATATTTAAAAGATAATTTAACACATTTTCAACCAAATGATGCAGATAATTATTATATTTCAAAAGAAAGATTACAAATTGCCCAACAAATATTGAGAGGGATTGTTTCTCGTTCTATTCCAGAATTTATAAAAAAAAATCCGCATTATCTAGATATGTTAAGAATATTATCAGATACAGATGATTATAGTATATATAAAAATTTAGATTTTCCATTAAATTTTGAGTCATATTTATCAAATATGGATAAAACAACAACTAATAAAATAATAATTAATTTTCAAAATCTAGTTTTACAAAGTGAAACAAATAATCCAGAAGATGATTTAGACGATATTTATTGGGGTGATCATATAAGTTTAACTATTTTAAATCATTTTTTAAATACAAAATGTAATATTCTCTTAATTTCTATATCAGGAACAAATGATAAAATACGAGATGGTTTTTATGTAAGTTCCCATCAATCAGAAGTAAGTATAAGATATACAAAATATGCGATTTTAATTCGTCATTCACCACGATCACAACATAAATTAGGAATAAATTATCATTCATTAATAAATACAGAGAATCCAAAGAAAAAAGAGAAATTTCTGTATATTGATTATTCAAGTAGTGAATATGAAAAATATACAGAAGAATTAAAAGATTTTATAGACGATATAATTTGGATAGAGCATTAAAACTAAATAATAAATTTAAATTTTATTAATTCACATAAGAGTAGATAAAATTTAAAGTAAATAAAAATGTTTAAATAATAACATTTTTAAGTTGTAGATCTAAGAATGATTTGATTTGTTTAAGATTTTTAAATTGTTTATGATTAATATCAATATTTTTACATACAGTATTATATTGATTTCTTTTAGACATACATCCACTTTTATAAAACATTAAAGTTTTAAGAGATGTGGATAATTGATTTTTATTTTTAAATTTTTGTGGATTAACCATACCCCATTCTTTAGCAAGTTTATTTAATTGTTGTCTGTTAAATTTTTTAAAAATATAAGAAGAGTTATCTTTAATCCATAATTTTTTAGAATTAATTTTAGCACCTCCAGACATATTTTTATTAAGTAATTTTTGTTCGATTGGATTAGATATAAATTTAATAAAATTATCATTAATTTTTTCTTTTTTTGCGATTTTTCTAATTTTTTGTCCACCAACTTGTTCAGTAGTTTTAATAAGTTTAAGTTTAAGTTCTTTTAATTCTTCAGCAACTTGTTTAGAAATTTTTTCTTCATTAGCCATAAAACTAGTAGTTTGTTCAGTGACAGTATTTAATTTAGCCATTAATTCATCCATTTTGCGAATAACTTGCCAATATTCTTCAATTTTTTGGTCATGAAGACCAGATTTTGCTAACATTTTACGAACTTCTTTTTCTTGGAAAGTCCCTTTTTTTCTCATTTCCTTAAGTTGATCTTTCCATTGTTCGAGAGGTTCTCTAAGTCCATCAATATATTTAAGAACTCTTTTATATTCAGCATCACGTTTCCCTGATTTGATAATTTGTTCTTGATATTTTTGGTCTAAATCTTCTTGTCGTCTTTTAATATCATTAACAGAATTTTTAATTTGTTTAGCTTTTTTCATGTAATTTAATTCTAACTGTTCTTTAATAATTTTATATTTAATTAATAATTTTCTAACTTTTTGATATTCGCTTTGAACTGTTCCAATGGTGTCTTCATTTTTTTTAATATACTCTTTAATTTCATCATTTTGTTCAGTTAAAAGGTTATCTCCAACATATACTTTTTGTTGAATAGTTCTAGCATCATCCATAGCTTTTAAATTAGGGTCATCTTTATTTAAGGCCATAATAATCTATATACACTTATAAGAGAAAATATTATTTAAACATTTAAGCTTGGAGCAGAGGTTAAATCTTGAGTGTAAGGATTTTTTTTGAATGCGGTTAATAAATCAGGTGAGTTTCTATTACTAGGACAATATTGATTTTTGATTGCGGTTTGTAATGGAACATTTCTACAACCTTTAGAAGTGCTTCTTTTAATAACCCATTTAGGATTTAATGGTGTGCTTCTAGTTTCCATATTAATAGCAACTGAACCGAGAGCATTTTTAGGGCCACTAAGAGTAGGTTTTCTTCCTTTAAGAGTACATTCTTTCATAGCATTAATTTCAGCATTATACATATTAACTCTACTGGTTTGTTGATTATTACCAGAAACACCACCTTCAGATCTTTTTGCTTTAGCAGTTTGTTGTCTAATAGTAGCCTTTGCTTTATCTGTATATGGATTAACATTTCTAGAACTACCAGAAACACCACCTTTATTTCTTTTAGCATTTTGAGTTTGTTGTCTAATAGTTTTTCTAGCATTATCTGTATATGGATTAGTGCGTCTATTATTACCAGAAACACCACCTTCACCACGTTTAGTAGTACCAGTTTGTTGTCTAATAGTTGCTTTTGCTTTATCAGAATATGGATTAACATTTCTTCCTTTACCTTGGACGTTACCACTTTGTCTTTGACTATTTTCAGTTTGTTCTCTAATAGTTTCTCTGAGTCTATCTTCTGGATCGTGTGCGATATGTTTTAATTGACCTGCGCTGATTAGACCAGTTCTATTTTTATCGGCTAATGTTTCTTTACCAGTTCTTCTAGCGATATCATTAGGATCATAAGTAGTAAGTTTATTAACTTGTCCTCCAATACCACCAGTAACATTTTTGCCAACAAGAGTTTCTTTGACAGTATTTCTAGCAAGGTCATTAGGATCATAAACAGTTAATTTTTCAATTTGACCACCAGTTATACCAGTAATATTTTTACCGTGAAGTCCTTCTCTTTGAGTTGGTCTTGGTGCATTTTTAGGGTCATAAGTAGTTGGTTTATTGATTTGACCTCCAACACCACCAGTAACATTATTAGCGATAGTGGTTTCTTTAATAGTAGTTCTAGCAATATCATTTGGATTATAAGTATAAGTTTCATTTTCTTGTGGTTTTGCGTTACCAACAGGTATACAGAATTGTGCTTTTGCTGGTGTTCTAACTTTACCTTTATTATAAGATCTATTAGTACCTTTAGCATGAGTGGTAGGATATTTATATGATGGTTTTTTGCTGACTCTTTGTAATCCAGCTTTAGGTTGTGCGGATACAGCAGCTTTAGCATTACCGGCATATTCTTTAGAAGTGCTTGCTCTAGCAGTGGATTTAAGAGCGAATCTTTCTCTTTTCTTTGATTTAGACATACCACCGAATGTTTGTTTAACCAAGTCACCGTGTTCATTAACACCGAATCTTTCAGGATTTCTTTTAACAACATTTGGTCTTTTACCTCTTTTAGCATGTTTAAGACCTTTAACAATTCTTCCTTTATATGAAATTTTTGGTTTGAGTCTTAATTCATCAACGGTTTTATACTTAGGTCTGAAATCATCATGAAATCCGTGTTTAGCTTTATCTCCAATTTTAGTTTCAACTCCAGGCTGAACTTTAACTTGTGCGAAAGGCAATTGATTAGGTTTTTTATCAGATACATGAAATCTATTTAATTGTCTGTCTTTGGATACAGGTTGTCCATGAATATTTTGTTTAACAGGTTTAAACATTCTTTTAACTTCTTTTTTATGTCTATATGCTGGTTCAGTTCCGGTAAAATGTTCTAATTTAGTTCTATGAATATCATCTCTCATATTTTGTTTAATAGAACCACCAAAGAAAGGTTCCATATTATTGTGAAAGAAACCTGGTCTTTTTTGAGTATATTTATCTTCTTTAGAAACAAGTTTTTTCCATCCTTGTACATCTGAAACTTTAGCTAATGGTACAATATCTCTTTCTTTGAGTAATAATTTTTGAATTTCTTTAGAAACAGGTGCTCCTTTTGATTTTGTAGCTTTAGTAAGTGCTGGTTTTGGGATTTTTTTAGAAGAACGTCTTTTTCCAACAGGTATTTCAGTATGTCTTTGATTAAAACTGATTGGTATGATGTTAGTATTAATTGGATCTTTACTAAGTTCCCAATTTTCATCAGCCATTCTTTGTTCGATAGCTCTAGCTTTTTTGACATTATTTGAATTATATATTTCGCCTTGATTAGGAACGTGATGTTTAGAAACCCTTTTTCTAGAAATTTTAACTCTTTCTTTACGCCCATCTTTATTTAAATACCAACCAAGTCCGACTAATCCACTAATAAGATAAACAGGAGTTGCCATTATATCGATTTATATATATAATTAGAAAATATAAAAATGATTAATACACAGAAAATAATAATTATAATAAAAATTTTCTATATAAAATAGTGTAAAGAGAGAACAAATATATTGAATTATAAAAAAATAGGTTTATAATATCATATATAAATCATTTTTTTGTCCTATATATATATGATTTAATAAAAGATAATGAATTTAGTTCTGGATAACTGATTGAAACATAGTTTAAAAAAAAGTCTTATAACATTTTATCATTAAAAATTAAAAATTTTAGTGATAAATATATAAAAAACAATATTATTTAAAAAATTTATTGTTGTGCTTGGTTACAGAAAACATTGTTTAATTTCATTGGTTTTTGTTCTGCTGCGTTTGCGAGGGTACATTCGCAGTTCATTGCTGGTTTGACTGGTTTTGGTTCTGGAAGACCAGTTGGGCCAAGTGGTTTTGGAATTTGTGGAACGTAGTTATCTCTGTTATATAATCTAGTGTTAACACCAATATACATATTACTTCTAATTCTATTAAGTTGTTGTGGGTTAAGGCATTGGTCATAAAATCTGTTAACTCCTTGTCCTCTTTTAAATTGTGGTGCGACAAGTCTAGTAGAGACAGATTCAGTTCCAATTTTACATGCGGCAGGAGCAGCAGGTGCTTGATATGCGGATTTTTTATATGGATATTGTTGTTTTGGGTCTTTAGACCATTTTCTGGTGACACCTTGTAAATCAGATTCAATATTGACTAAATCATTTTGTTCGTAATTTTTGAAAACTCTTCTAGTTTGAACTCTTTGTTCTGGAGTTTCAGCGAAGCAATGGTCAGCACGAGTGAAGGCGAATTTTTGTAATTGTGCTTTTCCAGGTTGAGTAGATTCTTCTAAAGCGTATTTATAGGCATCAGTATCGTATTGTGTTCTTGAGAAAGACATTTTTTCTATAATATATAATAATAAAAAGATATTAATTTTTGTTATTATATAAATAAATTGAAATAAGAATTACTTTAGTTACTGTGCTATAAACTTTTTTTTTTTAAAAGTCTAATATTTAGAAGCATTTTTTGACATCACATTGTTTAAAGTTAACTTTTGGTTTGTAATTAATAATTGGAGCTGGGCAAGTTTTGTGGGTATCTTTAACATCACATTTTTTGTCTGCTTGTTTGCAGAATTTATTTTTGTTATCTGGGCATCTAGTTAATTGTCTGTTAAGACCGAAAAGATCATTTTCAATATCAACTTGAGTATTTTTAGCGTTGAAGGATTCAGTGGTGACAGGGTTTCCTTGAAGAATTCCTTGGTGTTCTACTCTACAAGCATTAGAATTAACAAATCTATTTTTTTCAATAACATGTTCTAAGACGCCAGTAGATTGAGAAAGGTCTTTTTGATAAGCGCATCCATCGTATTTAGAATTAGTGAAAGACATTAGTTATATATTATATTTTAAAGAAATTTATTTTAGATAATACAAGAAGTTAATTAAATTTAATTAAACCGACCATGAGAACCTAATTGGTTACATTCTTTATTATTACAATTTGCTTTATAATATTTAGAACTTTTTCTAGAACAATCTCTAGTAGAAATTCCAGATCTATCTGGAAAAAGAGCAATCATTCTTGGATTAGGAATACTTCTTGCTCCAATTTGGAATTTTTCGATATCATATCCTGCTTTTTCATCAGATTCTTTAGGTAAAATAGACATTCTTCCAGAAGTTAAACTTTCTGCCAAATTATCTGCTGGTCGAGGTTCTAAATTAGATCTAGTTAAGTCACTATCTATATCAATTCCACATGTAGGAACGTGACCATCATTATAAGAAAGTTTTAAATAATTATTTTTATAAGTTTTTTTATCTTTTGCGATACCTTTAGATGGTTGGCATAATCTTAATGGTTCAACAACCCATTTATAAGCACCTTCATTAGATTCTTTATCTGCTGTAATTTGACATTGATCCATCATTTTTCTATTATGAACATCTATAGTAGAATTACCAAGTGTTTCTGGTTGCATAGCAGGTGCGTAAGTATAATCTAAACTATCATTCGTTTTTTCAAGAGATATACAATTTATTTGAGTTGGTAATAATAACTCATCATTTTGCTTTTGAGTGTTCTTCATTTAATCTATATATAAAAATACAGAATAAAATAATCTTATTTAGCGTTAGATATTTAACAGAAATATAAAGAAAATAGTATATATAGAGATATAAGTTAAAATGGATAATATATTCCAAAGAGAGATAAATGGGCTTACAAATTTGGGAAATACTTGTTATATCAATTCTGTTTTACAATCAATTTGTTTAAACCAGGATTTTTGTTATTTTTTATTATCTGATAAATATAAAAAAAAAATATCAAAACATTGTCAAAACAGATTTTTTTCAAATTTCATAAAAACATTAAGAGCCATGTATGAAGTAAAAAAAATAATCGCACCTATAAGTTTAATTGAATCTTTAGGAAATGAGATAGATGATTTTGAAATACATTCTCAACAAGATGCTATGGAAATTTTAAGTGTTATTTTGGATAAAATTGATACATTACTTTCTCGTGAAGTTAATGTAAAAATAAAACAATTAGAAAATTGTGATGAATTAACAGCAAATTCAAAAAAAAATTGGAGTTTATTTCTTCAAAAACAATATTCTGAAGTAAAAAAATATTATTATGGACAATTATGTTCTGTAACAAAATGTTCTTGTGGTTATGAATCAGTAGTTTATGAACCAGCAATGAATTTATCATTAAGTTTACCAGTTACATGTGATCAAGAGGCGATTCATTTAAATGATTGTTTAGATAATATGATTTCTGAAGAAATAATGGAAGGTGATAATCAATATCGTTGTGATAAATGTAAAAATAAATGTGATGCTCGTAAAAAGGCATTTTTAAAAATCATTCCATCACATTTAATAATTCAACTAAAACGTTTTACTTATACAGAGGATTATCAAAGTCGTAAATTAAATAATTTTGTAGATTTTCCGTGTGAGTTAGATATATCAAAAGTTGTTTATGATGGCAATAAAAGAGATTGTCGTTATCGTTTATATAGTGTTATAAATCATGTAGGAAATTTTGGTGATGGACATTATTTTACTTTTTCTCGTATAGGAGATAAATGGTATTGTTTCAATGATGAAAATGTAGATGAAGTAGAAGAACCTTCTATATCAAATAGATATGCTTATATTTTATTTTATAAAAAAATTAGTTCTTAAAGATAATTATTGCTGAAACATTATCAGATGAACCTTTATAAGATATTGCATAATCAACTAGTTTTTTAACAATTTCTTTTTTTGGTACACCTCTATTTAAATTTTTATTAATAAAATTAATAATATCAGAATTACTCATTACATCATATAATCCATCTGATGCAATGATAAAATATTTTAGTTGTTTTTTTATATTACCACTTATAATATCAGGAAGGCAACTTAATCCATTTCCTTTCAAGTTAATATCACCAAGTGAACGAGACATTGCTAATATACCATTTAATCTTCCGTATTTAACAAATCCTCCTGTTCTATAAATACGATGTTGTTCTTTAGGCGAATCAGGTTTATGATCGATTGATAATTGAATAATGCGATTATTATCATATAATATAATTCTAGAATCTCCAGTATTTGCGACATAAAATTTTTTAGTATTATTATCAATAAATAAAGAACATGCTGTAGAACCAGATTTTACATTTTGTTTAAGAAATAAATTATCAGCTTTAAGATAAGTATTTAATAATGATTTTTGAATATCATTTTTAAATTTTTTTTTTTCTAGTACAAAAATGGGATATAAGTTTCTTTTCATAAAATTAGCACATTGACTTCCACCGTGTCCATCTAATATAGAAAAGAAACAATTTGTTTTATTCAATTTAATAATAATTCTATCTTCCATATATTGTCGTTTACCTTGTGCTTGATAAGATACAACAGAATAAGTTGGTTTTTTTCCACCATTCATATTTTTAAAATGTTTCATTTTTTGAAATAAAACTTTTTTATTACCTTTCGTAGATAATCCTCTTTTTTTCAAATATATTTTTAAATCATTAACATTCCAATCAGCCAATAATTCATATGGTTTAATATTAAAATATGTTTTTATATTCGAATATAAAATTTTTTTATTTCCATTAGGATTTAAATTTAATGATGAACAAATAATTTTTAGTTCATTTTTTTTCCATATTCCTTTTTTATTAGTTAATTCAATAAATTGTTTCCGAGATAACATATAAATTCAGCACTGTTACTATATACAAATATTAAAAAATAATTCAATGATATTTAGGATATAAAACATATAAAAAAAAAATATAAAAATTGAATATTAATTTAATATATCAAACAGCATTTAATTATGTTTAAAAAAAACCAAATTAAATTTTGTAATAAAAAGGCATCTACGATAGATAATAATATCTTACTAGATGTTTGTAAACAATTAAAATTCAAATATAATTTCCATTTTAATAAAGCAACATATGAATCATTAAATCGAACAAATATATCTAATATTATTGAAAATCCTTATTTAGTATCCTTTGATATTAAAGGACATGATTTTATTTTATTTTTAACAACAGTTCGTGGTAAAAAGTATTGTTTATTTATAGAAAAAAAGACAGAAAATGATATTAAAATATATTCAGTAAAATTCCGATTTGATACCGATTTATACGATGGAACAATATTTCAAGGAAAATTAACTATGAATAATAAAGAATGTTGGATTTTTATAATTAGCGATATATATTGTGAACGAAGTAATACATTAACAAACCAATCATTTAGTAAGAGATTAAATCGCATTTCAACAATTTTAAAAACAAAATATAAATATGATGATTTTATGAATGTTTGTCATATTCAAGTAAAATCCTTTTTTTTGTATCATCATGTGGAAATGATTAAAAAGGATTCAAAAAAGAAGTTATTATTTATTCCAGAATATAGTAATCAAACAAGATACAGATATTATTTAGATGAATCAGTAAAAGAAGTTAAAAATGAAAATAAACGTGATATGGTATTCGAAATAAGAAAAACAGATTTACCAGATGTTTATGAACTTTGGTATTATAAAAATAATAAAATGGTAAAAAATTCAATTGCTACAATTTCAACAATGAAAACAAGTCTTTTTGTTAGAAAATTATTTGAAAGTAATAAAAAACAGATTTATGTATTATGTAAATATAGAGATACTTTTAATATAAAAGGTTGGATTCCTTATGAAGAATCAACAAAAAATAGAATTAGTAGAGTTTAATTGAATGTGTCTAAAATTACTATAATTATATATAGATCTTTCTTATAAATGAAAGATTTAACAGAAGAACAAAAAAGAGCTTTAATTATTTTAATTGAAGCAATTACTAAAGGAAAAAGATTCCGACTTTATACCACTTCAGAATGGCAAATGTTGAATTATGTATTAAAATATCTAGAATATGAATAAAAATAGAATTTATGCGTATATAAAAATTTAATTATTTAATTTAATTATAATATATAACAATGTCCACACAAACTTCTCAAAATACTGAAAATATGTCACAAGATGATGCTCTAAAAACTTTAGTAGGAGCAATCAATCAAGCCCAAGCAAAAGGAAAATATAGTCTCGAAGAAGCAGTAGAACTTTCTAAAGCAGTAAATGTTTTTGTCCAAGTTCCAGATGGTCAAGAAAAACCAAAATTACCAGCATCCTTGAATCAACAAGATGCATTAAGAGTTATTGTTAGTGCTGTCCAACAAGCACAAACAAGAGGTAAATATTCCGTTGAAGAAGCAGAAGTTATGGCCAAAGCAGTATCTAATTTTCAAGTAAGTAAAGAAGAATATGAAAAAATGGTAGCAGAAGCAAATAACAATTCTGAAACTTTAGAAACTATTGTTGAAGAAGTTTCCGCTGATGATAACACAATTGTAGTTTAAATATTAAATAATGCGTAATAATGACTTAAAAAAAACATACAAATACAATATATATAAAATGTCTGAACAAACTACTACTAATATTCCAGAAGAACTCACTCAACAACAAGCAATTGGATTACTTATCCAAGGTGTTGAGATGGCACAAGCCCGTGGAGCATATAATTTAAATGAAGCAGCAATTATTGCTAAAGCAAAAAGAGCATTTACCCCACCAAAATCTGAAGAACAAGCACCAACTGAAACCCCAGCAACAACTGAAACCCCAGCAACTGAATCTACTTAAATTAAGTTATAGTTAAATGGATACGATATAATTATCAATATTATGATATAATCACAATATTAATAATCGTATTAATAAATAATAAATAACATTAATTTTTGTAAAAAAATTTAAAAAAAATTGCTAAAACGCTATGATTTATATCATATAACACAGTTTTAATATATCGTATTAAGATGATATTTAATATAAATATATAGTTAAA
>Ga0315316_10000704_pt1 | contig 22397 bp, 18 predicted proteins | sample M160m3416metaG_FD_203702 | JGI IMG/M metagenome (GOLD analysis project Ga0315316, IMG submission 203702) | Ammonia-oxidizing marine archaeal communities from Monterey Bay, California, United States - M1 60m 3416 | ecosystem: Environmental > Aquatic > Marine > Intertidal zone | place: USA... | reverse complement strand
TCAAGATTCTCCCAATCCAATAAATTGACCTGACTCATCGCGCCTGTATCGGGAGAGTCGGTCCAGGGAATTAGCTTACCCTGGTCACCTATCAAGAAGGAAAAATCTTCTGATTCACATCCCAACAAAGATAAACCTAGAAACGCAGAGCCACCCTGCATTAGCCATTGTCTTCTATCTATATCTAGGTAAGTATCCACTGTTTCAATCTCCATGTTTAGGCTCGCAATACCCATATATTGTGGACTTTCGGGCGGAATATCGCCAGTAGCAAGAGTTTGGAATCCCTATCGAATTCTTTCTTCGATGCTGAACGAATATGATGAATGCTTAATCAATCAATGGAGCCAGCCGGGCTCGAACCGGCGACCCCTGCCTTGCAAAGGCAGTGCTCTCCCAACTGAGCTATGGCCCCTCTTACAACTTAAGTTAATCAGGATTTAACTTTTCTAACAGGCAAATTGTGAATCGCAAATATCACAAAAATTATCGCTTAAGTTTCTTGGCGATCCATACAGTACGGAACACAGAAGTTCCTATTGTCCCCAGACTCAATAAACAGAGCACGGGTATCAGCAGTAAACCAAAATCCAGATTGGAAAAAGCCCAATGCGCTGAAACCGAAGGATCAAGGATCCCACCAAAACCTATCAGAAGCAACCGTTCTGCACGTTGCATTAATCCTAACTTGCAGGTCACCCCCAAGCTCTCACCCCTAGCCCTCGTATAGCTCACTAGTAGCGATCCACCTAACCCCACTGTGGAAAATAACAAACCCAATTGAGAATCTTTAAATAAATAGACCAGGCCACAAAAAACTGCGACCTCTGCGAATCTATCTAATGTTGAGTCTAAAAAAGCGCCCCTCTGATCAGCTATTCCTAAGGTGCGGGCAATCCTTCCATCCATGACATCTGCTATTCCTCCAAATAGGATACTCCAACCGCCCAACGTAAGATGCCCGCTGGCAAAAGCTAAACCACTTAAAATTCCGAAAACGACTCCAAGAAGATTAAAGAACAGAGGCCCCATTCCGATGAGTATTGCAAACTTCCTAAATGGATCGATAAGCCAATAGAACCAGTCTCTAAAAAAACTTCCCAAGACAAATTTACCACGATCTTTACTTTCTAAATTATCGATGGATTTGTGCTTTCCACTCACTACCCAAAATAAGATAGAAATCGCCGATAATGCTAAGACTAACAGTAACGTTTGCATCCTTCGTTAATTCTCCCTTTGGTCCGGACCCATTCCAAAATCCTGATTTACTTCAGTTTCTGTCTTGGGCCTATTCCAAAATACATAAAGAACCCTTGGAACCAAGCACGGAATTGGCAACACCTTCTCGATTAGGGTGAGATTAATCTTACTCCCAGTTCTTCTCTCAACCTTCCTGACAATATAAGGTAGCCATCCTTCAAAAGTGACTACATGCTTAAGCCAAGAAAGTGTCACCCTTAGCTTGGACACTTTAAAATACACTATACGTCCCAACTTACTCCTCATAGAAACTGGACTCAAAGTTCTATAACCATTCCCCTCACGAACCATATCACCTTTAGCTTCAGCCTCAGTCAACACATTGGCATAATACTCACCCAGTTCCTTTTCTTGTGACAGGAAAATGGCATCCGAACGACCGGCTGACTCAGGACGATTTTCACTACGGTAGCAAATCTTCAGCATTTCACGTGCCAAGGATGCTGCATCGAAGGGCTGGTCAATCCAAAGAGTCGCCCAAGTCAGAACACCATATCTTGCTATGCCCAAATTGCGCTGGACCCATGCCCCAGCTACTTCATTTTTACTGTAGATCACTTTGACTTTCTGCATCATTCTTGAAATCATGAAATGGTCCTTTGCCTGATCAATAGCTAAGGACCGTTCAAAATCAGTCCTATTCAAGACCAAACACTTAGCGATTGGCCCGTCTGGTCCGTCTGGAGCTAATCGTATGACGTTAGGCGGCAGAACATAACTCATGATAGCCATCACCATCGGCAGTCTATGGATCATATTAGCTGAGTATAAGGCCTCATAGAAATCCTTATACCCATCAACTATCAAAACCAAATCATAAGCGCTGTGTCGCCCTGGATTTGCTCCAAGTAGCCGAGATCCGTAGAGAATGACTGCTTCAATGTGATTCCTGGCAATAGTAGTTAAGAGGGGAACAAAAACATCCTCTGCCGGGCCACGGCCATCTACCGAAATTTCTTTCTGAGCAAAGACCGGTTCTTCTACCAATTCCATGTCAACGATTTAAACATCGTTGCTCCTTCCCTATAAGTCATTTTCAGCCATCCGACTCTCTCCATTGAAAGACATTATTGACACTTACATTTTGAAAGTCTGATATTATAACCTTGGCCATTTGGAGTTGCTTAATAGCTTATACTAACATAGTACTATTTTTATCTTTCAAGGAAACAATAACAATGCAGTTAACTAAATACGCCTTTTATAATGCGGTGGCTGGATTTTTTGAGATGCCCACGAATGATGCCACCAGGCTTCTTCCAAAGCATCTACAATCATTGGAAGTCCAACATCAAAGAAGTATCCTAGCAATAACCGCATTTCAATTTACTGAAACTGAAGTGGGATCTTACAATGAAATAGTACTTTCAGTGATCGTTCCCCCAAGAGTTGAGCCGAACCGGCCAATTCCAAATGCGGCCTTTTATCCATTTATGGTTGGAGTCACAACTCCAGAATCTCGGACACATGCCATCGAGCGCTGGCATCTTCCTCATTACATGAAAGACATCGATATAGAATTCTCTGAATCTTCACAGGGTCTCGCTGTGCAAGTCCGAGAGGACGATACACCGATTTTAGATCTAACTGTGACAGATTTTGCAAAGGAATCAGATACCCTTCTATTCAATGCGTTCACAGTTGATGCGGAAGATAATTTCAAAGTCAATATTTTCATGGAGGGACAACACAGTGAACACGAAGAAGAAACGGGCTCCCTAAAACTTTACCCTCATGAAATGACCGAGGGACTCGACCTGGACGACATTTCCACTGTTCCCTTCAGAGAACAGTGGTTCCACCGAGGCCTACAGACCTTTGAGGAGCTCGAGAGCCTATGAGCTCCTCAAAGATCAATTATAAGGAAGGGCTGCGCGACTCTAGAAATGCGAAGCATTAAGCCAAACGTCCGATCTTTGCCACGCCTCTTCGAACGCTCTTAGTGCCTCGTCAGCAGGTCCTCTTTTACCTTGATTACGCAGGGCTTTCTCCAGCCCAAACAATGACCATCCATTGTGAGGATGATCTTCTAGAGCAAATTTGTAGACCTGCTCAGCCTCGGAAAATCTTCCTGCCTCTATCAAGGCCGCACCTAACCAATCACGAACAGCAAAATTGAGTGGTTCGGGCTCATCATACTCCAGTTGATCTTCAATTTCAGCGGCCATTTTAAAGATTTCAATAGCCTCACTCAATTGACCTTCTTCTCGAAGCATCTCTCCTTTCAATATCCCCCCGACAATGGCTAGCATGTCTTTAGCGGAATGTTGGCGAAAAACCGCTCTATCCGACGCTTCCTCAGCACCAAGCTCCACAGCACCAAGGAATTCACGCGCCTGCTTCATATCACCTCTCTTCAGATGTGCGTATCCACGTCCAAAGTCCCAAAATCCCTTGAAGATCGGATTTGGATCAGGCTCTCCCGACATCTCTAGAATTTCTTTGAATCTTCCAAAACGAATCTTTGTCAAAATTTCGTAAGTAGCTGTTCCAGTAAGCTCGTCATAGTCTTTGCCAGCCTGCATTGCCACTGCACCTTGTCCATCATTGGAAGCTGCGAAGAGTAGCATGTGAAGGTTGTGACTCGGATAAATTGCAAAGCCTTCGCCAATCGCAGCTTTCTGATCTGAGTGCCATGCAAGGGTATTCGACCTGACACCTTCTGCCCAACGACCTACCCTATTCCAAGTATGGGAGGGCATATGCTGAATATGGCTGGCTCCTGGAATTTCATTTCCTAGATATTCTGCACATGCTTCGGCCTTGTGTGGCTGAGTCGTCGACTCAGTCGCATGAATATAGAGGTGACAGTTACCGGGATGTCTTATGTCTTGGTCAAGCACTTCCTCCAGAACATTATGCAGCAATTTCACTTCTGGTTTTTCGATGTTTCTATAGCCTCTTCGTGGTTCCAATAGAAACATCGACTCTGCATATAGGTAACCGACGTCCAGATCTTTGGGGTATTTCGCATAAACTTCGGCCATGGCTTCAGAATAAAGCGTATCAACAGCTAACTGAGGGCTCCTATCCGTGCGGTCATTATACCTCACCCCCATTGCTTCAATGAGAGCTTTTTCCACTCCACTCGCATTGCCCGCAAGGTCACTAGCAGCGCTTATTGCCTCTTGGGCTCTTGGCAGATCCCCTGGTCCCATGGGGCCGTTAAGATAAGGCCCCCAAGCCCAAGCCTCTCCGAAATAACACATCGCACAACTAGGATCCCTCTTTTGTGCCTCTCTGAAAGACCGAGCTGCATCTTCGGGAGTGAACGCGTACATCAATTGAAGCCCTTGATCAAAAAAAGCCTGTGCCTCAACGACATCTGTAGTAATTGTTCTAGATAAAGGCCCAAGCCCCTTCTCGAACAACTTCATTGGTGTCTTAAAGCTTTCTGGCAATTCTTCTGAGGCCATACCCATATTCATCTGGGCAGACACGAATTGGTCCGCTCCTCCAATGGGGATTACCAGAAAAACTAAAATGAAAAGTACAAGTCTTAATAACATTAAATTATATCTCCTTGAATTCATCCCTGTTCAAACGGACTCTTCCAGAACATTAGTACTATGGATTCCACCAGTTCTAATATGCATGATGAGATTTATAAAACAATTGTTAAAACACTTAAAGTCAAACCACTCCCATAGACAACCATAGAAACATTTTTTAAAATTTTGTAGGTGATAGTCATTTGAAATACCTTATATATATCCGAGACCAATCAGGGAGTTGAGAAAGTATGATTTCAGTCAGAGGAGTCACCAAACAATTTGGTGATTTGACCGCCGTTGAAAATCTAGACCTTGAAGTTGGCAGAGGAGAGATCGTTGGTTTTCTAGGTCCCAATGGAGCTGGAAAAACTACTACCATGAGAATGTTGACTGGCGTCCTAGAACCTGATCAAGGAAGCATACATTACGATGGGAGATTGATTAGTGAAGACTTAAATGCAGCCAAGGAAAAGGTTGGCTACCTCCCAGAATCAAATCCTCTCTATTCTGACATGCTCGTGGTTGAATATCTGGAATACGCCACTTCACTGAGAAAAATGAATCAGAAAGATGCTAGGTCAGGTATTTCTGATGCGGTCGATGAAACTGGTATCTCTGAGGTTTTCTTTCGACCCATTTCTGAACTTTCGAAGGGCTACAGGCAGAGAGTAGGTCTAGCAGCTGCGATTCTACACCGACCCGAAATTTTGGTTCTTGATGAACCAGCGGAAGGCCTCGATCCCAACCAACGTGTCGATATTCGAAACCTCGTCAGTAACCTCGGTCAGGAAAGAACCGTCTTGCTGAGTAGTCATGTAATGCAAGAAGTTGAGGCAACATGCAAAAGAATTCTGATAATCAACCGTGGCAAGCTCATTGCTGATGGAAGTGTGTCTGATCTCCTGGAGACAGGAAAAGGAAGATCTGAATACACCGTAGAAATTGTTGGTGATCGAGCTGTAGAAAAACTGACAGCATTGAATGGTGTAGACTCCCACACGACTGAAAAAGTGAATGGACGAACTAGGATTTCGTTATCGGTCTTAGGAGACGAAGAACTGAGACCTGTAATTTCCCATCTGGCTCAGCAGGAAGGTTGGGTTTTGTGGGAGCTTCACAAGAATCAAATTTCTTTAGAGCGCCTTTTCAGAGAATTGACTGACAATGAGGAGACCTCAAAATGAAAAGGACTCGAATAGTCGCCGAGCGTGAAATCCAGAATTTCTTTGACCACCCTACTGCTTACATCCTAATGCTAGCGTTTCTTGGTCTGAGTTTATTTTTGGCCTTCAGATCTATCTACGCACTGAGCCTGGCCAGTCTTCGACCACTGTTCGATCTACTTCCCTGGCTTTTTTCTGTCTTTATCCCGGCACTGACCATGCGATCTGTTGCCGAAGAAAAGAGGACTGGAACCATAGAGTGGCTTTCTTCCTACCCACTAGGTGAATTAGAAATCTTGATGGGAAAATTAATAGGGAATTGGTTTTTTGTGATGCTGTCTCTTGCAGGCACTCTACCCATGGCTTTAGGAGTATTCCTTCTCTCAGAGGCTGATCCAGGAATCATGCTGGCACAATATATCGGCGCCTCATTGTTAGCTATGCAGGGCGTAGCCATTGGTCTCTGGGCTTCTACGGCAACAAAAAATCAAGTTACCGCATTTATTCTTGCCACATCGGTTAGTTTTGCATTGGTATTCATTGGAACCCCAGTAGTCCTGTACGGGTTAACTCCATTCTTAGGAACAGCCTTATCCCGTCTATCGGTCATGGGTCATTTTGAAAATGTTGCTCGAGGAGTAATAGACTTGAGAGACATAGTCTATTTCCTGTCCACCGCGGGATTGTTTGTAGCCATGGCGGTAGGGTTGTTGGTCAAACAGCGCCTTAGCGAACAGAGAGAATCATACAAACGTCTCCGGGCAGGGATAGCGATTTTATTAGGGCTAGTGGTTGTAACAAATCTATTGGGAGGAAATATACGAGGCCGTGTAGATTTGACGAGAGAGAGTCTTTACACCTTGTCCCCTGGGAGCGAAGAGACGCTTGACAACCTCTCTGACCTGGTAACTCTCAAGCTTTTCATTTCTGACGAATTACCTTCTGAGCTAGAGCCAACTTTGAGAGACGTGCGAGATCTTATATCCGACATGAGTCGAGCCGGTGGAGACAATCTTGTCGTTGAGACTTTAAATCCCGGCGACGATCTAGATGTAGCCGCAGAAGCGAGATCTTTCGGAATTATTGAAAACGAATTCAACATTCTCAGGGATGATGAATTCGAAGTGAGACGTGGATGGTTCGGACTGGCCCTTCTATATGCAGACCGACAGGAAGTCATACCATTTATTTCTGGCACAGCTGATTTAGAATTTAGAATTGCTTCAGCAATATCTGTAATGACTACCGATAAAAGGCCCAGCGTAGCCTTCTTGACCGGATTCGGTGCCCTAGGAGAAAATGAACTTCCATCTCTGGGAAGAGCCTTAATGGAAAGGTATGAAGTCACATCTCTAGATTTGTCTCAAGAAGGTGATCTTGGACTGAATCCAGAGAATATGGATTTAGTGGTTCTGGCTGGGCCAAAAGAACCTGTTTCAGAAAAGAAAGTGGATGAGATAGAGAATTTTATCTCTCAGGGTGGTGGCGCTCTGATACTTGTGGATAAACACCAAATCTCAGTCGAGACCCCCACCACCAGTCTAGTCACAACTGGTCTTGAAGAATTTCTTCAAAAACAAGGGATTGGGGTCGATGAGGGATTAGTCATGGATTATGGATCCAATTCTAATATCTCTATGGGACCACAAGGCCTATTCAATGTAGTACGTCCTTACCCACTATGGCCCATTGGTCTCAAAGGAAATCTCCACGCAACAACAAGGGACCTCAATGGTTTAAGCGCTGGCTGGGCAACCGCGATTACAATAGCAGACAGTGTTGAAAACATCGAAAGACTCTGGATAACCACAGAAGCTGGCGGAATACAACCTCCCAATTCTTTGATAATGCCAGATGCGCTCCTACAACCCGATCCGGATGGTTTCCAGACAGTCACATTGGCTGTGGCCATCGGTGGAGGGGAAGCTGAATCTACCACTAATGCTGTTCAAAATGGACGTATAATTGTTGTGGGCGATGTCGATTTCCTAGAAGAATCATTTATTCAGGTTAGTCCGGACAACTTGATTTTCGCAGAAAATGCAATCGATTGGCTGGCACAAGATGAGGCGCTAATAGCCATCCGATCGAAGACAAGGACTCCACCGCCAATAATTTTTACTTCTGACTTTCAGAAAGCTAGTTTGAGATGGGGAAACCTGATTGGCGTCCCACTACTAATAGTCATTTATGGAGCGATGAAGGTTACTGGACGTCGACGTAGAGCTGAAGTTCGTTGGGGAGATTTTATAGCATGAGTAAAAAGACTCTGAACACAATCATAAAAATCTTTTTGTCTGCTACCATACTATGGGTTGGCCTAAGCCTGATGAATAGCAGGAGCAATCGATCGGACGCTACAGTCAATAGTGTACGAGAATTTTTCGCAAATTTCGACTCCACCACTGTTACAAATCTCAATATCCAAAGTCCAGACGGATCTATCACCGAGTTAGCTCATCTTGATGATAGTTGGACAGTCAATGGTTACTCGATTGAAGAAGTATCTCTGAGTAAACTATTGGATGCTATTGACGAAAATGAAGTGGGAAATGTAGTGGCCATCAATGCCGAAAACCATGGACGGATGGGCTTGTCTGCAGACAGCACCTGGAGATTGGAAATTGTCCAATCCGAAAGTAACAAATCCACTATTCTAATCGGAAATACTGGGCCGACCTTTCCAAGTGTATTCACTAGAGTTGTAGATCAAGATGAGGTGGTGTTGATTTCTGGAGACTTGCGTGGTGCTGTAACCCAAAGCCTCACAGAATGGAGAGACAAAACCATCATCACCACTGATACGATTGCCTTAAGTAGCATTCTGCTCGACTATGGCAACGCGACCTATCGCCTAGAGCGGTCAGATACAACATGGACTATGGATGGGGAAGTAGTTGACGCAGCCGCAGTCATTGGTATCACTGCAGAACTTTCAAACATGGAAGCGAGTGGTTTCCTGGACGAGAGCCAAAACCCTTCCACTGAAAACACAAGGCGAATAGTCGCGATGGATGAGTCTGGCAGTATCATGAATCAGCTTGTACTCACAGGGCAAGGTCTTACGCGACATGTCCAAAATCCCAACTCTGAAATCATTTTTGAAATTCCCAGCTGGAAATTCAGTAGAATAGTGCCAGACATATTCATGCTAGTCCAGGATAAAGAGGAATAAGCCTACTTGAAGTTCGTCAGAATTCTCAGCTTTTTAGGAGCACTTCTTATCGTAGGTTCTCCATTATCAGGAACAGCATTACTTCAAGATTCAAATATAGCTGAACCAGATTCGTCTAACTTGCACCAAAGAGCCAAAGTTTCACAAGCTCGCTTTGAAAGATCCAGGAACAAACTAATCCCACCCCAGTTCGCCAGACCAAAGGTTAATTGCGACGAAATCGTCGGGCGTTTTTGTTTTAGACACGAAAACTGGGATGAAGATCTGAGTTGGGAAATCACAGAAGAGCCTATTCCTGTAGAAATGGCCCGATCAGAACTTCTTGGCGAACTGGTTACGATCAATGCAGTCCTGCCAGGGGACAATTGGGTGCTGGGACAACTCATTTACTATCTGTCAGAAGAAAGAGACTGGAAAAGGGCCGAAGCACTATTGAGTGGGTGCCACGCAACACCTTGGTGGTGCAACTCCCTTCTCGGTTTTATTGCACATTCCCAGTCCGACTGGATGACGGCCGAACATTATTTTGGACTATCCCTAAAGCAGATGCCATCCGAGGTAGAGCGCTCTTTTAGATCCTTCAGGTATCTAGTGGATTCTGAATCACAGGAATTACTGGCTGTCTCAACGGGGAAAGAAGATGCCCGAAATCTTTTTTGGCTGTTATCTGACCCTCTTTATCTGGTCGATGGAAATGACCGGATGACAGAGCAGCATGTACGCTCACTATTAGTGTACTTACGCAAGGACTCAGCCAATCCCTATGGCCTGTCCTGGGGAGATGACCTAGAGGAATTAACCGTGCGTTACGGTGCAGAAAAAGCCTGGGAAAGAGAACAACAACCACCTGACGGTTTTCTGACCGACACCCGCAATATTGTGGGTAGACACCACCCTAAAAGTCAGGAGTTCCTCCCACCTAGATTTGTTCTACAAAACCCAGCCGAAACAAGCTCCGAATGGAATCTAGAGCGTGACACTCCAAGAACAGGATATGCACCTCCCTACGCACCGAACCTCAAAGCATTAACAGCTCAGATTGGTCGGTTCCGTAGAGGTGATTCGCTAATGATCGTGACAGCTTTCAGGCCGGAAGAGGACTTGGAAATCAATCAAGAACCAAAGACGCCTCAGGATACAGATCGAGACCAAATTAAATCTGACAATAATCCATTCTTGGTACCTATACCACAATACTCAGGAAGCCGCGACAGAGAAACAGACTTGGATCAAGATAACTTCCAGAGTGGGCTATTCTTGCACGGCCTTACGGATCAAGATAGCTACAAAGTTTTGGGCACTGATTCAATTGCAAAATCCAGCATTCTAGTGCCGAATGGATCGTACGTGATAGGACTGGAAATACTGAATAAATCTGTCGAAAAAGCCTGGAGGATTCGTAGAGGTCTTTGGCAAGAGTCCGTAACACCAGGCCTCACGTCGTTGTCAGACCTTCTTATTCTGAGTGGTGCCGGCGCTGTCCCTAGTACATTAGAAGAGGCTATTCCCCAGACAAAACCTCGACTGACAATTCAGAGTGGAGAACCCATAAAGCTAGCGTGGGAAATTTATGGTTTAAGAAATGGTGAAACACTGAACACGCGCATAGGAATAGCACGCGAAAACGTAGGAATCTTTCGTCGTTTAGGAGAATTTATGCGTTTGTTGGAATCAGATACGCCAACAGAAATGTCGTTCCAAGACACCAATATTGATGACATAGGAACAGTTTTTCGGGCTATCCACATCGATTTACCAGACCTAGAAACCGGACATTACACGATAACAGTTGAACTTGAACCCTCAGGAAGAGAGAAAATGCTTCTGAGTCGCAACATCGCAGTGGTTAATTAAAGGCCCTCATCCTGGTAAAGCGACAGTTGCTCCGACGCAGTGAAAATTGAGCATAGATCGCTGGAATATAAAGAAGCGGGGGCCTGGATCCTATACCAGCCCCCCGCCAAATATTCTTATTTCAAAACCATTCAAGGTTTATCGGTCAATCAGCCACCCGGATGGAGATGGAACCGGACCCGAGTGTTCTCCCACATCATAGAAATATTACCCATAGAATTCTCATCATTGGGATAATAGTTAAAACTCATCGTCTCAACCATTTCCTCAGTGTTCTCAGGTACAACCGTAAAGCTTCCTGCCTCAGTCGAGCGAACTTCATCACTTATAGGAATCCCCCAACGTTCATGATTGGGGTTAACAATGATTTCCCACTCACCTTCTCCAGGAATGGCATAGATAGAGTACGATCCAGCCTCAAGTGCAACTGGGTTGAGAGCCATAAAAGCATCGATACCACGTTCACTTGGAATTGTTCCAAGAAGAGCTGGGGCAGTCAAATGCAAAGTAGTAGGTTCGTTAGCCCCTGCTCTCCAAGGACTTCCAAATGGTACCAAACCGCCCATGACCTCTCTGCCACGGGCTGAAGGAGCTCCATAGCAAAGCGTACCTACTCCATTTGCGTAATCTACGGCAACTTCTTTCAAGGGGCTGGGCCTTTCTGCCAATTCTTCTGGGCTCGCTCCAGAACTACATCCCGGGTAAGAAACCGCAGAACTCATTGAAGCCTCTGTAGACTCCACAGTTTCTGAAGAACTCTCTCCTGAACCACAAGCTACCAGCGCTACTGTACCCACTAACAATGCAAACATAAACACTGTCTTTTTCTGCATAATTTCTCCTGCCTGATAAAAGTTGCGTCCTGCCACTTACAAAAGGTAAATAATTCATAGCTTTCAGCAAACGTCTAAGTGTTTCGTCCCGCCTTCTTCATCTCTTCTCCGAGTACATTCACAAGGCGATCGATTTCCTCTTGGGTATTGTAGATATGAGTAGAAATTCTTATAGCGTTGTGACCATCCCTTTGGTGTTCATCAACATGCATCCTGTGTTCTTCAGCCATCACCGTAACAAAATTTACTGCGTCGACACCTTCAGCTTCAAAAATCGTAGATCCTGGTGCGGAGATCTCTGGAGAGGCTCCACTCAAAATTTCCACTCCCTTTATTTTTTCTAGTGATTCTTTCAAATAATCCGACAAGAACCTACACCTATTCTCGATTTTCTCTAATCCTATTGTAAGGATCATCTCAAGTGAGACCTGCAAAGCAGCATATACTGGCAAACTTGTCGTTCCTAGCGGAGTGTACCCAGGATCACCTTGTACCCCTTCGGGTGAGAAAGGACTTTGAATCGAGCTATGGCTAGATTTACTCACGAAAAGAAAGCCAGTCCCAATAGGACCAAGCAACCACTTATGTAAACTCGCTGAATACGCATCACAACCAAGATCATTCAGATTAATTGGGAATTGTCCCACTGCCTGAGCACCATCCACAAGAACTGTAAGTCCATGCTCTTTTGCCAAAGCCACCAATTCTTTGACTGGATAGCGATGTCCCCCTCTTGTAACATGGCAAAACGATAAAGCTTTTGTTTCAGATTTTATGGAGTTTTCGACCCTTTTCACCACGTCATCCCCAGAAACGAACGGGCTGGGGATAAACACTTCAGACACTTGGATTCCATCTCTAGTTTCGCGGACCATCCAAGGTCTCTGACCCGCTGGATGCTCCTGCGTGGTAATCAACACCTCATCTCTGGAGGCTAGCTGTAGGCCCTCACTCTGAATGTACAAGCCTTCCGAGGCATTGCGAGTAAGTACGATCTCACTGTTTTCCACATGAAACAGTTTTGCTAAGAGAGGTTTTACACGGTCAGTAATGGTCTCTTGAAGAATCCTCTTCCCAGCTATGGGATCTCTTGAAATTTGCCTATACCCATTAGTCACAGCTTCTACCACTGATCGAGGAGGCAGGCCTAAACTAGCATTATTCAAATAGACGGTTCCATCCTCAAGAATGAAACTTTTCCTAATGCCGTCCCAGTGATAATCCTCCACACCATCTGGGACCGAAATTGCATCAGCAATGGGTCTCGAGGGATCCAATTGTCCCGAGTCACATGCGTACAGTGAACCCAGGGTTGAAAGACTGCTAGCTCGCAGAAACTCCCTGCGACTAAATCCCGCTGAACAATGGCTATCGTCCGAATTGGTCAAGTGACTTTCTCCGTAAAAGTACCTAAAAACTTAATCCTATACGAACCCCTGAGTTATTTAACTAATTGAGGTCTTGTTTCACTTTAGGAACTGTCCAAAAATCGTTAACTGTATGGTCGCTATTGGCCACTTCTTCAGAATAATAAGACTGCAGAAAACCCATGCCTACCAGAAGCATCGAAATCCACAGAAATGATAACACTCTGGAATGTAGTCTGGGAACCATAATTTTTACACTTTCGCTATAGTCAAATATGGAGGACTTTACTGCAGATTGTAGCCAGACCGTCATGAACGACCAGGCCTAAACAAGTGACCGTCATGCAAATGGTCATAGAAATCAAACATTTCTCGGTTGTAGTCAGGTTTTCTAGCTTCCTCAAAGGGTTCGATGATTTCAAACAGCATAGAAAGACGCTGGGACATTGCCAAATGCTGAGTTAGATCCTCTGCCTCTAGGAAACCCCTATTACAGAATTGTTGAGTCTTTCTAAAGTAAGATTTTATAAGTCGTCTTGCAGCATTCGTTTCAGCTGCCTCTCTGATTTCTTCATCAACAACCGAACCGTTCTTTTCTACTAAATCAAATAGATCTGTCGCCCAAGATGACCCTCTATTGTTTTTCCAATTTCTTACTTTTGTTGCTGCCAAGTAGTACTCTTGGGACCAAAATTGATCGTGCAGATGTGATATTAGAACGCTTCGGTCATAATTCTTTGGGATAGCCATATGAGCTTTATACGGGCCTTAAAAATATTTGTGAATTTGAAACTACCGATGGCAATCATCAACTAACAGTTTTAATCTATCCCAACTATAATGTCCACCGCCAAGGATGACCATTGCAGACTATATCTATGATCTGGCTGAGACGAACTCCCGACTCATTAACCATAATGACCGTCATCCTATGTATTGCTGGCTGTCTTGATGAGCCTGATATGCTGATTGTTGGTGATATAGGTTATAGCGAAGAAGAACTTCTGGGACTAAATGCGGATCGTAGGTTAAAACTTGCAGAAATAACTGCGTTTGGCATTGCTGTATCTAGAGAAGAATCTGATCATGTTCTTGCACCTTTACTGAAGCAAACTCAGGACCAAGCTCTGTTGGAACAGCTTGCCGCCCATCGTTTTGTGGAAACATTTTCTATCAGTGAAAGGGAGCTCCGCACTCATTACTCAACCAATCCTTCATTTGAACTCATTGTAAGGCATATCCTCTTTTTTTCCGAACGATGGCGACCTAAATCTCATCGTGACAACGCACGTAACAAAGCTGAAATAGCTCTTTTGAGAATCGACGGGGGAGACCACTTCCCAGAAATAGCAGCAGAGCTATCTGAAGAACCTGGGGCAGAAGGACGCCAAGGCCTTCTCGAACCAGGACGAGAAGGATCTTGGGTTTCTGAATTTTGGAACGCGGCTATGGCACTGGAAATCAATGGTATAAGCCCAGTCACTGAAACCCAATATGGATTTCACATATTGCGCCTAGAAGGAAAAAGAGAAATTCCCTTTGAAGAAGTCAGGTCCTCAGTAGTTTTGGAAGTAGCTAACCTAATGGGATTCAGAAAAGAGATCCCAAAGGGCCTTTCTCTAGATGATACCATAGCCACTCAAATGACTGTTCCAGAGAACGTTTTAAACGAACTTTTCAAAGCCTGGCAAGAACAAAACCTTAGATGGGAAACTTTTTTGGGTTTCGAACCCAACATGAATAACCAAGAGATAAAAAGATTGGCAAAAATAGCACTGGGTTCAACTGGTCAAAACGCTACAATCGCCCGTAACGAATTAGAGGAAGCAGGAGATTTATTATCAAATGCTTATCTTATATTGGACCATCTAGACCCTTGAGTATCAAACTATTTTTCCATCAATATCGCCAGCGACAAACCTTCACCTCAGTCTTCTAATAATTGAGTTGTCATGAAGAGCCCTCACAAATCCAAAATGGCATTTAGTACTTTTTTTTTCTTCTATTTCCTAACTCTATGGGTGTTGTGGGAAACCCCAGCAGTTTATCCCATAAAAATATTCGTTGTTTTTCTACATGAAATTAGTCACGGACTGATGGCATTGGCTACAGGGGGCCAGGTAGATCAGATCATCATCGACAGAAATGAGGGAGGAGTTTGCTATTGTCCTGGTGGAAACCCATTCCTGACTTTAACGGCTGGCTATTTGGGGAGTCTCGCATGGGGAGTGTTATTAGTGGTAGCGACAAGATACAAACGTATTGATCCAAGGCATCTCACCTTGTCACTGAGTGGGATCCTCATAGTTATAACCATGGTTTATGTAAAAAATACTTTCGGGATTCTCTTCGGCATTGTTTTTGGCCTAGCACTTATCTTTATCGCAATCGAGTTCTCAAAATCGCAGAACCATAAAATTCAACTAATTCTGGGTTTAACTAGTTGCTTGTATTCTATCCTAGATATCAAGGGCGACATCCTCGATCATCCCACCCTCCCTTCCGACGCAGCTATGCTCAATGATCTAACAGGCATCCCAGTGGTTTTTTGGGGGGTACTGTGGATAATGATAGCGATTTACACTTGTACAAAACTGGTAGCTTGGCTTTATAAAACTTCTAATTGATATGCTAAAGAGAAGCTTGCCTTCACTGGCAAGAGGAATAACTTACTTTTATCTAATAGGGACAACGACATGATAGGTCACTGCCCTGACATGTCATGAAATACGCGCCCTATTTTTAATCTAAAACAAAGGAGGTGATCAATTGTCTAATTCACTAACTCTGCCTTTTTTGGCAACGGGCAAGCGATCGCCGCTTCGGTCTTTGAGATCGTAATCGGCCTCACTTAGTTGTGCCATTGGCGGTATCGCGCCAAATATGTGGCAGAAACAAAAGTGCCCCTGAATCACTGCGATTCAGGGGCACTTTAATTTTATAGCATTTTCTAGTTTCCGAGGTAGCCTAACCTCTAGAAATATTCTGGCTCATTCCCTTCTTTCCATTTGATATTACATCCTACACTTGCCTTTTGCTTTCCAGAAAATTCATCGCCTCGTAGCAGGGATTCAATCGCTCTCGCTAAATCTCCACCTGTTATAGAAACATTATTCCCAGGACGACTGTCATCAAATTGACCTCTGTAATAAAGTTTTTGTTCTTTATCGAATAGATAGAAATCTGGGGTACATGAAGCCCTGTATTCTCTTGCTACAGATTGATCTTCATCGACAAGATATGGAAAAGTATAGCCTGCATTTTGCTCTTCTTCCCTCATTCGCTTCGGACTATCATCGGGATACTTGGAAAAGTCGTTTGAGTTGATTGCGACCGCTGCGAGGCCCATTTCTTGATATTTCTCAACCAAACCAGCCAATTCTAACTGCAGGTGTTTGACAAATGGACAGTGATTACAGATAAACATGACCAAAAAAGCTGGAGCATCAGTGAAGTCTGTGAGCGAGACCTCTGATCCTTGAGTGTCTCTAAGTGAAAAACCCGGAGCATCCATACCTATCGGAGCCATGGTCGATCGCGTTTCTACCAAAAACGACCTCCCTGAAATGAGAACTGCCATAAATCACCCATTCACTTTCCTTTCATCCCCATCTGCTGAGGCAAAGTAAGTACTTTCAGCACCTTGAATTTCCTAGGACCTGCAGGAAGTTCTATAGTGACTTCCTCATTCTTGACAGCGCCCATTAGTCCACTTCCCATAGCAGATGACATAGAAACCTCACTGCCACCCAGTTCAATCATGTCACCTGCTACAATAGTCACCTGTTTTTTTTCGTCCATCTTTAGATCATGAATGTGTACTTTCGATCCGAATCCAATTCTGTCAAAAGGCATAGCACTCACGTCAATCTTAGACAGCTCACTCATTCTACTGGTTAGCTGGTTCAATCGTGCCTGCACAAACTGCTGACGTTCAAGAGATGACTTATATTCAGCATTTTCTCGCAAATCACCCAATTCTACCGCTTTTTCAATACGCTCTGGTAGAATCACGTGTAATTCGTGAAGGAGTTCCTCTATCTCTCCCTCTATCTTTTCCCGAATTTCATCTAACATTGGTCCAAGCCCCTATTTTTCCAAGCGTCACCTTGAAAGAAGATATGTGAATTTAAGGAGAATACGTCTATTCCTTGATTCCAGTCCAGTCCCTAAGCCATGGTTTCTAGAATACCAATCCTGACTCAGTTCATCAAAAACAAGATAAATATCACTTCCTGGTCGGTAAATATAGTTGAACCTAGCACTTGTACTCCACTGTTTCGTCAGTGAGTTGTACTGTGTGATTGTTCTGAGAGTCATCACCGGTGAAAGGGCATAATCTATCTTCAAAGCACCCACACGCAATTTAAAATCGCCAGCCGGAAGGTCTACTTTATTTTGCACATACTGACCTTCTGTGGAGAGTCGGCTTCCTAATCGTATTCCGAGCTTTAGATCCACGTCAGTCCTGGTCCCATCAAAGAACGTCTGTGGAGAGTAAGTCATTGTTGCATAAACTCTCCGAGACGGATCTGTATTATACATAAAACGCCAGTCACCAAAATCGTAATCACCAACTGGTATGGCTACATCTTTCGCAACAGCAAAAGGTTTGTCTAACCTTTCAAAACTAGCATTGTACATCAAAACCGCACTGGCCCCACTTTCAAAACCCATGCCAAGCATGTAGTGAATCCTCCTGGTCACCAATCTGTTATTCTGATCTGTAGTATGAGTCAGATTAATCATGGGCTGTAGGATCCTAATTCCTAAGCGGCCTGGACGGGGTGTTGGTTCAAAATGCACTTTGGAAGTACGGATACCATTCCTCGGCACAAATCCAACCTCTGGGTTAAAATTGTCTCCGAGGTCCAAGTAGGATCCATAGACATTCCAGTTCCTATCCAAATAGGCCACATGCAAACTAGATCCCAAGTCTTCACCAGTCATACCGGGAGTATCCGTTTTCGATAAAAACCCTTGGATCGTCAAATTTTCCTTAGGCACTAAGGTCATATCCGCTGCGAACGTCCTATTGAAATGTGTCCCTCCAATAGTCTCTTTATTTATGACCATCCCGCCAATTTTAGAACGACCCATTACATCTCGGCTATAACGAGCGACGAAGAAATTATCCCCTTTCTTCCCAAATGCTTCATCGGTTTGAATATCCATGAGTGCGATATTGTTTCTGCCGATCTTACCAGTCATTCGAGCTCCCGCCAAAATTGGAACCTGATCCCCAGTAGGTGTCAGACCAATACGACGACTAAAAAATAGATCTGCTGTCCGTCCAACAATGCTTACAGCCCCTATATTAAACTGTCCAGCATTTTCAAGAAAAAACTCTCTTTTTTCAGGGAAAAAAAGTGGAAACCTCGTCAAATTTATCCTCTCGTCATCCACTTCCGCCTGAGCAAAATCAGTATTCACGGTTATGTCAAGATTGAGCCCTGCAGTCACACCATATTTCAGATCCAATCCTACGTCTCCATGACTAGCATTTTTAGTCTGAGCAACCGTCTGTTTTCTTGATCCTCCAGCTACCAAGAATGGTTTGACTCGCAGGTCCATACCTCTACTCAGATCTTCCATCCCAACTATATTTCCAGCCAAGCTAACCCTTGTGAGATCATAAGCCTGAGGAATAGCAGACCAATAGACTTGTTCATTCTTTCTTCTAATATTGCGCTTGAAATTAGCACCCCAAATCTGCTGATTTACTTCGGGGAATCTTATTGTCACCATTGGAATAGCTATCTCAGCAGTCCATCCTTCCTCAGTGATTCTTGTGCCAGCTTCCCAAACGCCATCCCAATTGCGATTAATATTGGGAGAAGGCCATCCTGGCCTGCCACCTTCACCTTCCTCAAATACTTGTTGCTCAAGTTTCGCCCCTAGGGGACTTACTACAAACATGTATCCCGATCTAGAATCCTTGAATGTATCCAAGATTAAAGCGAAATAATCCTCATCGAGAATACGATCGGAGTCTCTTCTCATCTCACTTGAAACCACTCCATCCACATCAGAATCGAAAGCACGTACTCCCAAATAGAGGGCGTCGTCGTCATACAATAACTTTACCTGAGTCTTCTCAGTTGCTGGAGACCCCACCGAAGGCTCTTGTTGGACAAACTCTGAAATACTAGGAGCCAACATCCAGACATCTTCATCTAGAACTCCGTCTATAATAGGAGGTTGGGTTACTCTTTGAGCTCCTATCTCTGGGAACACAGGCACCTCTTGAAGTCCCGCAAGAGGTTTGATTGTTAAAAGACCCAGCAACAAAATAAAAATCAATTTATTCCTACACATCATTCCAGAAATGACTGAATGATTTGTGGATGTAGACATCCTGTACATCCAACCCCCTATGTTGTCTTTTGAAAAAACGCAGCCACCAATCTACTCGAGCTTGCCACCGAGTTGAAGACTTCAGATGTCCTAAGTTTGTTAAACATCTTTTAAAAACCAACATAGTCTAAGCGAGGTACTTTTTCATAGAAGAGAGGACCATGTTGCAGTACCCCAACCCCACATGTGGATCATAAATAATTAATTTCGCTCCTTGAGGTCCAACCCTGTCTCGACTACCCCCAGCAAATATCATTAGCTTCTCCACAAGTTCAATTGACCTGTCCACTGTATTTGGATCTTCCGGTCCTACTAACAAATCGTTCAGTGACAAGCCTTCCACAGTACCTTCAGACAAGCAGATCATCAGAATCGCATTCATGATGTTATGAGGGAAATTGAAATGGAAAGCCAGAGGAGAATATATGTCGCCACTTGGCTGACAAGCGACAAAATCCAGGGTTAGTTCCTTTACATATTTCCTAAAAAGTTCAATCAACTCAGCATGCCTCTCTGCGTGTGACCGCAGAGCAGTCGGGGGAGGTGTCTGGAAAAATGCCCAGGGATCTGGACCTAGGCCATTGAGCAACCCTTTCACTACTTCCTGACGATCTCCATTTCCTGCCCCACATTTTCTTAGGCGAACATATTCTTCCATTAGTGTGCTAAGCGAATACAGTAGCCAAGGATAATCGCCAACGTTATCAGCGCGCATCTTCACAACATCACGACTGTACATGGCACGCGAACCCCATCTCAGGTGCCCGCCCAGAACTGCCGAACTGATAAGAGCAAATTTCAACTGCAGTCGATTGTCGAGCTTCCAGATTCGCTCAATCAATTCGTCATAGGCTTGGTCGATTGGATGATATTGTGAGACTGCAATAACCAGCAGTGTTTCGGCATTCCCGACAAACTGATGACCGCTTCCTCTTGGGCCCTGAAGTAGATTTAATAGTTCTGTGACCTTATTCAAATTCTCCTGTGGTCGACCACCATCCCAAGCTCTCATAGAGCAAAGGGCTAATACATGAAAAAAATAAACATCCAACAAAAGAGATAGACAAGTCCTGGTATCCTGATCTTCTTTTTTCATTCTACTGAAATGGTCAATCAGGAGAACTGGAGTGCTTTCGCTACTGAAACTATGTTCACTGTGGCTCCAAGAATGAATGATTTCAAAACCTTCATCCCTTGTCATATCATCCAATTTTTTTACGACGTTTGCCAAGGAGAATTTACTGGAAGCCGTCTGAAAGCTGTGCAAAACCATACTGGTACGTAGCTTCTTCATAGCTTTTACAGATCCATCAGATTCCATCAATCCATCTATGAATTGGTTACGAAAGTCACCTGCCAACAGAGACTCCAGAACCGTGCAGGCAGTTTGGAAAGTCCCGCCTGACTTTGATTCACAAGTTGCTTCCATATTATGGAAATCCCTCCAACGGAAATGACAATCCTAACTCTTCGATGACAATCATACTGGAGGTGACAAATCTAGGCCTATTCTTGATTCGCACCAACTTGCTCTTTCCAAAAGATCATCGTCTCCGAACGATCTGCCGATCAACTGCATTCCAAATGGTAGCCCTTTTGTTGAAAGGCCAGAAGGCAAAGTAACTGTGGGTAGTCCACTAGCACTCCAGGGTGCCTGAAACATTCCATTGCCAGTATTGCTCAAATCAGATGGAGCTGGAGAAGGAGTGCTTGGAGTCACAAGCAGATCTACCGTCTTTGCCAAGTTATCCATATCACCCTTAAATCCAACCTGTCTTTCAAGGGCATTCTGATACTCACCGTCCTTTGTATTTAATCCATTTTCTATGGTAGCAGCTAGCAATGGACTGTAAAGGTTCGGATCTTTTTCAAACATCTCCCGATGAAACCTAGCTCCCTCGACCTCAGTTACAGTTTTTACATCTCTTTGAAACTTTTCAAAGCTTTGGGGTAACTCGACCTCTTCCACAACTGCACCTTCGGCAACGAGGCTCTTCAGGATTTCATGGAAATTGCCCTGGGTTTCATCGTCCGACTCTTGCGCAAAAAAGCCGCCAATCCAACCGATTCGTAGCGGCCAAGCAGTTTCCCTGCTAGCTCCCTCGAGCTCTTTAGTGTTAGATATTCTTACAGCGTTCCACAATAATACAATGTCTTCTACCGAACGTGACATCCATCCAACTGTATCTGATGACGGACTAAAGGGTATCAAACCATAACGGTCAACACTTTGAAAAGTGGGTTTAAAACCCACTACACCGCAGTAGGCTGCTGGCCTAAGGACTGATCCTACGGTCTGTGATCCAAAAGCTACTGGGCACATTTTGGTAGCTACTGCCGCGGCCGAACCGCTACTGGAACCTCCGGGTGTATGATCAAAATTCCAGGGATTCTTAGTTGGAGAGGGATCTGTCCAAGCAAACTCGGTTGTGACTGTCTTACCTAGCATGATTCCATCCGCCTCTTTGATCAACTGCACAGATTTTGCATCGTATTCAGGAACTAAGTCCTTGTATATCTCTGAGCATGCTGTGGTAGGAATCCCTTTGGTAAAAAAAATATCCTTAAATCCTATAGGAACGCCTTCAAGCCTCCCCATCAGACAACCTTGAGATCTTTTCTCGTCAGACTTGTTAGCATCTGCCAAAACCCTTTCTACATCTAAGGTTACCCAAGCTTCGATCTTCGGATTAAGTTCATCTATCCTTTCCAGAAAAGCTTGTGCTACCTCGACTGAGCTCAGCCTTCTACTGGCTATCAAAGTGGTAATCTGACTAGCTGTCAAGCCAACTATTTCCATCAAACAATCCCTGTTTGTTTTCTTTAAAATATGAGAAAAGCAGTTATTTATATTCCAGCAACGATCGATTCCAAGACGAACACTACTGGAC
>Ga0315316_10000703_pt1 | contig 22406 bp, 24 predicted proteins | sample M160m3416metaG_FD_203702 | JGI IMG/M metagenome (GOLD analysis project Ga0315316, IMG submission 203702) | Ammonia-oxidizing marine archaeal communities from Monterey Bay, California, United States - M1 60m 3416 | ecosystem: Environmental > Aquatic > Marine > Intertidal zone | place: USA... | reverse complement strand
AAAAGAGATGCTTCAGTAATTTCTCGTCTACGAGAGGCTGGAGCAATTATTATAGGAAAAACCAACTTAAATGAATTTGGATGGTCTCGTCCATCTGAGTTAGACTTAAGTCCACCACCTTGGTCTCCATGGAATCCTAATCACATGTCCGTTGGATCAAGTAGTGGCTCAGGAGCGGCTACCTCTGCAAGAATGGTCAGTGCTTCTATAGGAACCGATGGAGGTGGAAGCGCAAGACTTCCAGCTGGCGCACATAATCTTTATGGTATAAAACCAACTCACGGTTTAGTTAGCAGACTAGGGATGGATCACAATGGACATAGTGAAATATCTCCATTATCTCGAACTGCTTTAGATCTTGCATTACTACTACAAAGCATGTCCGGATTTGAACCAGAAGATGATATGAGCTGGCCTGAAGCCGTTCCAGAATATGTGAAAAATATTGATTCAGATATATCTGGATGGAAAATTGGTGTCCCACGTAACTTTATTGATTCCGCACCAAATGAGCCTGAAATAATAGAGGCATTTGAAATTTTCTTAAATAAACTTGAAGCTTTAGGCTGCAAACTAGAGGATATTGACCTTAGAGGAATGGCTGAGGCAAGAGCTGCAAATTTTATTGTACTTAATTCAGAATCATATCAGCGTCATCAAAAATCTTTAAAATTACATTGGAATGATTACGGACAAATTACAAGAATATATCTATTACAAGGTGCTTTTATATACGCAAATGATATGTTAAATGCAGCCGAAATTGGTAGAGCATTCAAAAATTATTTTTCAAAGTTACTTACAGATAATGAAATTAAAGCTATAGTAACTCCTACATCTCCCTTTGCTACAGCTGAGCGATCTCGTAGACCAAATGAACATTCTAAAGGAGTTAATGCTTGTTACACAGCTCCTTTCAATATTAGTGGGCATCCTTCAGTAAGCCTACCTGCAGGATTTGGAGAGGCTGGAATTCCTATTGGAATGATGCTTACAGGAGAAATTCATGATGATACTTCATTGCTCCAAATAGCTCATGCATATGATAAAGAAACTGAATGGTCTGATATTATGCCTAAATCCTTTTAGTATTAATTAAATAAATATTTTAAAAGATCAGCAATTTTAACGTTAGTATACACTTTTTTGGTCATTTTTTTGGTTTCCCCCAAATAATTAGAAGTTTTAGTTTTTTATTGCCAGTGTTTTCAAATCCATGATCAATATTTTGTGGAATTAAAACTGCATCACCAGCGATTACAGAAAATTTTTCATTAGCAACCCACATCGTGCCTGTACCTTCTAAAAAATAATAAAATTCTTCCAAAGCTTCATTATCACTATGATGATGCATACCTTCAGTAGCTCCGGGGGTAAGTTCCCAGATTTGTGTTTTTATAGGTATTTTTAGATCTTGATCAAATAATGGGCAAACATCAAAAGTCCCTTTTCCTTCATGATGTGCTGGAATTTGAAGTATATTTTTTGAATCATTTTGTTTGTAGTAGTTCATGATTTATTTATTTTATTTATTCCCCTTAAATTGTTTCTAATTATTATAGACATAAAATTAGATTTAATATTCTTCAAATGCAATAATTTAATTCTCAATAGTAGCTAAACCATTTTGTTATTACCTCCTAATTATGAAGCGAAAAAAGAAACTAGATTCTAGCCTCAATAAAGAATTATTTGATACTTCAAAATTTGAAAGAATATTTGAACTTTCACCCATATGGTTTAAGTTATTATCGAGCCTTAAAAATAACTTTCTGAAGGAACTTCTGGAAGATGTAAATTATATTACAGGTGCAGATTATAAGCCTGTAAATCTTAGAATAGCTTTCAAGACTAATAGCTCTTATAATCTTTTCAAGCTTTCGATGATAAATGATGAATCAAGAAAGATTATTGAGAAGATATTTAAAGCTACGTTTGGAGAAGAAATATTATTATCTATTCAAAGACCAGATAAATAGATAAATTAATTATCTGAATCTAGAGGCTTAGTGAGAGCTATTATTAAACTGTCATCATATATTTCAGTTATGTATTCTTTCATTTCTTCTCTATGTTTTAATTTTTGGTTGCCATACCATTTTTCTAAAAATAAATTATAATTTTTTTCATTATCAAATGTTAACCTTAGTTTCCCATTTATAACTTTATCTTTTTTTACGTGGGATAAAATTCCAGCAAATGAATTTTCCAGTTGTTCTTTTTGTGTTTTCTTATAGTTAGTAACATATTGTTGATTGTCAGAATCTATTCTAGGACTATAATCGTCAGTAATTACTTCTAGTAAAATCAGAAACTCTTCAGATAAATTACTTTCCAATTCATTTGTATTTTCTTTATGCATAAGTGGAATATACAGAAAAGATAAATAATATGAAAATTTTGTGTCCTACTTAAAGATTTATTAAATAAAAAATCCTCGTATGATTAAATTTTATGAAATATTCGAAATACAGTAGGATCTACTTCAAATTCATCTATACCTCAGATAGTTTTTTCATTATCAAAGCAATATGTTTTGAACCTAGAATCAAGTCTTCAACTGTAATATTTTCATTAGGCGCATGAATTTTATGAGTTGGATGATCAATTCCTGCACTCACAACTGGTAAATTTAACATTCCTCCAAACTCATACATAGGACCTGAACCAGGGTTGTTAGGAGATATAACGGCTTCTTTATTATAAACATCAAATGCAGTATCTTTAACCAAATCTACCAATGGAGAATTAATATCTGTTCTATAAGGAAAAACTTTCCCTACAGGTTCTATTTGTATGTCAGTAAAACCATTCGCATCCAAATGTTTTCTAATACTATCAAATATAACCTCAGGGTTTTGATCAGGAACCAATCTAAAATCCATTTTACATTCAGCTATAGCAGGTAAAACTGTCTTCATTCCTGGACCGTTATAGCCCGAAATTATTCCAGCAACATTTGCAGTAGGTTCAGAATATAACTTAATTTTCATATCATCTACTGATTCATTATCGTATTCTTTGAAATCTAAACCAAAAGTCTCTTCCCATTCCTTAGAGTCGTTAGGTAGTGAAAGAATTGCCAATCTTTGTTCATTAGATAAAGGTAAAATGTCTTTATGAAAATCTTTAATAACTATTTTGCCATATTTATCCTTAAATGAACTTATTGCTAGAGTTAATCTTTCTATAGCTGAAGGTAAAATTGGTGCATAAGATGAATGAGCATCAACATTTAGTTTTTTCACTTTCATGTTTATTGTAAGAACACCTTTTAAACCTAGATATATAAAGGGATTATTAGACATGTTTCTACCTCCGCCCTCCCAAATACAAGCGTCAGCAGTCAAATCATCTTTATATTTATTTATAATACTTAGAAGATTTCTACTTCCAATTTCTTCCTCACCTTCCATGAAAAACTTAATATTTACAGGTAAATCTTTTTCTATATCCAGAAAAGCTTTAATAGCTGCTAGCCTAGCAGCTATATTTCCTTTATCATCCGACATTCCTCGGCCATATAAGCGTTCTCCTCTTTTTTCTGGCATAAAAGGATCAGACTCCCATAGTTCTAAGGGTTCAGGTGGTTGAACATCATAGTGAGTGTAAAGCAATAAAGTTTTATCACTTTTATTAGATTTTTTTTCAGCAAATACAGTAGGAAATCCGTTGTTCTCTGGACTTAAAAGAGATGTTTTCAAACCGTAGTTTTCAGCTATATTTTTTAAAAGATTAGGAGCTTTGTCAAATCCAATATTTTGTGCAGAAATGCTTGGCTGTGAAACCATACTAAAAAGAGTCTCTATTGTTTCATCTATATTATTTTCTATATGTTGAAAAATTTCTTTCATTTTAGTTCCTTTATTTTTTGTTTGAATCTATTTTCAAGAAATACCAAGTATCTCTAAAGAATCCCTATTTATAATTCCTTCGATTTCTTTTTCTGGAATTTCAGGTAAATTATGATCAATTGCAAACTTTGGCAATTGTCTTAAGTGCTCAATACTATCTTTAGGGTTTGTTACTGGCCAATCTGACGCAAATAATATTTTTTCAGTGCATCCCCATTCATAAAACAATCTCATTCCTTGCCAAAAAGAATAAGGTCTATAAAATTGAGCAGAAACGTCTGCCCAAACATTTTTATGTTTTCTAACAACAGACAAACAATCTGTCTGCCATGGATGACCTAAATGGGCTAGTATTATCTTCAAATCTGGGAAAGCCATAGCAATTTTATCTGAAGTAAGAGGATGAGTATAAGACAATGGAGCATCAGACATTGGACTGGTACCTTGATGAAATATTACGGGTATATTATCTTCCTCAAGTCTTGAAAATAGTTTATAAGCCTCAGAACTATTCGGGTCGAAATCTTGATAATTTGGTCCTAATTTAATTCCTTTGCTGCCAAGATCTCCAACACATCTATCATATTCTGAATCACAATAAGGATCTAAAGGGTGCAAGCTCATAAATGGGATTATTTTATCAGGAAATTTTTTTGAAATAATTGATGCCACATCATTATGATTTAAATTATCGTCCCAACCTTTTCCTGACCCAAATAATTCCCCCATGTCTTTCTTTTCAAAAGGTCTTGGAGCTATTCCAAATACAATAGCCTTATCTACAATTTCCATATCTTTTATATACTCATCTAAACTATTAGTCAGTTTTACAGATTCACCAGATCTCATCAACTCTTCTAAAACCAGTTCATCATTAGGCACTTTATATTGGTGAGTAGGAAGATGAGTATGAACGTCTACAATCATATATTCTTTGATTTTATAATTTTATGTAATACTACTAATTTATTTCTTTTTAATAAACCTAAAAGGTTTTTAAAATGTGTTTGAAACAATTCATCATTGATTAATTGTCAATAAAAACATTAAAAAAAATTCAAAAATATACTAAAGTAAATTATCTGAATTAATTAATAAACATATGTAAATAAGAGTGATAAACTTAAAGTATGAGTTCTGAACATTTTAAATCTGGTTTAAATAAGGTAAAACTTGGACTCCATGATCAAGCTATTGAAGAATTTGAAAAAGCCGCATGGGAAGACCCTGGGAATTTTGAGGTTCAATTTAATTTAGGAACAGCTTATTTAACAATAGGTGAATTCGAGCAAGCAATTGTAAATTTTAGTAAAGCCCTAAAGATAAATCCTAATAGTTCTGATGCACTTGGTAACAGAGCAGTAGCTCACTTAGCTATAGGTGAGGATAAAAAATCTAATGAAGACAAAATTAAGGCAATTAAAAATGGTGCCCCTCCTGATGGAATAAATTCAATATTAGATTTTGTAAAAGAAAAAAGAAATAATTCAGACCCATTTAAGAACATTCAAAGTTGATTTAAAAAAGAAAATAATTTAGCTGAAACCTCTTGAGGTTTTTCTTGTTGTACCCAATGGCCTGCATTATCAATAAGTTCAATGCCTTTAAAGTTTACATTGGTATCTTGCATTTGTTTTATAGAACCTGGTCTTTGATAAATACCCCAATCGTTTTTACCAGAAATAAAAATTGAAGGTATTTTGATTTTTTTATTCTGAAATACAGATAATTTCAACAAATTATCATAGTCAACAGAAGCTCTGTACCAATTTAATCCTCCCTGAAATGTAGTCCTTTTGTATTCTCTAGCATAAATATCTATTTCAACATTAGTTAACCATTTGCATTTATTAATTTCATTTTGAGTAGGCATGTTTTTTGTAACAGTATCCGCCATGTTTTGGTTTTTATTCATTATGTAATAGGATGGCATTTTTGAGAGTTCAGATGCATTCCACCCTGATAATTCAAACGGTTTATTTTTTTTCCAGTCAGCGCTTTTATAGTGATAATATCCTCTAAAAAATAATTTCAATCCACCTTTACAATTCATAATATGAGAATTTGCTTCTTCGGTTCTGTAATAGGATTGATAATGCTTTCTTGGAACAGACAATAAAGCTAAATCTTTATCAATTAAATCAGTATTTGGGATATAAGTTTCTTTGTTTAAATTTGAAATATCTAAGACGCCTGAATATGGAGCACTCATCATAATCAAACTTTGGTAAAATTCAGGTCTTAACAAAGCTGAAATTCCAGCAATCCCCGAACCAGAATCATGGCCGATAATACATTTAACGCGATCATAACCCAATTTTTTAATAAGATAATAAATATCATCAGACAAGTTTTCTTGATTATAAGATTTAAGATCAGATGTATAAGTAGAATCTCCTCCTAAAGTTTTACCAAAACCTCTTTGATCCGGCGCTATTACATGGTATCCATTTATATTTAAAATTGGAATTAATTTTCTCCAACTGTAACTTAATTCAGGAAATCCGTGAAGTAGAACTATTAGTTCAGAATTTGAAGTCTTTTCTCCTGATTCAAGAAAATGAATATCCAAACCATTTATATTTTTAATAATTCTTGATTTTATTTGCTTATCAAGTGTACCGTTGTATGTAGAATTCAATTTATAATATTGTAGTAATTAATTAAAAATATAATATACAAGAATATAAAAAGATATTATGCCAAAAGATAACACTTCAAAAGAATACTTCGCTAAATTATTAAGTGAAAAGAACATAAAGCTTTCTAAAGAAGATTTTGAACAATCGTATCTAAGTTACAGAAATTTCAGAAAGAATTATAGAGATTTACTAAGTGACGATGTCACAGATTTTGAACCAAGGCAAAGGATTTTTAAAACAAAAAATGAGTAACGAAATTTTTTACAAAAGTATTAAAGAAATAAGACAGCTTTATCAAAAAAAAGAGGCTTCTGTTTTAGAAATAACGAATTTATTTCTGGAGCGTATAAAAAATCTTAATAATGAACTTAATGCATTTTTAGATATATATGAACAAGATTCAAAAATTGACGGGGCTAAAGCTGATCAGTTTTATAGTGAAGGAAAAAATACTAATCTTACAGGTATTATTGTAGGTTTAAAAGATTTAGTAGATGTTAAAGATAAAATCACTTCTGCTGGTTCAGAAATTCTTGAAAAGAACTTTGCAAAAAATAATGCAAAAATCACTGATGATTTTCAAAATCAGAGATCTGTAATAATTGGAAAAACTAATTTAGTAGAGTTTGCTTTCGGAACATTAGGAATAAATTCAAATACTTCTACTTGTAGAAATCCTTGGGATACAAACAGAGTTCCTGGTGGGTCCAGCTCAGGTTCAGCGGTAGCTGTTAGTGCCGGTATGTGTAATGTTGCAATAGGTACTGATACTGGTGGATCTGTAAGAATGCCTGCTTCTCTATGTGGTATTACAGGATTTAAACCATCTTATGGTGTTGTTTCTAGAAGAGGTGTTCTTGATTTAAGTTGGTCAATGGACCATGTTGGACCTATGGCAAAATCTGCTGAGGATTGCTTAGAAGTTATGAAATCAATTAGTGGATTTGATATAAACGATAAATATTCTTATAAATCAGATGATAATTTTCTCAAAAAAAATATGTTGAATAGGAATAAAATTCGAATAGGTGTTCCTAAAAACTATTTTTTTGATGATATTGACTTAGAAATAAAAAATACAATATTAAAATGTGCAGATACTTTTAGCAATTTAGGTTATCAAGTTGAAGAATTAGAAATCCCATTTGTTGAAGAGGGTAGAAAAATAAATGTAGGAGTCCTGCTACCTGAAGCTTTATCCATACATAAAAATTACTTAAAACATTCTCAAAAATATACAAAAACTGTAATAAATAGACTATTAGGAGGTTTAGGTGTCTCAGCTGAAGAATACCTAGGAGCATCAAGAAAAATGTCAAAATTTAATTTTGAAATGACACACTTAATGAATAACTATGACCTTTTGTTGACACCTACTGTACCAGTAAAAACTCCACTTATCGATGAATCTGAAAGTCCAAATACAATTGAGGCTAATTCAATGGGTAAATTTACTGGAGTTTTTAATTTGACTGGTCAACCATCAATATCAGTTCCAGCTGGACTAACTAATGATAAATTGCCCATAGGCTTAATGCTTTCTGGTAAATTAATGGATGATAAAAAAGTTTTAGACATTGCTATAGATTGGCAACAAGAAACTAATTTTCATTTGCAAAACCCAAGCTTATAAAATTTAGCCAGTTACTTTTTGGCCTTTAGCCAAAGCACTATTAATTTTATCAATTAAATCTTTGGCCGAGTCTGGTGTGATTTCCAAAGAAATCCTTGAATTGATTGGATCATTTTGATTAGAAAAACTCAACATGATAGCATGTTCACAATCTACATGGTCTGGATGATCAAAATAAACATCACAAGAATTTATAGGAATCCATCTGTTCTCAGATTTACCTGAACCTGTAATCTTTGCTTTCTCTGAAATCATTGTGCACATATTATCCCCTTAATTTTTCATTTAAAAACGAAATTATTTTTCCCCATGCATCCACAGATTGTTCTTGTCTGTATATAGGTCTGTCATAATACATAAATCCATGTCCTGCTCCATCATATCTATGAAATTGATAATCTTTATTATGTTTCTTTAGTAAATTTTCATGTTCATTTACTTGATCAGGAGGAGGAGAAACATCATCATTCCCAAAAATTCCTAAAATAGGTGAACTTAAGTTTTTTGAAAGGGTTACTGGAGAAATAGGTTGTTTGTCTGTGATATTTTCTTTATCCATAATGACATTACCTCCCCAACATTCTACAATTGCATCAAATTTGTCTGAAGAACATCCTATTAGAAAAGCATGTCTTCCCCCTGAGCAAGTCCCAAATAATCCAACTTTTCCATTATTATTTGAAATATTTCTAGTAAATTCTGAAGCTCCTATTATATCTGATATTACTTGCTCATCAGATACACCTCCCATTGATCTTACTTGAGCTGCCACATCATCAGATGATCCATTTCCCTCTCTATGATACAAGTCTGGGCAAATGGCAATAAAGCCATGATGCGCAAATTTTCTAGTGAACTCTTTGTATAATTCATCCCATCCAGGTAAGTGATGAATAAGAATAACAATAGGAAAATTTCCCTCTACAAGTGGTTTCGCTAGATAGGCATTAATATCATCACCATTATCTGATTTAATCTTTACAGTTTCAGCTATTAATCCTTCATAATCATGAGTTTTATAATTATTCACAATATTGATCCTTTATCAACTATGCACAAGCAGGATCTTCGCCATCCCATCGATTAAAAGCGAACTGTTCCTCTTTTGCCAATTTATCTCTTGTATTCTGCCACATATCTTGCCAAATTTGTGGATCATATAGGACATCCTCAGGTTTTTGTTTACTTCTTGCTATAAAGCCTGGGAAAATATCTCTTCCAGTAGGTTCTCCTATTGGTTGATATCTAAGATCAAAACTCCATCGAATTTTATCACTAATATTTGGCAATGCTGAATGAACAGTTTTTTTTGTTAAAAACAAAGCGTCTCCTTTTTTCATAGGAATAGCCATTGAATCTTCTGATTTAAATAAAGTCGTTGGAATTTGCAATCCTCCAACATTTAAACCTTGAACTAATTTACCTGTTTTAGGGTTAAATCCTGGGCAATGAGTAAGAACTTTTCCAACATGACTACCAGGAACCAATTGCAAACAACCATTCTCTTCAAATGCATCCATAAGAGGAAACCATACTGTTAACATATTAGTTTTATCAACTTCTTTTGTTGCAACTCCAGCATCTTGATGCCAAGGTGTAGCACCAAATTGAACTAGTCCATTTTCATCTTTAGGAGCTTCAGATTCTGGAACTTTGATTCTTACATGTTGTATAGGGTTAGAAAATATTTCTTCTCCAATAATCGATTCAACGGCATCTAAAAGAGTTTCGCATCTTAGGGCATTAAATACAGCAGGCCCAGCCCAAAATGGGGTATCAGACTTAATGCCACTTTGAGGAAGTGAAAAATCAAAAAATTGGTTATGGACTTCACCTGATTCAGCGTAAATTTTTGTCACTCTTTCCCCAAAAGGTAAATCTTCGTATTTAGATTTAATTTTTCCTGATGCAAATAGAGTATCAGCTAAGTTATTTAACACCTCGTGATACTCTTCAACGATAGGATCTATAATTTTTTCTGGATCAATTAGATTCTCTACCTTCAAGAACCCAAATTCTTCAAAGTGAGATAGTTGTTCTGATGTTAGACGTCCCATTCTTATCCTTTACTTTTTCAATATTATACAAAAAATAAAAAAAAATACTTAATTCATTTAATACGCCCATTCTGGCATTTTGTTAAGATTATAAAGTTTTTCAATATTTTCTTTGTTTATTAAATTTTTAGTTTTTCCAAATGACAATATATTTCCTTTACGTAAAAGAAGGCATTCATTAGTAGATTCTTTTATAAAACTTAAGTCATGAGAAGTCAGTATTATTTTTGTTCCGAAATCAGCTATTTCTTTTAACACATTAATTATAAGTATTTTGTTTGACAAATCTAAATTAGAAGTAGGTTCATCTAGAATCATATATTTGGGTTGCTGAACTAATGATCTAGCAAATCTAACTTTTTGTTTTTCACCAGAAGACAGATCGTCTGTTTTTGATTTTCTTATAGAATCTAAGCATAACAATTCAATTATTTCATTGATTATTTTTTTGTCATATTTGCCAATAAATCCAAAAGTACCTAAATAAGGGTATCTTCCCATTTCTATGACTTCTTCTACACTGAATCCGTAAGTTGGTTCGTAATCTTGAGATACAAAAGAAAATATTCTTGCTAAATCAGTGGGTTTTAATAATTCTATGTCAGAATCATCAATATAAACTTTTCCAAATTTACTTTTTAATAATCCCATGATTATTTTCACTAAAGTAGTTTTACCCGATCCATTAGGTCCTAATAAGCCTAATATTGAAGAATTTGAAGAAAATGACAAATTATTTAATACAATTTTATTATCGTAAAAAAAGGTTAGATTATCTAATTTAATACTCATTCAAATACTTCAAACCCTTCTATTGCATCTATTTCATATAAAATTTTTGCTAATTCTTCAGAACCCTTTATGTTCCAATAAGATAAGGTACTCCACCAACTTGAATTAACCATATAGACATTATTATTCTTTATTGCATCAATAGAACTTAAAGAATCGTCTTTCAGTAATTCATTATAAAAATCTTCTCCTCCCCATAAAACGGATTGTGTTATCAGTATAATTTCAGGATTCATGAAAATCAGAAGTTCTTTATCTATTGTTGCATTAGATTCAACTCCATTTTCAGAGGATAAATTTATAGCTCCTGCTAGTTGAATAACAGAATCTTCTGTTGAACCAGAACCTGCTGTCCAATATGCATCCCACCAAGATAATGTTACAATTTTCTGTTTAGGAATCTCTTGGCTATTAGTTAATGATTGTATTGATTTTATATTATTGTCTATTTTTTGAACTAATTCTTTCCCATTTGGTAGATTCCCAGTAATATAACTCATTAGCCAAACATCATTTTTTCTTCCCTCAATAGTATTATTTAATTTTGTTTGAATTACGATAATTCCAAAATCTTCTAAAGCGTCAATCAATTCTACAGAAGCATAAGGATCAGCAAATATAATTTCCGGATTTTTTGAAATAATTGTTTCTGGATCAGAAGAAATAGTAGGAAGACCATCTGATTTTATTTTTATATTGCTACCTTCCTCTTGTGCAAAAGTTGTTGTAGCTACTATCTGTTTTCTATCAGTAATTCCAAATAATATTTCATCATGACCCAATGAAATTGTTGCCACTCTCTCTGGTTTAGTCTCTATGATGAATTCTTTTTCGTTGATTTTTATTACTCTAGGCCAGGAAATGTTTGAAGGTTCAATAATACTATCTACTTTTGAAAGATAATATTCAAAAGTATTTTTTTCTTCACTTTTTGCGATTTCACTAGTCTGAGCACTAGTTTCATTTGTAGAATAATTTGATTCATATATGATTGAGTTGTCTTTTCCTGCTTGGCACGACATTAAAGGAATAAATAACAAACCTAAAAGAATAGTAAATAATAATATATTTTTCTTCATATTAAATCCTTTTCATAAAATTGTTTCTAAAAATTAAAAAAATAAAAAACGGGCCTCCAACTAAACTCATCAAAACCCCAACCCTTAAATCAGATGAGTTAAAAAATATTCGTGTTATGAAATCCATTAATACAACAAAAAAACCTCCAAAAAATGCAGATAAAGGAAGTACAAATCTATTATCGTTTCCTATTATCAATCTGACAATGTGAGGAACTACTAAACCTACAAATGCCAATATTCCACTCACAGAAACTGCCGCAGAAGTAGCTAAAGTGGTAAAAAATAGACATAAGAGCAAAGTTTGGTTGACATTGATTCCTAGAGATGAAGCATAGTCATCACCAATCATGATCATATTTATTTCTTTGGACTTAAGAAAAAGAATCAATGTTGAAATAGTAATAATAGGGACGCTTATGAACAAATGTTCCCATCTAGTTGATTCAAACCCTCCTATAAGCCAATAAAATATTGATCGCATTTGAAATGGATTGTCACTTAAGTAAACACTCAAAGTTATAAGTGCATTTAAAAAAGAACCTATAGCTATACCTGCAAGAAGTAATATCGAATTAGATTTTCTTCCTGTAAACACATATATTGAATAAACTAAAGCTGAGGCAATAAGGCCTCCTAAAAAAGAAAAGGACGGAATTATAAATAAATTGATTGATTGTAAAGCTAAAGAAAAAGGTACAACTGCTCCTAATGCAGCCCCTGCAGAAACACCTAAAATAGATGGATCGGCTAATGGGTTTCTAAATACTCCTTGCATAACGGCCCCGGAAATTGATAAAGCAATCCCAACAAAGAATGAAAGAATTATTCTAGGAAGTCTGATATCCCAAATTATAGAACTATTGACTTCACCTTCAAATGAGTTAAAAATTAAAATTGAAAAAATATCAGAAAAAGAAATATTTATAACACCAGATGAAAGTGAAAGAAACGCAGTAAAAATTGTTAAAAGGATTATTAATAAAGTATATAAAAACAGTAAATTAATTTTATCTTTTATAAATAAATATCTCATTGCCCTACCCAACTCTTTAATTAGGAGCAATGAAAAGATTCATTGACTCCTGAACGCGAAGAGTATGATAATACCTATTAGGCAGGTCTCCTGACTTATGTTTTCACAATTACAGTGGCGCGACCGCGATGGAATTTCACCATCTTCCCTATTCTCTCTTAGTGAGCACCTCATAGGTTAGTATGTTTTATATTATAATTCTATAATGAGAAAAATTTATACAGGCTTTTTATTAGTTTTTTTGTTATTTGCAATTTCTTGCTCTGCAAAAATAAATGTTTATGAAAAAGGTGAGCTTAAAGAAACTTTATCCTGGGATAAAGTTTACGATGTATCTGTTGAAGTAAAAAGGAACTCTGTTTGCTGGGTTGAAACTATTCCTGAAAATCTAGAATACTTTTCTGGTGCAGTTATAGCAGATCAGACTACAGCGCATATAGGCAAAGGAGAATTTATTAACAAATTAGATTATCTGAATTTTAGCATAGTATTAAAGAAAGAATTTAGCCTTAACGCTCCAGAAAATTCAAAAATCTCAATAAATATTGACTGCAATAATGGTGAATTTTTATTTAAAAATACCTATGAAATAAATTAGCAATCTTATAAAATAGTATTATGACTAGAAAAAATAATTTTTATTCCGTTTTATCTGAATATAAATCTCTTAATATGTATAAAGGAACTAGTCTTGAGGATAACATCATGATGAATAATGATAACGAAAGTTTAGAAAAAATATTAAAATTTTTTATAGTTCCAACAGTAAGTTTTGCTTCTCTTATTATGACTGGAGTAATCTTATTTGCACTTTATCTCATTTATTCTGCACTAGTGAAATACAATCCAACTATTTGGGACATGCTAGGCTCTAAAGCTTTATAGATTGAAAATCTAATGAGTAAATCAATAACGATAATGGGCTCTGGTAATACTGGTCTTTCAACAGCTTTAAAGCTAAAAAATGATGGGCATAGGGTTTGCTTATTTGAATTAAATTCATTTTCTGAATCAACTAAAGGCCTTGAAGGTGATTTAAAACTAATCAATGAAAATGAACCCTACAACTTAAAATTAGATTTTGTTACTAATCAGATAGAAGACGCGTTAGAATTTTCTAAAATCATCATTATTTGTGTACCAGCATACGCTCATAGGGAATTTGCAAAAGAATTATCAAATAAAGTGTCAAAAGATCATATCGTTATTTTAATGCCTGGTACTTTGGGATCTCTTGAATTGAAAAATATTTTGGAAATGAATAATTCTGAAATTCCCGTTATAGGAGAAACAGACACTTCTCCTTACGTCTGTAGAAGAACAGGAAGCAAAGAAGCTACTATTTTAGGTGAAGTTCCTACATTAGGAATTGGAATTATGCCTAAAGTAAATACTGAAGCTATTGTTTCAAATCTTAAGTCTTTCTTTCCTTCTCTATCTCCTTATAAAGATGTGATAGAGTGTGGGTTATCTTCATTGAATCCAGTAATACATCCAGCCGGAGTTTTATTAAATTCTGGCAGAATAGAAAAATCTGAAGGAGATTTTTATTTTTATAACGAAGGCGTGACTCCTAGTGTGGCCAACGTTATAAATTCAGTAGATAAAGAAAGAAGAAATATTGCATCAATATTCAACCACAATCTACCTAATATTGCTGATTCTTTTCACTCAGCTGGATTTGGAGTTAAAGGTGAACTTGTAGATACAATATCAAGTAGCAAAATTCTAACTTCTTTAAAAGCTCCTGGAGTTGTGAATCATCGATGGATGACAGAAGATATTTCTTTTGGCATTTATACTTGGAGCCTTTTGGGTAGAAAATTTGAAGTCCCTACTGAAACCATGGAAAATATAATAAATCTTGGTTCTATATTATTAAATTTCGATCTAAAGAAAAATAGTCGAAATTTAGAAGATTTAGGTATAAACAAACTGAGTATAGAAGAAATAAGAAAAATTCTATAAATTACATCTTTTTTAAATCAAAATCTAAGTTTAATTCAGCTTTAATATTATCAAACCAATCAATGACTTTTGAATGATAAGGGATTCCATTTTTAAGACGAATTTGAGTTTCTTCATATTCAGGAAGACCTGCGTACACAACTCTATCTTGACCTTCTACTGGAGGAGTATTAGCTAAACCTCTAAGAAAATCATCCATATCTTTTTTAAATTTATCAGCCTCTATAAATCCATCGATTTTTATAGCTTGAACAAAATGACCCATTTCACCATAAGTATTAGGAGGCATTAAAAAGCCTGCTCCCATTCCGCTCAAAATATCACAGAATACTTCTGCTACAGCTGCATAACCATAACCTTTATGAGAACCATTTTCTCTTGTTCCTCCAAAAGGTAACATCATATAGTCTTCTCTATTATCAGGAAGATCAACTTCATCTAATACAGGATTTCCTTTGGCATCAGTTATCCAGGCTGGATCCATTTTTGCACCTACTCGTTTTGCTAATGAAAGTTTGTTCCCTGCTACTTGAGTTGTAGCAATATCAAAAACAAAAGGAGGTTCTTTATCTGCAGGGACAGCATAAGCCCAAGGGTTAGTAGCAAATCTCTTTTCTGCCCCATGAGTTGGGACTGAACTCAATGAATTACCAGCAGTCATAGTAAGACCAATCATATCATGCTCTAAAGCCATCATTGAATGATAGGCTAACATGCCTATATGTCTTGAATTGTGGACAGCAACAGAACCAGATCCATATTTTTCAGCTTTCTCTATCGCTATTTCCATAGCTTTAGGTAATACATGTAAACCTAATCCGTCATCTCCATCAATATTTGCTGTTGTTGGTGTCTCTCTTGTGATTTTAAAATTAGGATTTGGATTTATCCCTAAGTCATTTGATCCGGCAGCAAACCTATCAACATATATAGGTAGCATGTTTGAAACACCGTGGCTTTCACATCCTCTAAGGTCACTAGTCATCAAAACTTCAGATGAAAGCTGAGCATCATTTTGAGATAAACCCATTTTTAAGAAAATTTCTTTTGTTGCATGAGTCATAGATTCAGACTCTATCAAAACTTGGTCTTCTTTTGGTACTAAAAATCTTTCTAACATTTCTTTCTCCAAACTATAAAGTAAATTAAATAATATGAGTTATAATTTTGTAATATACATTAAATCAAAAGTTTTTATTATATTTAAAGACTTAAAAATTGAAAATATATCTTGCCCCCATAGCTCAGTGGCTAGAGCAGATCCCTCTTAAGGATAAGGTCCAAGGTTCGAATCCTTGTGGGGGTACCAATTTATGTTAGCTCAAACTTTTTTTACCTTTGCTCTATTTGTCAAATAATTCTGATTTTGCAGTAAGTATTTATGTTGTTTGTTTAATTGATTGATAGTAAAGTTTCGAGAATAACTTATTAAGTTTTTCTGGAATAAATTGAATACATCTTCCAATAATATAAAAATAGATTATTTTGCTTCGCTTAAATACCCTGACTTTTTCAGAATGTGGTTAGCGGGTTTGTTTGCTGGATCTTCTCATTGGGCTCTTATAGTTATACGCGGATGGGTCGTTTATCAAATTTCTGATAGCAGTATGCTTGTAGGATTAGTTACTTTTGCAGCAATGATTCCCATGGTATTAGTCACACCATTTATTGGTTATCTATCTGATAAATTTCAAAGAAGAAGAATTCTTCAAATTATGTTTTTAATTAATTTCATACATAATTTAGCGTTAGGAATATTGTATTTTATGGACTTAATATTACCTTGGCATCTAGTAGCTTTAGCATTTCTTCAAGGTTCAGCGAGAGCTGCACAAATGCCATCTGGACAGGCATTAGTTCCTAATATAGTCCCAAAGGAAAATTTGTTGAATGCCGTTGCATTAAACATGTCTACAGTACATGCAACAAGATTACTTGGCCCACTAGCCATTGCTCCATTTTTAAATTATTTTGGAAGCAATGAGAACTCTCTAAGCGGAACAGATATTGCTTTTTTTATTTGTACAGGATTTTATGCTTTAAGTTTTATATTTGCTTTAATGATCAAGAATACATCTACTGGAAATATAAGATCTGAATCATTTATTTCAGGTTTTACAGAAGGGTTAAAATTTGTTCATTCTAATAAGCCAATTTTGGTAGTTATAGGAATTACTACTTTTCACTGTATGCTTACAATGTCTTTTGAATCCGTATTGCCCTATTTTTCTGTAAATAAACTAGGAGAAGAAGGATTAGCAGTAAGTTTCTTAATGATGTGCGTAGGAGTAGGATCTATGATTGCGTCTTTGTTTCTTGCAGGAGCTAGTAATGAAAAGTTAAAAGGTAAGATTTTTTATGTTTTTGCAATTTCCAGTGGGTTGGCTCCTGTGCTGTTAGGGTTATCAACCAATTTATATTTGTCATTGTTAGCTACAGTATTAATGGGCATAGGACAAGCAGGGTTTATGATAATATCACACACAATAATTCAATTAATATCACCTGACTATGCCCGTGGAAGAATTGCTGGTGTTTATGCTATGTACATAGGAGGAAGTATGGCCTTATTTAATTTCCTAAACGGCCTATCTGCTGATTTCATTGATCCTGGTTATTCAATAGCTGGACAAGGAATATTTTTTACCTTGTTAGTTATTTTTAGTAGAAAACAAAAAATACTAGCTTCAATATACAGAGGCGATTCTAAAAAATATGCAGCGTAAGGTATAATTTATTCATAAGCATCTAGCTTAGAATAAAAAATCATCTCATCCTATTATTAGAATTCCACATATCTGGATTATTTCCTAAATAGTTTTTAATTTTTTCTGTAGAATTTGACAGATTGCTTATTATATCTAAATCTAATTCATATTCAAATGCAGATAGGTTTAAATTTAATTCATCAACACTTCTTGCACCAACTAATAATGAAGTGATATTTGGTTGATGTCGTAGCCAAGCTAATGAAATTTTTGCAGGGTGTTCTCCCAGTTCAGAAGATATATCTTTTATTTTATCAATTGAAATAAAAACTTCATCTTCACATCCTTCTTCATCATGATTAGCTAAAGGCCTTTTATTATTAAATAGTCTTGATCTAGAAATACCATCTGGTACATCATCAGGGTTTTTGTATCTACCTGTTAATAACCCTTGAGCTAATGGACTGTAACAAATCATTCCAATATTATTATTTTTGCATTCGGGAAGAATTTCTTGTTCAATTGGTCTCCATAATAAGTTATAAGGAATTTGATTAGTTGTTATAGATCCAAATTTTAGGATATCTTTAAGGTCTAGTACTCCAAAATTACAAACACCGATTGTTCTGATTTTTCCTTTTTCAATTAGTTTATTTAAAACATTCAATGAATCTTCTATCTTCACATTATGATTTGGCCAATGAATCTGATATAAATCGATATAGTCTGTAGATAATCTCTTTAAGCTATTGTCACAAGCTTCTTCTATTTTGTCTGGCAATAAATTTGGAGGACTAATTTTAGTAGCAATAACAGAGTTATTTCGTTTATTTTTTAAAGCTTCGCCTAGAATTACTTCAGAATGAAAATCATCGTCATAGCCTTCGGCCGTGTCGAAAAAATTAATTCCATTATCTAAGGCTACATGTACAGTAGAAATTGATTCTGATTTATCTTGATTCCCCCAAACTGAACCTCCTGCAAATGGCCAACATCCAAGAGCAAATTCAGAAACTTTTATATTTGATTTACCTAAATAGTTATAATTCATTGACTATGATTGATTATATGAAATAATTTCTACTAATTAGTATAATCTATTTGAAAATTTAAGGAGAAATATGTATTTAGGCGCAGCAGCTATGATAGGAGCTACAGGTGCTAACGCATCAAAAAATAAACTCTCAGGTGAATTAGATGTTCTGACCTATACCAATGAAGATCTAAAGGAAGTTTCTGATATAGGATTTACTGTACATAATATCACTGTAAATGATCCTTATATTTTTACAGATAAAAACATAATTGAAATCAAGGATAGATTTAAGAATAACTCCTTGTATATAGGAAATTCTAGAGGGAGATACGGTGGAGGTCTCGTAAGCGATGATATAAATGAAAGAAACAACACAATTTCTTACGTTAAGGAATTATGTAAACTATCAGCAAAACTCGGATGCCATAGCACTTATCTTAGACCTGGAAGCATAAATCCAGCTGGACCATGGTTGCCTCATCCAGATAACCACACAGATGAAGTGTTTGAAAGATTAATTGATTCAACTAAACAGATAGCAAAAGTTGCAGAATCAGAGGGGATGAAGCTTATTTTAGAAGGTGGTTATGTTTCACCGGTATATTCCGCTAAAAGAGTAAAGGAATTTATAGACAATGTAAGTTCTGAAAATCTTAAATTTAATCAAGATCCAGTTAACTTCATTTCATCATTGAAAGAAGCATATAATACAAGAGAATTTTTAGAAGATTTTTTTACATTATTAGGAGAGCATACTATAAGTGCAGATTTTAAAGATTTCACAGTCATTGATGCACTTCTTTTCAGATTAGATGAAGAATATTTAGGGAGTGGAATGATGGATCAAGTTTATTTTCTTCAAAGGATGCAAGATATTTGCCCTGATGCTCATGTATTGATTGAACATATTCCTCGGAATATGTTCAAACCTTCATATTCTGAAGCAATGAAGTTTTCAGAAAAAGCTGGAATTATATGGGATAAATTTAAATAATTAGCTAATTCTATCCTTTGATTTTTTTCTTGATTCGAACAAAATTCTTTAAATAGTAATGATAAATAAAACCTTTTATTTTTGGCTTTCCTAATTTTTTTCTCAAATCATTTTCCCAATCTGTTGCTGGACATGTTAATTCTTTAGAAAAAATCAGGTATAAGGTCCAACTAAACAAAGGAAAAGTGATGTACCACTCAGCATAAATAACATAAAAAGGAATAGAAAAAAAAGTTATTATCAAAAAAGCGTGGTGACTTGCAATTAGCAAATAAAATAGTAATTTATTTGAAATATTTAATGCCCTTTATTACAGTAGTTATTTTTAGCGTACAACAAAAGATTTTATTTTTCTTCATATAAAGTTTACATATATATTATTTAGAAAATCTAAATATTCTACTACCGAGTCTATCTGTAACGTAAAATTTTTCTTTATGATAATGGATGTTACTAGGTTTCCATGATTCCATATGATAAATCTCAGTCATTTCTCCATCTTTATTTATAACAGCTATAGCCCCTATTCCAGGTAAAGTTTGATAAATATTATTATCTTCATCAACTGTAATTCCATCAGGATATCCAGGCTCTGCAAATCTTCTAAACATTTGTGGCTCTAAAATGTCTTCAGAGTTATGATCTTCCATTACAACTAATCTATTTGCTCTAGTCTCTGATATAAGAATCTTATTTTTTATATTTGCAATACCACTAGGGAAAGCTAAATCTGAAAGAAAGATTTCTAATTCATTGTTATTTGATAATTTATACACAGGACTAATACATGGATTAGGGAAAGGCATTCTTATTGGATCAGTAAAAATAATTTCACCATTTTCTGTAATAATTAAGTCTGAGGGTCCATTTAATTCGTTGTCATCATACTCATTACATAATCTAGAAATACTAGCATTTCCTAAACTTACTCTTAATACTGATTTTCTTGCTGCGTCTGCAACAATTAGTGAGTGCAATTTCTCTGAATAAGCTATGCCAAGTGGTCTGCCTTTAGTGTTTGCATGAACATTTATATCATTTTTGTCTATTATAAATATATTACCTGTTGAAGCTGATGACACAAATATATTATCTTTGTCATCTAAAGTGATTCCTTCCGGGTGAGGTATAGTTGAAGAAATCTCTTCAAGATTTTTAGGTAAATTTGGTTGTAAATGACTTAAAATTAATTAGCTCCTATTATTCATCTATATCTTGATCATTCCATAAAGAGCCTCTTTTAGCTAAAGCACTTTGAGCTAAAATTTGTTCTATATCTTCTGGAGACAGATCTTTAGAGGCGGTTGTGGATGTGTTTTTGTTTTGCTTGTTTGAAACTTTTTCCTGTATAGTTAGTCTTGGTTGGTCATCTCCCCAATAAACAGTTTGATGAGGGAATGGGATCTCAATACCTTCCAAATCAAATCTAGCTTTGATTCTTCTGATTAATTCAGATCTTAAATTCCATTGTTTCATTGGTTTACAATCTCCAAGCATTCGTATAGTAATACAAGAATCATCTAAAGATTGGATACGTAATACTTGTGGAGCTTTTATAACATTTAATCCAATCACAGGGTCAGCCGAAATTTCGTTTCCAATTTGATTAAGTATCAGAATAACTCTTTCCAAATTTTCTTTATAAGCTACACCTACATTCAAAACAACCCTTGAATAATTTTTTGTTCTATTTGCAGAAACTGCTATTTCTCCATTAGGGACTACATGAACAGTACCTTCAAGATCTCTTAAAATCGTTCTTCTCAAATTGATATCTTCTACTAGCCCTGATGTTCCTGCTATTGTAACAACATCTCCAGTTCTATATTGATTCTCTGCAATAACAAATATTCCACTAATTAAATCTCTAATTAAATGCTGAGCTCCAAATCCAACTGCGATTCCAACAACACCAAAACCAGCTAAAACTGGTCCTACTGGTATAGAAAGTTTAGAAAGAATCATAAATACACCTGACACTATAACCATTATTTGGGCCCCACCAGTAAAAACTGTTGATAAAGTAGTAGCTCTTTTTTCAGATTCTTCATGTTCACCATATTCAGATCTGCTCATCACAAATGTTGTTACAAGTCTAGGAAAGATCCTTTCTATAATTCTAACTATCCACCATATAGCTAAAATCATAATAATTATTATTAATCCGTCTGAAAAAAGCCAAGAAAATACGACTAGTAATCTATCTTGAAAATATGATGATACTGGAGATACATTTACTCCAATGATTGATAATAATCCTATAGACATTACAGAAAGAAGAAAAATTAAAATACTAGTATCAAAAGCTTTTGTATCCAGCAAAGATACAAATACTCCAACATCTCTAGTTTCATCTCTATTCTTTAATTTAGTAGCAAGTGCAGATATTTTTGGTCTAGCAAATCTATGGAAAGCAAACCAAGAAGTAAGAACAAATAGAATAAGTAAGATAGCCCAAATACCTTCATTAATGAACCATATAGTAAATGTTTCATATCCAAGGTAATTCAAAATAGAATCAATAAAATTTTTCATAAAATAAATATATTTGCTATTATTATGAATCTTTTAAGATTATTCTTTCAAGCTAAATTAAAGACGTGTATT
>Ga0315316_10000702_pt1 | contig 22408 bp, 27 predicted proteins | sample M160m3416metaG_FD_203702 | JGI IMG/M metagenome (GOLD analysis project Ga0315316, IMG submission 203702) | Ammonia-oxidizing marine archaeal communities from Monterey Bay, California, United States - M1 60m 3416 | ecosystem: Environmental > Aquatic > Marine > Intertidal zone | place: USA... | reverse complement strand
CGAAGACGTTTCCAGCAGGGTTTGCATCTGAAGGAAACATTCTGATAATTACTTCAGCTTTTGAGTCATTAGGAGTTTTTTCCATTTTAATTTTATAGAAATAGTTATGATTAAAGGTTAGTTTTCTAAGCTAGAACTAATTCTAGCCGTAAATTAAACAGTGTTCACAATCACAACTAGATTGCTCTTTAGACTTGAAAAGACATTTTTTGTGTTGGCCTGCCTGACATTGAACACAAATTTTTTCCAAATTATCCACATTAGTGTATTTTTTTGACTGATCAAAGCCAAAACCACCATCTTGCGGACCTACCATAAGAAACGTATTACAAACTACTATTTAGATTACTTGAACGCCATTCCAAAAAGCAATCCTTCCTTTGATTTTTTCAGCTTCTTTACTTGGTACAGGATAATACCATGCACAATCAGTATTTGTTTTTCCATTTACAGTAACAGAGTAATAACTCGCCATTCCTTTCCACGGACATGATGTACTAGTCTCTGTTTTGCTGAAAAATTCATGTTTTATGCAGTTTTCTGGGAAATAGTGATTTCCGTCAACTACTACAGTATCATCACTTTCTGCAATTACTTCATCATTCCATATCGCTTTCATTATTTTTGAATAATTTTAGATAATTTATGGATTTCCTGTCTTAAAATTATTTTAGGATTATTTGTTTTTCAGCATCATTTCCAGATATTACATCAAAAGTGTAAAGAGGAAATTCCTTTTTATAAAATTTAGAAAAAGATAAGGCAACATCATGATTTTTAAAATTTGTTCTAATTCCACTTAATTGAGAGAGATTTCCATAGACATCAAAAATAACAATAGTGAATGTTTTAGATTCAATTTTAATCCCTTTTTTTACAAGTAATGCAAAAAATACAACAAAAAATCCAAGAGTCATTATACTCCCCAATAGAATAATTATTGAAAATCCAGGAGTTTTTAGATCTTTCATTTCCATTATTCCTTTAAGTTTAATCGTTCTTGGAGTTTTTCCATAAATGCACCAAAAATTAATCCAAGGGTTAACCAATAAACAGATACAGTGACAAATGAAACACCTCTAAAGCTCTCAACTAAATCCATAGGAGCAGTGATTTCATCAGGGTTTTCAGGCATTAAAACAAATACAACACTAATGAATATTGCATATCCTACAAATGCTAGAATTTTTTTATTTTGTAATTTTTTATAAACTTGATAAAATACAACTGTACTCAATCCAGAGATTGCAATAAAGGATAAGAATAGAATCCCTCTCATCACTACAGTTTCGGCGTCACCTACGGTTGGAGGATTTGCAGGATATTTCAAAAAAGGTATTACAAAAATTGTGAACCACATCAGACCAACAAGAAATAGAGTTTTTTTGATATTGTTTCCATCCGGGAGACTTTTTCTAACAAATAAAAATACAATTCCGACTAATGCAGCAATTGAGGTACCAAGTATTGCACCTGCTAAAACTTGACCACTCTTTTGCCATACACGGTATGAATTGTATTCAACCCAAAAAGACGGAGTATCTTCTTCTTCACCTGTCGCAAATAATGTTTGATTCTCTATACCAATTGCCTGATCTAGATAAGGCTCAACCATAACAAGATTGAGTCCACCATGGATCAAACCTGCAAAACAACCTGAAACCAATACTATAATTATGAATAGACCTGTTTTCATGAATTTTACAAATATTATTAAAGATATAATTGAGACGATTAGAATTATTCATTGATTCATACATACAGCATGAACACATGAGATTGGACATTAACTAGAAAATTTATTTATAATTATTTTATAAATAACTCATGAAAATATTGGTTTTGTTATCAATAATACCAATATTGGTATTTGGTCCACAAGTCATATTTGGAGAAGAAGATTTAAGAGAATTTCTAATTAAATCTGATGATTCAAAACATATTATTTTTGCACAAATGGAAATAAGAAATTCGTCAGAACAATTAGTAGGAGTTATTATTCCAAGATCATATTATTACTTAGATCATTCACTTACAGAAAAATTGTTGGATGAAATTCCAGTGAAGCAAAGAGTATCATTTGATAACATCAATTATGAAGTAAGAGAAATAATTACAGAAATTTATTTGCAAGAAAATAATCATTTTTTAGATAGGATATCATTGACATATGATTCAAATACTATTTTTTATGGAACAGAACTAGGATATGTAATTGGAGAGGATGATAAATTAACAACAAAATGGAAAATTATGACTGAATTAGATTAGTTTTTTTTCTAAATAACATACCAACCCCCAATGCGAAGAAAATGATCAGAGGTACAAATCTGTAAGGGAAAATTCCATAGAAACTAGTTAAAGATTCAATTATAGGGCCAGATATCAACATTCCAAAAATAAGAAAGATTACAATTTCAGCTTCAACAATTTTTTCTTTAGCTTTATAATATAATGCAACAAGTAGTGGAATAAGAGAAAATATCAAGAGATAGTCATATCTCATTTGATAAGACCATTTTGTGAAACCAATTAACAAATTTGTAACATTAAGTTCTAGTATTTTTGTATAAAGTGATTGATCCATTTGCCAAATTATAATAACAGCAGCAATCATTCCAACATACGTCATACATGTGAGAAGTTTTTTCTTTATGCTTAAATCATGTTTTAAAATAATAAAAATAGACATCGGAAGGAAGACAAAAGAAAATGCTTTTGAGAATATAGATAAAATATAAGAAGCCCAAGAGAAGTACGGTTTTTTGAAAATTAAATATAAAGATAGTATATAAAAAAATGTCCAGAAATTATCATAAATTGCAATTGTGTCATAACGTAGAAAAGTATAGCTTTGTAAAACAACTATCATTGAAATTACACCAGCAAATCTTTTTCGAGAGAGTTCACGGGTTAGGAAATAAGTAATTAGTATAACAAATATGCTAAAGATGAAAGGTAAAATTTTTACATTTTGTAAAATTTCTAAGGAGAATATTAGAAATATCATTTTTACAAATCTGTCATTCTGTTCTTCAACATATACGAGATTATGTTGTCCAAATGGCCAAATTTCTTTTGCTTGTTCAAATACCCAATAATCAGGAATTTGTTCAGATTCATCAATGGATAATTCGGGGATGGTAAACCCAGAATAAATTGCAATAAGTATTATTATAATTAGAATTGTTTTATTTTTTGAAATTTCAAATTCAGAAATAGAATTTAAGATTATATTGATTTTTGATGGAAGTTGTTTTTTCTTGTATAGAATTGTAATTATGAGTAAAGTGATCATTGATAAAACAAATGGATATGCGGCTTCACCTAATTCAAATGGATTTAATTCAGATTGAGGTACAGTGAAAGATATAATGACTCCAGGAAAAATAATTGATACTGAACTGAAGATTGCCACAATTAAAGAAGCGATAAACACTATTGTTGTTGATTTAGACATTAGAATTAATTGAAGAAAGTGGTTTAAGAATTGATATGGAATGGAGGATGTATGGATCCGGCGAGACTTGAACTCGCGACCTCTGCAGTGTGAGTGCAGCATCCAAACCAGGCTAGACGACGGATCCAAGATTGTTTTTGACTTTGGATTATTTAGACCTTAAATTAATTTCAAAAGATATAGAAATAGTTCATTTTGAAAGAAAATGTGCAAAATTACAAAAAGGGCATATGGAATCTTGATGATTTGGTTAAGAATCCAACTAGACAAACGTTTGATAAAAAAATTAAAGAAATACAAAGACAGTCTGAAAGATTTGCAAAAAATAAATCTCAATTAAAACCAAATATATCATCTAAGAAATTTTTACAGTTTTTACATGATATAGAAGATATAACAGAAAAAGCCAGTAAAGTTGGCGGATATGCAGGATTAAAATTTTCAGAGAATACACAATCAGACGAAGCTACAGCATTATTGAATAGAATTTCTCAATTTGGCTCCATTATAGAAAATAAAATGTTGTTTTTTGATCTTTGGTGGAAAAAGCAAGTAAATGAAAAAAATGCAAAGAGATTGATCAAAGACTCAGGGGAATTATCAGACTATTTACGATATAAAAGACTAGTTGCAAAATATTCATTAACCGAGCCTGAAGAAAAAATAATTAACACTCTTGATGTCACAGGGATTTCCGCACTGGTAAAAATTTATGATAAAATAACGAATGCATTTACATATACAGTAAATGTCAATGGTAAAAAAAAGACAATGGGGAGAGAGCAGCTTACAACGTTTGTTAGAAATAAAAATCCAAGAATAAGAGAAGCAGCTTATAAATCACTATTAACAAAATATCAAGATAACAAAGGTGTAATCGGTCAGATTTATCAAAATATTGTGCTAAATTGGAAGAATGAAGGAATGGATATGAGAGGATTTAAGAATCCAATTTCAATTCAAAATATTTCAAATGATGTAGATGATAAAACAATAGATGTGATGTTAAATGTATGTAAAAAAAATGCACCAATATTTCAAAAATATTTTAAACAAAAAGCAAAACGAGTAGGAGTAAAAAAACTTAGAAGATACGATTTGTATGCACCATCAAAAAAGAGTGCAATTGAAAGAAATTATACATTTGATCAAGGAACTAAACTTGTTCTTGATTCTCTCAATAAATTTAGTCCAAAAATTGCAGAATATGCATCACGTGTTTTTAATGAAAATCATATTGACTATTCATTAAGACATGGAAAAAGAGATGGTGCGTTTTGTAGTACGCCTCTTCCATACATTACACCATTTGTTTTAATTAATTTTACAGGTAAATCAAGAGATGTTTTTACATTAGCACATGAAATTGGACATGCAGTTCACAGCGTTGCAGCGTCAGAAAAATCAATTTTAGTTTCAGATGCCCCATTACCACTTGCAGAAACTGCATCCACATATTCAGAATTATTACTTTATGATAACATTTCAAGTAATATATCAGATGACGAAAAGGCCAGTATGCTTTCAGATAAAATTGATGATTTCTATGCAACAATCGGAAGACAATCATTTTTTACTTTATTTGAAATTGAGGCTCACAACCAAATTGCAAACTCAATAACAGTAGATGACATATCAAATATTTATAGAAATAATTTAAAAGAACAATTTGGAAATTCAATAGATATTTCAGATGATTTTGGAATAGAATGGAGTTGTATTCCACATTTCTATCATTCACCGTTTTACTGTTATTCGTATTCATTTGGAAATTTACTTGCAGTGTCATTATTCCAGACATACAAAAATGAAGGAGACAATTTTGTATCAACATATACAGATATTTTATCTGCAGGCGGATCTCAGAAACCAGAAAAATTACTAAGAGAACATGGATTAGATATCTCCAAATCGAAATTCTGGCAGAGTGGATTTGATTATATCAAAAAACAAGTAGACGATCTATCTAAATTATAATTTATTAAAATGTGGGGCTGGCAGCCCGAGCCATCGGACTGCCAGCGTGTTCCCCAACGGTTTGAATTCGATGTCATTTTTTGAGAGATTACATTGTGATTTAAACGTTATAGAAGAAAGCAGTAAACTAAATAAAATAAAACAAATCTCAGTGAATATGGCAAAATCATTACTGCTAATGATTGCGGTATTCGGAGTATTATTGATAACACCATTTGCCGAGGGACAAATATTTGAAAAAGCAACATTTCAGGAAGTTATGACAGTAATCTACGATCAAAAAATATCAAATTCCATTATTACCTCAATAGGATTTGAAACTATTGATAACAAAGAAATAAGATTTCCAGATGAATTAATTAAAAAAATTAATGATAATGAAGATATCAGAGCGGTTGTAATCACAAACGCGGGTAACTGCGTCATAGGAGTTACGTCAGAAGAACAATGTATAATGATAAATTTTGATTATCAGCAACTTAAAGGAGATGGCGGAATCCGAACAGTACAAGACTCTGCCAAAGAAATATCAAAAGAAATAATAGATGACATAGAACAGATGACTGGCATGAAAACAAAGTTTCATTCTACATTCATCCATACAGTTGATGACGCAAATATTTTACTAGATACATCAGGCATAATTTCAGGTAGAGGTGCAGTTTCTGCAACATATACAATGCCAAAACAATCAACTGACTACTTGTTTCTAGATTTATCTGGAAAGTTAATTCCTAAAGAGATTAGAGATGGAGGAGGTTTTTTTGACATTGCCAAAGAAATATCAAAAGATGACGAGTCAATAATTTCGGTCAGTCTAGTAAAAATAGAAGATTCAAATTTAATGATGTTTAAAGTAGCAAATGAAATTAAAGAAGAAAGTATTGATATTTCAAATATTAACATTTTAGAGGATGTAGGAATAACTGAAATTTCTCGTTCAGATATATTTAATGATAGAATCGTTCCACTGAATTCAGTAATACAATTAATTATAATCCCAAATGAACTATCAAAAATTGATGCCATATCTACACACGCAATAACAGATGTAACAAAACTTAAAGAGATTTCAAAAAAAGGATGGTTCTTTAGTTCGCCTTCAGGAAATAAAATTGATGCCAAATTTTTATTTGGACAGGAAAAAGTAATTTTCTCTGATGAGCTTAGAATTGAAATTGGGCCATGGGATGGAAATAATGAGATGTCATTTTATTCGGTAGAAGACATTGACTCGAAAATAGATTATCAATCAATTGAAGATTTCACAGAAAAGGATTTGGATGATAATGGAGATTTATCACAATATGTGATATTAATAGTAATAATTATGATAGGAATTGGTGCCGCAGTGTTTTATCTAAAAGGATACAAATCAAAACGCTAGAGAATTAAACATGCAGCAGAAAATACGGTAGTCCACTTCCCAGATTTATCACCTTTTGCAGTCATTGTAATATTTTGAGATTTGTATATTTTTCCAGAGATAGACCATTGCTGTCTTTTTTCATCCCAGCTCTTATCAATATCAAAAGGTATTCCAAGTGATGATGCAAGCATTTGTGCTGCAATATCTTCTGCATAGTCACCTGCTTGTTTTTCGTTTTGTCCAAATGAATCATATTCAGATAAGTATCCATATCTAGTACGATCCTTTGGTAATGCCAATCCAACTGATGCCGAAATCATTCTATGAGGCTCATTTGTTTGATTTCGAGAATAAATTGTGAATAAAATTTGTCCAGGTTTAATCTTCTTCAAGCCATCTTTCCGAGGAATTAGTTTTGCCTGTGGAGGAAAAATACTAGAGATTAGAACAATATTAGTTCCAGATATACCTGCATCCCGTAATGCATATTCAAAGCTTGTTAGTTTGTCTTCATGAACACCTATTCCTCTAGTAAGAAATAATTCCTTTGCAACTAGATCAAGCATTCTTCGAATAATTTCATTGTTGGATTTATACTTTGATTTTCTTTAATGAATCAAGAATTTCTTGACCGTGTGATGCAACATTGATTTTTCTCATCACATCTTGAATTATTCCATTTTTATCAATGACAAAGGTACTACGCTTAGCAAGACCAGTAATATTCATCCCAGCATATTTCTTACAAGCAATTTTTTTAGGATCACTAAGATGTAGATATGGAATTTGATATTCTTTGACAAATTTAGATTGTGAATCAACAGAATCTACAGATATAGCGAAAACAACAGTTTCAGTTGCAATGATTTCAGGATAAACCGAGATTACACTTTTTGCCATCTCAAAAACCTTGTTTGATGGACATGCAAAGAGATGGTTTTTTGGATAAAAACATAAAACAACATTTTTAGAATTTTTATATGAACTTAAAATGAAAGAAGAGCCATCATTTCCAAGTAATTCAAAATCCTCAGCAATATTACCTTTCTCAAGAGTCATGAATTTCATTAGAATAGGTTATTTATGAAGTATATACTTTGACTAGAATGGACATTTCATTTCTTGATTCAGATGCATTTCTTATTGGATATTATGTATTAACAGTAGGCGCTAGTCTTCTTTTAATCAAAGATACAAAAAAACGAATTAAAGATCTAAAAATAGGAATTGGCTCAATTAAATATGCGCCAATAGCATTTGGGATTTTATCAGCATATGTTTTATTTGTATTCGAATATGCAGAACAAATTCCAATTTTAAACTGGAGTTGGCTCGGATATAACATTGCATTTGGGCCATTTGCAGATCAAGGCATGTTTGCAATAATACCATTTATTCCACTATTACTTTACATGTTTTTGCATATTAATTATTTTGAAGAAGTTTATTTCAGAAAATCAAAAAAAATGGTTTTGGTATGGGCTTTAATTCACATAGGAATGGGGATAAAAATTCACATGGCATTGATATTGATACCGATAGGATTTATTTTCAAGTACATTTATGATAAAAAAGGAGTAAAGCATTCTTACGCAATGCACTTTGCAACAAACATAATGGTTGTATGTGTATTATTGTTATCGTTTGTATTTTGAGTCCTTTCTAGGATCAACTTTCTTAACTTGTGTTAAGTAAAGATATGCCATAAATGCACCAAGAAACAAATTGACGACACCTAAAACAACAATCATAAAATAATTCATTGATGCTTTCTCACCCCCCATCCACAAACCAAATACAATTCCCCAAATACCTACAGCTGTGAATACAGTTATGAGAACTTTGAGCTTCTTTGGCTGTACATATTTTAATTTCAACAATCAAACAATCGTTTAGATGTTATTAAATTATGAGGATCTCAACATTTTAAAACTACATTATAATCAAAAAGTCAGTGCCAGTGTAGCTCAGCCTGGCTAGAGCAATTGATTTGTAATCAATAGGTCGTGAGTTCAAATCTCGCCACTGGCTTTCTTTTTTAGAAATAGTGGATCTTCATGTGGGTGTTGTGTACAACTTCATATGGTGTTACATGACCACAATGAGGACATGAAAAAAGACCAGTAGATGATTTTCCATCACGTTCTATTACTTTTCCAGATATCGCTTTTATGGATATAGTTTCACCATTTGAGATTACAGCAAAATTTCTTTGTTCGCCAATTGAATCTAGGAATCGTTTAATTGATGAAATTACGTCATTGGTATCAACAGTATCATTATCTTCTATAGGAGATAAAATAAATTCATGATACTTGATATTAGGAATAGCAGCTACGTCGTCTGCAACATATATCAAAAGTTCATTTTGTATGGATTCAATTTCGTGACAATCAACTGTAATCATATTAAAATTCTAATTCAGTGATTATAAAAAATTATATTATTATTTCAAGAATGAGTAAAACATTATGATGGATCTATATCGATTACTTCCTGAAGAGATGGAGCAACTTATGATTGGAATGGGATATCCTAGGTACAGAGCTGATCAAATTCTATTACCTCTATATTATAAATTTCCTAAAAGTATTACAGATATTAAACAACTGCCTAAGATATTAATTTCAGAATTAATTGAAGCAGGGTATAAGATAGGTTCAGCGAAAGAAACTCATCGAATTGTAAGTAAAGATGGAGATACTACAAAAATATTATTAAATTTAAGTAACAACAGTTCTGTAGAAACTGTTCTAATGCAATACGAATCAGATAAAATTGGAGGTCTCCCTCGATCAACCATTTGTGTTTCTACACAAATAGGATGCGCAATGGGATGCACATTTTGTGCGACAGGACAGATGGGTTTTGAAACAAATTTAAAAGCTGAGCATATAGTAACACAAGTAATTCATTTTGCAGAGATTTTAGAACAACGAAAAGAGCATATAACAAATTTAGTGTTTATGGGAATGGGAGAACCTATGGCAAATTATGATGAAATGATTAGAGCTATAAGAATATTAACAAATCCCAGAGGCTTTGGATTGGGTCAACGTCATATTACAATTTCAACAATAGGAATAAAAACAGGAATAGAGAAACTAGCAGAAGAAAAACTTCAAATCGGTCTTGCAATATCACTGCATGCACCAAATGATGAATTACGTAAAAAATTAATTCCCACTGCATCTCCTAATTCAGTTAAAGAGATTATTGATGCAGGACGATATTATTTTAAAAAAACTGGACGACGAGTTACATTCGAATATGTACTCATTGAAGGAGTTAATGATTCAACTGAAATTGCATATGAATTAGCAAAACTTTTGAAAGGTAATGGATCACATGTGAATTTAATTCCCATAAATCCAACAGCAGGTGATTTTAAACGACCATCAAAAAGCAATGTTTTGAACTTTGAACGAATTTTGTTGGATGCAGGAGTAAATTGTACGATTAGAATTGAGAAAGGTACAGAAATTTCAGCTGCGTGCGGTCAACTTAGAACAGATATTACAAGTTAGATTTGCAAAAAAAATCATATTATAAAATACAAATATTTTAGATCATTAATTATTCCAATATCATATAATAATTTTGTATTAAACTAAATTGATTTAAATTGCAATTATAGATTAATGAAGTATGTCAAGTACAGATAGCTCAATAATTTTAGAAGAGAATGATTCCAGCAATAACCCAGAATCTCCAGATTTTCCAAAAAAAATAAAGACCACGTATGACGTAATCATAATCGGAGCAGGACCTGCAGGATATACTGCAGGGATTTATTGCTCAAGGGCAAGATACGACACATTGATTATTTCAGGACTTTTACCAGGAGGACAATTGATGAATACTACAGATGTAGAAAACTATCCAGGTTTTGATGAAGGAATAATGGGTCCAGATTTAATGCTTACAATGAGAAAACAGGCAGAGAGAATGGATACTACAATAATTGATGATGTTGTAGTAAATGTTGATTTTAGAGAAAAACCATTCAAGGTTTTGACATCTTCTGAAGAATTTGAGGCAAAGGCCATCATAGTGTGTACCGGAGCAACACCAAGAAAAATTGGAATTGTTGGCGAAGAAACATTCAGTGGTAAAGGAGTTTCTTATTGTGCAACATGTGATGGTGCGTTTTTTAGAGATCAAGATATTGCAGTAGTTGGGGGCGGAGATTCTTGTATGGAAGAAGCAATATTTTTAACAAAATTTGCATCCAAAGTTCACATAATACACAGGAGAGACACATTCAGAGCAAGTAAGATTATGCAAGAACGTGCATTGAATAATAAAAAAATACAAGTTCATTGGAATAGTTCAATCGAGGATATCAAAGGAGATCAAAAAGTACAACAAGTAATTTTAAAAAATACAAAAACGGGAGAGAATACTACGATCGGAATGGGAGGTATTTTTGTAGCAATAGGTCATATACCAAATACAGAATTATTCAAAAATCAATTAGAATTAGATGATAACGGATATGTTGTTCAGAAAGAGAATACAGAAACTAGTGTAAAAGGAGTATTCACTGCAGGAGATGTTCATGATCACAGATACAGACAAGCAGTTACTGCAGCAGGCTTTGGATGTATGGCAGCAATAGATGTTGATAGATATTTGTCAGAAAAAAAATAGAATTATCGTATCTTTTTAATAGAAAATTCTAGATCAGTGCCATTTTTTTTTAACTCTAAAAGTTCATGCCCACGTGTACGACATAAATCAGTTATATCATCTTCAGCAGCAGGATCGTCAGCAAGTACAGTTAATATTTCACCAATTTGCATCTTTGAAAGTTCTACAGTAGTTTGTAAAGCTGGAGAAGGACAATATAATCCTCGTACGTCTAGTTTCTTTCCTGATTCTGAGATTTTTACCACCTGACACAAAAAACAGCAGTCTATATTAAAATCTAATTCTTTTTAGCTCTGCCTATAAATTTTAAAATATCATTTTTGTAATTGTAGGAATATCTCTAGTTCTAAAGGCATAAGGATCATAACCTTCAAAATTTATCTTGTAGGAAATCCTTCTTAGACCAAATATTGCAAGTTTGAATGCAACATCCCAGATAAATGATTTTCTTGTTAACATGTATGATTTGTACATTTTATTAAATAACCAGAAGTATTTAGGATAAAATTCATTCACATATTGATCTATGTATTCTTTTGAATTCTCAATTTTATATTGAATGTGTTCAAGGACTTCACGGCGCTTAACGTATTCCATCTTCTCAATTGAGATTTTTCCTTTTTTCATTGCATATAGAATGTCATCAAGATTGTTTTCAGAATCTATCAAATTTGTACATCTTCCAATAGTAGATGCAATATGAGAGTCACTACCAGCAATTGTGAATAGATTGTTTTCTTTAGCAAAAATTTCTGCTTTTTTGTTTGAATAGATATCAATATTTGAGCTGTTAAACACTTCAAAAAGATCACACTTCAAAGAGTCATTACGTAAAGCATCAATTAGACTAAATGGATGTGGTGCAACGGTTAAGGCATCTTGGGATTTTGCAGCATCAAGAATTTCATCAATGGATTGATTTGATTTAATTTCTTCATGTAGCCCATAAACAAGAACATGTGCTTCTTTGTCAGTTGTTACTTCTTCAGCAGGATATACTTTGAGGTTTGAGAATTTTTCGTGATTTTTTTTATAATCAACTATTTGCTTGAAACCATCTAGCGTGTTATGATTTGTTACAAATAAAATATCAAGTTTTGAATCTAATGATTTTTCGAGTTGTTCACTAATACTAACGTTACAATCACAGGGAGGTTCTAACTCCCCTACATGCCCATTTGAGTATACATTATGACAATGAAGTTCAGTTCGAAGCATTTCTATCATTTTTTAGATTATTTTACTTTTTATTAGTTATCTGAATAGATCTTCATTTTTTGAACGTATTACGCTCTGGATATTTCCATCATTTTCATTAAATTCAAAATTTCTTATTATTGCTGCAGGACGTTTCTTAGTTTTACCCATTACTAATTCTGCAGCAGAACATAATTCATCCACTACAGCTGTAGCTGTGACACGAAGTATTTTTCCAAAAGTATCATGATTTCCTTCATAATGCAATATAGAATCCATTCCAGAAACACCAATAGCATTATCAGTTTGACCTAATCTAAATGGACGACCAAAAGTGTCAGATATTACAACTGCAATTTTCTTTCCAGTTTGTTGTAATATATTCAAACGGATTTTTCTTGCAGAGCTGTCAGAATTATTTGGAAGTAAAGTTGCATAACCACGTTCAACATTACTTTCATCAATTCCTGCATTAGCACAAATGAAGCCATGTTTAGTTTCAACTATGATAACACCATGTTCCATTCTCACTATTCTTTCAGATTCAGACAAAATAGCTTCAACTAATTTTGGATCTTTATTATATGCTGATGCAATTCCAACTGATAATTCAGAGGGGATGATGGATTCAAGATTTACAACACGACCTTCATTCTTAGATATAATTTTTTGAGATACAACCAATACATCGCCATTTTCGAACTTAGTTTTTGCAGAAGATAGTAATAAATCAACAATATCATCAGATGGTTGAATATCATTTTTTATGGATATAGGAATTATTTGTAATGTCATATGACTCTAATAATTTTACTGTAATTGAGTTTTACCAATATTATGGAGATAGAGCTAAAGGTAGAGCTAATTCATAATGCTCATTTATGATATCGATGATCTTAGAGAGATCTTTTTCCTCAAGTGTTATAGTTGCAAGTTCTTTGACTAAGTCTTGTGCCCGAAATGCAATTCCTAGTCCACAAATATCAAAGAGTTTGATGTCATTAGCCCCATCCACAATAACAACTATTTCCTCTTTAGGTATACTCCATTCTTGAATTTTTATTCTAGCCGATTTTGCTTTGTCGGAATCTACATTAATTTTTACGCCATCTAATTTTCCATCTTTGAACAATAATTCATTTGTGAATACATGATCTAAATCTAATATTTTTTTTAGCCTATCAGTCATTATTGTAAATCCGCCAGAAACTGCCATAACCTTCCATCCAGCATTCTTAAGAATTTTACATGCCTCTATTGCACCAGACATTATAGGTAAAGAATCAGCGACCTCTTTACATGTGTCAAAATCCAAACCTTTCAATAATTCAACTCTTTTGATTAATCCTTCTTCCCAGTTAATTGTTCCCTGAATTCCTTTTTTGGTTATATCCCAAATTTCATGTTCTTTACCAAGTTTTTCAGCTAATATTGGAAGATATTCTGCATCATATAATACTCCCTCTACATCAAAGATTGCCAACAATTGTTTTCTAATTTTGAAGCAAAATTTCATCATATAAAAGTTGAAACAAAATAAATCGATCTGTAATAGCTAATATTAAATCAGCCTTCTAAATAATTGGAATATGGTTGACGAGTTAGAGCACAAATATGAAGTAAAAGTCCAATTAAGAGAAGGAAGACAAAAACTTCCAGATAATGTAAAAGATATTTTAAAAGATGGAGGAATGATGGATGAGAAAGGTAAACTCAAATTAAAAGGAGTTAGCCCAAAAATGCTTAAAAAAATGAAGCAAGAATTTGTAGAATGTCCAGTATTAAAAGAAGAGATCCATTTCATTCAATGTTTCGTATGCCCAAATTTTCAAAGTAGAGTAATGGGCTCAGTTTTATGTAAAGGCGACTCACTTAAAGACTAGAAGTAATTCTTTTAATTTGATTTACAATATTCATTTTACGTTGTATTTTTATTTCAGGTTCCATTGTGAAAAAAATGGTCTTTCTTGAGGTGTAAATAACAAATTGAGTGACTTTTTCTCGTTCTACATGAACGTATCTAACTTTCCCAAGTTGTCGATCAAATTCTTTTCTCATTTTACGTCTTTGTGAGACCTGCTTACAGAAATGTTCTTCTTGACGTTGAGATTCAAGTGAGGTTTTTCCGGTTTTCATAATACCTTCAACAATATTTCCTTTTGAGTCAATTATAGCAGCAAATCGCATTTGGGCATCAAGAGAGATAATCTTTTCAATTATCTGTAAAAGATCCTTTTTTACCATATTCCATCGTATGAAAATTTACAATATATGTCTAGATATTCCAATTCCAAAATCTGGAAACAAGACTAAATAATTACAAAATTCTTGTCATTTCAAATGGGAAAAGAAATTGGAATTACAGTGAAAAAATCTGAGAATTTTAGTGAATGGTATACACAAACCGTCATAAAATCTGAATTGGTGGATTATGCACCAGTAAAAGGATTGATTGTACTTAGACCAGATGGCTATTCAATATGGGAATCCATAAAAACATCACTTGATTCAAAATTTTTATCTACCGGACATAGAAATGGATTTTTGCCAACGTTGATTCCAGAATCATTGTTGTCTAAAGAGAAAGACCATTTTGCAGGATTTAACCCAGAAGTTTTTTGGGTTACAAAATCAGGAAATAATGATATAGGAGATAGATTAGCATTACGACCAACATCTGAAACTTTAGCATACACATTATTTGCAAAATGGATTAGAAGTTGGAGAGACCTACCATTAAAAATTAATTTTTGGAACACTGCACTTAGAGCAGAGATCAAGGCAACAAAGCCATTTTTGAGAACATCTGAATTTCTTTGGCAAGAAGGTCATACAGTACATATGGAAAAGGATGAGGCTGAAAAAGAAGTCACTGATATTTTGGCACTGTATAAAAAAACAGTTGAAGAAGAATTAGCGATACCAGTGATTACTGGAAAAAAATCAGAGAAGGAAAAATTTGTTGGAGCGGTATATACATTAACTATGGAATCACTTATGCCAGATGGAAAAGCACTTCAAATGGGAACATCTCATTTTCTTGGACAGAATTTTTCAAAGCCATTTGACGTGAAGTATGCAGATAAAGAAAATGTTGAGAATTTTGCATGGCAGACATCATGGGGGGTTTCATGGAGATTGATTGGAGGAATGATTATGGTACACGGAGATGATAAAGGATTGGTTTTACCTCCAAGAGTAGCGCCAATTCAAGTAATAATAATTCCAATTTATTATTCAGATGAACATAAAGAAAAAATTGAGAGTATTTCAAAAGATATTGAAGAGAAATTAAGAGTTGCAGGAATTAGAGTACAAGTCGATAATAGAGAACAACTTACCCCAGGTTTCAAGTTTAATGATTGGGAAATGAAAGGAATTCCATTAAGAATTGAGATTGGCCCAAAAGACTTGGAAAAAAATAAAGTTACATTTGCTAGAAGACACAATAGACAAAAAGATGATCAGAATATCACAGGTCTTGTGAAGAGAGTGATGTCAGAATTGGATAAAATTCATAACGATATGTTTACAGATGCACAAAAAATTCTTGATGAAAAAACAATTGAAGTAAATAATTATGATGATTTTAAAACTGAACTTGAGAAAGGACGATTGATTAAAGCTCCTATATGTGATAATCAAGAATGTGAGGAAAAAATCAAAGAAGAGACTGGTGCGGATATCAGAGTGATTACTGATGACGCACACGATACTAATTCAAAATGTGTAAAATGCTCAAATCAAAGTGTAATTAGACCACTATTTGCACGTGGATATTAAAGAGATTTGGTATAAGTAACCATCAAAGTAATAACAAATAATGAGAAATTTTTACAGTTTTTTCTTATCAGGAGTTTTGCTTAGTTCAATTCTCTTGTTGTCATTTATTCCAATTGAAGACTATATAGTAGATGCAGTAGGAGATGGTAAAGCACAGGGAATTTCAATATTTTTCTGTGGACATAATAAAAATAAAAAAACAATTACAGATTGTGATGATACTATTGAGGGGTATTCTTGGGGATCAAAAATCAATATTTTGATACTTGCACCAGCTTGGAATGAAGACAGTAATAAAATAGATACGATTGGAGATGATACCGATTTTCCTATTGGTGTATATTCAAGAACCAGTAGACATGATGGACCATGCAAATTAGTTGAAACAGAACCTAATTCAGGATTGTTTTATGGTCGATTAAAATTAAATGGTTTCCCCCATGATGCTCATGGTACAGGAGTCAAATATCTTTGGGGAAGTAAAACATGTGAATCAGGAAAAGGGGCAGACAATGAATCAATAAAAATTGGTGCCGGAGGAGGTAGTGATGGAGGAGCATTTACATTGTTTTGGAAATATGATAATGATAAAACAGTTACAAAAACAGGATATTATGAATGGAGAGAAGGGACTGTAGAATTTGATAAAAATTATTACGGATTAGATGATATAGCTTCTGTTACATTACATGATATTGATTTAGAAGTTTTTCCGTATGATATGAATACAATTCGTTTGAGGGTTTGGTCAGATACAGATACAGAAGGAATAACACTAACATCGTCATATATGAACGGTGCGTGGTCTGGAGTTAAAGCAAGTTTTGGATTTACAACAAATGAAAAATCACAAGATGATACTCAATTACGAGTTTCTCCAGGAGATAGAATTTATGTACAATACACCGATAGAACATTACCAAGGCCAAATTCAACTGATGATCATAAAGAGATTTTTGGAATTGCATCTATCCAAGCAGATTTAGGCAGACCTATTAGTTTTGATTTTGTAGACATAAAAAAGTCTATTAGTATAAATGACGAACATGAAAAAACTGAATTAATTTCTACAATAATTGAAGCTAAAAATGATTATAAAACAAATCTGGAAGCATACATATTGTATCAGATTAGAGATGAACACAATAGAGCGATCCATATAGATTGGTCTAAAGTTTTTGTGCCGTCAACAGGTACTTTTACGATGTATCATAATTGTGACGTGATAAAATCAGAAAAATATACCATGGATATTTTCGTTTTTAATAATCTTGAAAATCCAGTTCCATATTCAATAAAATTTTCTCGATCCATAATTATTTAATATGAAAACAGCGTATTTGAAATATGATGTTAAAATTAACAGTCAAGGATATTCTAAAACAAAGAACATATGGAATGATTGGGATAATTTCTGGATTGCTTCTTGGTACATTATACTATTTTCTCACATTAGAAATGACAATAAAGCATTTGACAACAGAAATAGAATTTTTACCACTATACATTACTGCATCAATTATACTTACCGTGATTGTGGCTATACTGGCAGGGATCAATATTGCCTTAGTAGCATACAACGTTAAGACACAAAAAAACAAAAACACAAAAAAAAGTGGAACAGGTGTAGTTTTAGGTGGCGCACTAACTGCATTTACACCCGGATGTCCTGCATGTACAACATCACTTTCAACAGTTTTAGGAGTTATGGGCGGATTAGCAATATTTCCATTACAAGGATTAGAATTGAAATTAGTATCAATTGGCGCGTTGACATTTTCAATTTGGTGGGCTATGCGTAACATAAACAATGCAACCTGCTGCATAATGAAAGAATAATTGCAAAAACCAAATATATTCAAAAAATTTCAATCATAACATGACACTTGAACAACAAACACAAAATTCACTTTTAGAATCATATAATGAAACAAGAAATACAACGTTAGAATTAGTAAAAAATTTAGAAAAAGATGACTTTGGAGTGCAAACGGCAGTTTTTATGAGTCCACCAAAATGGCATTTAGGTCATGTCAGTTGGTTAAATGAAATTGTGTTAAGTAAAACACAAGAAAATTATAAATTTTATTCAAATGAATTGTCAGAATATCTAAATTCATATTATAATCAATTTGGAAAACCACATGACAAATCCAAAAGAGGAGTAATGTCTAGACCGACAGTTGACGAAATCTTAGAATATTTTGATGTAATAACAAACAGAGTTAGAGAAGTAATTAAAAATAAACTTGAGGATGATGCACAATATCTATTTACAATGGCTATTCATCATGAATGCCAACATCAAGAACTTTTGGTTTATGATCTACAGCATCTTTTAGGTGAGAAGTATAAACCTGTCATAAGAAGTCAAACTCAAATTTCTTCAAATACTGAAAAGAAATCAATCAAAATTAACGGAGGGTTATTCAACATGGGGTATTCAGGAAAAGATTACTGTTATGATATAGAACTTCCAGAACACAAAACATATCTAAATGATTTTCAAATTGATAATTTGTTAGTAAGTAATGGAGAATATTTGAGATTCATTGAAGAAGGAGGTTATGATGACTATTCATATTGGCTTTCAGATGGATGGGATGTAGTAAAGAAAAACAAGTGGATTGCGCCAATGTACTGGGAAAAAGAAAATCATGAGTGGATTACTAGAGATTTTGCAGGAAAACGAAAAATAAATCCAGATGAGCCAGTTTGCCATGTAAGTTTCTATGAGGCTTCAGCCTATTGTAAATGGGCAAACAAAAGATTACCAACAGAAGCAGAATGGGAAAAAGCAGCATTATGGAATGATGAGAATAAAATTAAAACAGAATTTCCATGGGGAGATGAAAAACCAACACAGCAATATGCTAACTTGTTAGAATCAAATATTTGGAATTGCAGTGAAGTAGGCGCCTATGAAAATGGAAAAAGCAGCTATGGATGTTATCAGATGATTGGAGATGTATGGGAATGGACATCTTCAGAGTTTGTAGGATATCCAGGATTCAAAAGTGGATTTGACGAATATAATGATAAATGGTTTACAAATCAAAAAGTTTTACGTGGAGGTTCATTTGGAACACCATCAAAATCAATTAGAGGATCGTATAGAAATTTTTTCAGATTGGATGAGAGATGGTTAATTTCAGGCTTTAGATGTGTAGAAAAAATCTAGATTTTTTTTGCTAACACTAGAGCAAAATAATTTCTAGAATCAAACCACATCTCAAGTTTTTCAAAATTTGAATCTCTCAATGATAACTCGATTTGTTCAATAGAGAATTTATGAGAGTTTTCAGTATGGATTAATTCATCTTTGGACAAGGTTATTCTAAGATTAGATTTTTGAATTTCTACAGATTGTTCATACAAAGAACGAAGATACATTTCAATTCTACCTTTTTTTTCGTTGTAAACAGCATGATGTTCAAAATTTTCCAGATTAAAATTACCGTCTAACTCTTCGTTAATTCGTTTTAATACATTTAGATTAAATTTTGCAGTTGTATTTTGTGTGTCATTGTAAGCATTATGAAGAATATTACTATTTTTTTTCAGATCTAAACCAATAAGAAACAAGTCATCAGATTTCATCAACGCATTAATTTTTTTGAGAAATCTCATTCCTTCAGATTGACCAAAATTTCCAAAACTAGAGCCAAGAAATGTTATCAAATTTGGCTTGTCATCATAATTTTCAATAAAATCAAGACCATTCTCAAAAGTATCAACTACACCAGTTACAGTAAGGTTTTGATAGTCCATACAAAGATTTTTTGCACTCTGATCTAGAATTTCAGATATATCAATTGGAAAATACTGCAAATATTTTTGAGATTTGAATAATACATCAATTAAGAGACGTGTCTTAACGGAAGACCCACTTCCTAATTCTACTAGATGAAATTCTTCAGATAAATATAGAAGTAATTTTTGTTCTATTTTTTCTAATATTTCAGTTTCAGCATTATATGGATAATATTCAGGCAATGAACATATTTCATCAAAAATTTTCGAACCATTTCCATCATAAAAAAATTTTGGACTGATGGATTTTTTTGACTGTTGTAAGGTGTCACGTATTTCTTCAGCGAATGTTGTAATTGTACTAGTTTTTGTTGGTTTGAAATATTTCAGATTTTTTTGTATTGAATAAGACTGGTATCCTAGTAATTCCTGCTTGGATTCATTATTCATGAATTTGCGATTTTTGTATTGCATAAATTTCTTATCACAGTAGAATATAATACTAATGTGAATGAAATTCTAAGAGTAGAAAATCTAACTAAAAAATTTAAGAAAAATAACTTGTTTTCGTCAAAGTTTGAAGAAATTATCGCTTCGGATTCGGTAAATTTTTTGTTAGAACGCGGAAAAATTTTGGCAATAGCAGGACAATCAGGTTCTGGAAAATCAACTATTGCAAGATTAATTTTAAGATCTATTAAACCAGATTCAGGAAAAATTTTCTATGATCAGAAAGAGATTAAAGATAATTCTAATGAATTGAAAAGATTTAGAATGAAATGTCAAATGGTCTATCAAGATCCTTATGATTCAATAAATCCAAGAATGAAAATTCAAGACATAATAAATGAACCACTAGAGATTCATAATTTAGGTACAAAAGAAGAACGAAAGCAAAGAGTCGTTAAAACATTACAGATGGTAAAACTTGAACCTGCCGAAGAAATTGCAAGAAAATATCCACATATGCTTTCAGGAGGACAGAGGCAAAGAGTCGTTATTGCAAGAGCAATAGTAGTTGAACCAGAAATTATTATCGCAGATGAACCAGTATCAATGTTAGATGTTTCAATTCGTGCAGAGATTTTAGAATTGATGAAAGAGATTCAAAGGAAAAATGAAATATCTATGATATACATTACACACGATCTTGCCACGGCAAAATACTTTGCAGATGATATTATAATTTTAAATTCAGGTAAGGTGATGGAGATAGGGCCAATAAACAAAGTTTTGTCAAGTCCAGAAAACCCTTACACTAAAGCACTGATTGCTGCAATTTCTGAACCTAACCCAGACAATCTGTATAAAGAAAAAGAAATTTCATTGTGATGTATCATTAGATGATATAAAATTTTGAGTAGAGTTCTTCTTCTTTTGATAACTTTTGTATACGAATCCAGTAATGACCATCAATATTGCTGTAATTCCAGACCACATTGAAAATGCAATAAGATTAGTATCAACCATAAATGAATGTCAGATAACAACAAAATAAACATGTTAATCGATGTTAGATTATAATATTCATTAAATAATGCATGTTTATTGAAAGAATTGAATTTTGATGTAATAGTTGTAGGAGGAGGGCCTGCAGGCTCATCTGCAGCACGAATTGCAGCTGAAAATGGATGTACAGTTGGATTAATTGAAAAAGAGAAAAATATTGCAGAAACTGTTCGAACTAGCGGCGTTACATGGATTTCAGATATGATAAAATTTGGAATACCTGATGAGTATTATAATCCAATAAAGAAGTTTTCGTTTTGTTCTCCAAAAAATTCAGTTATAATTTCAGACAATATTGCAAAAGCAGCAGTTTTGGATGTTAGAAAAACGTTTAGATTCTTAGCACAAAAAGCGCAAAATAAAGGAGTAAAAATTTTTGTTAATACAAATGTCACAGATGTTTTAAAAGATTCAGAAGGAAGATGTGTCGGAGTTATTGCAAAGTCTAATGAGAAACAAATTCAATTTAATGGGAAAGTGATTATTGATGCAAGTGGATTTGGTTCAGTAGTTGCAAAAGAATTAGGTCACGTAAGACAATGGAAAAAATTTGGTGTAGGAGCAGAATTTGAAGTAAAAACAGAGAAACTTGAACATGATAATTGGTGGTTAATGGTTGGGCAAGAATATTCTCCAGCAGGATATGCATGGATATTTCCAACTTCAGAAAATACAGCAAGAATTGGAGTTGGAATTGGAAAACCAGA
>Ga0315316_10000698_pt1 | contig 22478 bp, 14 predicted proteins | sample M160m3416metaG_FD_203702 | JGI IMG/M metagenome (GOLD analysis project Ga0315316, IMG submission 203702) | Ammonia-oxidizing marine archaeal communities from Monterey Bay, California, United States - M1 60m 3416 | ecosystem: Environmental > Aquatic > Marine > Intertidal zone | place: USA... | reverse complement strand
GTCCGTCGCTCCCAGACTCGCCTTTACGACAGTCTGTTTGTCGTTGCTGCCATCAACTGGTAACAGAACCTGCAGTGGACTGACTGCAATTGACTGATCCGGTTCCGGTATCGTGAGGGTCAGTTCACTGATGCCGACAGCCGGGCAATTCAAATGGAAGGATCGGTTCTCCGGCGACGTCCTGACCGTGGCCAACAGCTCCAGAGTCACAGAGTGCAGGCCCGCGCCGTTCAGCAACAGTCTGTAGTGTCCATTCGAGACGCCCTGAAGCAGAACATCGCTGCCATCGGCGCTCGTTACTTTTCCGACGGCCGCATCTCCTAAATTCAGCGGCAGAGTCGCCCATCCCTGTTCCTGCAACACCATCACCTTGAATTCAGCCTGAATACGGACCACGTCCTTCTCCACGTTCCCTTTGAATGCGGATTCCGTGATGACTGCGTCAGGTGTCGCAGCAGGGGTGTCCGTTTGTTGCAGATAATGACGCAACAGCTGCATGTATTCCGAATACGGAATCACGGCGGACGCATCATGGTTGTCAAAGACTTTCCGGAGTTCCTTGAAGGGCACGTAAATCAGGCGGTCCCAGCTCTTGATGTCGTCGGTGTCTTCCTGTGCAGACTCAGGAACGGCGTCCTCATCCTGTCCTGCCGCCCTGTCCCCGCTGTTTAGAACGATCACGGTGACGACTACTGAAAACAGAAGTCGTCGAAGTTGCAGAGCCATGGGGAATACCAAGCGTGGAATCGAAAATTGACAAAATAAACGGGCTGCTGTCGGCATACCGCTGGCCCTTCTTACAGGATGAAATTGTTGTGAGTGAATGGTAGGGACGACCATTGGATCTGTGCCGCAAAGGGAGCTGATACGATTCAGGGGGGTGTTATGCACACCAGCCGCACATGCGGCTATAGGGCAAACGAGCCCATCAGTCAGGTAGTCTCAACAATTTCGAACCTGAGCTGCACTCTGCTAGCTTACGTCGCTGCGGCGAATTAATGCTGTATTTTGGGTAATATGCCTATGTTAATCTTCCCCCCAAACCCTACCATTTGCGCCGATTTTACAATTTCCCGGAATCTTCCGGTCTCGCCCGTTCCGGTGGATATGTCTTCAAAGCGAAAGAGCCAGTAGTGTCAGCAGTCAGTGATCTGAATTCGTTCAACAAATCTCCTCTTCACTAGACATTACGAGCTGTCGTTTCGCCTGCGGTCCGATTTTTCAGGCGACAATGCGGCAAACTCTGGGCATTCCTTTCGCTGGATTGACAGGCCGGAGGGCTGACCTTTGTTTGTTGGTCCGATACTCTCCCACCATTGTAGGTCCGGTGCTTTGGAGTGAATCAGCCGGATGGTTTGTGTGCGGAACCGTCCCGGGATAATCCAACATGACGATTACTTCAGCCAATTCGAACACGTTTGCGGCGACGGAGACGCTGGCTGGGAATCTGGTGAAGCATGTCTACGCGTACGGTCCTGTTGCGGTCGCATTTTCCGGCGGCGTTGACAGCGCTGTTGTCGCCCGGGCCGCGGTTGAGGCATTCGGTGACAAAGCTGTGGCCGTCACAGCTGTCAGTCACAGCCTGGCGACTTCGGAATTACAGATTGCTCGTAGCGAAGCAGTGTCGATTGGCATTCGGCATGTTGAAGTGGCGACGAACGAGTTCGAGCGACCGGAATACAGAGCGAACACGGGAAACCGCTGTTTTTTCTGCAAGGATACCCTTTACCGAATCACCGCCTCGAAGCTGTCGGACCTGGGAGTCTCTGTGATGGTGAATGGAGCCAATACGGACGACCTTGGAGACCACCGCCCTGGCATGAAGGCCGCTCAGGAACACCACGTTCGCAGCCCCCTGATCGAAGTTGGAATCAACAAATCACAGGTGCGACAGCTGGCTCGATTCTGGAGTCTGTCGGTTGCCGAAAAACCGGCGTCGCCATGTCTGAGTAGTCGGATTGCATATCATGTGGAAGTCACCCGAGAGCGAGTTCATCGTGTCGAACGGGCGGAGGCTTTCCTGCACGCACTGACCGGTCTTAATCAGCTGCGTGTTCGTTACGAAGCTGATGAAATGGCGAGAATCGAAGTGCCTCTGGAATCCGTTTCGCATTTGACAACAGACGCGGTGCGAATGGCCGTCACCGTACGATTGAAGGAACTTGGCTTTCGTCGCGTAACCCTGGATCTGGAGGGATTTCGGTCCGGCAGTCTGAACGATGTGCTGCCGATGGTGCAGCTTGGGGACGCGGCCGAATAGCTTCGAGGACGCATACGAGAAAGGTCGCCGTGATGGGGAAAATCGTTTGACTGGCTGCAACGGGGGACGGAATAGGTCAACACTTCCCCTATTCATCGTTTTGAGCCTGATGGCTGGTTTCGCCGCAAGTTTGTCGACACGGTGCGATACTGAAGTTTTTTGTCCGACAGCACTGTTTTTTCGGACTTCCAGAACAGCGGGTACCCGCTTAACGCCGAAGTTACCTTATGGGTTTCTGCAATATCGAAGGCTGTCGAGGGACTCTGGTGCTATCGTTGTTCACCATCATGCGGCGCAACCCCCGCCTGACAGGGCTGCTACCAGGACAGGTGGCTGTCACCTTTGACGACGGTCCCAACCTCAAAGACAACGTCACTTCCGATCTGCTGGACGTCTTGCACCAGCACTCTGTCCGAGCCGGATTCTGCGTCGTGGGTCAGCAGGTTCTTCGGCATCCGGATGTCGTGCGGCGAATGAGCTATTCCGGCCACTTGCTGATCAATCACACGCAGAGTCACGATCACCCCATTCGTCAAAATGTCGCCACACTGCTTGAGGAGATTGCAGCGTGCGATCAGGAAATCGGTGCGGCACTCGGAGTTGAGAATTATCGATCAGACTATTTTCGTGCGCCATTTGGAATCGTCACGGTCGCTGTTCGTCGAGCTGTTCGCCAACTTGGGCTGAAGCACGTCCTGCTTTCACATTACGGCTGGGACACTCGAGTCGGTCCGCACAATTTTGCAGGCGTTGTGGATCTGCTGATTACCAACGCGAAAAGGCACCGGGGTGGCATGTTCGTCTTTCACGATGGCAGTCTGTGCCCGCCGAAGATTCAGGAAGAGAACTGGGACCGGTCGACAGAAAATCGCAGTTGGGTTCCTGAGGCGATTGATCGGGTGATCTGTGAACTTGAAAAACACGGTTTGCAGTTTGTTCTTCCGGGAACACACCACACCGCACGCAGTTCACGTTGGGCTGCCGCAGCCTGACGCAAAGCATTAGAAACAGGATCTGTGGGTTGCTGGTGCAACTGAATCAGAGCGGATTCAGGTTTGTCATTCGTTGAATGTCTCGCGGCAGGGGCACCATCATTCTGTAGATGCTGCCTGCCCGATTCCCGGTACGGAAAATCCTTGCGCGAATTCCGCAATCGCACCTCGAATTCGATTCAGCTCGGATTCGTCGTTTGTGTGTTTCAGCACTTCCAGAATCCACGCACCGACACGTTTCATTTCGTCAGTCTTCATGCCGCGCGTTGTCAGAGCGGCCGTGCCGATGCGAATACCACTGGGATCCATCGGCTTACGTTTGTCGAATGGAATCATGTTCTTGTTGACCGTGATACCTGCCTTGTCCAGCGCCACTTCCGCGATGCTGCCGGACAGGTCGATGGCAGTGACATCACACAGCATCAGATGGTTATCAGTGCCGCCGGACGCCAGACGCAGACCACCCGCTACAAGTACATCGGCCAGCGTTTTCGCGTTGTCGACGACTTGCTGGGCATAACGCTTGAATTCCGGTCGCAGAGCTTCTCCGAAACACACGGCTTTCGCAGCAACAATGTGCATCAGCGGTCCGCCCTGCATGCCCGGAAAGACGCTGCGATCGATGTCCTTTGCTGAGTCTTTGCGACACAGCACCAGCCCTGAACGTGGCCCCCGCAGTGTCTTGTGAGTTGTTGTCGTGACAAAATCGGCGACCGGCACGGGACTGTTATGAATACCGCCCGCGACGAGTCCGGCATAGTGAGCCATGTCCACCATCAGCACGGCGCCATTTTCTCTGGCGATGTCGGCGAACTTTGCGTGATCAATTTCGCGAGGATAGGCGCTGGCTCCCGCGATGATCATCTTCGGCTTATGCTCCTTTGCCAGAGCGGCCACCTGGTCGAAGTCGATCCGGTTGTCGTCCTCCCGGACTCCATAGTGAGCCGTGTTATATAACTTTCCACTGAAGTTCAGTCGCATTCCGTGCGTCAAATGGCCTCCATGGGCGAGATCCATCGCCAGTACAGTATCGCCGGGCTTCATGACCGTCAGGTAGACAGCCATGTTTGCCTGAGACCCGGCATGCGGCTGCACGTTGGCGTGCTCCGCCCCAAATAATTCACATGCGCGGTTCCTGGCAATTTCTTCAACACTGTCGACGTGCTCACAGCCACCGTAATAGCGTCGGCCCGGATAACCTTCGGCATACTTGTTCGTCAGCACTGTGCCAGCTGCTTCCATGACGGATGCGCTGGTGTAGTTTTCGGAAGCAATCAGTTCCAGACCATCAACCTGGCGAGTTCGTTCTTCGCAGATTGCATTCCAGACAGCTGAATCAGTGGCTTCTATCGTGGACATTTGGGCGTCTGTCAAAATCGAGCTGTGGTTGAGGTTATAACGGTGACGTTGACTTCTCATCGTGAGAGAGCTGAAACAGTGTGCGAATCACATCAACATCGCGGCACCTGTGGCCAGCGGTTTTCAACTGTCAGCGGCACAAAAGGCCCGATTCGAGCCAATTTCCAGACTTATATCAGTAGACGCGTCGATTGCTACCCATCGCCCGAATTCGACGGTATGTTCGCCTAAATCGGATTGATGGTCTGCCATTCCGGAGACAAAGGATCATCGGATTTTGGTGGTGGCGATCCAGCGACCAAGGAACGTGGTGCAGCATCTTTTGAGTGTCAGTTCGATCCGGCCTGTGAGCCGTCCCCTGTCAAAAGGAATCAATGAGGACGATGTCTGTTGAAGGATCTTCTGAATGCAGCCAGCCTTCGCTCGCCAGTTCGTTACCGCTCGCCAGTTCGTTACCGCTAGCCGGCGAGTGCGTTGCATTTACGGGGACGCTGGCGTCTATGATTCACCGAGAAGCCGCTGAGCTGGTGGAATTGAATGGCGGGCGAGCTGTTCAGTCGATGTCCGGAAGTGTGTCGATGCTGGTCGTGGGTGAAGAGGGCTGGCCGTTGGAAGAAGACGGGGCCGCTTCGCAGAAACTGACTCATGCGACTCAGTTGATGGCCGATGGTGCTGAAATACGCATTGTTGCGGAGTCTGACTGGCTGCACCTGATCAACCTGATTGAACGGCGTGAAGAGATTCACAGATCTTATACACCGGCAATGCTGCAGACATTGTTGGGTGTTCCTGGAAATGTGATCCGTCGATGGGCTCGAATTCAGTTGATTCGTCCGGTCAGTATCGTCGGACGCTGTCCCTACTTCGACTATCGTGAGGTGGCCAGTGCGCAGCGGCTGGCACGTTTGCTGGACGAGGGTGTGACTCCGGAATGTCTTGAGAAAAGCCTGTCAGAGCTGAGCCGTACGCTGGCCGGAACGGATCGCTCGCTGGCACAACTGAACCTGCTGGTTCAGGACAAAAATGTTCTGATGCGTGATGCTCATGGTGTTCTGATTCCCGGATCGGGACAACGGTTGCTGGATTTCGATACGGCGGCAGATCTGTCACTTCACTGCAGTGACGATCCGGCAGAGCCAGCAGCGGCAGACCAGGAGAGGGAGGAAACACCGAACCTCACACCTGAAGACGAGCAGCTGACGACAATTTCTTTCATTGAAGCCCGGCTGCAGCTGGATGACCGCAGCATGAGTGAGTGGACAGCCGACGAGTGGTTCAACGAAGGTTGTCGACTTTCCGAAGAAGCCGCCTTTGATTCGGCAGTCAATGCGTTTCGCAACTGTTTGAGTCTGCTGGCGTCCGAGCACGCCCTGCTGCGGGAATCCCAGACGTCGTTCTCCGGACAAGCGGGGCCGGTCTTTCCCGATCCGGCCGACGTGAACTTTCACATGGCTGATGCTCTGTACCGCGCTGGAAAGACAGAAGCCGCCATTGAACGTTATCACTGCGCCACAGAATTCGCGCCGGATTTCATCGAAGCGTGGACGCAGCTTGGCTGCCTGCAGACGGCAAGGCAGAACTGGCAGCTGGCTGAAGAGGCGCTCATTACGGCAATCTCCATACACGAAGGCAATCCTGATGCGTTGCTGCATTACGCACAACTGCTGGATCAGGTGAAGCGGAACGACGACGCTGTCGTCTACTGGGAGAAATATCTGCGACACGATTCCCGAGGGCCGTGGGCCGATCATGCCAGAGGAAGACTGGAGGAGGCTGCTCAGGTGGCCTCCGAAGCCATTGACCGATAGTGCAGTTCGGCCGTGCATCAGCAGTCGGCGGCGCAATCCGCCGCACTGTCGGCGCGAGGCGACTGTTGACCGAAGCGACGGGGCCTTGAAATCGAATCTGGGCTGTCCGTCCGATCGTTGTTTCGAGTACGGTCTGACGCATTCTTCCCGGACTCTTTAAATACCTGCATTGCCGCCGACACATGGCCACGTCGCTTCACCAACAACTGAAACTGCACTATGTGGCAGACGTACACCGACACGAAGTCGAAGTCGATGGTTTTCGTATTGATGCCATTGACGAGCGGGAGCGGTTGATTGAGATCCAATGTGCCTCACTGCTGGCGATTCGTGACAAGATCCGCAAACTGACGAAGCACCATCAGGTTGTCGTTGTTAAACCGCTGGCGGCAAAGAAAAAGCTGCTGAAGAAAGTTCGCCGAAATGGCAAAGTTCAGAGCCGTCGATACAGTCCGGCTCACCAGACGCTGGCGGATGTCTTCCTGGAGTTGGTGCATTTTACGCAGGCATTTCCACACCCCAATCTGCAGCTGGACGTCCTGCTGACTGAACAGGAAGAGATTCGCGTTCCACCCCGGAAACGCACGTGGCGAAGAAAGTTCAGCGTTCAGGATCGCACGCTCGTCAGCGTTAACGAATCACATTCGTTCAGAACACCTGACGAGCTCTGGACGACCCTGCAGATGGCAGTGCCGGATACGTTCACAACAGCGCAGATCGCGGAACAGGGCCACATGCCACGCTGGCTGGCGCAGAAAGCGGCCTACTGTTTCAGAAAGATGGAATTCATTGAGGCGTGCGGCAAGCAGGGTAATGCTATCGAATACCGTCTGAGAAACGTGGCCGGAAAAAATGAACGCAAGGCGGCGTAAGCAGCAGCAATGCCTGGCCGTGCCGGACATTCGCCTTCGTCCAGGTCGATCGACGTCGTGAATGCGAGGGACCTTGCAGCGATTCCGGCATGTTTCCCACGGGTTTTGTGGTTTCGCTGACTGTCTGCAGCCCAACTGTCTGCAGCCCAAATACATTCATAGAATGTCTCGGGATATTTCAACTCTCCGTGTTCACAGGAAGGCTCTGACAGATGTTCGCCAGAAGCGTACTCGCATTCACCGCGATTGGATTTGCCACAACCGTACTTGCGGACGAGCCTGCGATCGTAAAGATCGGACAGCCTGCACCGGACTTCACTGTGACCGGGATCGATGGCAAGACGTTCAAACTGTCTGACAAGTTGAAGGCCGGCGACAGGAACATCGCCTTGATGTTCAGTCGGGCGAACTGGTGACCTCACTGCATGAGGCAGCTGGTTCAGCTGCAAAAACAGGCCGACGATTTCAAGACATTGCACACCGAAATGATATTCGTGTTTCGTGAAGAGAAGTCCGGCGTGGATGGATTGAGGAAGATCAAGGACAGGACAAAGACCGGATTCACGCTGACCTTTGATCTGGATAAGAAATCGACCAAAGCGTACAGCACAAAGAGAATGACATTCGACAACTTTGTCATTGACCGCAAGGGCAACGTGCAGGCGATCATCGATGGCACGCTCAGAGATCGAGCCACGGCCGACGAGCTGCTGAAGGTGCTGCGTAAACTGGAAGGTTGAGGCAGAGCGCACGAATCGGCCGTCTGTACACAGGCCCTGCACCAGCGAATTTTCGCCGCTGAAGGGGATTCTGGCTGTTCAGATGCTCGGCTGCAGGTAGTGCTCGATAACGCCCGGTGGCTCACTTTATTGATTGCGCACTGATCGCATGGCGAGCTCAGGGCGACGGGGTTTCCCTTGTAGCAGGTCGCCGCATTGGTGGATATTCCCAGAAAAATCGCCAATTCAGGGCTGTTTTCAGAAAAGCGGCGGTGTCTCGACGCCATCGTTTCGAATTGTTCACGTCCAGGTACCAGCCAAGTGGAAACAGGGCAATGCCCTGACTAGACTTGCCACTCGAATGACTCGCTACTGGACCTCCAAACAGTTCAGGCGTTCTTCGTTTATACTGTTTCGAATCTCCCTGAACGATCAGGTGACCAACACAGGAGGCATTTTGAATGAGTGATGACCAGACTACGGACCCGACGCCAGAGGACAGTTCAGGGACCCCCGGTGTGGCACCGAATGCGATGCGATTACTGTGGGCAGGCTTCTGGGCGATCTTTGCGGCTGGCGTCGGTTTTGCCATTCGCGGCGGGATTTTCGCAAACTGGCAGGCTGACTATGGATTCACGTCAGCGCAACTTGGCGCGATTGGCGGGGCGGGGTTCACGGGGTTTTGCTTTGGTATCATTATTGGCGGCGTGATCGTCGACAAAATCGGATATGGTAAACTGGTTGTGGCAGCCTTCCTCTGTCACGTTCTTTCTGCCTTGGTTACGTTCGGAGCCACGAATCCTGAAAATGCTTATGACTTCCTGTTCTGGGGCATGTTTGTTTTCGCACTCGCAAACGGACTTCTTGAGGCCGTGGCGAATCCACTTGTTGCGACTCTGTTTCCGAACAATCGAACACACTATCTGAATATTCTTCACGCGAGCTGGCCGGCCGGCCTCGTCGCCGGCGGTATTGCCGGCTGGCTGCTTGGGGAAAACTGGGGATGGAAACCTCAGCTGGCACTTTATCTGATTCCCACGGTTGCATACGGCGTCATGTTCATGGGCCAGAAGTTTCCGCGGTCGGAAGCCTCGGAAAAAGGTCTTTCGCTGGGCGAAATGCTACAGGACGTTGGTATCCTTGGCGGTGCCGTTATCAGCTATTTCGTGACCTTGTTCTGCCAGGAAACACTTGGGTTCGCGGACCTGTGGGCATACGGCGCTGGGCTGGCCCTGCTGATTGGAATTGGAGTGATAACTAAATGTGCGGTTGGCCACTGGTTGTTGTTTGTTCTGTTCGGTGTCCATGCTCTGGTTGGAGCTGTCGAACTTGGCACTGACCAATGGGCACAGAATATTACTGGCAATATTCTCAGTCCGAACGAAGGAAAAATTCTGTTTGTCTGGACGTCGGCTGTGATGTTTGCACTCCGCTTTTGCGCACACTGGATTGAAAAGACGCTGAAGCTATCGCCAATGGGCATTTTGTTCATCTGTGCTATTCTGGGGTGCATTGGACTGAATCTGACCAGTGGTATTACCGCATTTGGTGGTGCGATGGCAGCGTTGTCCGTTTACGCGATCGGAAAGACGTTCTTCTGGCCCACGATGCTGGCCGTCGCCTCGGACCGATTTCCCCGGACTGGTGCTGTCGCCATCAGCATCATGGGCGGCATCGGCATGATGTCCGCCGGTCTGATTGGCTCACCTGGCCTGGGGTATTTCAAGGACCGTTATGCGGGTGAAGAACTCACAAAAGTCGATGAGGCACTATACGAAGAATACAAGTCCGATAAGCCCAGTAAGTTTCTTGGATTCGACGAAGTGACCGGCCTTGATGGGACGAAACTTGGCGACCTGAAAGAAGTTGAAAAGGATCTGCGGACACCCGCACAGGTGACAGTTGCTGCAGCTGATATTCGTGGCGATCGCCACGTACTGAAAACGGACTCACTGATTCCTGCGGCTATGGCCGGCATTTACCTGTTGTTGCTGCTGTACTTCAAGGCCACCGGTGGATATCGCGTACTTACGATTAGTGACGATGATGCAGTCGCTGCCGATGTCGCAGCGGGTGAGTTTTCTGAAGGATAGGTGAGCGACACAGATGTTGTGATGCTCTGGCAAAATAACGGGGGCGGTGCCCCAGTCGCCACTCCCGTTTTTTCGTCTGGCATTTCCTGCTGTCATACGACTCGAAAACTGATCTGCCGAACCGCCGACCATTCTTACCGGTCAGGCTCTGTCGGCGACATCATTCCGCGTCAGTCGTACCATGTCGTCGGAACACCAGGCACTGATGTTTCCGGGAAAGGCTTCTCGGATTTCGTCGTGCGAGCACGTCAATTCCGCCAGTCTTGCGTAATGTCGGAACGTCATCTTCTGCCGCGGCCAACCCTGTTGAATCCATAGCACCGACATGACGTGACGCACCACGTCGGCTGGCCACGTGGCCAGCTTCGTTCGGTCCAGGCGGCAGACGTCTGATTGCCGTTCCCAAATAACTTCAGACAGAATCTTCTTGGCCAGCGAGTCCATCAGGCGAATTGTCTGTTGGGCCTGTTGTGCCAGTGAAACAAGATTTCGATCCACCGAGGTGTTAAAGTCGTTTTTCAGTGTCGGCAGCAATTGCTGCCGAATGCGATTTCTTGTGAAGTCGGTGTCCTGATTCGAGTGGTCTGTGCGAAACGCAAGACCTGCCGCCGATAGATATTCAACGATGTCACAGCGTCGCAAATTCAGCATTGGCCGCACCAGCTGAGCACCGACTGCCAGAGGTCGACTTCGCTGCATGCCCCGCAATCCACGCAGTCCCGTGCCGCGAATGATATTGTGCAGAACGGTTTCCGCCTGATCGTCCATGTGGTGTGCTGTCACAACTGCGGCCATCTCACGCCTGGCGGCAGTTTCGGCAAGGAATTCGTAGCGTCTGTCCCGAGCAACCTCTTCCAGTGATCCGTCGCTTGCCTGTTCCAGGCTGCCGCCTGGAATAGTCAACAGTTCAAATGGTAGCCCGGCTTCGTCGGCAACCGCGCCTACAAACGCCGCGTCATCATGGCTGTTTTCAGGTCTCAGCCCATGATTGACATGAGCAACAACAATTCGATCGCTGTACTGTGCCCAAATGTCGACGGTCGCGTGCAGCAGCGCGATGCTGTCTGCACCTCCCGATACTGCCAGCAGCAACCCGTTTTCCGGACGGCAGTTCGCGTCGCAGTAGCCGTCCTTTATCTGCTCAGGAAGTGATCTCGATTCTGTCACTGCGATGCTTTTCGGAAGACGTTGCGTGCAACTCCGGACGATCAGTCAACGACGGAGACCCTAACGACAGCGCCCCGGTCCCAGTCAAAGGTCGGAACGCTGTCCTTTTCCCATGGCACGCCACATCTCGCAATCTACCATTGAATCCCGTTAAGAAATGGACCGGAAATTGGCTTGATTTCAATGGAATCTGTATCAATCGCAATTGTTGTGAGTGGGAACCATCGGAATGCTCCATGCCGGTTGACCAGTCCGGCTGCTTTGATAGCATGACACGGTTGCCATCTTAACAGTCAATATTTTACTGTCAAAATGGCTGGACATTGAATCAAGGTCTTCGGATTCTGCCGCGAACCTCAGAAAGACAGACTCGCTCTTTCAGCAGTCACCTTGAGTTTGCAACCTGTTTCATTCTGCCTCTCTTTGTTAAATGTCACTCTCACTTCTCACATTGCTTTTCCTTAGTCTTTTGCTGTCGAGTGTCTGTCCGGTTCTGAATTTATGGTCGATGGTGTTACAGCCTGTCGTCCATAGCTTCCGTTCTGTGACTAACACACTTCGGATACAGCACGTACCAGACACAGGAATCGCGAATTGGTGCCCAGGCTTGTTTACTGCCTGCGTCACGCATGCCGTCAGAGGACCGAGCGACGACAACCAGTTGCTGATGAATGGTTTTACTCGATGTGTTGTAGCTGACGCATTTCGCATCGTACCCTGGTCCCCTTCAGGGCAGCGACAGTCCTTCTGAGACTTGCAATCATTCAGTGATTGCCGGCAGGAACCGTCCATTTGAAATAGGACGATTCCATGGATTACGCCATTCCTGCGGTCGCGGGCGGCGTGTGTCTGGTGATCGGTTTTTTTGCAGACCGAATCATCAAGGGACGCGCTTACCGAACAGGCGACGAAATCATTAAGCAGGCTCAGCGCGAAGCTGAAAATCAGGTTCGCGACCAGGAAATTGCACTTAAAGAAGAGATGCTCAAGCGGCGCGAAAAGCTTGAGCAGAAGCTTGAGGAATCTCGTGAAGGGTTGCGGGAACGTGAGCGGAAAATCGACAAACGTGACGGTCAGCTTAAGGAGTTGACCAACGATTTTGCGAAGAAAGAGAAGATGCTGCAGGTGACGCAGCAGAAACTCAGCGATCGTTCCAAGGCCATGGAAGCCAGGCAGAACGAGCTGAATCGGCTGCTGAAAGACGAACAGGAGCAGCTGTACAAGATTAGTGAACTTAACCGCGACGCTGCCAAGGACCTGCTTCTGAAACGTCTGGAAACCGAACTCAGCGACGAAGTCGGCGCGCTGATCATGAAGCATGAATCCGACGTGAAGACCGAATGCGATCGGCAGGCCCGGGAAATCATTGGCATGGCCGTACAACGCTATGCTTCTGCCCATACGTCAGAGATCGCGGTGTCCACCGTCGGGATTCCCAGCGACGAAATGAAGGGGCGGATCATCGGTCGCGAAGGACGCAATATCCGTGCATTTGAGAAGGAAACGGGTGTTGATGTTATCGTGGACGACACACCAGGCGTGGTCATTATCTCTGCCTTTGACAGTGTGCGTCGGGAGATCGGTAAGCTGTCACTGGCTAAGTTGATTCAGGACGGACGCATCCATCCTACTCGCATCGAAGAGGTCGTCGCCGAAACTCAGAAGGAAATGGATGAACACATTCGCAAGCTCGGAATCGAGGCTTGTGAAGAGGCGGGAGTTCGCGGACTGCACGAAAAGGTTATTCACCTGATGGGGCGGCTGCATTTTCGAGTCAGCTACAGCCAGAACGTTCGGCAGCACTCGGTTGAGGTCGCACATCTGACAGGGTTACTTGCCGAACAGCTTGGTCTGGATGCCACGCTGGGGCGACGCTGCGGGTTTCTGCATGACGTCGGAAAGGCCGCTGACCACGAAATGGAGGGGGGACATCCCGCTGTGGGCGCGGAGCTGCTGAAGCGGTACGGTGAGTGCGAAGAGGTCATTCATGCCGCGGCCGGGCACCACGATGATATCCGACCGGAGCATATTTACACAGTCCTGGTAGCAGCGGCCGACGCCATCTCTGCAGCCCGACCGGGGGCTCGCCGCGAAACACTTGAGAAGTATGTACGGCGTCTGGAAGAACTGGAAGGTCTCGCTTGTGGATTTCCAGGCGTCGAACAGGCATTCGCCGTGCAGGCCGGTCGGGAGATTCGGATTATCGTGAATTCACAGCAGATCAATGATCGTCAGGCCAAAAAAATGTCACGTGACATTGCCAACGCGATTGAAGAATCACTGACCTATCCCGGGGAAATCAAGGTGTCCGTCCTGCGAGAGACTCGTACGATCGAGTACGCACGGTAACAACATGTTCCAGCAGGGGCGGCCTGTGGATTGGTCGGGCAACCTTCATCACCATCGGTTATGCAGTTAGGGGAAACGACGTTTATGCCATCTTACATCATTGTCGCGATTGGAATTCTGGTTGTCCTCGTGCTGATCATTAAGCTGCGAATCAATGCGTTCATCGCCTTGATAGCTGCTGCGCTTGCCGTCAGTTTCCTTGCGCCCGGTGATATGTCGTCCAAGGTTCCTCGTGTGGCTGCCGAATTCGGGATCGCCGCCGGAAAAATAGGACTGGTGATCGGCTTCGCCGCAGTCATCGGTGAGGCGATGATGCGGAGTGGCGCAGCGGACAGAATTGTGCAGGCATTTCTTGCTGTGCTGGGAGTCAAACGCGCGCCATGGGCGCTGATGGGAAGTGGGTTTGTGCTGTCGGTGCCGGTGTTTTTTGACACCGTCTTTTACCTGCTGGTGCCTCTGGCACGTTCGCTGTACGCAAAAACAAACAAGAATTTTCTGTTATATGTGCTTGCCATTTCTGCTGGTGGCGCGATCACGCACACGCTGGTGCCGCCAACCCCAGGACCGCTGGCTATGGCCCTGACCCTCGATGTTCCGGTCGGCCTGATGATTGTCGTGGGCGGGATTGTCGCGTTGCCGGCCGCCGTGGCGGGGATTTTCTTTTCCAGATTTCTGGACAAACGCGTGACCATTGAATCGCTGCAGCAGCCGGAAGCTGAGGCAGCCTCCCCGCCGGAATCTGCTGCAGCAGCGGGCCCAACTGTTCCGCTGTGGGAAGCACTGCTGCCCGTGATTCTTCCGGTGATTCTGATCTCAGGAGACACCGTCGTGGACACACTCCGGGAAAAAGGTGAGGTTGTCAGTGTGGAATGGGTTGAGGGTGACATCGTTCACGTTCGGCACAAGAAATTCGGACAGTTCACCGTTTCGCCGAACGTTTTCGAAAAAGGGCCGAAAATCGGGGACACCGCGGAACTGGTCCTTGAGACAGAGGAGGTCGGCCAGAAGACAGAAGTCAAAAACGCTGCTGCTGTTGTGCCAAATCTCTTTAACCGGTTGAAACGCATTACGACCGTTTTGGGAAATGCTGCCCTGGCCCTGGCGATTTCCATGACATTGTCGCTGATCACGTGGGTGCGGCTTCGGAGACCGGAAGGCAGGGAGTTTTCGCAGGCTCTGGAAACGGCCCTGCTGAGTGGCGGGCTGGTGATTCTGATCACCGCAGCAGGCGGGGCATTCGGATCTATGCTGAAACTGACCGGAATTGCCGGCGACATTCAGACGATGTTTGAGGGCGGCCAGGCAGTTGGACTGGTTTCGATATTTCTGGCCTTCGGTATGGCCGCGCTACTTAAGGTGGCGCAGGGATCCAGCACCACGGCCATGATCACTGTTTCTGCGATGGTAGCTGCCATGAACCTCACTCCGGAGCAGCTTGGTTTCAATCTTGTTTACATCTGCACGGCGATAGGGGCCGGTTCACTGATCGGCTCATGGATGAATGACAGCGGTTTCTGGATTGTTGCAAAGATGAGCGGTCTGAGTGAAACCGAAGCGTTGAAGACATGGACACCGCTGTTATTGGTCCTCGGCTGTGTCAGTCTGTTGATGACAATTCTATTGTCCTACGCCATGCCCCTGGCAAGCGTTACCTGATGTGTGATTCCGGAGTGGAATCGACGTCCTGATGAATCAAAGCTTCCCCTGACTCTGTTTCCAGCGACAATTCAACCAACGATCGTGTTGCCATAAGGCACCCCGTTTTCAGATACCGCGAGTTCCACGAATGTCCGTTCCTGATGCAGCTGCAGCCGAATCTCGGAGACAATGCTATCGCGATCTGCTGGGATACCTGAACTTCTCAGACGGTACCCCCGGGGCTCGGTTTCGCGTGTGCCTGAATGAGCTGTTTCAGGTCTGTGATTTTGGCGTCCAGTTGTCCGAGGTTCGAGATCACCTGCTGGGCGAACTGCAAAACCTGGCAGAGTCCGGAGAATCTGCGTTTCAGCAGACAGATCAGGCCACACGCGTAATCGAAACCACCTTCGATGTGTTGTTTCCGGCCTACAGAAAACATCACGCGGACTTGTTGTTTCATCTGGAAGCGGTGGATGTCTGCCAGCCGCTGTTTGTTGCTCGTGTTTTTGAAGTGACGCTCAGAGCCGGTACGACCGTGGGCTGGGACGATACGGCTGCGCTCACGGCGGACGCCCTGAGGCAACTTAACAGCTATGTGGGATATCGCCCTGTTGCGGTTCTTGAAAATGACCGGCGGATGCAGGTCTTTGACCACGAGCGTTTTTGTCCTACACCGCTGTACTGGCAGGACGTGGGAACGGCAACTGGTCCGTATCAGCAGTTGATCGATGCGACTCTGGAATTCCTCAGGCAACTGCCGGAAGATATGACAGCGCCCGCACATTTCAGTCTGGAGCAACTGGATGAGCTGAGTCTTGACATTAGAGCTCATGACCACCTGCACCCTGTAAATAAACGCACGAACTACATGTTCGGGGAATGGGATCCTGAAGTCATCGACACAAAGGGCTTCTATCGACGATTTGTCATTCGCCGCATTATTCTTGATTCTCTTCAGCGCTGGATTGATGTTTCGACGGAGATTCCGGAAGAGGAACGCCTGTTTGATGCGTCGGCCGTGCTGGCCGGGACGATTCTGATGGCTTCGGCGATCAGCGGCTCCGGTCCTGAAACGTACGATTCCTCAGTCTCATTGACATCGCTGTTGCCGATGGTTGCCCGTCAGCGTGACCATTTCTATCAGACGTTGCTTGAAACGAGTTCGGGCAGCCGCCGTCAGCGTTTGATTGCGAGCGCTGAGGAATCAAGGCAGCCGTTTGGACATGTTCGTCATCAGTTAAATATGTACCTGTCACAGTACGGTGCCAATCAGGTGCAGCATCGCCATCTGGCGGCATTTTACGCATCGCTGGGGTTTGAACAGGCGGCCTGTGAAGAAGCTGCCGTCATACCATGCGTGTCTGCCAGGTTTGAATCGGAATTACAGTCGCGTCTGATGCTCATTCACCGGTCGGTGAGAGGCGGTGCACTGACGATGGCGCATGGTTTGCTCACCGAATGCATCGACCTGCTGCATCGCGGCATTCAGTGTGGCGCCATTGTCGATCCGTGGAATGTGCTGGGCTTTCAGGGCATGTTTCCACTGTTCATTGCACGTGAGGATGCAATTCCGGATAACCGCGTGGAAGTGCTGATCGAAGTCGTTGAGCAGCTGTTTGATGCGTCCGCAGCGATCATGGCAGAGGCCGCTGCGGCAGGTCAGAGTGAAATCCATCTGGCGGTCGAAAAGGAGTTCCGGATACTGGCTGAAGAGTGGGATACTTACGCCACCACCACAGTCTCGGACCTTCCGGAAGTGCGAGGTGACGAATCACTGACGGCCGCGCAGCATGTTGCTCGAGCACTGGCGGAATGGAGAACGGCAGGTGAATCCGCCGGCGACATTTCGTTCTGGCGTGAACACGTTGGCAACTTTGAGTCTCCTCGCAGCTTTGCTCAGGTTGTGCACGCGCTGATTGATCGTAATGACGAAGTGGCGGCGCTGGGACTGCTGATGCAGTGGCTCAGTGAAGCCGACAGGATGGGGCTGGAATCCGGCAAGCACTCGATGCACAGCCTGCTGCACAGCCTGCTGCGGATGGTCAACACGAATCCTGATCGAAGTCAGCAATGGCAAATGCTTCGGCGACTGTTCGCCTTTCTGGAGGCCAACGCCGACACCTTCTGGGTTGTCCCGTCACTCAAAGAATTTGTCGACCGTCACCGTAATTCGTCAACTGCAGGAAACGAGTCGGATCAGGCAGATTCAGGGCTGGACCTTGACCACCTGTTTGATGAAGAAGATGAGCAGTCTGATCTGTTTCAGGCGGCTTACGATAACGTGGTTTTCCGTGACAGTGCGGATGACGGAGTTGAAGGGGATACGGTTGATGAAGGCTATGGGCCCGGGACGACCGAGTTTGAAATTATCTACCGTGAGATTGAACCGCGACTGAAGTTCCTCCACACGCTGGGGTCTTTGTGGGGCAGTACTGCTGTGGCCCTGTCTCAGCGGGCCACGGCCGGGCCTCAGGATGCCGAGCAGCAGGAGCACATTCGAGGCTGGCTGGTGTCGATACGTCATTTTCTGAAGGAACTGGGCCATCTTGTCGGCGAGGTACGTGATCACGACATCCAGACGTATTCGGCGGATCTTGATGCCAACATCGAGTATGACATTCAGCTGCAGTCCCGCTTTCTGCTGATGCAGAACGCCATCTCAACGACCGTTGAATTCCTGATGGCCGAACGGATGCTGTGCTGTGTTCTGTTGGACGGCGAAAACCTGCCGGGTCAGGGGCGAGCGTTCGACAAAGAACTCGTGGCAATGCTTCGCGCGGTTCTCAGCCATGACTCCGCCACAGTCCACAAGAACTTCGGTCGTTTTATCAAGGCACTGGAACGCCGCCCTTTGCTGTACGTTCCGTTTGAGCATGGCGGACAACCGACCGGCATACTGAAGGCGCGAATGTTACAGGCCGTGATTCGTCTGCTGCTCAGTCAGTTGCCTAGACTTGGACTTCTGGAAGAGACGTTTCGTCTGCTGCAGACGGCCTTCCGTATGGAACGCAGTTCAAGGCCCCTGGGCCAGGCGGTGACCGAGTTTGACCGACTGTTTCGCATTGGCCTGGCCCGATCTGTTGAAGCTATTCTGCATGCCTCTACTCGCTGGAAGACAGAAACCTCACGCCAGCGTCGCAATGTCTATCGACGCATCCAGCGACTGCTGGATGCGTATAGAGAGTTGTGGTCCACCCACAGCAGTTCCATGAGATTGTCCGTGGTTGAGGAGCTGCACGATGAAGACCGAGCCACGGAGATTCGCGAATTCATCGAATCCTACGGCGATGATTTATTCCACACGCGGATGCTGACCCTTGGGAATGCCAGGGCGATCGTGCACCACGGTGCAGAATCTCTGCTGGACGAACTGGAACAGAATCTGGGTATTGTCCAGTCCGTAAAGATCATTGATGACATCAATGCCGAGCTGATCGATCGGGATGAGGCGACCGACATGATGGAATTCGTTTATGAATCCGTCGTAGACAATTTTGACCGGTTCCTCGAATACAACACCACGACAACTCATTCAGACTACGGCAATCGCCTGTACTGCCTACTGGATTTCCTGCGACTTGAATCACTGTACGAGCGTTTTAACTGGAACAACGTGCCATATCAGATTGCCCACGAAGCCATCGTGCGATTTGGAGCGACCGATCTTGGTGCGGATATCGAAACGGAACTTGCGGAAAAAACGTGTGAGGTCGCCGAATCGCTGGTTGAAGAACTGGATTCTCTGGAATCCGAGTACGGAGTGCAGTTGCCCACGCTGCACGATCATATCCGGGAACGCATCGTGGCGACTTTGGCGGTCAATCGAATGACGGCTCGAGTCGGTCGTTGCAGCCCCGGTCTTAACGAAGCTTCTGAACAAGAGGCTGCTGAAAATTTCAACATTCTGCGTCAGGAGATTGGCGAGTTCATGGAATCCCGTCTGGGTTCGGGCATCGAACCCCCTGACTGGATGCAGGAACTGGCTCGTGAATTTGACCGCGCCCACGAAGAACAAGCCGGTACAATTGCCGAATCACTGACCAACGCGGAATTTCAACGCGTGACGCAAAAAGAGATCGATCGACAACTGTCACGTCTTGTCGGCGACGATGATTAGAGTCTTGCAGAGAAAACAACGTTAACCAGAAAACAACGATTTGTCGTGTTCGTATGTGCGTTGCGATCAGCCGAGCGACGGCAGTCGTTTCCGCGCAGCAACTCGAATCCGGCCTGTCGGTCCTGCCCTCATCTGGACGGGTTTGCTTGTGAAACCAGAAAGGTGTTCTGATGTCTGAAGACGGCTCAGCAGCCACTCCCCCGAAAAGCGATCCGAAGAAGGACGTCGCAAGAGATCTGTGGGATCGTTTAAGAAAAAGTCGACCAGGGCCTGACAACAAGGAATTAATCTATCTGGCTCGATTTGTGCCTATGTTGTCGACCGTTGCTGCCAAGACGCTGCTGACACGGTCGCTGAACATCGAGGAATTGAAGGAGCTGATTCAGCACGTCCCCAAAGCGCAGGAAGCAGCCGCGAAGCTGGCTCTGAAGAACGGAGCAGACAGTCTTAGCGAGGACGATTTGCGTTTTATTTTTACTCAGACGAAGTCTGTCGATGTCGCAAAGTTGCTGCTTAAGCAGCATCCCAACGATTCCAACCTTGCGCTTGTTGAACGCAACGTGGAGGCATTGAAGGATTCGGTGGAAAAGATCCGGCAACTGGAACCCACAAAGACTGTGCTCAGAGAAATCGATCGCAAGCTGTGACAGGCTGTTGCTGAGACAGGGCCTCAGGTGGATTCATCGTGGGACCACCGCGCACAAAAAACGACCAGTAAAAACACTGGTCGTTTTAAGAGGCGCGGGCGGGATTCGAACCCGCGGTACATGGATTTGCAATCCATTGCCTTAGCCACTTGGCTACCGCGCCATACGTAGTTGTTTTAATTTGACACCCGAACTTCAGGTAAGCGTGGCAAAGATTGCCGATCAGGGTGCGACAATCGATTATAGGTCAGATATCGGCAGTTCATCTACCCTGCTGGAGTCAAAAACAAGGGAATTCGACTGCGAAAGCCTCCGGATCAACATTGCAGGCGACGGTCGTAAGACTTGATGGCGGTTGCTGGTGTTTCGCGTTTCTGAGGTCGATCACTGTGCCTGTTGAATTTTGTGTCTACAGACACCTGCCGTTTTTTGAGGTTCAACCCAACTTTGGTAGATCACCTGATTTGCTGTGTATAGCATGGTTGGATCAATTAACAACAATTCCGCGGAGTCCAAAGTGGTATCTGAAACAGAGGAACATCTGATCACCGTCGCTCGCGAGGCAGTGAGTCAGTGCAATTGGGTTGTCGGCGAATGTGCATCGCAATGGACAAAGAAGTATGCACGCGGGCGTACTGACGGTGATTTTGGCCAGATGGTTGGTCTCAGCGGTGATCAGATCTATCAGCGACGTCGTGTCTGGGAAGCTTTTGGGAAGTCGTACGAAAAGTGCGCCAATCTTAAATGGTCGTTCTTCTATGTCGCCCTGAACTGGGAAGATGCGACAAAATGTCTGAACTGGGCCGACGAAAATGAAGCCACCGTTGCGGAAATGCGAGCCTGGCGTCGTTCGCAGAACGGAGAAGATCTTTTTGCAGAACCTGAAGAGGCATATTCAGAATGGGCCGCACCGCTGGTGATGGACACCAGCGGAATGCCACTGAGTACCGTTCAGGACCCGGCGGAGTTCGTTCCTGCGGGAGAAGGTGATCGTGCAGGGATGGCGTACGCCGGCGGTGACGCAGAGACAATGGCCGCAGCGGCTCGTGAATCCGGCGAATATACCCCGTTTCGCAGTGGTGCCGGTGCAGCGGCACCCGGTGAGCAGGCGGCTGAAGTTGCTTTGCTGGAACGCCCCGACCCGACTCCGGACCAAGTCTGGAAGCGAACAGTGTCGATGCTGGAACGTATGAACAAGAGTCTGACGTCGAAAGTCATGAAAGAACTCGACAAGCAGCCAGAGAAAATCAAGAAGCGAGTGGTAGCTGCATTTGGCGAACTGCAGGACAAACTTTCTGAACTTGTGTAATGAGGGCGAAGTTCATCACCATACGGGCTGGCAACCGGTGCTATTCACCGTTGGTCACGAATCCTGTCTCCACTCAACATAGGCCGTAAAGTAAGCTCAGCTGACACATGAGGGACCCGGAAGATCACAGTCGCCCGCAATCTACCGAACCGGTATCGACGAATCTGCTGCTCGTTGGGGCGCTGGTCGTGTTGTCCACGTTACTGGTCTATCAGGCAGTTACTTCCCGTACTGCTGCTGTTCCGTCCGGAAACTACAAGCCTCGTACGGTGACTCCTCGTGGTGAGCTGGGCGCAGACGAAGGGGCTGACATTGACGTCTTTCGCCGAGCTTCGCGGTCTGTCGTATCCGTAAAGACGAAAGGGGTTCAACGCAACTTTTACGGGGGCGGCACGGAACGCGAAATTGCCTCCGGATCAGGCATTGTGTGGGATGCGTCCGGTTACATCGTCACTAATTTTCACGTGGTTCAACGCTCTTTGCAGGCCGGGACAAATACGACACTGGAAGTTCAGTTTCCAGACGACATCGTGGTCGAGGCTGAGGTGGTCGGGGGCGTCTTCGAACACGATCTTGCTGTACTGAAGGTCGTTCCATCAGATGTGGAACTGCATCCGATTCTTGTGGGTACGTCAAGCGACCTGGAGGTGGGGCAGAAGGCGCTGGCGATTGGAAATCCGTTTGGCTTAAGCCAGACCCTGTCGACTGGTGTGATTGGAGGGCTGAATCGAACTGTCAACAGTGCCGATTCCGGACAGTATCTGACCGGGTTAATTCAAACAGATGCCGCCATCAATCCCGGGAATTCGGGCGGGCCACTGCTGGACAGTTCCGGTCGCCTGATTGGTGTGAATACGGCTATTATCAGTCCAACCGGCAGTTATGCCGGAATCGGCTTTTCTGTTCCCGTGGACACGGTGGTTGTCTCGGTTAATCGCGTGCTGGATGAAGCCAGCGGAAAGCAGACCCCTGACAAGCTTGGGGCCTCCGTGTTCAGTCGCGAGGGAATGCTCGCACAGGGCTATGCCTCTGAGCTATTGGATCGAGGGCGGATCGTCAGTGGCGTGATCCCAAATTCAGCGGCAGCCGACGCGGGGCTGCAACGTGGTGACCTGATTACGGACATTAACGGGGGTCGGCTGACAAGT
>Ga0315316_10000691_pt1 | contig 22600 bp, 60 predicted proteins | sample M160m3416metaG_FD_203702 | JGI IMG/M metagenome (GOLD analysis project Ga0315316, IMG submission 203702) | Ammonia-oxidizing marine archaeal communities from Monterey Bay, California, United States - M1 60m 3416 | ecosystem: Environmental > Aquatic > Marine > Intertidal zone | place: USA... | reverse complement strand
AAGGGGAGTCGAAGGAGAAATCGCGAGGGGTAAAACCCTCGCGGTTTTTTTATTTGACGATTCCACAAAAAATCATTACTGTTCAAGCATGACAAGAAAACTAATGTTACACACTGTAGAAGATAAGCTCGTCCTAGTAAACTTGGCCAAAGTAAATTCTTTCTCTGAGCAGAATAGATTTCAAAACGATAAGCCCGAAGGAAAATACACAGAAGTCATGTTTGAAAATGAAAGGGTAGTCAACGTAAAAGAATCTGTTGCTCAAATTGATGTTATGATGACACATAACCAGAGTGATAATCCTAATTCAATCGAACAGCTTGCGAAAAGCACTGACGACTAAAAACAATTATTATTTAAAAAAATGGAATCCACCGTAAATGAAAAACAAGCTCTTATGATCGCCCTTGCGATTATAACAAAAGAAAAAGATATAACAGAATACGGCTTTTCCGCTTTAAGAGAGGCGCAAGAAGTTTTGCAAAAAATGTTAGACCGTAAAACTAAATCCCCTCAGTTCAAGCCCCTCAAAGTTAAAGAGTCTCCTAAACAGCAGTTTAAAGAAATGACCATCGCAGAATTTGAGAAGCAAGAATTAGCCAAGTCTACAATCAGAACCGTCACAACAGAGGGGAAGGATGCCTAAAAAAGCTAATCCTGTAGTTACAGTGGGGACTAAGGATTGGAGAGTGGACATTCCTCGTCCCCCAAAACACGCCACACACGCCCGTATGGTGCTTCATGATGATTTTGACCATAAGGGTAGACCGAAGGTCGCAACTCAGCGCATAGAGGACTTTGGGTGCTTTAAAGGGGTAGTGGGGGACTTCTATTACCTCAGAATGGACAACAACAGGAAAATTAGCGAAGAATGGGAGAAAGATAGTTGGCACTGGAATGGTCGCGAGGTCGTTGGGTTGCCTGAAACTGAATTATGAATGACGAATTAATCGAATATAATCATGAGAATCGCATCTCGTACAGCGAAGAAGATGATACAATGTACGTTTGGAAAGCTCCCGCCCAAGGCAAAGTAGGTAGCGTTCTTTTATATCGAGACGGCAAAGATAATACTCTGGTAGCTTTAGATACGGATGAAATGGGAACGATTGTGGGGATCGAATTAATTGGCGTTGAAAAGTTGATGAAAAAATTTTCTAATCATCGCAATTAAATTAAAATTAAAAATTGGTGGAAATCCGCACATTATTTATCTGAGTCTTTTTCGCTTATGTAATATTGAGTTCTCCTGTCTTTTATAAAGCCCTCATTAAATAGGTACTCGACTATCGTTCCTATTTCCTTTTCCGCTATACATTTAGAATCATTATATATAAAAACAGTATCGTGCCGCCAATTATCATCATTGCATAGATATACTTTTATCTTATATTTATTGACGAACAACTCAAACATCTTATTAATTAATACACTTTTTTAAGAAAAGTGTTGATTAATCTTAAAAAGTTTTTTATTATAAAACGTATGAACATTTTTGTAGTCGATGAAGACCCTAGAATTGCAGCGCGACAACTTTGCGACAAGCACGTTGTCAAGATGATTCTTGAGTCTGCACAAATGTTATGCTCCGCTTTCGAGAACGGTGAAGCACCATATCGTAGAGCATACTACAACCATCCTTGCACCAAATGGGCGCGTGAGTCCACCGCCAACTACGAGTGGTTGCTTACACACGCATACCAGTTGTGCGATGAATACTTTGATCGTTATGGCAAGATTCACAAATCTCTTGATGCTATTGATTGGTGCGATAACCATTATTTTGATCTCAATTTACCCAACACAATTTTAACTCCGTTCGCTCAAGCAATGCCCGACGAGTACAAAAATGATGATGCAGTAAAGGCATATCGTGACTATTACAATGGTGAGAAATCATATTTTGCCAAATGGAAATCACAACTGGTTCCAGAATGGTTTATGGCGTAATGTGGAATCCTAAACAGAAAGGTTCATCGAAGGTAATCGCTATGATTATAACAGTCGGAACTCAATTATTAGCCATTGGGGTTGTTGTAGCTTTAATGAGTTGTGAGTAATTATTATTTAAAAAATTATGAAATTTGAAGAATTAAAATTTAAAGACATATCCGACACGCACGGGGAAGGCGCGAAGCAAGCGTATGTGGATTTAGAGAACGGCTATGATGTTTCCGTGGTGAAGCATAAGTTTTCTCACGGCAACGAAAAAGGCTTCTATGAGATTGCCATATTTGATAGCCAAAGGATGGGCGTTGACGCTATGTGCGACCCCCTTGATTGGGGTGATACAGTTAAGGGCTGGCTCTCCCCCGAAAATGTGGAAAGAGAATTGGAATTAATTAAAAAATTATGAAAGATGTAATTACTAATTATATAAACGAAAATTACCCTGAGTTGATGGACGAAATTCTTTTAGCGGATGGATTTGAGGACGCATTCATGGGGGTTGTGTACTCGATGGGTTCCCCGCCAAAAGCGTGTTACGATTCAGACAGGTGCTTAAAAATCTTGGAAGAAAGAGATGAAATGACTCCAGAAGAGGCTGAAGAATACTTTGATTTTAATGTGATCAGCGCATACGTTGGCGAATTTACTCCAGCGTTTGTTAAGCCTTTATCTAATTGAGTTTATGTATGATCAAATTAACAGCGGGTTTATATTTGTTGCAGCTTTATTTTATGTCTTGAATTTATTTAAGCTCATGAAGGATAAAGACGTAAAGGGAATTAGTAAAGTAAGCATTATATTCTTTTCTTTTTGGAATATATGGACTTTGTTTTTCTTCTTGATGGTTACTGAATTTTGGTGGACGATTGGAGCCTACGTTCTCGTCAGCGTTCTAAACGTCACTTATATCATTCTTATGATTAAATACACCAGAAAAAAAACCTGTTGACATTTCTTAAAAAAGTCTGTATCCTTTAAAGACCATGAAGGAATACGACAGACACTTAACATCCGAAGAGAAAGATCAGCTTCTATTGGATTGGGTTGATTACCAAAGCGAGGCGCGAGAAGGTAAGCAAGATCATGACCGATTAATGGAGATTACGAATAGATTCATGGTTGTTCTTCAAGAGGATTTTTGCAGGGACTAAAAAATGATTACACAAGAAACACAAAAAGTTGTCGAAACGGGAATCCCCGCCTTTCGTGTAGATGGTTCAGAATTGCTCTATATGACGCTTGGCGAGTGGGTAGTATCCTTTGAGGGGTACAAGCATAGTTGGGACAACAAACGTACTCTCGGCCCAGCAAGAGGCAAGCAGGAGTGGTGCGGTGCAAAGCTCGGACTTACTGAGCAATGCGACTTCAATAGCAACAACTGGCATAGCCCTCGCTTTGATTTTGAGAAGAACGGTTATTACTTTGATAACAGCATAGGCGATTACCCATTTTCCCCTGCGGAGACTTGGGAGGATCAGTATATGCTCTGGGAACCTGACGCTTGGAAAACCAGTCGCACGATAGGTGATAATTGGTGGAGCAGCAAAGCGCAAATGGAGGAAAGCGTGTGGATGCAGCTTACAAGCCCTTTTAACAAAGAGTCATTAAAGCTCATTAAAGATTGCGAGCTTACTCATGAGGATTTGAGCTTGGAAACTATCTACCTCTACAAAGAGTGGGATTCAAGAGAGCAATGCAATGAAGCTATTAAAAGTTATCACATTGACAATTTAGAAAAACAAATTGAAAGAATAGAAAAAATCCCCTACGGCAAAGGAATATAATGGAAACCGAATTAGGAAAAATGGAAGAAAAAATGGATTGGATTCTTGCTGAAATCAGAAAGAGCCTTGAAGACCTCAGAGAGACTAAAGAGGAGTCCGAATGGGAGACAGTTGCAAAAGCAGGAGAGTCTTGGGAATAAATTATGAAAAAACTATTTTACTTATTATTAATTATTATTGGTGTTGGTTGTCAAAGCCATAAGTATGAGGTTCATCTAATCAATGGCACTCACCACTTAATCACCACTGACTCAGAAGCAGAAGCGCAAGAGTTTATGAGCAATCAAAAAGATTCTCATGGCACATTGATAATCAAAAAGGTGAAAGATTAAATTATGAAGTATAATCACGCAGTAGACATTGCATTTTCGTTAGTATCCAATCATCCCCAAGGGGAGGACATAACTGCCGATATGCTAAGAACAGCCCTCTGGAACAGAATAAGAGATTTGGATGATTCTAACGAATGGGGGGAGATAGCAGCGAATACAGTTCCCTTTGATACATACGAAGTGGAGGAGAATTAAATTATGAAAAGATACAAAGTAGAATTAACTATTGATCTCGATCACGAATGGAGTGGCGAAGAGATTAACGATTGGGATTGGCCTACTCTCATGGATTGCGGGTTGGGAATGGAATTGACCGATGTGGTCGTAAACGAACTCGTAACGGGGGATTAAAAATGAAAAGATACAAAATACCAGTTAGCTGGCAAATGTACGGCTACGTTACCGTAGAAGCGGATACGGCTCAACACGCCGCAGAAATTGCGGAATCAGACATGGGCATTGGTTTACCTGACAATGGTTCTTACGTAGAAGCCTCATGGGAAGTGGATTGGGATGTGATAGAAGATGCTTCATACGGTAAGGCTTGTGAAGAAAGGCTTAAATGAAAACACTTGTTGAAACAACCTTGATGTGCGCCGATTGGTTCATCATAGTTAATGTAGCTAAAGAAATGAAACTATTAATATACGGAGGATAATATTATGGGATACAAAATACTAGACGTTAAAGCAGAAATTCACGAAGATGTGGAGAAGATGTTTGAAACATTGAAGGGTGAAGTAGTACCCTCAGTATTCACCAACGAGTTCGCAGAAACCTTGAGTGAGGACATTTGCGACATCGTAGACAAACATTTTGAAAAGATTGAACGATGAGAAACTACGAATTAATTAAAAAAATATATGATCGTTGCCCCAACGAAGAAAGCTTTGCTTCTGGAGGGTCGAAAGAACTCAGCAGAGAACAACTTTTTGATAGATGCTTAGATATTAAAGATATGATAGAAAGAGAAAGGCCAAAAATTGCAAAAGAAAACAAAACCAAAGCTCACAGAGGATGAAGCGTATAATGCTCTAATGCACGAACTCCGCGAACACATTGATACGAAGGAGGAATTCCTAGAGCTTGCTAACACAATCCTACGAACCAATTTCACCAAAAAGGATATAGATTGGGAAAACTTATGAAAAAATACAGCAGCGGCGACGATTGGTGGGATTATCTTTGCAAGAAGCACGGAGCCACAAATCACTGGGACAAGAAAACGCCCACCAAAAAGAAGGCAGTAAAGAAGAAATCAGCTAAAAAGAAGAAGTAATTATTATTAATATTTATTCGTATGATTGTACCACAGAACACTGAAACCAATAGAGTGACTCTCGCCACTAAAGTGATTGAGTCTTGGGATCACAATAATCTCTACAACTACGCTCACCAGCAGTTGGAAGAGGCGTACAAGAACGAAGAGTCCTTCAAATACGATTGGCTTGAAACAATGGAGGATTTAAATGACTGACATTAGATGCAAACGATGCAGGGAAAAGGTAAACCCAAAGGGCCACAGCCCAAGACCCTCAGAATGCTCAATGATCGCTCAGGCTCTCGATAAGGCTCGTCCTTGGGGGCTAGAAGCGGAGGTAATGTGGAGCGCAATGGGACACTACGAGAAGTATCATAGGACAGCACCAGAGACGTACAGCGTGGAGTGGGCTTTAGAGTGTGCATTAAACGATTGGGATATATAGAGATGGACGCATTAATTTACATGGCTGGTATTATTATCCAATTAATTATAGCGGCTTATATTTTAGACAAAGACAACGAACAAGAGGATATGGAAAATGACGGATAAAGAAATACTAGATGAAGTCTATCGTCGATTACAAGATCACTCTTCTAGCTTTGGGAAAGAGGGTCATCTTGGCGTTAACCGATATGACATTAAAAATTTTATCGAACAAGAATGGCAAAGAGCCGACTATCTAGCCCGTTTGCAAGACGGAGGAGTAGGTGAACAAGGGGAAATCGGGGTAACTGATAACCCTAAAGAATCACTTTAGCACTGTTTTTGCGGTATATTAGTAGAACCTACCTTAACCATATATAATCCCTACCTTATGTTATACAAAAAGGAACCTTACAATATGCTATTCGCAGCATTTCTATTCTATCTGATTTTTGGCTCTATCCTTTACGGAGTCATGCAAGGAGAAGAGTTTTACGATGATAACGAATTATGAAAAAGCTTAGATATGAATGATTTTTATCGAAATATCCAGCGTTTTCCCTGCGTTATTTGTGAACGATATTGCTCTAAATATAAGAGAGAATAAGAGTCTAAATTAATATTAATATATATTTGAAAATATTTGAGGGTATATACTTTTTTTATATAAAAACAAGTATTATTAATTAAATTCTATTAATATAATTAAATACCGAAAAACTCAAACTAGAACTAGTTTCAGTTTAGGTTTAGTCTTGAATTTTATAAAAAATAGATTATTTTATTTGGATATTTATGAGTGAAAAACAGCTAAATATAAAGAAGAAAATTTTAATGCTTGAGGGGAAGCATGATCTATACCCCAAAGGTATTTCAAAAAAAATCAATATAAAAAAATTAACTGAACAGCAAGAAGAAATTATATCATATCATTATAATAGTACGTTCGGAGAAGTAACTTGGGAAAAGCCAAGAATAAATATTGATATTTGTGAGTGATATGCCCCGAAATAATGTGATATTATTAATCTGTATTTGTGAATGATTTTTTCTTAAATATACTATTGACCCACTTCCAAATATGTGTTAATATATAATTTATACAGAGTATAGTAGAATGGTGCGTGGGGAGAACCTGCGACGACTCTTTATCTTGGGAGTCCATGAAACACTAATATATTCTTATATGCATGATAGTGTTGTTGTTGACACTAAGCCCTCTTTGGTTTTTCATCTTACCAAGGGGGGCTTTTTCTATTTATGAGTAAATGTGAATGAAATAATGCCAAATATATTTACTAGCCCAATATATCCAAATATAGAGCAGAAGAGCAGCCGCCGAATAAATATTATTATTTTCAAATAAATATAAATAAATATTCGCTAAATAACTTTTGAATTATTATTATTATTTTATTATATTTTAAAGTCATTATACTCTCGTTGGTTAATCTTATGATATTTTAGATTCATTTGTTTCCTCTTGACTCAAGATAAAAAGTGTAAATAATAGAGAGATGAAGACCAAGAAAAGAAGAGGCCGCCCAAGAAAACTCACTTCAGAGCAATTAGAAATGGCTCGTCGCTATGAATCGGTGTGGCACTATATGTACGCACAGCTTCCTGCCCATGTCCAGAAGTGGATCACTAGTGATCCTTTAGGATTATCCGCATCTGAGTTCGCCAAGAGGGTGGCCCGCAAAGCTGAAAGTAGTGATAAGATTGAGGAAGAAGAAGAGTAGGGATTTGACGGACTACGACACATTCCCCTTTGGAATAACCTAAGATTTCTAGGACTATAACACGATCTTGGTGAAATCAATTATATCATATTTAAGGACTACAACACGGAGGTGTGTGTGATCGATGAACCTGCCGAAGCTAAATAAATAAAAATAATTATTGACTTAATTAAAAAATTATTCGATAATTAATTCATGGCGAGAGGAAAAACAAAAGGCGCGACGAGTTTCGTATCGGTTTCACTTGAGACTTTAAACTCTATTCTGCGCCCAGAAGCAAGCGTAATGGTGTCCCGTAGATACGCGGAGACGCTCGGATTAGAATCAGATAATATCAAAGTCACCTCCAACGACATGAAGAAGGAGATCAAGGGCAAAGCGGATATAGGCACAAGCCCAGTAGAATTAAAAGTAATTGATTTTTAAATTAATTAATTATTATTATTGACTTAATTAAAAAATTAGTGCATTATTAATAGATGGAACGACAAGACTACTTTGAGGGTTTGATTGCCCAAGACGACATTAAAGATACCTTAACAGGTCACATTGATATCTATAAGAAGATTAGCTTTGTGCCGCATCTCTTCATTACCGCACCTAGAGGCTGCGGAAAGACTGTGTTTGCCAGAAAGGTCGGTAAAGCCCTCGGCAAAAAATTCGTCGAGATTAATGCGGGTTCTATCGGCAGCATCAAGCATTTCTTTCATAACATTGTTATCCCTCACGTTCAGAACCAAGATGTTACCATATTTTTGGATGAAGCCCATAAACTTCCCAAGGACGTAGAGAACTGCTTGTTGACTATTCTTCAACAGGATAGCGAGACAAAAGTTTCGGAGTTTGAGTTTGAGGAGTACGTGTATGACTTTGACTTCACTCGTCTTTCAGTCATCGCCGCCACTACCGAACCCCAAGGCGTTTTTCACGCTCTTATGGATCGTTTCGAGCAACTTGAGCTAGACGAATATCGTCCCGACCACTTGAGCCAAATCGTTAAGATGATCTGCAAAGATATTACATTTAAGCCAAACGTATTGGAGGAAATCTCTACGGTTCTTCGCGGCAACGCAAGAGCGGCATCTCAAATGGCCGACAAGATCAACAACTGGATGACCACCAATTCTCCATCTAATGTCGTGGGCCATAAACAATGGGAATCTATCAAGCAATGGTTGAAGATCAAGCCTCTCGGTTTGGGCAAGAAAGAACTTCAGATTCTCCGCTTATTGGGCGAGAGGAAAGAGGCTCGCGTTACTGCCATCGCCGCTACTCTTATGTTGACCCGTCAGGCTGTGATGAGAGAAGAGCAGTATTTACAGAAGCAATACCTTATGGAGATCAAAAGCTCGGTTCGTTGCATTAGTAAGAAGGGTCAGGAGTACCTTGAAAAGCTTGAGGAGATCGAGGCGGCTATTGAACCCGTCAAGCCAGTAGAGCCTGTCCCTGCTCCCACTCCTAAGCCTAAGAAGAAGACAATCAGGATTAAGCTACCCAACTCCACCACCGCGACAGAAATAGTTGTCCCCAAGATTCCAGAAGACTTGTTTGAATTGATTAAAAACAGAGAGCGTTAGATGTGAATGATTCTCGTCTAAATAGATAATATATGTGAACGATTTTCGCGTAAATAGGATTGATATATTTGTAAATAGATGTGATTTAAATAGGAGTAAATAAGAGTCAAATACAAGTAAATAAGTTATAAATAAGGTTGTTGGACTACAACACGAAAAACTACCGAATAAATTGAATATCATCATATTATAACTTTTTTAAGAAAAACATTGATTTTGGCGCAAAGATTCCGTATTCTTAAATTATGCACATCATACTTGCTTTCGCCCTTATTTTGGGGGCCACACTTTTCTTGACGATTCTCTTGCCCGTAATGTTCCAAGACTCTCCGCTTTTGTCGTGCCTCGTCACGTTGTTACCAGTCTGCGTTGCGTACCTTGGCGTTAGTCTGGAGTGGATTGCTGTTTGTTTGGTTTCTTTGATATTATTCTTGCCTTTTATATTCTATAATCCTCATAGACAGAGATAGTATAAAAAGAATCAATTAAATTATTATTATTAATTATTAGATATTATTTGATTTTTGGCACAGGGCGTGCTGCCCGCGCCGTGCCAATTTTCAAGCTTTTTTTTCTTAAAAATCTTTCGTATTAGATTAAAAAAGTCTTGCCTTAATTCCAAATCTCTGGCATAATCATCTTAACGGTTAAGAGAACAACAACAACTAACAGAAAGAAAACTAAAATGGCTAGAACATCAGTACACGCAATCAACTCCGACTGGGATTACACCGTGGAGAAAGTCCCCGTATTCGACGAAAACGGCAAAGCGATCAAAGGACAGTTTATGAATCGCCGCCAAGACAATGGACAAGTCTTGAAGGTAGGGGTGTCTAAAGATTATAATGTGGTGAATAATCGCGACATTGTTAACCCCGTGCAGGACGTATTGGCCGAGCTTGGTCTGGAGCCTACCGAGGTTAAGCACTACGTGATGGGCGGCGGGTCGCGCTACAAAGCTCGCTTTGAGTTCAAAGATACCCAAGTGGAAATCCCTAAAGTCGGGGACACTATGGGGTTCCGTTTGGATTTGGATAATTCCTTCGACCTTTGGCATCGCATCAAAACGATGGGCGGCGGTCTTCGTTTGGTTTGCACCAACGGGATGACCACTCTCGACAAGTCGCACGGTATTTCCTGCAAGCACTCTAACAGGTTCAGCACGGGCAATATCACCAAGGCCATCAAAGCAGCTTTGGACGGGTTTTATGACTTGGCTAACGACGACAATCCTTTCACTCTTATGGCTTCTCGCGAGGTTAGCCAAGAGCAGGGCATCAACATCTTGCAAAGTCTCACCAACAAGGGCGACATCTCCGAGGTTCGCCGCGAGGCAATCGCTCGCGTGTGGAACGGGCCAGATCACCAAGAGGATGAAGGTCGCAATCTTTACAACCTTTTGAATGCGGTGACGCAGTACACCACTCACGAGGTTGCGGAAACTAACTTCGCGATGAGCGAGGGAATCAACAACAGAGTGACCAAGCATCTCATTAAGGCTGCGGAGGATGAAAAGTTCTTGACTTCCCTTTGGACTCCTGCGGAGTCTGAAGCGGTTGCGGTTACTGCGTAGGCTACCCCACCACACCGAATCCCTCGCCCTTCGGGGCGGGGGATTTTTTTATGCTTGACATATTTTTTTGGCACGGGACGTGCGGCCCGCCGCGTGCCAAAAAGCAAGGGAAAACTTTTTAACGGCCTAGCATTTTTTACTCGACTCGGTTTCGATTTCTGCTATAATTGGCGCATGAAAGGACAAGTTCAAGTTTACCGAAACCTTCACAGGACAACTAAAGAAGGCAAGCCCGTCTATAGCGTAAAGAATGATAAGAATCGCGTTTACGATTGGGTCGAAGAAATCGCTTTAATCAATCCTCTGTTTCGCGTTAGCCAACGCGGCAATGATAGGGTGAGGAAAGAAAAACGTAAAAACGTCCACGCCTACATTCAAGGCGAGAGGATGGGCGGGCAAACAGGGCATTTTGATAAGATGGCATTTCATAAGATCACCTACAATCCGTATCGTCACAAAAATTTTGTGTTGGATAATGATCACTCCGCCATAGTAACAGGCGGCATCTTGGCGCATATAGATTCAACAGGCGTTTACGTTCTGGAGCCCACACTAAGATTCGAAAATCTTTTAGAAGTTTAGAGTTGACCTTTTAACCCCATCTGATATAATTGACGGCATGAACATTCTAGGAATCGACACCAACGCAAAAACAGTTAAAGGCAGAGCAAAAGGCTTTATGACTGCCATCACCTACTTAGCTCCCGCTCGCGTGAGTGGAGTTATGAACACTTGCCCAAACTCAAGCGAAGGGTGCAGGGCGGCGTGTCTTTACACATCGGGCAGAGGCAGGATGACGCCTATTCAAGAGGCGCGTGTGAACAAGACGAAATTTTTTGCTACAGAGAGAAAAGCATTTATGGCTCAACTTCACAAGGAAACCAACGCCTTCATCAAAAAGGCAAATCGCAAAGGTTTAATCCCTTGCGAGAGGTTGAACGGCACAAGCGACATCGCGTGGGAAAAGGTAAACCACGAAGGGCAATCTATGATGGAGCATTTCCAAGACTTGCAATTTTACGATTACACAAAATCCACCAAAAGGATGATGCAATTCGTCAACGGGCAGTTGCGTTCAAACTATCATTTAACCTACTCGTGGTCTGAGGATTCCTCTGAGGATTTTGCGAAAGAAGTTCTTTCCCTCGGTGGCAATGTCGCTGCGGTTTACTGGGATGATTTTCCTGAGACTGATTTTGGTGGCTTTGAGGTCATCAATGGTGACGCGCACGATTTGAGATTTACCGACCCAAGGGGCAAGGTCGTTGGGCTAAAGTATAAAAAATCGGCAGCAGGAACCGAGACTCTTGGTTTCGTGCGTGACTTAAACCAAAAAAGCGAGGATAATTAAAAAATGTTATTAATCGCTATTGCCTTGACTATCATCGCCCTCTCAATTATGATTGACGTTTACAACAGCGGAAAGGATTACTAAAAAAAATGAAACTATACCTACAACCAAATGGAACCGTCTGGGCGGTTGGAATTGAAACACAAGACCCCCAAAGAATGGAACAACAGTTCAACTCTTTCTTTAATCACGGGGCGATTGATTCGACAGCGGATTTGATTGAGATGAGTCCCACCTTCTCCTACATCTGGACAACTAAAGAAAAGCTCGAAAAGTATTTTCGCAATTCTTCTCTCGCTAAAGTTTTGACGGATAATCCAGAAGCAGGGAAAGGCGAAAAGGGCGGGGCATTGCCTGAAGCCAGAGAACTCGCAAAAAAAAGAATGAGCGATTTGATTCACGAAAGGTGGGTGCATACTACAGCAACAGGCGAATTCTATACTAGAGGAACCATCGCCGCCGAAAAACTCGACCCCGACTCATAATCGGGTGTTGACTTTTGGCACGCGGCGGGCCGCACGCGCCGTGCCAAATATTTACTTAAAAAAAAGCTTGTTAAGTTCCAAAGGTTTGATATAATTAGGGCATGACAACGACAGTTCCTCAAGATATAAAACAGAGAGTCCAAGACAGGATTGAAAGTCTGGACGATATGTGTGACGATATTTTTGGTTTCGTTCTGGAACCCAAGATAAGATACGACCTCAAGGGTCGAGTAGCTGGGCAAGCATTTCTTTACCAGAATATGATCAAGGTCAATGCCTACGTTTTGATGAACAACCTTGACGACTACATTAAACAGACCATCGGTCACGAGTACGCGCATCTTATCGTGCATGAACGCTTTGGGAGAAACATTCGACCACATGGCCAAGAGTGGAAGAGGGCGATGACCAAGCTAGGCTTGCCAGCGAATAGATGTCATAACTATGAAGTCCAATCGGCTCGCAGAACAGTTAAGTATCAATACAGTTGCCACAAGTGCGGTAGACTCATGACGTTAGGAAAAATTCGTCATAAGAAAATTGCAAGCGGCCAATCTACTTACAGTCATGCTGGAGGATGCGGGGGGCGTTTGATTTACGATCACATTAGAAAAGAAGGATAAGATATGCCAGCTTTTTGCATAATACAAAACGATAATACTAGGGAAACCTTTATGTGGATCGGGAAAGACACGAGGCAGGGCGAATGGTTCCCAAGTGGCCCTGATGAATTTGAGGGCGTGGAGAGATTCTTGGAGGTCTTGGAAAATCACGAAGACCCAGAGCAGTTGCTTTTTGAAATCGGTTCAATCTGGAACGAAAGAAAAAAGAAGAAAGATGTTGACGGGGAAGCAGATTTTTGACATAATAGACGCAGTTCGTGAGAGTAATAGCAAGGCTCTACTGCTCACGGATGCCGCCTCTGCAAACGGTGAGGAAACAAGAGACGTTTGTATTTCAGCGGCACAATTTAGAGAAGGAACCCTGCGGAGCAGACTCCGAGCTTGGTCGATGTAACCTGTCAGGCGAACCGAGCAACCAACGTGGGTTCCGAATTTTCCCGAAAGGGAGCGAGAGAGGGCAGCAAGCACGGAAGAACGTCCTAGCCTTAAATGTCACAAAGATGATGTGGAGCCGAAAGGTGGGAAGTGTAGATCGGACGGCTGCGCCTCTCTAAATTTCAAGCGTGTGACGCTTGGACAAACAGAAACGTGGTTAAAAACTCCATCGGAAGTGATGGATCGCCACCGTATCCCGCCATGAGGGATTTCGTTAACAAGAAAGGTATTACGGTTATAACCTCTGACATACGGCTAACGCCCTCTGTGTTAAGTACCGTGAGTGCAAGAGGTTGCCCAGACAAGGCGTTAACGCTGGGGCGTAAAGCACTTTAAAAATTCCTCTTACTTTTCTTAAAAAAAAGCTTGTACTCTTCTGAGATTTTGCTATAATTATCCGCATGACAGAACAACAAGAGAAAGACCAAATGAAAAGAATCTTAGACTTCCAAGCCTTACTCAAAAAGGGGTGGGAAAAGTCCAAGGAGATTGAAGCTAAGAAAAGCACCGTTGGCAGTATGAGGGAAATCAACCTAGGTTCTTCCCCCGCGCTAATCAACGGCCAGTGGATTTAATTTAAAAAAGTAATTGACTCCAACCAAAAAATCCGATACTATAAGAACAGTAGAGGGCAACAACAAAACACATAAAAAACTAAGATGAAAACATACGCAACTCCAAACGCTCGTAACGCTGTGAAAGCAGCGCAAGTAACCAATCACATCAAGGCTGGCAAAAAGGTCGGCTTCACCCACGCGGAAGCGAAGGCCGAGGCCTATCGCTTGTATCAGATTAAGAAGGGTCAGGCCATCATCTTGAAAGAGATGGTCGCCCAGTTGGGTAAATAGATTTAGAAAACGAAGTAAAAGATGTCGGCCTCTGACGACCATTTATTCAGGGTCACGCTGTATATCCTTCGGCAAGTAAAACCCCCCCGCGCAACGCGGGGGGTCTTTTTTGGCACGCGGCGTGCTGCACGTTCCGTGCCAAGTATTTTATGCTTGACCCCTTTCCATTATTATGATTTAATAGACGGATGAAAACGAAAACCAGAGTTAACCCTGAAGGATTTATGGGGAGCGCGTGCCGCGAACACAAGGTAAAAAAGGGTAAAGGCTCTTTCCGTCGTCGTGAAAAGCATCAGAAAAAAGATTGGTAAAACTTAAAAAAGTTCTCGACATAAAACAAGATTCTGGTATAATAGACGGCAATGAAAGCAACAGTACAAATCACAATGAACGGGTCGGCATTTGACGTACCCTACGCCCACCTCGAATTATCTAGGATTCTAAACAAGCTCGCTGATTCAGTCGAGCGCAATATAATTGAAGAGGTGGGACACGAATGCTCTGTGAACGACAGCAACGGAAACTATGTTGCTAAACTTGAAATCAAACAGGAATTGCCGCCCTTGCCTAAATTACCCCCATTGCCCAAGCTACCTAAACTACCACCTCTACCAAAAGTATAATGAGAATCATAACTAAAAGGGAATACTTCGACCCAAACTGGGAAGTGAAAAGACTAGAGCCAAAGACCTGTGAACGTCTTTATGTTCAGACTGAAACTGGGGACGTTGGCCCATTTGCCACCACGGCAGAAGCTGCCTTATGGATGAAAGAAAATTATTATGATTAGAGTTAAAATCCAATATCGTGAGATGACCGAGAGGCATTGCAAAAAGTTCTGGCAAGATTACCCAGAAGAACATAGCTGCGGTCATAAGTGGACTGACCCTGAAATCCTAGATGCGGTGTGGGAAGATTGGAACAACGGAAGCGGCAGAGAATGCACGTTGTTTAAGAAGCTCGAAGTTCGCTCAATGATGGTGGGCGATTACGTTTCCATTCTTCGCCCCAAGGTGGCAAGCGTGTGGCACGAATGTTTGCCAATCGGATGGAGGATAGGTGTCCCTTGGGAGGAAGTGTTGGGTAAAGTGGAGAGGAAAGACTTCTCTGACGTAGATGAACCAACAGTAAAACAAGCATTGATTAACCAACTTGAAAATGACCGCTGGTGGAATAATGTGATTAAAAACAATGATATTATTCTAGAAGATCACGGCAGACTATCCAGGAATTAAAAACGCTTGACTTATTTAAGAAACTGAGCTATATTTAACCAAGATGAACGCATTCAAAGTAAAGTTAAGCGATGGAGACACCGAATGGTGGGAAACGATAAAAGCACAGAACCTAGACCACCTTTACGATGTCATTGACTCAGAGGGTTATGACGTAGTGGAAACACAGTTGGAGGATTAAATGAAAACAAACACACACACAAGAATAACACTAACAAACGACGACACGCGAGACATCACAATTCGCATTATGGATCATCTAATTGAAAAGCTCCAATGGGAACCAGCACTTGAGGAAGGCGATCCTGGTGAGTGGTATCCATTCGACTTGCAAGATGAGATTCACGGCATCATCAATGAAGCGTTGGAGGTAAAAGAATGAAAAGATTATATAGAGTTCAACTAAATGAAATTCATCATTCCACTTGGGACGTTGAGGCAACCAGCGAGCAAAACGCGGTAAATGAGGTGTTGGATGGTGCAGGTGAGTTGTTACACACCGAGTACGCTTATACACCCAACAATGACGCAGTACATCACATTTCGTGCAAGGAGGACTAAATGAAGATACAAGAGCACAACTTAATACTTGAAGGCGACCCCTTGCGTATAAAGATTATATCTGAGGCATTAGCGTGGTACAGAATGAAGCATGGGAGTCTTAACGACGACACGACTTTGTGTGATTTCAATTTCAACATGGAGACAGCATACCAATCAGAGTATAACCTTGACCAAGACGATTGGGACTACACCAAAGAGCATAGAGAGGAGTTGAATATATAATGGATCACGACTTTCACGACATAGTAATGATTAACAGAATTAAACTCGACGTAAAAGAGTGGATGGAAACCCACGGGCAAATTATGATGGGCGAGGAAATCTCTGACGATGTTTGTGACATCATAGACGAATCCGTCGAGCGCACTAAACGCATCAGAAAAGATTGGATGCTTCCAGATAGATGCTAACAAATACCTAATAAATAGCTTGAACACCAACCAAAAAATAACTATTATAAACAAATGAAAGAACAACCACTAGTATTGAATGATATGCGTCGAGGCGCACTTTACCGCAACGAAGCAAAAGACCGCACGGAACGCTATGTGGGACAAGTGTCCCCCGTTCGTCCCGTTATGGATTTCCATAAGCAGGAGCAAGAGGCAGCAATGATGCGCGATATTCGTCTCGCTAACAAAAGCGAAGTGGATGAATACGTCAAAGACATCAAAGGCGATGTCTCCGCAAAGGTAACAATTACTCGTTCCAGTTAGTCGTTGTTGTTCATCATAAAGATAAGGCGGGGCCGAAAGGCCTCGTCTTTTTTTGCTTAAAAAGGAAACGAAAAGGAAACAAATACGCGCTAAATAGGGAACGAAAAGGAAATAAATACGAGCGAAATAGGGGCGAAAAAGGAAACAAAAAGGAAACAAATAGGGAACAAATAGACGCTAAATACGAACGAAAAAGGAAACAAATAAGCTTCAAATAAGGCCCTTTTTGGCGATTTTCTCATAAAAATCATAAGAATCAAAAAACGCCCTTTTTGGCAAAAAATCAGAAAAACAGCCGAATTCGCATAAATGTCATAAGATTGCGATTTTGGGAATTATGGGGATTAATGGGGATTATTAGGGGGTAATTAGCCGCTCGCCCCTGAGCGACAAACGTAGTTTTTTGGGGCTTTCCAATCATTCTTGCCCTTTTTTGATTGGCAAAATTTCGTGAAAAGGGACATTTTCACATCGGAGAAAACCCCCCAATTCACGAAACTGGTTTTTTATTTGTCGAGGAGTTTGCCAAGTAGGAACAAACAGACCGCAGGAATTAGCATCCCGCCGATTATTATCTTGATTATGTGCTCTTCCATAGGTTTTATAATACACTAAAAAAAGTTAAAAAAGTATTTGACTTGTCTCTAAAATTATGGTTTAATCTTCCCAAGATGAACGACGACAAAGCAGCAATCCACGAACAGATTTTAGACGCCGCCGAGGCTGTGTCTCACCTCACCATTCGCGCCGAGCAGGACGCCGAGCGCGACGAGCAGTACAATCGCGCTTGCGAGGGTGATGACTATTTTGATTATATGATGGACAAAAGATTTGACAGGTAGGACGGCAATTCTCCTACCCCCTATGATACGCTTTGCTTAAGATTATGAACGACGAACAATTCGCAAACTACGACAAACAAACCACCAACTACAACATTTTTATGGCTGTGGAAAATCCCACGCTGCGCGATGCACAAGTTGAGTTTCGCAATCTCCAGCAGCACTCTGGCCTTGGCCTTCCCACGGAGGAAATGTACGCCAAGCTTGAACGCGTTTTTGACATCGATGAAATGTACCGATAACAATCACAGGAATTAAAATTATGACCGACGAACAAACAACCCAAATGTCAAAACACCTCTTTCTCGCCTGTGGCGAGGCAACCCTACGCGATGCACAAGTGTCATTTCGCCAACTCCAGCACCAAGCGGGTCGCAGGACAACCGAGTCCGATTATGCCAAGCTGGAGCGTGCGTGGCGACACATCTGCCGTCACGGGCGATAACAATCACAGGAATTAAAATTATGAGTATGACAACACAACAAAAGACCGCACTAACCGCCACGGGCGCACCCACGCCCCTCCCATCATCTTCCCTCTGGAATGAGTGGGCGGCAAACAACCCAACCCCACAGGCCAAAGCCCTAGCAGCGTTGGACGTGAAGAAACATATGCAGCCCGCCATCAAGGGCATAATCAGGGGCGCACAGCCTGTGAGAGGGTAGAAAATTATGGACTATTTTAGACATTACCACGCAGCACGAAACTGGGCCGCCTATCAAAAACGTTGGTACGGTAGAGCCTCCACAGTCACCAAGCTCGACAACCCCACAGCAGAGGGAGCTTATTGGGTCGTCAAAGTGGAGGGAGATAAATGAGGATTTTTATTATATTATCATTCTTTTTATGTTCTTGCGTTAACGCGCAGGAACTCACCGTAGAGCAAAAAATCATTGCGATGACTATCGCGGGCGAGGCGCGTGGCGAGGGTAAGCTTGGAATGTATTGCGCGGCTACTGTTATCGCGCAGCGTTCTATTGCTTGGGGTGAAACTCCAACACAGGTGTGCTTAAAAAAATGGCAATTCTCTTGCTGGAACCCCGACGACCCAAACCGCGCAAAACTCCCACGATTATTAGATACGCCAACGGGCGAGTACGCGCAATTCCTTGCGATTAATCTGAAACGATTAGACAGAAAATTCACGGGCAACGCAGACCATTATTGCCACGTTAACAAAAACCCTTCTTGGAGCTTTAAAACAGTCATAAGAAAGGGCAAGCCCGTTAAGATTCCCCTTAAGCCAACCAAAGTGATAGGAAACCATAAATTTTATAAGTTAAGATAATGATGCTATAAAAAGGTTTGTATATAATATTCTTATTTTAATATTTGGCACGGGACGGGCAGCCCGCCGCGTGCCAACTTTCAAGCTAAAAGAAAGTTTTTTAGCGGCACGGGGCGAGTTTTTACCAGACCCTGAAGCGGTCAAGGATTTGAAGAAGTAGAAAGCCGCCCGCGATGGCGAGGCCGATATTATATTGGTAGTTTTTCATAGTTTTATTTTGGGTTTTAGTTTTTGCGATTCACAGGGAATTCATCTTCGAAGAACGTTAGCGCATCGTCATTGCTATGCACTACGCGCACGTTTGCCATAACGTCTTGGACTTTGAAGCTTTCGAGCGTCACGCCGAAGTCGTCAAAAGTTCTGTGACCGATGACCGAGTGCAGCACCCCGTCGATAGTCATATGCTTTTCGTCTGTGTCTAGTGTTGCGTTTATGTTTTTCATTATACTTCCTTATATACTGGATTACTGCGATGTCCTTCGGAGTAAGAGGGACACATCGCTGTGACTTCTTCCCTGCCTGTCTGTTCGTAGGTCTTGCCCACGGTATAGTCTAGCCAACCGCGTGACACTTGCTGTGCGCTAATGTATTCGACAGCATCCATTTTGGCTTGCTGGAAGGTCATCGTGCCAACTCTGGCGCGTGTGCTGAAGTGAGCGGGAACCGAATCGAATCCGCTAAACTTGTTTGCGTGGCGAAATCCTTTTGCGTGAATCTCGGTATAGTAATGTTGTACGTCTCTCATATTCTTAATTTGTTATGCGTATAGTATAGCACGGGAGGTGGGACATTTGCCGTCCCACCCTTTAATTATCTTTCCATACTTTCTTCGTAGGTTAGCACTCTAGTGCCTTTGCTTGTGCTATTGTCTAGCTCCTTTTGAGTGGGAGGTGTTAGGGGTACGACCTTGACACCTTTCAGGATTCCCAACTTGGTTAAATGGGCGATGTCTCTTTTAGCTTTGCGGCGAGCTTCGCTCATCACGACTGTTTTTGTTTTAGTTTCTTCTTTCATATCTGTTTCAATTATCATACATCTAGTATACCACACGAGGTGGGACATCTGTAGTCCTACCCTTTAATTTCTTTTACTCGAATCTCACCCAATCGGGACTCATCAGGGAACATCCTTGCGGCTATCTTGAAAGCGGCCCGCAAGTCAAACGCTTGGATGGTTTCGGTTTGTTCGCAAGCGGGGCGGCTAGGGTCAACTTGCGTCACTAGGGTTAGTTGGAAGAGTTTGTCTTTCATATCTGTTTCAATCATCATGCGTATAGTATACCACACGAGGTGGGACATACGTTGTCCTACCCTCAGAGAAAATTAAAAAACTTTTTTCTGGACTTTTGGCACGCGGCGGGCTGCCCGCGCCGTGCCAAGTTTCAAGCCCAGACCTCAAAAGTTATTCACAACGTGGGAATAACTTTCTCATTTAAAAGGGTTGACTTTTTAAAGAAATGCAGGTATACTTTCCGTATGTTAAAAATGAACGTGACCCTTAAAGCCAACGACCAAGCCACCCGCCGCACCCGCAACCGCATCGCGGAACACGGGCCAAACTTTCGGGCGGTGAAGTCGGGCAACTGTCCTGACTTGGGCGGTGGTTTGCATTTGCTGGTGCGCACCGAGAAATGGCACGGCTGGCTTCCGTGGAATGAAGTTAACTGGCAGAGCACCCAAGGCAAGGATTTTGCTCTAACGCTAGGCTGTGAATAACTTTGCCCTTGACTTTTTTAAGAAACCCCTGTATATTATTCCAATGATGAACGACAACATTACAATCGAAGAGACCGCCACCCCCGACATCCTCGCGCAGATCGAACACCAAGAATGGGAGCGGGGCAATGAAGAGCGCGAACGCTGGGCAGAGGTCGAGGCTCTTCACGGGCCATTGATGACCGCCGCCGATTGGGCGCAGCACACCATCGACCTCAACGCTTGGTTTGACGAAGGCATTTGCAAGTAAAAAACTTCTTGCCTTTTTGGCACGCGGCGGGCGGCACGTCCCGTGCCAACTTTTCCAGTGGGACTTATTAACAATTCCCTGTGAATAACTTTCTCGCTTTAGGGGTTGACTTTTTTAAGAATCTCCTGTATACTTTACGTATTGAAAGTGAAAGACGAATGAGAACTGAACAAGAACTACAAGAAGAGCAACGCAGGGCCGAGGCCCGCGTGCAACGCTGGAATGAATCCGTGCGGCAAGTGCGGGAACTCGCCCGACAATGGCAACGGGACAATGAGGCCCAGTTTGGCCCTTTCCTTCACCCTGTAGAAGATGAAGAAAGTTGAAAAAAGTTCTTGACTTTTTTAAGAATCTCAGGTATACTCTTCGTAATGAAAGTGAAAGACACAACAGAAGAAACTCAAAAAGAGATGAAACTACAAACCCAAATGCTCATTACCCTACTCCTCGGCCTAACTTGGATTAAACTCATCATCCTAACCTCCCACTGGGGTTAAGAAAGAAAACGAAATGAAAATGAAAGACACAATGAAAACCTTCACAGTTGAAACCGAAGACCGCTACGGGCGGTTCAATGACTACGAGATTCAAGCAGAGAGCTTGGAGCTTGCAACCGCAGTTGCCAAGTCGGCAAACCATTACATCTTTGACATCAAAGAAAAGTAAAAAACTTCTTGCCTTTTTGGCACGCGGCGGGCTGCCCGCGCCGTGCCAAGTTTCAAGCCTAGACCCTAAAAGTTATTCACAGCCCGCGAATAACTTTCTCGTTTAAGGGGTTGACTTTTTTAAGAATCTCAGGTATACTTTACGTATTGAAAGTGAGAGACACAACACAAGAAACTAAAAAGATGAACGACACAACAACATACACAGCAACCTACCACAACAACTACCCGACCTGCAACGGGCGGCAAGTCTTTGACACTGACAAGGGGACGAAGCTAACCCTTTCCAAGGGCGACGACTTCAAGGGTAATTACACAGTCATTGACTGGCATTCTTATGATGGCTATGGCCAAACCCTTGAGACTGTTACGGTTAAGAACAGCATCTGGGGAACTAACCCAGTAGAGATTTATTCCACCGATGAAGGCGAGACATTCACATTCGACTGTGAATAACTTTAGGCTTGACTTATTAAAGAAATCCCTGTACTATATTACCAAGATGAACGAGATGAAAAACACTAACTGGACAAGCTACAACCAACAACGCAAAGCCCTAGGCATTCGCGCAGACATTAACCGCTACCGCAAACAAGCCTTTTACCTTGATTTGATTATCGCGGGACTACTCGGAGCAAGTGCCGCGCTTGTTTTCGTAATCATTCACCAAATCGCAATAGGCTAAAAAGATGAAAAGAGAAAACTACACCCTCTGGGTTAACGATGAACTGGTCGCCACGCGTGACCACACACGCGAAGGATACACCGACCTCTTGGCCTACGCTCAAGAGCATATGAACGAAACGCCCGAGATTTATTCCAGCAGGGATGAACAGGCTGTGTGGTGGGCCGATATGGATGCCGACCCAACGCCAAGAGATGAAGGCGGAATGTATGACGATATGTTTACCCCTGAACCCTATGAACCCAGCTGCTA
>Ga0315316_10000688_pt1 | contig 22611 bp, 18 predicted proteins | sample M160m3416metaG_FD_203702 | JGI IMG/M metagenome (GOLD analysis project Ga0315316, IMG submission 203702) | Ammonia-oxidizing marine archaeal communities from Monterey Bay, California, United States - M1 60m 3416 | ecosystem: Environmental > Aquatic > Marine > Intertidal zone | place: USA... | reverse complement strand
ATCAGATGAAGCTTCACTACTGCTAGAAGAACTAGAAGAAGATGAGGCTTCACTACTGGAGGAGCTATCATCGTCGCCACCGCAACCAGCGGCAACGAGTGTGAAAGCAAACAATATGGCTAGAAGTCTATATAGACGTCTATTTCGCATATTAATAATTCCCCTCTTAAAAATTTAAATAGTTAAAGGTGTCGGACACTGTGTCCAACTCATTAAGTCTGCCTTACGCTAGGGCTTTTTACAATTAAATTGAATATTAATTCAATTAACCTGTAGGTTCCTATTTCAAAGATTTACGATTTAATACTCAATGGGGGCGTAATCGATTTCTTCAATACCTCGGAGTTCATCAAATCTTTTGCGGAGTTCATTTCTGCGTTCTCTATCCATAGCTAGATTCACCAGTTCATGAGGGTCTTCTTGGAGGTCATACCATTCGTGTTCATGATCTTCAAATGCGCTATCCACATCAAATTGAATCGTCCCTTCCAATGGCACTCCGGCAGCATCCGCACCTCCTCCAATACCGTAATACCGGCAATACTTGTGGCGGCCATCAAAAATTCCTGCACTGGCATACCGTGTGTGTTCAACGCCTTTGTACCAAGGCCATTGTTGACTGAAGAGGACATAATCCCGTATTTTCGTATCGAGGTCTCCGAAAATTGGAGATAAGCTTTCTCCCACAAGTCCGGGATGGTCACTCGGGTTGGCCCCCGCTAATTCAACGATGGTTCGAGCTAAATCAACATGGCTGGCAAGGGAATTTGTCTTTGTTCCAGCATCTGTTTGACCCGGTATTTTCATGTAGAGCGGGATGCGCATAGTTTCTTGGTAATTCCAGGGTCCCTTTGACCGCAAACCGTGAGAACCTACTTGGTCACCATGATCTGAAGTGAAAATAATGATGGTGTCATCCCAGATACCGAGTTCATCAAGGGTTCTGAAAATTCGCATCATTTCTGAATCATTCAATTCATGAAGTTTCACATAGTAATCCATGTATTTGAGCCACAAATGTTCATCTTCGCGGTTCATAGTCCCTGGAGCTCCCCATTTGAGCATTGCATGCATCCAGCGCCGATGAACATCGGGTTTTGTGTGCAGGTCATCATGGAAATTTGCTGGTAGTTCAGTGAACCATTCATCGAGTTCGTGATTAAAGGGTGGGAAGTTATCCTTCCTTCCCCAATCCCTATCTTTTAACCTGTTCCGGACGTGATCGGTTTCTGCCTTATTGTCGACTTGCCACCAAGGTTGGTCGCAAGGGAACCACATGATGTCATGTGGGTTGACAAATGCTGTTGTTAGAAACCATGGCTTGCCTGTCGTCGCATTTTCTTTCAGCCAGGTAATTGTCTGGTCTGTTATAGGTTCATCAAATTCGGTTCCTGTACCAGGAAGTCCCCACCATGCTGAGTCATTTCCTTCCCAGTCGCTAAAACCGTACTTTTCCATTTCTGGGTACCGTTGATTCTGTAAGTGCCATTTGCCCTTATATGCAGTCTTATAACCAACATCTCGGAGCATGTGCCCTAATGTTGGCGTCGTCAGCGGCAAATTCGTATTTTCTGGCCCAGTCGAATTTTCAATCACCCCATGCTGGAGCATGTATTGACCAGTGAATAAAGTAGCCCTCGAAGGACTACAAGGTGAAGTGTGTGTGTAATAGTTCGTGAATTCCAAACCTTCATCAAGGAGGCGTTGTCTCGCTGGCAAGTCAACTCCTGCGGGAAGCCAGTCACGCTGGCGTTCTTGGTCAGAAACGATAAGTAAAATATTTGGTGATTTCATGCTCATTGAAACTAGCAAAATATTTCATGCTTGGTTGATTCTGAAACTATTTATAAGTTGCTACTACACCAGCTAGTTCATCGACAGCCCTCGCTATATCAGTAAAACTCGTGTAGAGCGGTACCGGGGCAAAACGGAGAACATCGGGGTCGCGTGCGTCTGGCACTACTCCCTTTTCGATTAATTCATGTTCTAATTGTGCTGCGTCCCCGGGAACTCTAACCGAAATCTGGCAGCCTCTTCGCTGGGGGTCACGTGGAGTGATTGACGAAACATTATTTATCGCTTCGATTCCTTTTTCAAAATATTGGGTCAGCCTTACAGACCGGTCACGAAGCGTGTTCATTCCTACTTCGTTGAAGATCTCTAACGATGTTTTGACTGGAACCATTGCAAATAGAGAAGGATTTGATGCTTTCCATCCGTCAGCAGATTGTCGTGGGACAAAATGCTCCTGACCGTGCATATCAAATCTCGTCTCGGGGTCATTCCCCCACCAGCCTGCCAATCTGATTAGATCGGTGTTTGCATGGTATTTCTGGTTTACGAAATACCCTGAAATGCTTCCTGGTCCACCGTTGAGGTATTTATATGTGCACCAGGCAGCAAAATCAATATCCCACTTGTGGAGTTCCAATGGAACGTTTCCTACTGCGTGCGCTAGATCAAGACCAAATGTAATTTCATGTGCTTGCAAAAGGGCAGCAAATTTAGGGATATCTATGAACTGCCCTGTGTAGTAATTCAAACCGCCAATAAGCGCTAGACATACTAGATCCCCATGTTGAGCTAAAGTTCGTTCAAGATCGGCGGGTGTGACTTCATCGGGATTTTCTGACTCTATTACGATAATATCCTCAGTTGGGTCACCTCCATTCCAAAGGACTTGTGCTGTTACCGCGTAACGGTCTGATGGAAATGCGTGGGGTTCAATAAGGATTTTTTTTCGTTTACCTTTTGGCTGATAGAAACTTGCCATGAGTACATGCAAATTGGAGGTCAGCGTTCCCATTACCCCAGTTTCAGATGGTAAACATCCAACTATCTCTGTTTGGAGGTTAGAAACACTCTCGTCGTATCGGTACCATGCTTCGGTTCCATCGAAGTGCCCTAAGACGCCTTTTGTTCCCCATTTGTTCAAGGCGTCATGCATGGATATCCGTGTCTGTTTGGGAAGAAGACCTAGAGAGTTTCCAGCAAAATATGCTTGTTCGCCCCCATTTGCATCTAATGGGATTTCAAATTTTTTTCTTAGTTCTGATAAAGAATCCCGATCATCTAAAGAAGCAGCTTCCTCATAGCTCAAGGGAGGCTTTGTCATGTTTCAGCACTCATAATTACGTCGCTCTCGCCAAGTTGGTTTATTTCTTCAGTTGTGAAGCCAAGAGATTCGAGAATATTTTCATTGTGTTGCCCTAGTGTGGGTGCGACTAAGTCAAGGGGGTCAGGGAAGTCCGAGAAATGCAAGGGGTCCCCTGGAATGTGGAGTGCCCCTAATAGTGGGTCATTAATTTCTCGTATAGCTCCCCGCGATTCAAAGTATGGATGGCCTATTGCATCATAAGGGGCAAGAACTGGTCCTGAAGGCACGCGGGCAGCCGCAAGAATATCAAGGATTGCTTGATCGGTTTCGAAACCTTCCATCCATTTCTCAATAATTGAATTTAGTTCTTCTCTATTTTTAGTTCTTCCTATTAGGTTAGAAAATCTGGGATCCGTTAGAAGTTCCGGTTGCCCTATAGCTTCTGTGAATCGTGGCCATTGTGCATCCATGCATTGGATAACGATCCACCCTTCGGGTCCTTTAAACGCCCCCAATGGACTATTTATTCTGGATCTATGCCCTGATCTTTTCGGTTTCCATTTCATCCCTGTTAACGAAGGACCTTGGACAGCTAATTCCTGTGAGTGGAAAAGAGAATCAACCATGGCAATGTCCACAAATTGCCCTTGCCCTGTCCTTTCTCTGTGAAAGAGAGAATAGCCAATGGCTGTTACGGCATGGACTCCCGTCATGACATCAGCGATTGATTGGCCAACGGGCATGGGGGGGCCTTCAGGGTCTCCGGTCATGTGCATTGAACCGCTAAATGCTTGCGCGATCATGTCAAAAGCGGGGCGATCACTCATTGAACTGTCCCGACCGAAACCAGAAATTGATGCCATGATCAATCGAGGGTTTAGCTCCTTCATTGAATCCCAGTGTAAACCTCTCCTCTCCATGACTCCCGGCCCATAATTCTCAACGAAAACATCAGCTGAACTCAATAACCTAAGGAGAATGTCCTTCCCTTTCGGGTGGTCGAAATCTAGACACAGGCTTTTCTTTCCACGATTCTGTTGAACAAAATATCCGCTTCTACCAGCATCGTTGACTATGGCGTATTGTCTTGATGGGTCACCGCCTGGGGCTTGCTCAATTTTAATAATGTCTGCACCCATCTCAGCCATCATTCTCGTCACTGTGGGCCCAGCGAGGTATTGGGTCATATCAATTACCCGTATTCCCTCAAGTATTCTGCGCTTTTCCATACATGGGACCGTACCGTACGGCGGCAAAAGGTGCTACACCAAGAGGGATGCGACAATCCAAAAACTTCACAACTGAAGAGTTTCTAGCTATCATATCTGAAGGGAGGAATCATGGCGGATGTACTTTATGAGAGAGAACAAACTCAGGAAGATGCCGCTGCTCCTACTGGGCGGAAAGAGATAACGGCTGAACGTTATTTGTCACGTGACATCCTTGACCAAGAATGGGAACATCTTTGGCCACGTACCTGGCTATATGCCGGTGTAGCTTCTGATGTTTCTGAACCGGGTGAATACTTTGTTTTTAATATTGGGCCCGAATCGGTTTTGGTTTCACATACTGATGAAGGAAAAATATCTGCTTTCTATAATGCATGTCAACATAGAGGCGCACGCATCATGGTTAACGAACGCGGATGGATAAAGAATTTTGTGTGCCCTTACCATGGTTGGACGTACGGCCGTGATGGAGCGCTAACTGTTGTTCCAGATGAGAATCGGTTCAGCCAAGGCATTGACTGTGATAAACAGTCGCTTGTTCCTGTGCGCACTGAAATCTGGGCAGGCTTAGTCTGGATATGTATGGATGAAGACGCTCCATCTTTTGATGAGTACATAGGGCCGCTTAAGGAACAAATTGATCCTTATCGACTTGAGGATATGGTTTTAGCCCAAGATCAAACAGTTCATTTGGAATGCAATTGGAAAGCGGTGTTTGATAATTTTGGTGAGCTCTACCATGTAGAACACATCCACCCTCAACATGCTTTAATCTTTGATTGCCCAACTAGTAGAGTGCGACTTTGGAAAAATGGGCATACCAGTGTTTATATTGATGGATTTACGGTCAATACTCGACTTCCGATCCCTGATGAACCTACGAAGTTAATGAAAGGTCAGTTACTTTCACTTGGTATGGACCCTGAAGAATATCGCGGAAGAGTCCTTGATATTCGTGAAGCCGTTCAAAAGAAAAGACGGGATATGGGCCCTGACTTAGGTTATGACTACGACCTTCTTTCAGACGAAGAACTCAGTGATATTTTTCAGCATAATATTTTTCCCAATATGCTTATCACGCTTCAACCCGATAAAGCGTTAATTATGAGAGCACGACCCCATCACAGCGACCCTAGTAAGTGCTACTGGGATAAAGTTACACTTGTTATGCCGCCGAGCGACAATGCGGAAATTGTAGCTGATTTACAGTTCATGCCTAAACCAAAACCTATTCCAGATGAGCGTCCCGAACGTGAGGAATTTACTCAGGAAGATGTGATAGCTGGCGAAAAGACGATGGATATCACGGTCGACCAAGATGTTCATTTAATTAGGGATGTTCAGAATGGAATGCGTTCCAGAGGTTTCAAAAAACAAGTCCTTAATGATGATGAATTGAGAATCCAGCATTACCACGACTGGTACTCGTGGCACATGGGTGAATAAAAGAACATCGGTGGAAGAAACACGATTTAACATATCTTTTCTTACTTGGAATCTTGCGATGCTTAGTCGGCCAGCCCACGCACCGCAGCATTGGGAGTTATGCGACACAGAAGAAGTCGTAAGAGAACAGATACTTGCTAAAAAACCCGATGTTGTTCACTTCCAGGAACTACCTGGTTTGGTTCCATATATTGAAACGCATGAGATGATCCGCGCTAACCCGCAAAGTCATAGTGGACATCTAGCGACGCTTATTTCAAAAGATTTGCTTGAAACAGAAATATCGCATCTAACCCTTGAAGGCTTTGCGTTATTAACCACATTCCATTCCTTTGGATTAACGATAGCAAATGTCCATTTAGCCCCAGGGAAATCAGCAGGCAGTAAACGACTGGCACAAATCTCGCAAATTGTTGGAGCTTCTCCTACGGAATGTCTCGCAATTATCGGAGATACGAATACCCGTGCAGGTGAGATTGAGACAATAATAGGGGCTGGTCTCGCCGCCCCGAAACCACCTTCACCGACATGGAATAGTTATAAGAACAGATTTCATGCTGCTGCGCCTAAATTTAGAACATATTTCACTCGGTCTTTTACCCATCCGAATATCGCAACTCAAGAAATGCAGGTTTTGGAAGGGCACGTTATTAGAAATGGTAAAGAGTTCTTTGTAAGCGACCATTTTGCGCTCTTTGGACAGATGCTGCTCTAAAAATCAATTTCTCCATACAATAAACATGTGACTAGCCATAAGGAAGTAATTGAAGAACTGCGGGGTTTAATCGCCGATATTCGTTTAACAGATTTTGAGCAGAGAGTAAACGAGGGGCATTCCTTAGATGGCATCGTGGAAGCATTTCGGGGAATTCGAGAAGGCCTTCGCCCGTACCTTGTTTCAGCGGAAAGGATGCAAGCTGGGCTAAGACCGCAGGAGCATTTCTTTAGACCTGATACTGGGAAAAGCTACGACCTCACTGGCCTAAAACCCCATGAGTTCTTTCCTTATAGTCCAGTTATCGGACCGCTAAATCCTATTTCGCCTCCATTTACTTTCCGTATGGAGAACGAAGTGATGTTTGCTCATGGTAATTTTGATTCGCAATATTGTGGTCCGCCAGAAAGTGTTCACGGAGGGTACGTGGCTGCGTTACTGGATGAACTTCTTGGGGTTACCTGCGTTGTTTCCGGCCATGGAGGTTATACGGGAACGTTAACTGTACGTTATATCTCCCCTACCCCATTAGATAAAGAACTACATGCGAAAGCATGGGTTCATGAAATGAAAGACAGGAAAGCAGTGATTTTTGGAGAACTGCGAGATGGTGATCAACTCTGCGCAGAAGCTGAAGGCGTTTTTATCCGCCCAAAAGGTAATTTCATGGCAGGAGATTCTAAATAATTTTCGATTATTGAAAACGATTTTCTTCAAGTACCGTTATCTATATGAGTCAGAAATCAGGTTGGGCATTCAACGATGTTCCTGACCAAACAGGGAAAGTCGCAATTATAACTGGTGGCAATTCGGGCATTGGCCTTGAAACAGCGCGATTACTATTGCGGCGAGGCGCTACCGTCATTCTCGCTGTTCGGAACTCTATTAAAGGGTCTGAAGCTATGTCTGACCTCACATCGTCTGAACCAGGTAGTTCTGTTGAGGTTGCCCACCTTGATTTAGCTGACCTTGCGTCTATAGAAGATTTCGCAAACTGGTTTAAAGCAAGCGGGACGAAGCTTGACATGTTGATTAATAACGCTGGCATTATGGGAATTCCTCGTGGTACCACTGTTGATGGCTTTGAATTACAGATCGGAACAAATCATTTTGGGCATTTTGCCTTAACGGGGAAATTATTAGGCTCTCTTCTTGAGAACAGCGGTAGCCGAGTAATCAACGTCGCTAGTAATGCTCACAGGCAAGGCCGTTTGAATTTTTATGACCTTCAATCGGTTCATAGGTACGGGAAGATGCGCGCATATGCTCAAAGTAAATTGGCGAATCTTGTTTTCACCGCAGAACTCGATAGGCGATTACGTAGAGCAGGTAGAGAGGATGTCCTCTCTGTCGCCGCACATCCAGGGATGGCTGAGTCCAACATAGTTAAATTTGAATCAGACTCTATTGTGCACCGATACGCAAAGAATTTCTGGGAGAAAGCAGGGCCTTTTATCTGCCAAACTGCTGAAGCTGGAGCTATCCCAACTCTTCGCGCTGCAACTGACCCTATGGCGAAGGGCAACGATTATTTCGGACCGAACCATTTTCTGCAAATTCGTGGACCAGCTGTGAAGGTTCAAGCTAAGAAAGAAGTTCATGATGTTCATGATGGCAGAGCCCTTTGGGAGCAAAGCATCGAACTCACTGGAGTGGATTTTCAAGAGCTCGGATTGTCTTAACTCGTCTTGCCAAATTTTGGCCTTTCAATGAGATTACGAACATGGCCTGTTTCATTTATGCTGCGAACTGTGCGAAAGCCGCGAGATGATGCTTGCACACGTGTTATGCCTGTGTAGTCCGGTTGCAGTAAGAACGGGTGTTCTAGACTCCAAAGCGTTTGCAGGTACACAGAAGTAACCATTCCATGGCAGAAAACAGCTACTTTCTTCCCAGCATTCTCTCCTACTATTTGATCAAACGCTCCGACGACACGGTCACGGAAACCATCGTAATCTCCTTCAAAAATAGTTAAAGGGTCATTCAAGTACGCTTGAACAGGGCCGGAATCTAAAGTCATTTCTTCAACAGGAATATATGTTCCACTATTGTGGTCAGACTCTCGAAGGTCATCTCTTAGAATTGGCTCTATTCCGATGCGTTTTGAAAGAGGAATAGCAGTTTCATAGGCACGCTGCATTGAACTAGTTATTATTTGATCAATTTTTTCCTGAGAAAGGAATTCTGCAACTGCTTCTGCTTGCTGAATCCCAAGTGGGGATAAAGGAGGGTCAGCTGGACCTTCTGCATTCTCTATTTTTTCTGGTCGCGCATGACGAACAATTATTAAATCCATGAAGCAACAGCCTATCTAAACTAATGGGCTGAGGTGTTTTACAAGATTCCATCGAATAGCAGCATCAATTGACCCTTGAAGAAATTTCTCAAATCTTCGATGCATTCTGTCAGCACCATCGCCGTATGCAGTTACATCTTGAAGGTAGGGAACTGCCTGGCAGGAAACGGGGTACAGAATCCCCCACACCAGTGCTTCTTCAAGTTCCTCATGTGACCAGTTGGGGCCTCCAGACGATGCAAGGGTCTCCCGATAAAGGTCTAGTAACTGCTCTTCTATTTCTAATGTCTCTTCTGTATGCGATGCTGCTAACAACCATGCAAGATCTACCCCTGGGTGAGAGCGCATCGGACTTTGCCAATCAAGAACAATAGGACCTTCCTCATCAATGAGTACATTATCTAACTCATAATCCATGTGCGTTAGTGTCCATTCACGAGAAGCATAGCGATCCAACCATTCAATAGTATTGAAAACCCAAGTGCTTTCAAGAACTTCGAAGAGTTCTGGCGGGTATCTGTTGGGTTCTTGTTCTGCCAGCGCTTTCCACGATTGGCGAGTGATGTCAATACCAAGTTTAAGGTTTTCCGCCTGCCAATCAATCAGCCACGGGATTTCAAACAGACGCTCATCCATCCAAAATTTCCCATGCATTTTTGCTAAATCCTGCACAAGTTTTTTCATGACTTCAACGGAACAGCCTTGAAGAATATCTCCTTTTTCGGCGTGGCCAATATATTCCAAAAGAAGGAAAGCTCGGCCTGTTTCTGGGTCAAATCTATTAATCCAACATTCGGGGATTCGCATATCTATTTCATGGGAAAGGTCCTTATAAAAACCTGACTCACGGATGTAATACTGCATAACTTCGTTGTACATTCTCGCAATATCATCATCTAGCGGGCATTTAGCGACGAAAGCTTCAGGAAGGTTCAGGTCGGTGTCTCCACCCCATTCAATTGTAAAAATACCAACTTCTCCCATCGCTCCGGTAAAACCGTCCATGGGTTTATGGGCGAAAGAAACCATTTCTGGAATATCATGACCTGCGTTTCGAAATTGTTGTTCCAACCAATCCTGCGTTACTTGAGATAGCGAAATGGGGATATCGGTCATTCTGGTTTAATTTCTCTCCTTTACTATTAGTACCACACGACTCGTGATTCCCTGCTATCGGGGCTAGTTCCTTTATGAAACAGCGACGGCAACGACGTTCGGTGTAAAGTGGCACTCTTATGCCAATCTTGAATTCTCGGAGCACCTCGGTAGTAAACGTCTGGGGCTTTGTTGCTTTTACGGGGGTTTCATTTGGTGCTGGCGGGCTCTTAGTAAAGAAATTTACCAATGATGGTCTTGATGCGTTTACGGTTACGTGGGTTCCTTTCCTCGTAGGCGGGGTTATAGCTCTCGCCCATGGCATATGGAAAAAGGAATTAACTTTGGCTGCTGTTCCATCCGGTATTCTTCTTGGCTTTTTTAGTTCCTTAGGTCCATCATTGATTTTCAATACTGGGTTTGACCGGCTTCCTGCGGGTATAAATACGCTTCTAATCTCTCTTGGGCCTATTTTCACGGCTATTGTCGCACATTTTGTTTTCGCAGATGAGCGCTTTAATCTTTTAAAAGCGTTTGGTCTGGTTACCGCTTATGGAGGGGTGATAATACTCGCTATCGGGTCACTTGATGATGGCGGAAAACTGTTAGATATTCTTCTAGTTTTATGTGGCGCAGCGATCGCGGGAGGAGCTGGGGTTTTAACGAGATACTTAACGCTTCGGCATGAGCCAACGGCTCTTCTCGCTCCAAATCTTCTCGTAGCTGGTTTAAGTTCAATGATTTTGACATTAAGCCTTGACCTTGGGACGAAACCTTTAAATGGGTTCGCTTCCTGGCACATACCGATGCTCTTTGTCTTTGGTTTGGTAACGTATCTTTCTTTTCTGGCAATTCTGCGAGCTAACCAAATCGGAACAACCGGTCAGGTCTCTGTTATTGGATACTTCCTTCCACTTTTTGGAGTGATTGGAGGAGTTGTCTTTTTCAATGAGAAACTCAACCTTTCGGTCCTTTTCGGAGGGGTATTGATCATAATTGCGATGGCGGCTATCGCTCGGGGTTCAGCCCCACGCATAGAAAGTACAGATGCGTCAAGCCAACATGTCTGAAAATCTTTTTAATGTCTTAAGCAAAGCCTGTGAAGGAAATCCGGAAAAGGAATTCTTGGTGACTTCAAACCACGGAACGATAAGTTATGCGAATTTCTTTGATCGCGCGGGTAAATATGCGGCTGCGCTTCAAGCATGCGGAGTGACGCACGGTGAGAGGGTTCTCGTTAAAACTAGAAAATCTATGGATGTGCTCGCCCTCTATGTTGGGTGTTTGCAATTGGGTGCGATTTACGTTCCTGTAAATCCGCTAAGCACATCTGACGAGGTTTCTTTTTTTGTTGACGATGCGGAACCTGCGTTAGTGGTCTTTGACCCAAGTGAAAATATTTCAACTGATGTTCAGAGTGAAAGTATTGGCCTGGGAGGAAGTCTGACTTCACTAGCGGAAGCAAATGACAAAGAAATAATCATGCAAGCGCATGCTGGTCTCGACGTAGCTGCGATGTTGTATACGAGTGGAACTACTGGCCGACCTAAAGGGGCGATGGTCAGTCACCGAGCTCTTATAAGTAATGGAGTGGCACTTAATAAAATTTGGGGGTTCGATACTACTGACGTGCTTCTCCATTCTTTACCGGTTTTCCATGTGCATGGATTATTCGTTGCCATCCATTGCGCAATGCTTAGCGGGGCAACAGTTATTTTGCTTGATAAGTTCTCAGTTGATGAAGTTCTGGAATCGTTGCCAAAATCAACTGTGATGATGGGCGTTCCTACCTACTACACTCGTCTTTTATCAAACGATTCTTTCACTGCAGATCTTTGTTCTGGTATTCGTTTGTTTACCTCTGGTTCCGCCCCAATGACAGAACAAACACATTCAGCTTTCCACGACCGAACTGGTCATCAAATTCTAGAACGTTACGGTATGACCGAAGCAGGCATAATTTCTTCCAACCCACTCAATGGTGACCGTATCCCAGGGTCTGTCGGATTTGCTTTACCTGGAATGGAACTACGCGTAGCTATTGATGGGCGTACTTGTGATGCCCACGAGAATGGCATTGTGGAAGTCAAAGGTGATCACTTATTCAATGGATACTGGAGGCAAGATGAAAAAACATCTGCTGCTTTCCAAGACGATGGATTTCTCATCACTGGCGATATTGGGAATTTAGATGAAAGTGGGAGGTTATACCTTGAGGGAAGGTCAACGGATTTAATTATCAGTGGTGGCGAAAATGTTTACCCTAAAGAGGTCGAACTGTGCCTTGATGATTTCAGCAAAGTTCTTGAATCAGCCGTTATCGGCGTTCCTCACCCTGATCTCGGTGAAGCAGTCGTGGCCATTGTCGTAGCTGATAGTTCTGTTAGTATCTCAGAACTTAGAAATCATGTGAAAAAGAAACTAGCGGGATCTAAACAGCCCAAAGAATACTTGCTTGTTTCCGAGTTACCGAGAAACACGATGGGTAAAGTTCAAAAGAGCACATTACGAAACTCCCACGTTGAGTTATTCAACGAAAAAAACGAAAGTCACTAGGTTACCTTTGAGCGACATACCCCCAGAATTGAATCGGGCTAAACTCTCGGATGCCGTTTCTGCTTTAAAAATTACAGAATTTCGTCGTTTCTGGTTTGCAGGTCTTGCGTCAAATAGTGGGGGCTGGCTTCAAGGAATCGCTTCCCCATTCATAATGTACGAAATGACCGAATCCGGTGCTTGGGTTGGTGGGTCTGTTTTCGCCCTTATGTTACCAATGGCGATAGTGGGTCCATTCGCCGGTCCGATGGCAGATCGACTTTCGCGAAGAAAAATTCTTCTTATCTGTGAGGTGATCCTTGCGACAATAGCAATTTCGAACGCTATTTTGTGGTGGTCTGGTATTCGCGAACCATTGATATATGTGGGAGTGAACATTATTTATGGTGTCGCAAATGGGTATGCGCTGCCGTCTTGGCAGGCTTACGTCGCTGATTTAGTGCCCCGGGATTATTTAATGAACGCTATCACTCTCAATTCAACACAATTTAATGCCGCTAGGGCTATCGGGCCGAGCATTGGTGGTGTCGTCCTCGCATCGGCAGGTCCAGGCTGGGCTTTCTTTGGAAATGGATTGTCGTTCTTAGTAGTTTTCATAACATTGCTTACGCTTACGAAAACACCGCCAAGTCCGTTAGCTGGAAGGAAAGATTCGCAACTAAACCAATTCAGGAAAGGTTGGGAGTACGCAAAAACTCAACCAACCATTATGACGGGGTATCTTGCCGCGGCCTGTGTTGCCGTACTTGGAGGGCCGCTGGTCCAAGTTCACTTGATTCTCTTTGTTGAAAATGTTTTTCAAGTTGATGCGTTTAAATTTGGTTTACTTATGTCAACGTATGGAATCGGAGCGGTCATGATCGCTCCATGGCTGGCCGCTTATGGTTCGCGAATCAAGAGGTCCCGTCTTCTTATAGGGTCATTAGCTGTCTATGGCATAGGTGAACTTCTATTAACTGCAACGAACATATTTTGGGTTGGGGTTAGCGGAATCTTTATCGTTGGTTGCGCTCATCTTGTCATGGCCACAACCACAAATACGACTCTGCAACTGCATGTACCTGAACCTGTAAGAGGAAGAGTTATGGCCATGTACTTAATGGTGTTTACAATCGGCGCTCCGCTTGGTTCTATCATCCAAGGGCCTCTTGCCGACAAGTTTGGTCCGCGTTCGGTTGTTACCGTTATGGGAATATGCTTCCTCGCAGCCACGTTACTTTTCGTGGTATCTGGGAGAGCTTCGTCTTATGACTTTGATGAGTGATTAGTCAAACGTTGAGTTAAAGATTTTGGCGTTCTATAAGTTCCGGAGTTAAGTCATCAAGATTTTTTGCTCCAAGAAGTGACATCGTTCTTTGCATTCCTTCTTTGAAAAAGTCAAGAACCCAGTCAACACCTTTTTCCCCTGCCGCACCCAAACCGTAAAGAAACGGGCGGCCAATCATGCATGCATCCGCTCCCAAACAAATTGCTTTGACAATATCACTACCTCTCCGGACACCTCCATCACAATAGATTTCAGTGTGAGAACCGATAGCGGCTGCCACTGGGCCAACAAGATCTATCGGCGATGGAGCATCATCAAGTTGTCTCCCGCCGTGGTTTGACAATGCTATTGCGTCAATATCATGTTCCACAGCTATTTTGGCATCAGCAACGGTCTGAATACCTTTTAAGATAATTTTCCCATCCCAGTTATTTCTGAACCATTCGATATCTTCCCAGGAAAGTGTTTGATCAAACTGTGCGTTGACATGATCTGCGAGAGTAATCGCTGAGCTTCCGTCATCAGATGATTTCCCGACAACATTTGCGAAACGAATCGGTTCATTTCTGAGAAAACCCCATGTCCATGCTGGGTGTACTATCCCATCGATAATCGTATCTAATCCTAATTTCGGAGGAAGAGTAAAGCCTCTTCGTACATCTCTCTCACGGCGGCCTAACACTGCGGTATCAACAGTGATAACAATGGCTTCAAATTGTGATTCTCGTGCTCTTTGTAAAAGGTCTCTGAGAAGTTCTCGGTCTTTCCATACATACACCTGGAACCAATTCCTCGGCTTGAAATGATTACCATTGCTTAGTTCCTCGGTAGTTTGGTTGATTTCTTCTATAGACCGGGTAGCCATCGTGGATAATGTGAAAGGGATTTCTGCATGTGCTGCTGCCCTACTAACTGCTAGTTCACCGTCAGGGTGGGCGATCCTCGTGAACCCAGTAGGTGAGCATATTAACGGGACAGGAATAGAGCGTCCGAGGAGTGTAGTAGAGCTATCAATATCAGATACATCTCGGAGGACTCTAGGTTTAAATCCGTAGTTTGCGAAAGTAGTCACGTTCTTTCTAAGTGTGCGTTCATCTTCCGCCGCTCCATCAATGTAATCAAATACTCCTCCTGGTAGGCGGCGTTTTGATATTCGGCGAAGGTCATCAATGTTGGCAGATCTACTAAGGCGCCGTTGTGCAGAATTTTTCTCAAACTTTCTAAATCTAAGCACTGATATCGCTGATTTGAACATGTCTGAACCTTACCGATTCTTACGAATTTTTGTTCATTTGAAGCGTAGATCTATTTCCTAGTTTGAAATGAACAGGCTAGGATCTTACTACTTGAAGGGGGCAGAACATGGCACAAAATATAGGACAATTTCTTACTAATCGAGCAAGGCGTGATACGCATTTGGAAGCGATCTACGAGCATGCAACTGGCCGTCGGTTTTCATATGACGAGTTGAACAATAGGTCAAACCAGGTCTCACATGCTTTGAGGTCACTTGGCGTTTCCCACGGTGATCGCGTTGGGCTTCTGTTAATGAACGGTACCGAATTTATTGAAACCTTTTTTGCCGTTACAAAGGTTGGGGCGGTCAATGTTCCCCTGAATTGGAGATTGGTTGCGGATGAACTGGAATTTATTCTCGATGATGCAGGTGTAACTGTCCTCTTATTTAGTCAGGAATTCGCTGAAGTAGTTACTGAATTACAAAGTCGAGGTAACAAAACACAAATCTCGAATTGGATTCAAGTAGAAGGTGATCCAATCGATGGAGCTGTTAGCTATGAAGACTGGATGTCATCCTCGCCAGTAGATGAACCAGATGCAGAAGGCGGAGATGATGACCTTGCTTTCATAATGTACACATCAGGTACAACCGGTTTGCCCAAAGGTGTTATGCATAGCCATGACACTGTCTTGTGGGCAAATATCACAAATGCAACTACAGCTGATATGCAGCATTATGACCGTTTTCTAAATGCATTGCCCCTATTCCATGTTGGGGCGTTGACGCCAGTACTCACATCAGTTTTTGTGGGTGGGTCGATTACATTAATGAAAGCTTTTGATCCCGCAGCGTCATGGGACTTGATACGTGACGAAAAAATCAATACCACTCTGATGGTTCCTGTTATGTTGCAATTTATGCTCCTTACCTACGATGCTGAGAACCATGACACCTCTTCGCTGCGAAACGTTATAAGCGGTGCCGCTCCTGTCCCTGTTTCTCTCATAGAAACGTATACAAATATGGGAATAGAGATCCATCAAGTTTATGGCCTCACTGAAACGTGTGGACCGGCCTGCATTATCTCTTCAGAAGATGCAGTTACACGCGCTGGGTCAACTGGAAAAGCATTTACATTTACTGAAGTTCGGGTAGCGGATGAATCTGGAAATGATTGTGAACCAGGTGAACCTGGCGAGGTTATGGTTAAAGGGCCACACATCATGTTGGGGTATTGGAATAGGCCTGAAGCTAATGCTGAAACGCTTATTGATGGTTGGTTAAAAACCGGTGATGTCGCAACTATGGACAGTGATGGTTTCGTCACGATCGTTGATCGTGTGAAAGACATGCTCATCTCAGGTGGGGAAAATGTTTACCCAGCGGAAATTGAGAATGTTTTGCTAAGCCATGAAAAAATTGAAGATGCGGGGGTAATAGGAATTCCTTCAAAGCAATGGGGCGAATCTCCCCTTGCAGTTATTGTGCGTTCCGATGAGAGTCTCTCAGAACAAGATGTCATAGATCACTGTGTGGGTAAATTAGCTCCATTTAAAACCGTTAAAGCAGTTGAGTTCATTGACGTGATACCACGGAATGCGAGTGGGAAAATTCTAAAACGTGAACTTCGTGAAATTTATAGTTACGAAGCAAAAGATTAAAATTCGGCAAGTAAATTTTCGGCCTTTTCAATAAAGTTTGGCAGCGCATCAGCAATAACCGCCATTCTTTCATCAGTGCTATCCCCAACTTTCCATCGGTAATGGAGTTGTTGAAGTACTGTTGCTGTCTTCCACTGCGCAAACGCTTCATACCAGCCAATTCCTGAAAGATCTAGATTAGAGTTCGCTTCGTAATAGTCAACCATCTCTGCCCGTGTAGGTAGACCGATTAAACCAAGACCGGGATGTCCACCTCGAGGGATATCAGGGTTATCTTTTGGGTCGGGCCAGTAGTTCAATAATGTGCCGACGTCAATAAGTGGATCACCCAAAGTAGTCATGTCCCAATCGAAAATTGCTAGAACATTATCTGGTTCATCGGGATCGAACATGCAATTATCTAATTTCAAATCATTATGCACGAAAGCAACCCGTTGAGGATCAGGAAGCGTCTCTTCTAATTTCTGGTAAATGTCAGTCATTGACTGGTCAAAGCGTTGATCAGCTACCAAATCCCACCGTTTCTTCCATCCAGTGATCTGACGTAAAACGAAACCCTCCGGTCTACCTAATTTTTCCAGCCCGACATCTTCAGGGTTTAACAGATGGAATTCCCCTATAGCTCCGGCAAGTGCAAAGCCAATCCGCTTACCGAGATCTTTATGGTGCCTCATCGAGGTTGGAATTACCCCTCGTATAACTTCCCCTTTTCTACGTTCCATTATGAACATTTCCGATCCAGCGATCTCCGGATTTTCACAATACAAATATGCTCTTGGTGCTTTAGGGAAGATCTTCCATAACTGTGACAAAACCGTGAACTCCCGGCCCATATCATGGGCTCCTGGCGCAAGAGTCCCAAACGGAGGTCTTCGCAGTACAAGTTCTGTCTCTCCGAAAGAAATCAGGTACGTGAGGTTAGCTGCGCCATTGGGAAACTGTTGGACTTCAAATTCCCCGTCCGTGCTAAGTTCATGAGATAATTCTTGCCGAAGGAAAGTTTCTATCCGCACCCAATCAAGATGTTCTCCTTCCCTAACAGGAGCTATTTCAGGAACAGGTTCATCTGAAAATGGGTTAACAACTTCTGGACTTGACACAAGTTGATCGTAGATGGTGAGAGTGTTCTTTGCGAACTATCGTAGTAAGGAGAAAATCTAGAAAGTGAACTAGAACAAGAAAATGAGTGAGCGCGATACTGATAACAAATACGTTGAAATAGACGGTTTATGTTTTGATAACCGTTTCACAAGTGAATTGAGTGGTGATCCGGTCCTATCCAACACCCGACGCCAAGTTAGCCATGCATATTTCTCACATGTAAAGCCAACGGGAACACGTAAACCTGAAACACTTGCAATATCAATAGAAGCTCTGAAGTTGCTTGGATTAGAGGCCAGCATCACTGATTCAGATAATTTTGCTCAAGTCTTCTCTGGAAACGCGTTAACGCGAGACATGGAACCCCACGCAATGTGTTATGGGGGGCACCAATTTGGAAACTGGGCAGGCCAATTGGGAGATGGGCGAGCAATTAACTTGGGAGAAGTTATTGGAAAAAATGATTTACGGTACATGCTTCAGTTAAAGGGGGCAGGGCCTACCCCATATTCGCGCAGTGGTGATGGAAGAGCGGTTTTGCGTTCATCTATTCGAGAATTTTTATGTAGCGAAGCCATGTTTTCCCTTGGTGTTCCAACAACGCGTGCTTTAAGCCTGTGCGCTACTGGAGATCAGGTGATGCGAGACATGCTCTATGATGGCAATCCTGCGGAAGAACCGGGTGCGGTTGTCTGCCGGACTGCTCCTTCCTTTATTCGTTTCGGTAATTTTGAAATCTTTGCTTCAAGAGGCGAAGTGGCGGAGCTTAAAGAGCTTCTAGACTTTTCCATCCGGCACTACTTTCCTGAAGTCGGTGAGCCATCTCCCTCAAGTTATGTCCGCCTGTTTGAGAAGGTCGTTGCATCAACCGCTGTTCTAATCGCCCACTGGCAACGAGTGGGATTTGTTCATGGGGTAATGAATACCGACAACATGTCAATCCATGGACTCACAATAGATTACGGACCATATGGGTGGGTAGATAATTTTGACCCTAACTGGACGCCAAACACAACAGATCGGTTCCAACGACGATACAGGTTTCGTAATCAGCCAGCGATCGCTCATTGGAATCTCGCCCAATTAGCGAATGCGCTATACCCTGCTGTTCAAGATGTTCAGCCTCTTCAAGAAGCCCTAGATGCCTTTGAAGATCTTTTCAACAATGCATGGTCAGTAATGATCGCTGAGAAACTTGGCCTAAATGGTTTCTCCTCTATGGATTCTCATACACTTCTCTCGGACCTGTTCGAGATTATTGAATCCGAAGAAGTAGATATGACTATTTTCTTTAGATTACTTTCAAGGGTAAGCCTCGTAGAAGGTCAGCATACTGCGCAGAATGTCGATGTAGTCCGCGATTCCTATTACACACCTGAACTCATAACCGGGGAACACTGGCACCGGCTCGGGAACTGGATAGACCGATATGTGGGTATTCTTCGAAGTGAAGGGTTGGGTAATAGTGAACGAATGGAACGTATGAACAAAGCTAATCCTAAATATGTGCTCCGGAATTATTTAGCGCAATTAGCGATTGATGATGCTGAGAATGGGGATCTTACAATGGTCAATGATCTCCTTGTGATGCTCCGTAACCCCTACGATGAACAGCCGGAGTTTGAAAAGTGGGCTACTAAACGCCCTGATTGGGCGAGGAACCGTCCTGGCTGTTCGATGCTGAGCTGCAGCAGTTAAGTACGTGATTATTCTGGTCGTGGTTCCTTGGGTAAGCCGAGGATACGCTCACCGATAATATTTCTCTGAATTTGGGATGTCCCACCGGCGATACGTGCTCCCGGAGCTGATAATAAGCTACTAGAACCTGATCCATCTAGAAGTGCTTCTATTCCTGCTATGTTTGCCCGCAAATTTGCTATGTCAAACATCAATTCGGTGATCCCTAATTTATTGAGTGAGGAAGACACAGAAGCATCTGGTCCTTGTCGCTGGCCAAGAAAGTGGTAGCTTTTCCCTTGCGTTAAAAGCATTACAAGCTTTTGTCGCGTATGGGGGTCAAGTTCTGAATCTGCCAGAGACATAAGGGAATCCAGTCGCCTTTGCATCGTGATTGCCCCAGCGCCGATGGAACCACGTTCCTTTGTCAGAATATCCATTCCAACATGCCACCCTCCATTAATTGGTCCAAGTAGCGCTGATTCAGGGAGGGCCACATCGGTGAAGAAAACTTCGTCAAATTCTGCATCTCCTGTCATCTGCCGTAATGGTCTTGTCTCTATACCCTGGCTTTGCATATCTACGAGAAAGAAACTTATACCCCTGTGCTTTGGGAGTGACGTGTCAGTGCGAGCCATCAGAATCCCCCAATTGCTATATCGTCCTCCACTGCACCAAACTTTCTGACCATTTACAATCCACCCTTCCCCATCGGCTTCTGCCGTGGTCCGAAGAGACCCTAAGTCAGATCCAGATTCTGGTTCTGAGAAAAGCTGACACCATAATTCGGAGGCTGTGATAATTGATTGCAGATGTTGGCTTTTCTGCTCATCAGTTCCATAGATCTGGACACCTTGGCCCGCTAACACACAGCCAACCATGTTCACATATGGTGGGACATCCATTCGAGCGCATTCTTCCAACCAAATTGATTGATGTTGGGATGTTAACCCTTTCCCTCCATACTCAACTGGCCAATGAATACCAGCCCAGCCAGCAGCATAGATTCTCTTTTGCCATTCGACTCCTTCCGCTACGAACGATGGTGGGAGAATAGCGCCATAGTTCGGTGGAGCGTTGTCAACGTTTTCTCTTAGCCAACTAACTGCTTCAGTGCGGAATTCTTCTAAAGAGATCATGATGTGACGTTAGTAGAAGGAGACTCTAAACAGTAACTAGATAAAAATTCTTCTATCGTTGTAGTTGCTAGTTCGCTGGAGGTTAAATGGAACTCGTTGCAGGAATGAACCCACATATGCCCATGGAAGACATCGCTGACTACGCTAAGCGGGTTGAGTCTTTGGGGTTTGATACTCTCCATGTACCTGAAATGATTCATGACCCCTTTGTTGTTTCTGGACTGGCATTGTCTGCGACAACCCATTTGCGGGTGCGGACTGGTGTGGCATTGGCTTTTGTGAGAAGCCCAATGGCAACAGCGCTTTCAGCTTGGGGGTTAGCGGAATTATCTGCGGGTCGGTTTGATCTCGGGTTAGGGTCTCAGGTCCGACAAAACATTGTTGAACGATATGGAATGCTCTTTGATGAACCAGTGGCACGTCTCGGTGAATATGTTTCTGCCGTTCGTAACTGCTTCACCTCGTTCGCGAATCAGGACACCATTTCTTTTGAAGGGACATATTACCGATTAACTCGTTTACAGAAAGAATTTTTGCCTGAACCATTGGATGAAGGGATGGAACCAGCAATTTGGATAGGGGCAGTTGGGGAAAAAATGACTGCATTAGCGGGATCTGAAAGTGATGGTTTAATAACTCACCCAACAAATTCACATCCCCTATATCTTGAAAATCATTTGCTTCCCAATTTGGAATCATCGAAACGTCAAAACTCGGATGCAAGAATTCCTGTTGTTATTTCCCCATTGTCAGCTGTAGGAAACGATGACGAAAAACGGAAAGAAATGGTTATATCGAAGAAGGAACGTTTGGCTTTTCTTTACTCCACTCCTGCATACGAACCGACTTTAAAGTTACTTGGATATGAAGATTTAGGAAAAACATTACGTGATCTTCTCTCTTCGGAGAAAACGGTGAGGCTACACGAGAGAATCCCTGACGAGCTTTTCAGACAAGTTGTAATTGAATGCACGTGGGATGAATTAGGTGAGACTGCTTTGGAGTGGTTTGGAGGGCTTGTGGAAGGCATCACTCTCAGACCACCTGATCAAAGACAATTTGACCAACAGTTTCTTGCTAGCGCATCTCTGATCAAGGAAAGTACCTAACCGAAATAAGGTACCGCCAGATTTAAGAAACTATTTCTTTTAATTTCTCTACAGTACGCATTTGTTCATCGGGTGGTCCGATTGGACCAATGTTGAGGTATGTGACTCCTGCTTCAGCAAACTCGGCCACCTTCTCTCGAACATAACTTTCTGGGCCGACGAGGTTCATGCCTTCAAGGAGTTCTACAGGAACAGCAGCTTCAGCTTCTTTTTTCTTTCCGGAAAGATACAGTTCTTGAATTTCTAGGGCTTCTCTTTCAAATCCATAGCGTTGCACGAGTGAGTTATAGAAATTGCGTCCTTTCGCTCCCATCCCACCTACATACAAAGCAGTGCTTGGCCTTCCATAGTCTAAATACTGTTTTACGTCTTCTCCGATTGCAACCATTCCCCCGGCAACAATATCTAGAGGAGGCAAAGCACTATCTCTTTTTGAAAGTCCGACTTTCAAAGCATCGCCGAATGCTAGGTCAGCTTTTGAGGGCATGAATAACGTTGGGAGCCAACCTTCCGCGAGTTCAGCTGTTAATGCAACATTTTTCGGACCTAACGAAGCGATGTGAATCGGTATACTTGGGCGCAGAGGATGCGTAATTATTTTCAGTGGTTTACCTAAACCTGTTCCTTGGTCTTCAGGGAGGGGAAGCGTATAGTATTTCCCGTCATAGGTTAGTTTTTCTTCTCGTGCCCATACTTTCCTACAGATATCAATGGCTTCACGTGTATGACCCAAAGGTGCCTTATAGGGAATTCCATGGAAGCCTTCTATGACTTGTGGGCCAGATGCCCCCAATCCGAGGATAAATCTCCCATTTGAAATTTCATCCATTCCAACTGCCGTCATTGCCAAAAGCGTTGGAGTGCGACTGTAGATCGGAAGAATCCCGGAACCTATCTGCACAGTCTCGGTTTTCGCTGCGAGATACCCCATAGCAGAAACAGCATCAGCGGCATATGCCTCTGGGACATAGATAAGATCAAGG
>Ga0315316_10000687_pt1 | contig 22625 bp, 13 predicted proteins | sample M160m3416metaG_FD_203702 | JGI IMG/M metagenome (GOLD analysis project Ga0315316, IMG submission 203702) | Ammonia-oxidizing marine archaeal communities from Monterey Bay, California, United States - M1 60m 3416 | ecosystem: Environmental > Aquatic > Marine > Intertidal zone | place: USA... | reverse complement strand
GCATCCGAAACCTGCAGGACTGCAGGCGTATTCGGGCACCTGTGGCCAGGAGCTGGTGGACTTCAGCACATTCCCGGATGAACTGAAGGGGCACTTCATCAAGGCTCGGTATAAGCCAACTAATCGAATCGAGATTCTGAAATGGAAGGAAGGTCCTTTCGGCTTCGAAGAGGAGTACGTCAGCGATCTGATTTTTTCAAAAAATCTCAGTTTTATTCCGGTCGATCTTCGCTACGGGCCTCGCGGTGCCATGTACGTCTGCGACTGGTACAATCCGGTAAAGGGGCATGCACAGTATTCGTTGAGAGACGAGCGTCGCGATCGACATTCCGGCCGCATCTGGCGGATCACGGCCAAGGGCAGGCCGCTTCTGACATTGCCGGAAATGACCGACGCCAGTGTTAACGATTTACTGGAGATTCTGAAGCGGCCGGAATACCGAGTGCGTTACATTGCCAAGCGTGAACTGCGAAGCAGGAACGCAGCCGAAGTGAAAGCGGCTCTCGACGTCTGGGTGCAGAACCTCGATCCCGCCGCCCCGCGTTTTCGGCACCATCAGGTGGAAGCAATCTGGGCATATCGAAACATCGGCGCCCATGGTCGCAAACTGCTGCAGCCGGAATCGGCACGGGCCGGGGTACCGCAGCAACAGAGTCTCAGCACTGTTGCCACGAATCTGCTGAGGGACGTGCTGCTGTGCGACCAGCACATGGCTCGGGCTGCTGCCGTTGAACAGCTGCGTTACTGGCATGCCGACTTTCCCGATGTGTACGAACTGCTGGGCAGGGCAGCCAACGATACAAATGGCATCGTACGCATGCAGGCGGCTATCTGCAGCAGTTATCTCGGTACACCGGACGCACTCGGCATCGTCTTGCAGACGTTGAATCATCCCGCTGAAAAACATGTCGCCTATGCGATTCAGTGTGCGCTGGGTTCACACACGCTGCGACGACACTGGGAAGGCAGCCCCGAATACAACATCAGCCGAATTCTGAATCGGCTGAAACGCAGCAGCGAACTTAAAGAACCGACTCCCAGCGCGGGACAGGCTGAATTCGATTCGCAGAAGAATCTCAAAACTGTGCGGATATCGTGCCTGCCGGAACGGATGTTGTATACGGTCAAACAGTTCGCCGTAACGACTGGTCAACCTGTCAAGATTGTTTTCACTAATCCGGATGCGACGGACCATAACCTGGTGGTTGTGAAACCGGGCACTCTGGCCGAAGTTGGTATGGCGGCCAACGCGATGGCTCGTGACCCGAAGAACGCGAATTCGGACTTCATTCCATCGGAGAAAGAAGATTTGATTTTGCAGGCGTCACCCATGATCGGCCCTACACGCAAATCGCAGGTTCATGTCATGCGATTCAATGCTCCCGCAGCAGCGGGCATCTATCCGTTCGTGTGCACATTTCCGGGACACTGGATCATCATGAAGGGAGACATCGTGGTCGCGAACGATCTGTCCGAAGTGGACTCGATGCTGGCTGCTCGCAAGCCTGCTATGGTTAAGGAGTGGCAGGTGACGGACTTTGAGAACGTATCGGTCAGGGACGATGAAGACACGATGATGAGGGGAATGCAGGCCTTTGTGAAGGCCCGCTGCAATCAATGTCATGTCGTTGCCGGACACGGAATAAATCTCGGTCCGGATCTCACGGACGTTGCGAAACGCTACAAGGGCGAGAAGCTGCTGCAGCAGATTCTGGATCCGTCGTCAGAGATCAACAAAAAGTATCAGAACCATCAGTTCGTTCTGGAAAGCGGCCGAGTGGTTGCCGGCGTCATCGTTGACGAAAGTTCGGCGGAACTGAAAGTGGTCAGCAACCTGCTGAATCCGAACGCATTCATTCGGATCGACAGGAAGCAGATTGAAGACCAGGTCCCGTCCAGAATATCCGCCATGCCCAACGGTTTGGCGAATGTACTGACAAAGAAGGAAATTCTGGACATGGTCAGCTTTCTCCAGTACGGCGGCTACAAGCTGCCGGAACACCTGAAGCAGAACCATGATCACTCAGACCATGCCAAATAGAATCGCCACCAGAACAGGAACGGCCGGGCATCCTCTCGATACCCGGCCGTTTTCTGATTTGCAGTCGCGTTCCAGAGTGACTCGCTGTCACATTCTGTAGGAGGGGTTTTCACGGCTGAATTCTTTCGCGACCAGCCGCTGTTGAAAGTTCAGGCCTGTGAAGGAATAGTCTTCGATTAATGTTATCTCGTCGAGTTCCTGATCGGAGAGACCTTCGGTGTCGTTTGCCCATGTATAATTCCGCACTTTTAACGGCACATGGAGCTTTGAATCGACCATGATGAGGTTCTTGCGATAGATCTTCGAGAATTCTGCATCGTCGTACTTCACCATGAAGCAGTAACAGTTGCGTCCATCGAATTCCTGGTCGCTCAGGCGGGTGCACGAAAACCCGTGTCCCCGTCGGACGTCTTTGTCGCGGTCGGCGGCAATTTGGTGCAACATTCCCAGAACACCGGCATCAGTGATGGGGTATCGGGTTTCCGCCTTTGCCAGACTCGACGTCGGGTCAATCTTCAGTGCGGGCAGCATTCTCTTGAAGCCACCAAACTTGACCACCATGTATCCGTCGTCGTACTCGTCACTGTACAGGATCTGGCGACCTCGTTCACCATTCTGCCACTTCATATATACGGCGAAGTGTGGCTTGTGCTGAACCTTAATCGCGATGTCCTGACGAGGCAGCAAGTCCCCGCCGATTCGTTCTTCCTTGTGGAAGTTTCCGGAATAGTCCTCGATGTTCTCCAGAAACCGAGCGCCGTCCCGAAGCAGCAGAAGGCAGAACTTGTTTGTTTCCTGGCTGTTCAGCAACCCGCCATCAGTAATTTGAGCATCAACACCTTTGTTGGTCAGGATTTCCACAGCGTCTTCAGCGCGGTTATCGGCTTCTTCATTGGTTGTTACCTGTATCGGGGGGGGCAGCGGGACCGGGGTTTCGTCAATCACGACATCGGACGGCGCGGATTCGAGCGAAAGATTATCTTCTTCCGCCGGCAACGGATCAAAACTGGTATACAGAACAGCAACGCTGAATACCGTGATACATGCAGCGACAAGGTTCGCCCGGCCGGGCGATTTCCTGGAACAAAATTGCGGCATCTAGTAATCACCTCATGGGAAAGTGTTCGGTAGTGTCTGAGAAGGGCAGGCCATTAGACAGTGCCAAACGGTTGGGATGTGAGACGGAGGAACCAAAGATCACTCGCTCCATCGCGGTTTCCGGGTTTGGCCGGAGTCCTTTCCGGAGATGGTTATGCACCAAAACTGTGAAAACGTGGAAGCGTGGACGGGGTGAGAGTCCGACCCTGGCCCAGGGCCGCTGGATCTCTCAGAACTTCATCTGTGACCGGCTGACCGGCGTACCAACCGAACCGGACAAGATGAATTCGTCAGCCAAAGCCCGGGCTTCCACGCCTCAGCATGTATCTTGATCGTCAGTGCGACCGGATGTCAGGACGGGGAATGGCAAACTCTGCCGAACTTTGCTCGTTGAAGACTCTGTCCCGTGTCAGGGGTCACGCAGACATCACTTTCTTCAAAAGCGAATCGGCTTCTGCCGCCGACCTATGCTGCCCAATCGGATCAGATTCCAAGGCCTTCCTTGAGTCGGTCGCGATACTCCTGCAGGACACCCGGCCCCTGCATGACTGTGGCAGACATTTCGGTCGCAAAGTCTGTCGCCAGCATCGTCTGGACCAGCTCGTCTCGATACTTGAGGTTCCCCTGATCTTCCGCAGCCAGTGCTCTTCCCAGATATGCCAGAAACAACACTTCACGGTGTTCCGTCGGGGTCAGAGAGGCCTGCTGTATCAGCGTCTGAAAGGTGTTACCGGATTCTTCGGGTGCCGAAGGGGTCGTGGTCAGATAATGCAGTCCGAGGTGCAATCGTGCCCATAATGCCTCATCCGTCTGCGGAAACTTTTCAAAAACGGCCGTCCATGCTGCGGGGTTTCCGGGATTCAATATGGCCCGAGCGTATTGCTGAGCAGCCGTATCTTCCGGTGTAAACTCAGCGTCCTTGATGTGCAGACCAATCGGTTGAAATATTCCCTGACCGACGCTGACGCCGATGATACCACAAAGGAGAATCGCGATGACTGCGGCCAGAGGAGAAGGCAGCGACGACCGCACCCAGCCCCAGACTGAGGACGTATCGGCCATCGTTGGATTCAACGGCTCGTGGTCCAGCTTTGCCAATGCTTCCTGCAGATCCTCAGGCGTCGTAAAGCGATCCTCGGGCCTCTTTTCCATCATGCGATGTATCGTCCGGCACATTGCTTCAGGCAGGTCACGGCGATGACAGAACAGCGGCTTTGCTTCCTCCTTGAGGTGCTGAACAGCAACACTGACGGAGTTCTTGCCCGGAAACGGAGGCTGCCCGGCAAACATGTGATAGCACGACACGCCAAACGAATACTGGTCTGTGTGGTGATTGAGCTTTTCGCCCTGAATCTGTTCGGGACTCATGTACCACGGCGTCCCCATTGTCGTGCCCGCCTGAGTCAGATTCATTTTGTTGCTGACTTCATTCAGCTGAGCCAGCCCGAAATCCGTGACCTTCGCGACCTCACCACGGGTCAGCATGATGTTTTCGGGCTTGATGTCGCGATGCACGATTCCCGCGTCGGAGGCCGCAGACAAAGCTGCAGCGACATTTTTCATCCACTTTAATCCGGTCAGGAAATCAGGCGGACCGTTCCGTTTGATCCACTGGCTCAGATTCTGTCCCTGCACATATTCCTGGACGATGTAATGCAGATTGTCCGCCTGGCCAATCATGTAGACCTGGACAATGTTGGAGTGACTCAAGCCGCCAGCAGCTCGAGCTTCCTGTTCAAATCTCTGCAACAGCGTGTTGTTCTTGCCACTCACTGCGTCTTCACGCAGGATTTTTACGGCCACAGATCTGCGCAGGGAAATCTGTTCTGCCAGATAGACTTCTGCCATTCCACCAACGCCCAGCCGCCGCAGCAGGCGAAAGTCACCAAGCGTTCGGTCGACAAGGTCGCTTTGATCGTGATGAAAAATATCAGGCGGAGGTTCGGGCATACCGTGATTCATGACTCCATGGTGAATGCGAAAATAATTCCAGATGGCCTGGCAGTGTCGCAGAACAAATAACAGATACCAGCCCGACAGGACACCATGGATCGTTTCGAGACTAGATGGCTGGCAGGGGCCGCTGGCTGTTGTGGCAGGCTCACATCAGCCCGGGCCCAACACAGTTTTGGCGGACACCGCAGGGAATGTCAATACTCGAGGTCAGATGTTGCTGTGCGGCGTAACGCACAGTGAGACGCCATGAGCGAATTCTTACAAGTTTTCGCCCGGACGCGGCGTTCAGTGACACACCGGAGGGCCTTCTTGGTGTGAAAAGGATACAGGTGGTTGTTAGTCCGGAATCTGTGAAAAGCTCGCAATCTGCGACGAAAATTACGTCCAGCAATCCATGCGCACGCGGCAACTGTCGATAAGAAAACAAAAGTTCAGAGTCTTACTGCATGAGTGCAGCCCAATCTTCAGGTTTTTCTCGCAATCTCAATAATGCCTACTGTAAACAAACTCCGGATTCGACAACGACTTGGCAAATACAGGATCGAAAAAAGACTTGGCGAAGGCGGATTCGCTGCCGTGTTTCAGGCCATGGACACGATCATGGGCACTCGTGTGGCCCTGAAAATTCCGCACAGCACGCTCGTCGACGCTGAACTCCTGAAGGCTTTTCGCCACGAAGCCCGTCTGGTCGCCAAAGTTGATCACCCTGGCATTCTTCAAATCAAAGATGCCAGCGTCATTGACGGCCGATTAGTCATTTCGTTTCCGCTTGGGAAAGAAACGCTCGCCGATCGACTTTCCCGGCGAATGTCACTTGAAACCATTTTTTCGATCAGTGGCCAACTGCTGGCAGCTGTGGCGTTTGCTCATCAGCGGAAGGTTATCCATTGTGACATAAAGCCCGAAAATATCATTATGTTTGATGGCTCTGTGTTAAAACTCGCCGATTTCGGCATTGCCAAAGTGGCTCGCCGGACTGTTCACGGTTGCGGCACAGGAACCGTCGGGCACATGGCCCCGGAGCAGGCGATGGGTCGCCCGTCTGTGCGGTCTGACGTGTTTGCGGTGGGGTTGGTCATTCATCGGATGTTTTCGGGGCAATGGGCGGAGTGGCCATATCAGTGGCCACTTAACGGGCACAGACGGCTGCGAGAACGCATTCCCCCAACGATGATCACCTGGCTTAGAAAAGCCCTTGAGCTGAATGCGGCACAACGGTTTCGCGACTGTGCCCAGATGCAGAATGCTTTCACCCGATTGCGCCCGGGCGCACTTCGCTTCATTCAGCAGCAACGGCGTCGGCCCCGTGGACCAAGGCCGGACACAGAAAAGCCGGCCGGCCGCACACAGCGAGCAGCCTGAATGGCCGTGTGCCTCCAGAGGAAACGCCGCAAGTCGTGAAGACGCATCGTTTTACTGCGTGTGATGGTCCAGAACCGCCATTGACCGATAGAACCCTGACCACCTAAAATACACGGCCGGTGCAGGATGCGCCCGTGGCGGGCTTTTTTGCCTTGTTCAAGGATGAACAGATGCGAACAACAGCGGATGACGAGCCCAGCGTCATTCCAATTACGAACGGCGACTATCTTCGCGAAGCTCGGCTGGCGATTCGCAGTGAAGCCGAAGCGCTTCAGGTCGTGGCGGATCGGCTGGACAACACGTTTTGTGACGCTGTTCGGCTGATACTCAATTCTTCGGGCTCCGTCATTGTCACGGGGGTCGGAAAAGCGGGTCTGATCGGCCGAAAGATCGTGGCGACCATGTCCAGTCTTGGTTCCCGATCGCGATTTCTGCACCCCACAGAAGCTGTACACGGAGATCTGGGGTGCGTTGATTCCAGCGACGCCGTCCTCGTATTGTCCAACAGCGGTGCCTCTGAAGAAATTCTGCGGCTGCTTCCAACGTTATCCCGGATGAACATTCCTGTTGTGGCGATCACGCGCGACGACAAAAATCCGCTGGCTCGTGCATCTCAGATCGTTCTGGAAATCGGGCACCACGCGGAAGCAGGAGACCTGCAACTGGCCCCGACGGTCAGTACGACGGCTATGCTGGCAATTGGTGATGCTTTGGCAGTGACGCTGAGCCGCGCGCGAGGCTTCACTCAGGGCGAATTTGCGGCGTTCCACCCGGCGGGAACTCTGGGACAGCAACTCAAGCCTGTTTATGAATTGATGCGTTCCGGAGACCAACTGCGGATCGCGTCAGAAACAGCCACTGTTCGACAGGTGATGATTGAACTCAGTCGGCCGGGGCGACGGACCGGAGCGATTATCCTGACTGGACCCGGTGGCGTGATCTCAGGGATTTTTACCGACAGCGATCTGGCCCGGCTGTTTGAAAATCGGCGCGAGCATTTGCTCGACCAGCCAATTTCGAACGTGATGACCGTCAATCCGACAACGACCCGCCCGAACCTGCTGTTAGTCGAAGCCACGCGAATAATGTCAGATCTTAAGCTAAGTGAACTACCCGTGACTGACGAAACCGGACTTCCAGTCGGGCTGCTGGACGTGACGGATATTCTTGACGTGTCCTCGATGGCAACTGCAGCAGCCGTGCAGAACGCCGTTATCAAGTCTGCCTAACTTACGAGCACATCGTCTTTGCTGACACAATGACGCTGCATGAATATCTACAGTACTCCAAATAGATTTTTTCTTAGCGTTGTCTGCACAGTCGCTCTGGTGGGCGTCTACGTTGTTTTTCGTTTTGCGACCTCACCATTTCTGGACGTCGAACGCGAAAAGCGAACGTTTACAGTCTTGGAAACCGGCGATGACGAACCGGAATTTCGCCAAATCGCCACGAGGTGGTTTCCGCGGGATAACTGGGTATCGAAATCCGCCCTGCACTTTCGGCACGGTGAACGCTACGTCTATTTTGGAAACTACGACCTGATAGACAGTCCCGGCCAGGATCCGACAGTCAACTTTCGCCCTGTCGCAATGCTGTGGCGCAGCGAAACAGAGGATGTCCCCATAAGACTTGTGGCCAAGTCAGCACAGCTGCAACATTCGAAACGGTTCTCGTTGTTGAATATGGACCTGGGGCGCATCACGGGAGGGCGACTGGCCGGAGGAGTTCGTATTCGGGGCCCCAGGGGGCTGCAGATTAATGTCTCCACGCTGCATCTGTCTGAGGATTCCATGAAGTTGTGGAGCAGTGATCCGGTGCAGTTTGCGTGGGAAGGACATCGGGGTCGGGCCGCGAGCGGCATCGACGTTTATCTGCAGAGTGAATCAGGCGATGGACTGACTAATGTCTCTAACGTCAGCCGTATCGTGCTGAATGGACGAGTCGTGTGTGATTTTCTGCTGCCGGCTGAGCGGGCCGGTGAAGAAGACCGGAAGTTCAAAATATCTGCCGCCCAGGGTTTTAATTATGATTTCACGACTATGACGGGAAGCTTTCAGGGGATTTCGGCTCATCCTGACACGCAAAATCTAACGTCCGACAAGCCGATTCGACTGGAAGAAGAGGTTCTGGTCCAACGATTCAACGTCGACGGTACGATGGACCAGTTGGTGTGTCCGGAATTACAACTTCAATTCCGTAACGAAATCTCCAACGAGACCGGGGTACCTGTGGATGACCGTCTGCATCTGGCCCACGTCACTGCCTGGGGCAAACAGGTTGCATTTTCGTCTCCACAGCACAGCCTTACCGTGCTGGCCAATAATCTGCGGTACTCGGTCGACGAACGACTGATCGACATTAGCAACATGGGCCATACGGGTCGCCGGCATCTTGTGGATGTGAGACAGCAGGACGCACGTCTGAAGGTGCCGCATATTCGAATCATGCATGACAATGAAAACTCGATTCAGCGAGTGGAATGCCTGGGTACAGGTATGCTGTCGACGAGTCGTCGATTGCAGTCTGCTGACCGGAAGCAACAGGTTGCGGCCGCCAAACGGAAATCACGAGGGGCATTTTCGGCAACCTGGCGGCAGTCACTCACCCTGCAGGTGGGAACCGACGGGTTAACTCGCATAGTCACGCTGAAAGACGGCGCATCAGTCGCTCAGCCGGACGCCGGCCTGAAGCTGGCTGCGCGCACCATTGCCATGCGACTGTCCCAGGCAGGTTCTACCCCGTCGGCAGGCGCACAACTCCGGGAGCCCGACGGGATTGTCAGAATTGCAGGAAAACCCGAATCTGAGTCGGACTTAACGCTTACCGGATTGACGCCGGAAATTCTGACAGCAACCGGGAACGTCGTGCTGACGTCACCGGACAACAACGGTCTTTTGCGGGAGAAACTGACTGTCCGGTTTGAGGATATGATTCCCGGTGCATCCGGGAACACTGGACCATCAGGCAAGGTCAGAAATATCGCATTGAAGAAGAAGGCTGAGTCCCTTGCCTTGCCAGAGCCGGGCAGCGGATCTTCCAGCAGCCGTGTGTCGTTTGTGTCAGACACACTTGATGCCATCGTAAGAATCAGTGTCGATTCGGATGATCGTGAAATCGAGTTTCACAATCTCTGGTTGAAGGGCAACGTGAAGGTTGTGCGTAAGGCACAGAAAGAGGAAGACGGATTCACCGCCACGGGCAACCAGCTGTACGCGGCAGAGGGACTCAATGATGACCGCGAAGTTCAACTGTTTGGAGACCCGGCACGGGTCACGCGTCTGACCGAGACACTGGAAGGACCGCGAATTGATTTGCAGGAATTGTCACGGCAGGCCCAGGTTGTCGGCAGTGGGCGGATTCGATTTATTACCGACAGGGGATTCGACGGAAAGCCATTGCCGGAGCCGGCGCCGATCGATATTTTCTGGAGCGACCATATGGAGTTCCAGAATCGCAAAGCTCACTTTGTGGGCAACATTCGAGTGGTTATGAATAACCGAAAGACTCAGCAGCTGGAAGTGACGTGTTCGGGCCTGGACGTGCACTTCGATCGTGACATCGCGCTGGATCAGCGGGTGTCCGAAGGTAGTTTTGTTGCGGTCGAGTCCGGTGCAGGCGGTACGTCTGATTCCGGGTCGATTGAGCGAATCGAGTGTCACAGTCACGTGGTTGTCAGGATTGATCAGTTCGTCGACGGAGTCACCAGTGCCCGACACAATGCTGAGTTTGCGGATTTGAGGGTTGATCTCAAGACCGGTGACTTTGTGGCGATCGGGCGTGGCTTCCTGAGTTCCATAAGCCCCGATCGAAACGGCGAGTTACAGGGGTCATCGCCCGCCATTGCCCGGGCGAACATGCCTGCACAGACTCATGAAACGTCATTTGTGTTCATGAAGGCCGATTTCATTGGTGAAGTCAAAGGTAACCTTCACCGCAAAGAAGCCACGCTGTCGCACCATGTGGAAGCCGTTGTGTCACCTGCGCGACGTGTCGACGAAGAAATTAACTTCGACCGAATTGCGACGGCTCATCTACCGGAACGTGCCGGCATCCTGAGTGCGGAACAACTCACGATCAGCGCGGTGCCGCTGGCGGATTCTACGTCCGATTCATTTGCAATCGTAGCAAGAGAAAATGCCAGACTTGAGTCTCAAACGATCTCCGGCACGGCAGACATCATTACGTATGACCACTCCAAGGAGCAGTTCATTCTGCGAGCCGAAGGTCAGGGCTCGGTGGCGGTTAATCACCGAGCAGGGCTGGAAAGTAAGTTCAACAAGCTGGTCGGCAAACGTTTTGAGTACTACCGTCGGACCAATCAACTGAACGCAGAAGAGATCCGGAGCCTTGACGTGGGTGAGTAAGAGTTGGCGTCCGGACCAACGAGAAATCTGAGGACCTGCCAGCACACTATGGTTGGTCGGTAGAGGGTTCAAGTGCGGGTGCGGCCTCGATCGGCGGTGAATGTTCTGTTTTTGGGTGCAACAAAGTTGCTGTGGCCGAAGATGTCAGGCCCGCCGGATAGAGGTCGACGGTCCCTGTCGGCCCGGAAGATGCAAACTCGGGAGGTTGAGTGACCCGGTTCGGAGCGTCCCTGGCATGAGTTCTGGCATTGGCACGTAACATGGCGTCGCCGTAGGCCGCCGGGCACCATTCGCCTTCCGCCAGATAGACGCCGTAGTTATCCAATGATGTCCCCTTGGCGAGGTGCAGAGCAGCGATTGCTTTGTTATAGGCTACGATCTGCTGATAGTAGGCGATCTCCGCGTCAGCACGGCTGGACTGGGCACGTAAGACGACGTCTACCGTTTCCCGACCCAGTTGAACGCGGTATTCAATTAACGGCACTCGTTCTGCGGCGGCATCCAGACGTTTATGATTGGATTGAGAAGCTGCGTACGCGGAAGTCACGTCCTGAATGGCTGTGGCAATGTCGTGAGCGATATTGCGTTCCTGAGACGCCAGGATCGCTGTATCTCGAGTCAACTGTAGTTCGAGGTTTCTGACCTGGCTGCGAGCCAGTCGGAATCCAAGCGGCACGCTCACTTCCAGCCCCATTGTCCATGACTCGAGATGATCATGTGTCAGCGATCCGAAACCGCTACCACCGCCACTTCTTGTGATGAGTGGGTCGCCCAAGCCATGAACACCGTAACTGCTCACAAAATCCAGTCGGGGTTGAACGAGGCTTCTGGCCGCCCTCAGCTGCAACTGCAGGCTCTTGATGTTCCACTTCTGTCGGCGAAGTTCCACGCGATGAGTTAAACCCTCAGTCAGGCTGCCCGTCCAGTCCGGAATGAACTCGGCAATTGCCGGTTCATCAACGGGACGCAGGACTGTGCCGTCGTTCAGCGGAAGACCAATCAGGCGTCGCAGTTCCGTTTCGGCCTGATACAACGTGTTCAGTGACGATTCGACTCCGGATTTTGTCTCGTACAGCCGGTCCCGGGCCTGCAGTTCATCTGGAAGGCTTGCATCCCTGAGTTCAAGTCTTGTCGCACTTTTCCGCCAAATCGCAAAGGCACTTTGGTGAGCAGCGACCACAGTATCATAGGATCGATAGGCGAGATACAGATCCCAGTAAGCATTTTCGACGTCGACTGTTGCATTGCGTACGGCGGCTTCAAAGTCGGCCAGCGAGATATCAGCACTGATGCGAGCGATCAGAACTCCCTGGCTAACCCCGGTGATGGCGCCAAATGCTTGATTGACGGGGCCCGCGATCCGGGTGAACTCGACACCGCTGGCCGCCAGCAGAGGGTGGCGATAGGAAGCTCCGACGGTTCCGAAGTACTTGTCGGCGGAGGGGGACGTATAGTTCCAATTGTGGTTCAGCGCCAGCGTCGACCCGGACGCGAATCGTTTGGACAGGCCGGATCTAAATACACCGCTTTCCGGCGCTGATCCATTCGACGACGTACGACTTCGTCCCCACATCATGGACGTATTAAAGGTGGTATCAAAATCGGCCAGGGCGGCCTCCACACCCCGGCCGCGTCCGAACAGAACTCCACTCTGCTGAATTCCAGGGTCATAGACGGTGGTTACGCCGCCTGGTCCGCGAAGTGACGCCTTCGCATTGCCTCCGCCTGATTCGATCACTTCATTATTAGCCAGAGCTGTTTGAATCGCTTCCTGCAGAGTGAACTCTCTCGGCTCGTCGTCTACGCGGCGGGCCAGACTTCGTGGTTCATCGCTGACGGCGACTGACTGTGGCGTGGGGAAATCCAGGCATGGATATTCGATAGTGCTGCTGTATCCTCGGTAGTGTGACACTCCGGAAACGTCATCGCAGTACTGCAGGTCACAGACATTCGCCTTGTTCGCGGAACAGCCTGCGAGCAGCAGCAGAGCCAGCGCTGCGATAGGCAGCATTAAGGGCATGCTGTGTGTGCTGAGCTGCATGGTGGAACGCATATTGTTCACGAGACTTCCCTGTCTCAATGGAAAACGGGGACCCCGGTGCGGAATCCAGCGGCACAGCTGCTGCCGTCATTGCAAACGGCACATCAGTCAACTGCAGGCAGAAGTCGTATCGTCGGATAATTCTGCGTTACTTGAAGAAGACGTGTCTGAAGCATACTCGTTATAGGGCAGACCAAGCATCTTCTTCAAAAAGACAACCTCACCTGCATCATTGCCTTCAACGGTATGACCGGCAAATTGCAAAAGGTAGCCGGTAATGAAACAACCGGCGTGCCAATACCATGCAGCACCGGCAATTGCGGCCACAGGAGCAACAATGAACGACAAAGGAATCCCGATGACATGCAGGACCTGATTGGTCCGATTTCGGTGACGTGGCAGGTAGTTGTCCAGAAACCGACGGATCATTAAGGATTCTCACCAGAACGGGCTCAAGTTCGAAGCGGCCGGCTGTTCATCCTCTCCGACTATTCATCGTCTTCATCATTGGCGTCTGACAAAGATTCCACCCGGGAGTTGTTCTTGGGCGGTTTTCGGAAAACGGCCACTATGTCTTCGACCGGAACGACGTACAGCAGATTATCGGCCTCGAAATCAACCGGAATCGCATTCTTCGGGTGAAACAGCACTTTGTCGTATTTTCGAATGGGAAAGTCTTCGTCGCGATCGATTTGAACGCTGATTTCGACCACGCGTCCCGTGATTGTGGGAATCTCAGACGTGTCGGGCAGTACAATACCGCCGCGAGTTTCCTGACGAGCCTCGTCTTTACGAATCAAAATCCGCATTCCCAGCGGCTCGACGTATTCATTCACCATTTCAGATTCGACACCTTGAGCAGATCAGCGTCAGCAGCGGCCGCAACCAAGCGACGGCACATCACGGACTTTAGGAAGCAGCCGCAATAGTGCAAGGGGGCGCTTCGTTCGAAATCCACGATTTTCGGCAGACATACAGCCGGCCCGCGTCTCAGCTGACGTCTTTCAGGGCAGACATCGGCAGGTCATCGTCGTCGTGATCCATTGCGGCCCCGTGATCCATTGCAGCCTCGTGTCCGTCCTCCGGAGGTATCGAAACGCCAACGTCAGGAAAATGTCTGCAGGTTGCTTGCTGAATCAGGCGGCCAAGTAGTCCCCCGAGAAGTGCCGGCAGGAAGATGACGTCTGCCACGAGAGCTGCGAAGATCAGAGCTGCCATGATCCAGCCAAAGCGACTGACGAGCAGCAGATCGGCGGGGAGCAGTGCCAGCATTCCCAGTCCGACGGCGGCGCTGGTCTGCCACATGGCCGGGCCGCAGTGTTCCAGCGCTTTGCCAACAGCGCGATCCACCGGCATGCCGCGTCGAACCAGTTCCTGAAACCAGGTCAACAGGTGAAGTGTGCCGTCGACTGCGATGCCAAGGGCTACAGACGCCGTAATCATCGTGCCGATGTCGACCTTAAGACGCATCCAGGAAAGTAGTCCAAACACCAGGACAACCGGCATCAGGTTGGGCAGCATCGTAAACACACCAGCCATGGGACTGCGCAGAACAATCATCATCACGACAGCGATGACGATAAAGGCCATTCCGAAACTGCGAATCAGACTTTCCAGAACGGCCTGCTGCGTTCGCAGAAAAACGGGAATCAGGCCGGTTACCACGTGTCCGGTGTACGGGCTTCCTACGCTTGCCAGGTGGTTTGAGGCAATCGCGTCGATCTCCTGAGTTAAGACCTCCAGGTCCACACTGGACAATGCGGACGTCTGGGCCGTCACGCGCCAGACTTCGTCGCCCTGTCGGTTTAGCAATTCGTCCCCGTCTTCGAGCCAGTCGGTGGAATAGTCCGGCAGCGCCAGCAACGATGAGATTTCATCATTGTCGCTTCCCTTGGCCTTTATTCGGCGGTGGATTTTCCCCTCAAGCGCACTTTGAGTGCGTTTGAGCCGAAACCTTTGCCCCATGGACATGTCCCTGGTATCCGCTTCTCGCAGATCCAGAAACGAGGCCAGCGACAGGACGCCGCTGATTTCAGGGTGTTTCCGAACATCGCTCTGCAACGCCATGACCAGACGAGCCCGCTCAATGAACGGCATCGTCTGCCTGGCCATTTCATCAAATTTGACGATCGTATCGATCGAAATCACGCCGGATAGTTTGTCCTCCAGAAAAACATAGTCCTGGACTAACTGTGAATCCGAGGGGAAATACCGAATGACTTTGGTTTCTGTGTCGAAGTACTGCAGGCCCCAGCCGGCCCCCAGAGTGGCGGCGACACAGGTGGCGGATACCAGGTGGCGGTGGTGCGCTATCCATAGTCCGAACCGATTCCAGTGTCCGGTCTCTAGTTCATGCGTGGGCGGCGGAGATTTGGGCCAGTACAGCATCAATGACGGCAACACGTACAGCACGATGACAAAGGAAATGATGCAGCCGATCGCCGAATAAATGCCAAAGTCGCGAACCGGGACAAGATTGCTGGCCAGTAGTGATGCGAGTCCGATGGCGGTGGTTCCGCTGGCCAGGGCGCAGGGCAGCCATGCGGTTTCTGCGGCGCGGAATACGGACCGACCGGGATCAGAATCTCCGGAATGTTTCCAGTAGTTGGCAAGGTGAATGGCAGCGGATGTGGTGAGCACAATTAACAGGGTCGGCATCACGATCAGCACCATATTCATGCTGGTACCGGTCAGTGGAACGACCGCGACGGCAATGATGACCGTGAGGAACGAAACCGCCTGCACAAGAGTCGCCAGTCGAAAACTTCGCAACATGACGAAGGACAACAGAATGCTGACGAACGCCGAAAGTGCGATAGGCGAGCTTTTAGGCAGATTCCATGCGGGCTGATTGCGATTCCATGCAGCATCCGCGACCGCCTGATTCAATGCCACGTTGACAACCGGCTGTCCGCCAAGTCGTACCGTTTCTGCGGGAACGCCTATCGATTCCACAGCACTTCTGACAGCCGCAACAGCCGCTTTCTTGTCTGCAACACCCGCCTCCGAAAGCGACACAGAAAGGGCCGCCAGCGACCCCGGCGTGATGAAGCACTCTTCAATGCATGATTTTCCTGCTGTCTGCGATCCGGAACCTGGAGCTTCCATGGACATCAGAGCGGTGCTGAATTCGCCCAGTTGGCCGGTTTCCGAATGCATGCCCGGCCACGACAACTGCAGGTCGTACAGCGGCTGGTTCTGCACATACGCGGTCAGTTCCTCATGCAGTCGCCAGGCACCCGTGTCTTCGAGAGAGATGCCTTCGGATGACGGCAGCGTCAATTCCGCATGCCCGATGACCGGTTGTAAACCGAACTGATCATTCGCCAGCCGCAGGATTTCCTTTTCCAAATATTCGCCGCGACTGCGTCCGGCGTCCGTAAATCGAATTCTCAGCGGGCCACGCCCGGATAAAACGCCGTCAATCCGATCCAGCGCCTCTTCGAACGGGATGTCCTTGGACAGCATCCGAATCAGTGCGTCAGCCGGCAGGCGGACTTCACTAACATACGGCGAACCGCCTTCAAAGGCATCGCCCGCAACGGGCATGCCCTCAAGACGTTCTTTCAGCAATTTGAGTCGCGGATCTGTCAGGGACGCATCGTCCCATGCGACCAGAATACGATCTTTGGAGGGGAACAGCCCTTCGTACCACGCAAGAATGCGGGCCTGGGGGTCGTTCTTTGGCAGCCAGCCGGCGACGTCGTTGTGCAGCCTGAGTCCGTGCAGTGACCGGACCATCACAGGCAGCAGAAATACAATGAACGCCACAATCCACAAAGAAACGCCGTGTCCCCAGCGGTCTCTTCTTTGCAGAAATGGCATCTTCCCTGATTCTGTCACGAAGTCTTGCTGCCTTGAATAACTGTTAAACCTGCTCTTCAGCGAATTCTGGGCGAATCGTAGCCGGTTGGCAATGCGAGGTCATCAAAACGATTGCCTGGATATTGAGTTTCGTACACTTCGAAAAGGAAGAGAGACAGTCACGGGAACCTGACGGGTAAACCCGTTTACATAGTTCAGGGGTTTCTGGCGGAATTGTGGGCATCGTCTAAGTCGCGTTTTCGCTGAACAATGCCGCCAAAAGCCGATTTGTCGAGCATTCCGGAGCACTGCAACAGAAATGCAAACTGCGGGGAAACCCTGTTGAATCTGCATGTATTCCCAACAGCACAGCTTGTGTGGTCACATATCGCCGGTCGACTTTGTGCGGCCAGTACCGTTACAATCAATCAGCAAACACAATCGAGCCGTCCCTTTGCTGCTGCCGAAGCTACAAAGACCGGTTCCCGAATCAGGCCTTCAGCATGTCATCTGTGCATACCAATCTTGCCCTTGCTGATCAGCGTCAGACGGTGGACGAATTGGCTGCCGGCGATCGGACGGTTGAAAAGGCCATTAACCAGCGCCCTGATGACGAATCTGATGTTGCGGATGTCAGCCCTCGTTTGGGCGTTCTTACGGGCACGACGGCTTTCGGCTACTATCTTTCCGTCTTGCTGCATGCTGTGGCATATATTCTGGGGGCAATCGTTTTTCTGTTCTTCGGCCCGGACCTGTTTGACGACGATGTCTCGATGGTGATCCGAGCCAGTCTGGATGACGTGACTGTGCAGGATGCGAACCCCCTGCTGGAGATTGTCCCGGATCTCAGCCTGGGCACTGCGGATGGCGAGTCCAACATTGAGCGGATCTCAAGCAATCTGAAAGCCGTCGAAAACGGACTGATCGACACGGCAGTCACCGATATGCTTCCTTCCATGCTGAGTTCGAAGGACGACAACGACGACTCCGGCGGTAGTGGTTTCCTGTTTAAGCTGCCGGAATCCGGACTGGCAGTTACGAAGGGCAGTTTTACGGCATGGACCGAACCTGAGGTGCCCGAAGTCGACAGGCCGTATCTGATCATCATCGAAGTACGTTTGCCGAAAGGTGTAAAGGGTTACCGCATCAATGACCTGAGCGGCACGGTGCGAGGTACTGACGGCTATGCCCAGTCGATTCCCTTTGACGCCAGTCAGAAAAATTCTTCGTTCTATACTGACGAAAATGTAAAGCACCGCATTCAGACTGGTAGCGAATCCATTAAAGTCAGGGCGAACAGGATCCAGTTGGGCATCCAGGTGCCCGGAGCTCGGAAACTTGTGCGGGACACCATCCAGATTCGTTCCCGACGGCTTCGTGAGAAACAGCAGCTGGAGTTAGTTTTCGGCGGTAACTCAGGGCGGTAGCGGCCCCTCAGATCCATCTCTGACTGACGGTTCGTCGTCGTTGTTATCTTAACGGTCAGTCCGCCGGACGTTGCCACGGCACCTGACCGCCTTTTTGCAGCTGTAGTCTTATCGCAGTGTTCAGGCGGTTGACCATGCCCTTGTTCGTCCCGGCAAGATTATCCTGTTCCTGCGGGTCAGCCTGCAGATTATAGAGTTCCAGTGGTTCCCAGGGTGAGTTGTGCAGCAGCTTCCATGGAAATTCAATCACGGCTTCAATCGTCTTGCCTCCGTATCGCAGACCGCCTTCGCGGCGGCAGAAGAACATCTGTGGTCTAAGCGGCTCCTGCTTTGTGCCGCTCAGAACGGGCAGGAAACTGCGACCTTCAATCGGATGTTTGATCGTGATCCGTGCCGCATCAAACAGTGTGGGCAGAATGTCCATCGACATCCCGGTAAACGTGGTTTGTGTATCCGGGGCGATTTTTCCAGGCCAGACAACGGCCGTAGGTACCTTCAGGCCGCCTTCGTAGACACTCTGTTTTCCGTCTCGCAGCGGCCCGTTGTCAGCCCCGACGCTCAGTTGACCTCCGTTATCGGATGTAAACACAACAATCGTATTTTCTGATTGACCGTTCCGGTTCAGAGCGGACAGGACTCTGCCGATTCCGTCGTCCATGTGTTCAATCAATGCCACCAGTTTCGCCCGCTTCGGGGTGATACCCGATTCTCTCATCAGAACCTTCTGTTCCCAGTCCTTTGGCGGCTGAATCGGCGTGTGCGGCGCGTTGTAGGCCAGATACAGCAGGAACGGTTCTTCTTTTCCCTTTCGGCTTCTCAGATAGTCGACGGACCACCTGGTGAACAGGTCAGTCGCATGACCTTTCGGATCGATTTCGTGCCCGTCGTGATACATGTAATTGTTCCCGTGGCGACGATGGTTGTAATAGTCGTCCATCATGTCGCCCAGGAATCCGTGCAGATGATCGAAGCCACGCTCGATTGGTGTATTCGGAGAATCCAGGCCGAGATGCCATTTGCCCACAATCGCTGTGTGATAGCCGCTTTCCCGGGCGATCCCGGGAAGTAAAGTCACCTTCGGGCTTAGGTACCCCCAGCTATTCGCCGGATGGGTGCGAATGACACCGGGAACACCGACCTGCTCCTGATACCGGCCACTCAGGAGAGCGGCGCGAGTCGGCGAACAGACCGGACAGTTGGCGTAAAAGTTGGTAAACTCCATGCCCTGATCAAACAGTCTGTCAAGGTTGGGAGTGCGCATGTCCTTCGCACCGCGACAGGCCAGGTCTCCGTAGCCCAGATCGTCGGCCAGAATTACCAGCATGTTGGGACGGTCTGGTTCCGTGGCAGGCAGAAGACTCTGAAGACCAGGAAGCAGCAGGAAAGCATAAAGAAGTGGTCGCACAATCTGGCTCCGATGCCGTTGTAAGTGTTCGCAGTGCCGTAAGGATAGTCGGAAACGATTCATCTCGAAACCATCAACCGCACGCTGCGGCCATCCGACACCTGCGCCGCCGTGATTCCACCATGGCCGATGTTATTCGCCACGTCGGAGCCTGTCAGTTGACGCGACGTGGGGGACGATTTGATGTGCTGGCTCGTTCAATTCTGTCCCAGCAGATTTCCGTACAGGCGGCGCGAACGATTCGTCGTCGTCTGCAGGGATTGCTTCCCGGCAGGCGGATTTCTGCGGCCGGCATCGATCGGTTGTCGGATGCGGACCTGCAGTCCGTCGGGATATCTCAGCAAAAACGAGGATATCTTCGCGATTTGACCGGGCATGTCGTGGCTGGTACGGTCAACTTTCGTCGTTTAGCTCGAAGTTCGGACGAAGCCGTCATCACAGAGCTGACGACGGTCAGAGGAGTTGGTCGCTGGACGGCTCAGATGTTTCTGCTTTCCGGCCTTGGACGACCTGACATCTTCGCCCCGGACGATCTGGGATTGAAAAATGCAATTAAATCGCTGTATGGCCTCAGCGGCCGACCGACGACTGAGCAGCTGGAAGAAATCGCGGAATGCTGGGCGCCGTACCGCAGTGTGGCGTCATGGTACTTGTGGCGGTCTCTGGACATGCCTCTGAACGCTGACTGACAGCGGCCGGTGGTCTGATCGTACCGCAGTAGATATTTGTGATTGTTATCACTCTCAGGCGGACGATCTGAGTTAACCGAACAGTCGTCAGTTCGCTGGTGCCGGGATGTAGTTCAGCGTGTAGTACGCGTCTGAGTGCAGCAACGGCAGGCCATCCACCGAACGGACGGCCGAGGACGACAGTTGATGCACATGGCCGCGCTGCAGGCCGTCAATGCGAAGACGCACCGACATGCCGTCCGCCGCGACGTCAGCTGATGTGATCGTGGGAGTCGTGTGGTCTACTTCCGGACTGCCATACGACGCCTGAAAGATGTATGTGTACGTCTGCAGGGTGTACGACTTCACGTCGCCAGCCGTAATTGAATCGACAGGTTGTGTGAAAGTGACTTCGAAGCCATCCGACTTTGCCCGCATTTCGTGGATTTCAAAGGGAGTTGTCCCTGTCCAGACCAATCGTTCCAGAGCAAACGGTTTCGTGCCGCGTGAGCCCCAGCCTCTGTTGGTTCCTCCCACGAACATTGATCCGTCCTCAGTCAGACGCACTGACAGTGTGCCGGAGCCGAAACCTTCGCGAAACGGAAAGCAGGCTCCCTGATAGTGACCGTCGATTTTTTCCAGAAAGCATCTCATCACGGTGCTGAAGGTCTGATCGCCGACAAACATTTGTTTCTGAAACGGACCGAAACGCCCTGCGGTGATGTCACAGGCCACTCCACTGGCAGATTGCCCCATTTTCTTGTACGGAAACAGAATCACTGGCGGCTCGTATTCCGGAATCCGATCTGCCTCCGTCATCATGCGGCTGCCACTGACGGGTTCTGCCGGACGTTTGCCAAGTGCTTCCACTGCGGCGGGCTGGTCGAACCACCTGAAGCCGCCCGGATGCCCCTGAAACGATGACGGCCGCAGCCATTTCAGACTGCATGTACCGTTCCACGGTCCCTGGTTGTCTGTATAAAATACGTCCTTCACTGAGTTGAAACCAATGCCCCCCGGCGAACGAATTCCGCTGCACGTGGGAACCGACTTACCATCACGATTGATACGCAGACACCAGCCCCGATATCTGGAATTGCTGTTGAAGGAGCCGGTCAGGCACAGAACAGCCCACATATTACCATCGTCGTCAAATGGTGAGCCGAAAGCGTATTCGTGGTAATCCCCGTTGATGCCCCAGTCGTCATTGAATGTTTCGAATTCGTCAGCAACACCGTTTTTGTCTGAGTCTCTGAGCCGGGTGACTTCACACCGCTGGGTGGCATAGAGCCAGCCGTCGTCCCATGACAGCCCCAGCACTTCATGCAGACCGGACGCGTATCGTTCGAACTGGATGCCGGACGGATCATCGCTCCATGCATTATGCACTGTATAGATGTCTCCCCGGCGTGTTCCCACGGCCAGCGTCCCATTCGGCATGACCTCGATCGCACCGACTTCAAGATTCATCGCTTTGGGAATCTCAAATCGAAGCAGTTTGTAGTAATCGTCCTCTGTAGGCGAAACCGAATCCTGTGCGAAGACGGAAGAAGCACAGACAGAAAAACACACTGCGATCAGAAGACGTGAAGAAGCGGGCATGAAAAGCTGGACCTGGTTGAAAACTGGCACTCCTGGAGAACGGCTGATAAATCAGTCTTCGATCGGCATGAGCCAGATGTTGCGAAAGCGAATAGGGTTACCATGGTTCTGCAGATAGATGGGACCGTCCTCCGGACCTTCTTTGACCGGCGCCGCCCGAGTGCCTCTGGGCAGGTCCAGTTTGTCATGCACCACGACACCGTTGTGCTTTACCGTCATCCACGCATTTTTTTTCTTCTGACCGTCGTCAGCAAACTTTGCGGCATGGTACTCGATGTCGTAGGTCTGCCATGAAAGTGGCGGAAAACACATGTTCACAGCCGGGTCAGCGATTTCGTATACGCCGCCGCATTCGTTGTTTTTGCCCTCCAGACCGAACGAATCCAGGATCTGTACTTCGTACCGCCCCTGCTGATAGCAACCACTGTTGGCTCGTCCCTGCCCCCGGGCGTGTGGCATGAAGGACAGCATGAATTCGATGTGCAGGTTGTAACTTCCGAACCTCTGTTTACTGGTGACGCCCTCCATCAGTAACTTGTCCTCTGACATACGGCCCCCCTGGAAGTGCTCCGCCGTTGTGCCGTCGAACAGAACAACGGCTCCTGCAGATGGTGTTTTGCCGACGGTCGGGCTTTCGCGCCGCACCTTGGGGAATTCAGCAACCTTGACGTTGTCGCCGCTGTACAGTGTCAGATTACCGTCCTTGATTTCCGCCCTGCCATCACTGTCCACATTGTCCGCTTTCAGGATGCAGATATCATCCTGCATGTGTCCTGAACCAGGAATCCGCTTTTCGGCCGTGCCATCCCAGCCGTCACCCGGCAGTCCACCAATGTATCCAACACTCCGGAACTTTC
>Ga0315316_10000684_pt1 | contig 22661 bp, 15 predicted proteins | sample M160m3416metaG_FD_203702 | JGI IMG/M metagenome (GOLD analysis project Ga0315316, IMG submission 203702) | Ammonia-oxidizing marine archaeal communities from Monterey Bay, California, United States - M1 60m 3416 | ecosystem: Environmental > Aquatic > Marine > Intertidal zone | place: USA... | reverse complement strand
GCCCGCCCAGGTGAGTCGAGTCCCACAGATGGGCCTTCTCGGGGTCGGTCCGGTACAGCTCGGTGTGTTCGGCGATCCAGGGAATCTCGGCAAAACTGGGCACACGCTTCTCCTCGTTGGGGACGGAGCGGCTCTGCCCCGCGGCCCCGGAGTCTGGCGGGATCCTTCGTCTCATGCCACCGAATCGCTAGGGTTCTCGCCAGATGACTGACGCGCAACCCGCACTCGAATCGCTGCCACTCGTCGACCTCGGCCAGGCCGAACTCTGGCAGGACCCCGCCGCCGCCCTCGCCCCGATCCGCGAGGCGGGCCCGATCGCACGTACGAGCCGCGGGGAACGCGTCGTGCTGCGCTACGCCGATACGGAACGGCTCCTCTCGGACCCCCGAATGCGCACCGTGGGCGGACGACTGCTCGAAGGCATCGGGATCGACGCTGGCCCCCTCGCCGAGTGGTGGAAGCTCGTCATGTTCAACACGAACCCGCCGGAGCACGGACGGCTGCGCGCGCTCGTCAGCCGCGCCTTTACCCCGCGCCAAACCGAGTCGCTCCGACCGCGCATCCGAGCGATCGCCACCAAGCACATCGACCGAATGCTGGGAGCGGGCGAGGTCGACTTCGACGCAGAGCTCGCCGATCCACTCCCCATCGAGGTGACCTGCGAGCTCCTCGGGGTCCCTGAAAGCGAACGCGACTCGGTCCGGAGCTGGACTTCGGAACTCGGACGCGTCTTCGCGACGCGACTCTCAGAGGACCAGCGCCATCGCTGTGAGTCGGCCGTCGAGGATCTCTCCCACCTCCTGCAAGAACTCTTCGACGCACGACGGCGCACGCCTCGAGAAGACCTCCTGAGCGCGCTCGTCGCCGCGCGAGAGGCGGGAGATCGTCTCTCTCCGAACGAGTGCACGGCCATGGCGATCAATCTGCTCTTCGCAGGCCACGACACCACGCGAGGGCTGCTCTCGATCGGCCTCGGCGCACTCCTCCACTGCCCCGAGGCCGTCGAGCACGCACGCCACTCGCCAGAGCACGTCCCCGCCGTCGTCGAGGAAATGCTCCGCTTCGAACCCCCGACCCTCGGCAGTCTGCGCGCGCCCAGCGAGGACATCGATGCGGGCGACTACGTTCTTCCACGGGGCAACCCGGTCCATTTCCTCTTTCCGGGCGGCAATCGCGACCCGCGGGCCTATCGAGACCCCAACCGCTTCGACCCTACACGCAGCGGCCCCCGGGTCCTCTCCTTCGGTCTCGGTCCCCATTTTTGCCTGGGCGCAGCCCTCGCCCGCGCCGAGGCGCAGGAGACCCTCTCGGCTCTGCTGACCGCGGCGGACCGGATCGAGCCGACTCGGCGTATGCGCTTCGTCCCCTACGCGACGATCCGCCGGCTCGAGGGAGGCCTCCCCCTTCGCCTCGAAGCATGCTGACGAAAGCGCCTCCTTTCGTCTAGATTATGAAGTGCCGCTGGAGGCTCGTCCCCGGCAGGCCGGTGCGTATACGCCACCCGAACCCGATCGCCCTCCGCGAGCGCAGCGCGCCTCTCAGGCAGGCCCGCCGCCAGGACGACCAGAAAAGAGAGCACATCCATGAGCAGCGATCCCTTCATCGTCATCTCCTCCGATACCCACGCCGGCGCCCAGGTCGCCCGCTACCGCGACTACCTCGACCGCGAGCATCAGGCGCTCTTCGACGAATGGCGGGGGTCGTATAAGAATCCCCAGAAGAAGCACATCGGCTCGAAGAAACACAAGAACTGGGACGATGACGAGCGCATGGGCGACATGGAGAACGACGGCGTCGTGGGCGAGATCATCTTTCCGAACACCGTGCCTCCCTTCTTCAAGACGAGCGTCCTGATCTGCGGGAACCCCCGCCCCGAGGACTACGCCCTCCGACTCGCCGGAATTCGCGCGCATAATCGCTGGCTCAAAGACTGGTGCGACGAGTTCCCCGCCCAACGAGCGGGAATCGGACTGGTCTATCTCAACGACATCGATGAGGCGATCAAGGACATCGAATGGATCGCGAACGCGGGCCTTCGCGGCGGCGTGCTCCTACCCCACGTCCCCGACGACTGCGCGGGCTATATCAAGCCGCTCTACCACCCGGACTATGACCGCATGTGGGCGCTGCTCGAAGAGACGGGCCTCGTCATCAACCACCACGGCGGCACGGGCTCCCCGGATTACGGGAATCTGCCGGTCTCGCTGCCGATCCGGTTGATCGAGACCCCCTTCTTCTCGACCCGAAGCTACGGGCAGCTGATCCTCTCCGGAGTCTTCCACCGCTTCCCGAAGCTCAAGTACATCCTGACGGAATCGGGATGCGCCTGGGTACCCGACACACTCCAACGGCTCGACTGGGCCTGGGAACGCATCTCCAAGGGCGCCGCGGGCGAGTTCCAATTCGGCGACGGCGTCGCGACCCCCGAGCCGCCGAGCTTCTACGCCCGACAGAATTGTCACTATGGCGCCAGCTCCGCCTCCCCGGTCGAGATCCGAGATCGCGACATCATCGGCACGGACCGGATCCTCTGGGGCAGTGACTACCCCCACTACGAGGGAACCTATCCGCACACAAGGCTCGCGCTTCGCCACACCTTCAACGATTGCGGCGAAGAGGACTCCCGGAAGATGCTCGGCCTCAACGCCGCCAAGCTCTACGACTTCGACCTCGAGGCGCTGAAGCCCCTGGCAGCGAAATGCGGGCCCACCTGGAACGAGTTGAGCGTGCCGCTCTCCGCGGACGAGTTCCCCGAGCAGACCCACACGAACGCCTTCCGAACGCTCGACTGAGGTTCGAGGGAGCGGTCGGCGTCAGCCGAAGTCGACGGGAAGATTCACCCTGACCTCGCCAGCGCTTGTGCTCGCTCGGCGTCGAAGCGGCGAAAGAATCGTGATCGAAGCGATAGGCCCAGGAATCGCGCGGCGGTGGCACATAACGTCTGCCGAGCTTCCGATCACGCGACAGTCGCCCGTCGGCAAAGAAGGCCTTGACGTCGTCATGGCGGGTGACGAGCCAACAGTCCATGTGCGGGTCCCAGAAGACCGGGTCCTCGCGCCTCAGGACGGCCAGCGTCGGGGAGGGGTCACGAATGATCTCCGGCTCGAGCATCGTCGTGGGTCGCTGGGACATGGGGACGTCTCCTCTCTCCGCGGACTCGGTAACGACGATAACAACCGGATGCGTCGCATCCTCTCCTCTCGACGACTTCGACGTTCGCCGAAGGGGTAAATGGCCTACGCTCTTTCCTCCTCGAGCGCGGAGAGCGGTAGAAGATGAATGAGACATCCAGCGCAGGCGGCGAGCACGATACGCTCGGGGCCGAGGACTGCGTGGAGGACGTCTGCGACCTGCCGGGTGCGCCCCCTGCCACCGACCGGCGCGCCGTCCTCACCGCCGACTTCACGCTCGAGGACGACGATCCCGAAACCTGGATGGACCTCGCGGAAGCCCGGGGCTGGGGAGACGGTCTTCCCCTGATCATCCCGACGCCCGAGCGGGTCGATCGCGCGCTCGCGGCGCTGTCGCCGGGGGTCGACCCAGACGAGGTGCTGTGCGCCTTGCCTCCCCGCGGCGGTCTCGTCACCCGCCGACTGCTGGCGGTCAACGCGGTCATGGCGGGAGCGAAGCCCGAGACCCTGCCGGTCCTCACCACCGCCGTCCGCGCGCTCGCCCAACCTCAGACGAACCTACGCGGCGTCAACGCGACGACCCATCCGGTGGCCCCGCTCGTCATCGTGCACGGCGCCGCCGTCGAGCAGCTCGGCTTCAACGCGGGTCTCGGCACCTTCGGACCAGGCTGTCGTGCCAACGCCACGCTCGGTCGGGCCCTTCGACTGGTCCTGATGAATGTCGCGGGCGCGCGCCCCGGGGCAGGCGATGCGTCGACCCAGGGACAACCCTCGAAGTACAGCTATTGCATCGCCGAAAACACGAGCCAAAGCCCCTGGGAAAGCTACCCGTCGAGCCTCGGGCTCGATGCCCCGAGCGCCGTCACCGTCACCTGCGGCGAGAACCCCCACAACGTCCAGGACCACGACGGCCGCTCGCCTGCCCATACACTGGAGCAGATCGCCAGCGTGATGACGACCCTCGGGTCGAACAACGCACCCGTCTCGGGTGCCGAGTGGTTCGTCTTTCTCGGACCCGAGCACGCCGCCAGCGTCGCCGCGGGGGGATTTTCGCGCCGCGACGTCCAGGTCTTCCTCTACGAGAAGGCACGCCTCCCGGCCGCGCGCTTTCGGAGAGCCTTCGACGTCACGCAATACGCGGCCTGGGAGCACGCCCTCGCCGACGAGGACCTCAAACCCATCGTGCGCGACCCCGACCTGATCCGGGTGATGGTCGCGGGCGGCGCCGGGAAACACTCGTGCGTCGTCCCGAGCTGGGGCATGACGGCGAGCGTGACGCGACCGCTCGCGGAGTGACGGCGGCCATCCCAGGTCGCGCGAAAACACGGAAGGAGGCTACTTGGCCCGCATCTCGATCTACACACCCGAAGGACAAGCCGACGCCGGCGCAGGCGCCACCGCCCTGGCTCCGGCCGGCTCACTGGCCGACCGGCGGATCGCCGTTCTCGACAACGGCAAGGCAGGCGCCGCCCATCTTCTGGAGCGCATGGCGGAGGGGCTCGCCCGCCGAAGCCATGGGGAGTACGTCGGTCTGCACCGCAAGGGCAGTGCTGCCACGCCATGCGAGGCCGACCTGCTCACCTCGCTCGCGTCGAGCGCGGACCTGATCCTCACAGGGACGGCCGATTGAGGCAGCTGCACGTCGTGGAGTCTCCACGACACGCAAGCGCTCGAGGCCATGGGCGTCCCGACCGTCGTGGTCGCGAGTGAGGCCTTTGGGGCACTGGCCCGTCAGGTCGCAGACGAGCTGCAGACGCCGGACGCCCGCGTCTGTGTGGTGCCCCACCCCATCGGCGGAACGGCCGAGGATCGACTCGAGGAGTGGGCCGAGAGCGCCCTGGACGAATTGCTCCGGCTACTCGCCTGAGCCCGGAAGCCGCGGAGACGAAGGCGCTCTCCTCCTCGGCCACGCTGCTGCCACCCCCCCAACGCGAAACGGCCGCCTCCTCGTTCGAGGAGACGGCCGTCGCGTAAGTGGCGGGTCCATGCGTCTTTACAAAAGCCGAAAAAGAGAGCCGGGACCCGCCGGCCGTGCCAGTCAGGTCTAGCGACGGCGATTCGCGGCCAGGCCAGCGAGGCCCAGCCCCATCAGCAGCGCCGTACCGGGCTCCGGGACGACGGTGATCGCGAAGGTCTCGGACGTGGTCTCGAGCGCACCACCAGCGCGCACGGCGAGCACGTTGAAGCTCATCGTGCTCGTCACGGGGGCACCCGGCAGCTGCGAAGCGACGAAGGTCACCTGGAAGTGCACGTCACCACCCGTCACGAGGCCGCCACCAATGCCGACGTCATCCGCGCCCGTTCCGGCGGCGGGGGAGGTCGAGATCCCCTGGAACAGGGACGTGGTGTACGCCTGGGGGTTGAGCAGGTTGAGGATGTAGTTCTCCGAGCCACCGGGCGCCTCGTTGTTGCTGAGCCCGAACTGCGGACCCGAGCCGAGGTCGATGCCGAAGGCGTCGGACACGACTGTCGCACTCTGGAAGGCGAGACCACCCTGGCGCACGGCGAGCACGTCCGGATCGTCGTAACCGTCGACCGTGACGCCGAGGCCGTAGAGATTCCCGGCCGGATCATCCAGACCCATCCGGAGATCGAAAGTGACGGTATCGCCGGTGCCCAGAAGGCTCCCCTCTGCCACGGTCGAGCTCACGATCGTGATCCCGATCGCGCTCGCCAACGAAGGCAGCGCCATGAAGGCGGCCGCAAACGCGAAGGCCTTGGTAAATCGATTCATTTGCTTTTTCCTCTAGATCAATGCCACGGCGAACAATGCCGATAGCGTCGCCACCGCGTGAGCGAGGCTTCGGCATCGGCTCCTCCCCACACAACTTGTGATTGGGAGTCACCGCGCCATCTGTCTGATCTGGTCGAGGAAAAAACGTGCTCTATCCCAGCAGGGCCGAAGCCGTATCAAGAGGGTCGATCTAGCTGCATCGCATGAAGCCACGCAGATGGAGGCGCTTCCCGGCGCTTCCCGATTCTCTCGATTCTTGCAGTGGATTAAGATGGCTCCGAAGAGCCTCGCTTTGCCGATATCCTCCCGTTCGCTCAGAGCCTTGGCTCCGATGAACGACCTTCCCAGATCACGATCACCCTACTATGAACACGGGAAGCTGTGGGAGAAAATTATCGCTCGGGGCCCGGAAACCGAATTTTCGGCTGGCCAACACCCCCAGGGGTAAGTCGGCCGGGAGCGCTATCGCGCAGCGCGGGCCACGGGGGACACGAATTGCTTTCGCAGCGGCGGAACGTCGGAGGCCTGCATCAGGGGCATCAGTGCCACGTAGGCGGCGCGACGCTCCGGCTCGGCGCCCACGATGAGCTCGACCGACTCGCTCCAGCCCGATGTCTGCCCCCGAGCGGTGTTCTCTCGATCGAGGGTCTGGGAAGCTCGGCGCGCCTCGCTCCAACGTCCTTGCTGAAGCAGACCCCAGATCATGCGCCGAGCCGCGCTCCAATCTCCCGACGCCCGCGCGAGCGTCACGCGATCGATCTCCATGGCCTCTTCGTAGAGCCCGAGCGTGGCGAAGAGATTGGCGAGTCGATTGACCTCTTCCCGAGGCGCGTTGGGCTCCCCTTCCGCGACGACGGCGGCGACGAGGTCCGCGAAGTCACGTGGAATGACCCCATGGGCGGTCGCCCAGGCCGGGGATTGGGCGATGACCGCCGCCGGATCGAAGCCCCGCTGCGGATCGAAGGGCACTCCCTCGCGCTCGTAATAGCGACGCACTCTCTCCAAGTTCGCCGCGTTTCGTTCGTTCCGCCGAAGATAGACCGCGCTCGCCAGGCTCCGGAAGACCGGCACCCAGTCACGCTCACGTTCGACATGCCGGACCGTGCTCGCCACCTGACCGTTCGGTGGAACCTCCACCGGCAGCCCCACGCCGAGAAACAGGTCGTAGCCCTGCCGGTCGAGCACATTCGCGTAGGATTCGCCGGGCTGCATGCCGAGGCGCATCCCGACCGCGAGATCCGTCTCCATCGCCTCGCGGCGGACGTTCATCGCCCCGCTCGCGGACATCGTGATTTCCGGTGAGAGCCAGTAGCTCATGAAGCCGCCGAGCGGATAGGGGTTGTGGATCCGGCCGCTCAGCCCGCTGTCCCGAAGGAACCAGACCGCGTGCGAAGAGAAGCGCCCCGCGTCGTAGGGGGCGCGATAATCCGTGAAGCCGGAGCGCAGGGAGCGCGAGACCTGCGGGAAGTCTCCGGCCCCAAAATGCAGGCCGACCAAAAAGAGGCTCGCGAGGGCGAGTCCCCGCTGTCTGCCGAACCCGAGCAGGCTCGGGTCGCCGGCGGCGGGACCGCCCGGGGACGAGCGCCCTTCCGCACGGGCACGCGCCAGGAGAGCGGCCGCGAGCGCCAGTCCGAAGATCTGGAGCCACACGAAGCGGGTGGCGATCAGAGCCGCCGCCGAGCCCGCGAAGGCAAGCGCGACCAGCGCCGGATCGAGACCCGTCGACGCGCCCTCACGCGCCGCGCCGCGCTCGAGCACGAGACGGGTCGCGCCCGCCGCCACGCTGATCAGGCAGATCCAGGTCATCAGCCAGACCGCCCAGGTCGGGGGACCCCCCGCTGTCGGGAAGCGCCACACCGCGAGCGGATTCCACTCGTCGGAGACCGCAGCGAGCGCCAGAGTCTCCCCACCCGCCGTGAAGTAGGCCAGGTGCGCGTCCCAACCCTGTGGATTCACGAGGCTCGCGAGCAGCATCAGGCCGCCGGTGGCGGCGAGGCGCCGCGCCCGCTGCCTCTCCTCGCCGGTCATCCCGCCTCCGAGAATCGAATAGAACGCCCAGAGGCTCGCTGCGACGCCCAGAATCAGGACCGGACCGAGCAGGAACGCCGCATGGGAATTCGCCCAGACCAGGGAGAGCACGATCGCCGCGCCGCTGGCGCGCGTGCCGGGTCCCGCTCGAGGTACCACGAGCAGCAGGAAGAGCGCGAGCGTCGCCGCAATCGAGAAGAGCTCCGGCCGGAGCTGCACGAGCCGGTAGGTCGAGAGGACGATGAACCCGACCAGGCCGGCACTCGCCGCCACCGTCGACCCGGAAGCGCGACGGACCACGCTCCAGGCCAGGGCCAGAATCCCCGCGACCGCAAGGACGTGGAAGAGGCGCAGGCCGGCGAAGCCGGACAAGGCACTCACCTGGGACAAGCCGACCGCGCCGAGCCACGAGCTCGGCGAAGGCGGCCCGGGCGCTGCGAAGAGATGGGGGTCTGCGGCGAGCCAGGGCCCCTCCGCGGCGAAATGACTCCCGAGAGCCAGGTGGACCCAGGAGTCGTTCGCATAGAGCGGCTGCCCGACCAACACCAGGGTCACGCCACCCAGCACGATGGCCAGCCCGTGAATCGCCCGAGCGCTCACACAACGACCCTCCCTGCTCGCACCCGATTCACCGCTTGCGCTTCGGAACCAATCGGAAGCGGATCCCCGTGGTCACACGATAGACCCAGCGATCCTGCGTGTATTTCCAGTTGACCGACTCGTCGATCGGGACCTGCTCCCCCATGTCGTTCAACTGGTAGACATCGGGATCCTGATTGGTCCGCTGCATCTCCGTCTTCAGATCGCCAAAGAGATAGGACGCGTTGCCCTTCGCGAAGAGGCTCACGGCGAAGGGGCCCACGCGATTGCGCGTCTCGTACTCGATCTCGAGCGCCGGACCGAGGCCGTGATAGACCTCGGTCACCTGGTCGTCGAGAACGATGCTCCGGAATTCCAGATCGAATACGCGCGGGTTGGGTTCTTCCCCGGGCCCCGGGTCGCCCGTGTCATAGCCCGCATACCGCACCGCGCGCCGAGCCTTCGCGCTGATGTCCACGATGATCCGGCTATAGGCCAACGAAGGCTTGAGCCGGATCCGCTCGGGACCGAAGTCGAAGGTGAAGGCCGCGCCGAGTCCCGCGTGGACCTGCGGCCCCTGCTGCTGAACCGTGATCTTGTTCCCGCGACCGAAAACGGTGGTTTCACCGATGTTTTCCGTAATGGGAAAGATGAGCGGGTAGCCCATGACGCTCGGGTCGGCCTCCCGCGCCAGCCCGACCTCGGTCGCGAGTACGGCCGCGATGCTCACGTCGAGAAACAGGCGGGGTCGGGTCGGCACGTCGAACAGGGCAGGCGACATGATCTCGAAATTGCCGCCGACGAGCGCGCTGAGAATGTCTTCGCGCGAGGCTTTTTCTCGAATGACGTTGACATCTCGATCGTCCCCGATCACGTAGTCGAGACAAGCACTGCTATTCGGGCAGGGAACGCCGGTGTTGGGGCGGGGCAGCTGTGGCAATCCCAGCGGCGTCCCGCTTGCATTTCCCTTTCCGGTATGACCGAAGACTCCGACCTCGAGCGCCGTCGAGAAGACCCATCGCTCGAGCTCCCCGTCGTGCGCGTCGGCATCGGCGAGCGCACCGCCCGGAGTCAAAGGCAGGAGTAGAAGAAGGTCCAGTAGAAGGAGCAAGAACCCCAACGCGCTCGCTCCCGAACCGAGACGAGGTCGAAACGCAGGGTCGCCCGTAGCAAACCGGCCTCTCGGCACCAGGCCGCGGGATCGCGAGGAGGAAGGAGCGAGCGGGAGCGGTAGGTTCATTTTGCGGGTCTCGGGTCCATTCGTCTCGGCGGTTCGGGAACGCGATCAGTCCGGGCAGCAAACGCGCTCGCCTGCCGGCGCCGCGCGACGATGTTTTCTCGCGGAGCGGGCCCGCGCGAAGCCGTGAGGTTCGGCGAGTCGACCGGATCTCGCCACCCGACCGCCACCCGATGATCGAGCCAAAAGACGCTACCGAAGTGAACCCGTTTCGGCTCGTCTCCAGCGACCGATCGAGCGGAAGCCACCCCCCCCGGCAACGAAGGGATTCTACGGCGATTCTGACGAGGCGTCGGGCTCGATGACGACGTGTGGGGCCTCCCTCCGAAACGGCAGCCCGAACTCTTCGGGGGAGTCATTGAATCCGGAATCCATTCCCCCTAGCGTACGCCTACCCTCAGCGGGGCAGGAGCCCGGTTCTCCGACTCGCGAAGCCATTGGCATCTCCGCCCCGGGCGGATACGAATTCGCGAGCGGATGAACGTCTCCGCACCCTCAATCCAAGGCTTTCCCGTCATCCCCTCCCCGGGACCGGTAGCTGGAGAAGAACCGTCAACGTGAAGCGCCCCTCACGCCAACACGGCCAACACGATTGGACCTGGAGTCCCGAAGCAACCACATCGCATGGGTCCGACCGGCCGCGTCCGCGCGGTTGGAGTTCGATCTCCAGGCGATGCCCGATGCTCGGCATCACTTGCCTGCTCGCCCTGCTCCTCGGGTCGAACGCCCAAGCGCAATCGAACGCAATCGACGATCCCTTCGCCGGGGTCGAGGAGATGATCGTGACCGGGGGTTCGACGGCGGCGCTCCTCGCCCCTTCGAATACCTCCGCCGTCGCCTTCGACACGGCCGACCTCGAGGGCTACGGCGTCGAGGACCTCAGCGACATCGCGGCCTACGTCCCGAATCTCGAGATTCGCAGCGTGAACGCCACCAACGCCTCCTTCTTCGTGCGCGGCGTGGGCCTCCAGGATTTCGGTGCCAACGCGTCGAGCTCCGTGCCCATCTTCCAGGACGGCGTCCCCCGGAACCCCTCCGCCACGCAGCTCGTGGGGCTCTTCGACATCGGGGGGCTCACGGTATTGAAAGGACCCCAGGGTTCGGGCAACTATCGAAACGCCTCGGCCGGCGCCTTCCTGATCAAGACCCAACAGCCCGAGCCCGAGTTCTCCGGCTACGCCAAGGTCTCGCTCTTCCAGATCGTCTCCGTCGACGCGCGCGACGCCCCACGATACGACTTCGAAACCGCGGTCGGCGCGCCGGTCTTTTCCGACTGGATCTCCGCGCGCATTTCGGCCCGCTATAGTCACGAGAACGGATTCTGGGAGAACGGCTGCGCCAACCGATCCCCGATCGACACACGGGTGGCACAGGCTGGAGGCCAATTTGTTCCGGATGTTTCGATCTGCGGAGAGAACCTCCAACCCGGCGACATCAGTCAGGTCAAACCCTTCGCCAATCGATGGATCGGCGAAGTGGACGACTACGGAATTCGTGGTCAGCTCCGCTTCAACCCTCCGGATATCCCGCTCGACCTCGTCTTGCGGGGCGAGATCTCGCGACTGAACCGAGACTCGACCGCGGGGCAACACCTGGGCACGAGCTACGGAGGCAAATTTCTTTATGTCGGCGGGGGAGACCGAACCGGCTACCGCGACCCCAACAACACCGCGCGCCTGGGCGAGCTCACTGAAAGTCTCGCACGCGAGCGACCCGATCTCTACCCGACCGCCCGCTTCGATCCGTTCGTTGAGGGCAACGTGGCCAGAGCACTCTCAAGGCGCCGAGATCGTGTCCGTTATGGAAGGCTTCAAAAGGAACTGTTGAAGCGCCCCCTCGACGAACAGCCCTATTTCGGCCAGCTCGACCGCCCCGGGCGCATCCTGCTCGACACCAACATCGCCTCGATGACGGCACTGGTCGACCTCGACGAGTTCGACGTCGAGGTCGAAGCGGGTTATATCGACTACCGGAAATCGGAAGGCCGCGACTCGGATCTCTCGCCCAACCGCCTCTTCCCTTCGTTTTCCCGCGACAACGCCTGGGAGGCCTACGGCTCCTTCGAACTCTCCGGCGAGGCGATCGGCGACGTCCCCCTGGTCTGGTCGACGGGCGCCTACGGCATGATCGAGCAGGTCGAGTCCAAGAACGAACAATTCATTCTGGACGACTTTCGGATCGCCGAATTCCAGCAGGAGATCTACAGCTTCGGGGTCTTCGCCCAGGGCGAATACGAGTTCCTGGAGGCGTTCACCCTCGAGGCCGGCATCCGATACAACTGGGAACGCAAGGACTTCGAGCTCTACACCGAACGCCAGTCGACACTCGAGCCCCCGCCCGGGGTCCCACCCTACCCGATCATCCCGGTCCGATCTCGCAACCAGCGCTCGTGGGACGCATTCACCGGGTTCGGATCGATCCGCTACGACTTCACCGAACAGGTCAGCATGTCGCTGAAATACGCCCGGGGATTCAAGGCCGGTCACTTCAACCCCAGCAAAGCATCCACGGCGAGGGTCCCGAACGTCGGCTTCGTCGATCCCGAATCGATCGACGCGTTCGAGTGGAGACTCGAGTTCGCCGGCTGGGCGGACCGCGTCTCGGGCAACGCGAACTTCTTCTTCTACAACTATCGGAATTACCAGGTATTCCGCCTGACGACGGACGCGACGGGGGTCAACCGCCAGATCCAGAACGCCCGGCAGGCGCGCAACCTGGGGGCCGAGCTGGAAGTGAACATCTTGCCGCTCGAGGGCTACGTCCCGGAGATGATCGAAGGCCTGCGGATCAAGCTGCTGGGGGGCTGGCTGAGGACCCAATTCGTGGAATTCACGAACGCGGAGCAGCGCCTCTCGGAAGGGATCGGGATCGGCACGACGATCGACTACTCGGGCAACCCCCTGATCAGCGCACCCGATCTCCAGTTCACGGGGACCTTCATCTGGCCGATCGTCCTGGACCGCTTCGGAACCTTCACGCCGCAATACGACTTCACCTGGAGCGACGACACGCCCTTCGACCCGAACCGGGGCCGCGGAGAGGTCGACCGCCAGGGCAACAACCGCTGGAGCCCCTATCTCGTCGGCAACCGCGCGTTCACCCTCCACAACGTCCGCCTCACCTGGGAGCCGCCGGGGGACACGGGGATCAGCGTCGCGGGTTTCTGTCGCAACCTTACGGACGAGCGCTACCTGACCTTCGCGGTCGACATCTCGACCTTCAACGACCAGATCCTCAACTTCGTCGCCGATCCGCGAACCTGCGGTGGCGAGGCGCGCTTCACCTGGTGAGCCCGGGCGTGGGGACCGCCCCGGTCGCCGTGTCGGAGCGGATCGCTCGGACCGGCGACGGCGACGCGGGCCGTCAGGGCAGCTCGTAGCCCAGCGCGCGGAGCTGGTCGAGCTGCATCTCGTCGAGCTCGTAGGTCTGACTCTCGTGAAGCGCCTGTAGCGACAGTTCCTCTTTCGCGAGCGTGCGAAAGCGCTCCACAATATCGTCCCGATCCGCCAGGTCCGCTGCGACGATCGTTCCGTCGGACGCCGAGAGCAGCACTTCGAAGTCTTGTCCCGCGATGTCGCGACCCGCGACGAAGCGGTAGTCGCCCTCCAGGATGGAAACGGCGGGCTGGCGATCCGCCCCCACTTGCCCCCAGTTCTCGTCCAGGAAAGCGACCGTCACGCCATCTTCTTCACCGACCCATTCCTCTCCGGACACCGCCGCGAGAATCTCGGGGCGGCGGGATCGGCCGTCGCTCGCCGGCTGTAACGGAAGGCCCAGCAGGTCGAGGAGGGTCGGCCAGACGTCGACGTTCGCTGTACTCGAATCGAGCACAACGTCTTCCTCGAGCCGGAAGGGAAACGAGAGGAGCAGCGGCGTCTGCGTCGTCTCGGGGAAGACCGCCCGGGCGTGCCCTTCGAAGCCGCGTTCGCCGAAGGCCTCCCCGTGATCGGAGAGCAGGACGATGAGCGTCTCGTCGTCGAGTCCCCGGGACTCCAGGTACGCGTAGAGCTTGGAGAGCACCCAGTCCGTGCGCAGGATCGAGTTGTCGTAGAGGTCCGAGATCGTGTTCCCGAAGATCGCCGACTCTTCGTCGTAGGTATATTCGTGCAGGTCCATCAGATGCAGGTAGAGGAACCAGCGGCTGGTTTCGCCATGGACCCGGAGGAACTCGATCGCATCTCCGATCAGCTTCTCGTCCGAACCATGGATGAAGGCATTCGGGCGAATGCGCTGGACCGAAGGGTCCTGACCGGAGCCCATCGGCCGGTAGTACTTCTCGAAACCCTGGTCGAAGCCGAAATATCCATGGACCCAGCCATTGCGATAGAGCCCGATCGTCTTGAAACCCGCGTCGGCAAGGATCTCCGCGGGCATCGTGACGTCGGCGGAGACCGTGTGATTGAACTTCGTCACGCCAGACCGAATCGGGTTGAGCCCCGTCCAGAGGGAGGCCATCGAAGACTTCGTCCAGGACGACTGCGCGGTGTGGTGATCGAAGCGAACACCCGTCTCCGCGAGTGAGGAGATGAAGGGCGTGGTCGCACGCTCGTACCCGTAGGCCTCCATGCGCTCGGCGCGGAGCGTATCGACGAGAAGGAAGAGGATGTTCACGTCGTCTCGCTCGGCGAGGCCCTCGACCTCAGACAGCCCGCCCAACGGACGCCCCGCTTCTCCAGGAACTTCGATCTCGATCGAAGCCGCCAGATAGATCGCGACAGCGACGACAGCGATCAGGGCGTAGGGCCACACGACTCGTTTCGGTTCGTTTTCCATAGGGCGCGTATCGTATCGAATCCCCAATTCGCGCGGAACGGGCAGCCCTCATGCAGGCACGGAATCGGTCGGTTTCGGCCGCCCCTTGCTATGCTCTCGACATGAGACGACAAGAAACCGAAACGCCCCGCCCCGCCCGTCGATCGAGTCACGGGGCCCGACCCGACCTTTCTTCCGTTTCGCAGAGGGCCCGCGCGGCTCGCTCCCCGCTTCGAGACCGGAAGCCGAGAGGGCTCGGCGTCCTGGCCCCCCTCGCCCTCGTCACACTGCTGCTGCTCCCGGGATGCAAATCTTCCGAAGACCGACTGGATCAGATTCGGCAGATTCACAGCCAGGGACGGATCGAGGAGTCCATCCCGCTGCTCATCGAGATGATCGAATCGGGCGATCGACGCGGAGAAGTGCTCTATCGCTACGGCCGGGCCCTCTCCGTGATGAATAATCGCGGCGGGGCCGTCTGGGCCCTCGACGCTGCCCGCGACGACCCCGAATGGTTCGTCCCTGCCAGCTACGAGCTCGCGGAGGGCGCTTTTCGCTCCGCCAATTTCGACCTCGCACTCCAGGTCCTCGAGCGCCTCAAAACCGAGCGGACGGACTCGCCGGACGAAGACGTCACCGCGCGGATTCTCGAGATCCGCAGTCTGTTGAAGACCCGGCGCTTCTACGACGAGGCGCTCGAGTTGGCCGAATTACTCTCCGAAGACGAGCCCGAGCTCGAAGAAGCCACGCGACTGCGCGCCGCGGCGCTGTTGGGTATCGGCGAAACGGACGAAGCGTACGACCTGATCCGGGAAGCAGATATCCCGTCGGACGAACTCGAATCCAACGATTCAGCCGAAACCGAAGGTCGGATCGCGAGCGAAGGTCCCGACGAGCTCGAAGCCGCGCCCATCCTCGATCTCGCGGAGGTCTCGTCGGGCGAAGACGAACCCTCTGCCGAACTCGACGCCGATGAAACACGCCTCTACTGGTGCGCCGTGCGCGCGACCTTCAAGCGCGAAGCGAAGCAACTCGAGGAGGCGCGCGAGATCGTCGACGCATGCCTCGCAGACCATCCCTCGGATCTCCCGATCCTCAACGAAGCGCTGAAGGTCTATGCGGGGCTCGAAGACTACACCGCTGTCCTCGCCGCGCTCCGGACAGCCTACGAGGATCAACCTCACGACCGGAACCTCCGCCAAAGCCTGATCAAGCATCTTCGCAGCGTCGGCCTTGCCGGGGAGGCCGATGAGGTGCTGAACGAGGCGCTCGCCGATGCCCTGGACTCGGACCCGCCCGCTCCGATCCAGGCCGCCGAGATCCACGTCGAACTCGCCCAGACCTACATCGGCAGGGATCGGCTCGAGCAAGGGCTCGACGCCTACCGCGCCGCGTTCGAACTCCTCGGCGACAACGCCGCCCACCAACTCCGATTCCGCTTCGCGGACGCCTTGATCCTCGCGGAGCAATGGGACGAGGCTTTGGAGATTGCCGACACGACCGAGGTCGAGGTCTACGCCCCGATGATCCGAGGTCGAGTCGCTTTCGAGAGGGGGGATTACGAGCTGGCGCTCTCCGAACTCAACCGCGCGGCGCTGATTTGGCCGGACCACGCAGCAACCCGCTACTACCTGGCGCGCGCCTCCGAAGGCGTGGGCGACCTCGATCGGGCCGTCGCCGAGTACCGCCAGGCCCTGCGATCGGAGCCAGGCCTGGCTGCCCCGCGCGAGCGTCTGGTGCGACTCCACCTCGCCGAAGATCGGGTGCGTGACGCGGAATTCATCTATTGGTTCCAGTCTCCCAAGAAGGAGAACAAAGAACCCTCGATCCCGCTGAAACTGCTCGCGATCGAAATCGATGCGCGGCTCGGAAAAGAGCCGGACCTCTCGATCCCGGCGAACGCGGATCTTTCGGTTCGAGAGATCCAGAAGAGTGCGACCACGGCGTTGGGGCGTGGGCTACGGCTCCGTGACGGCCCCGCGGCGGCGGCCGAGATGATCGGCGAGCTCGCGCGGCAGGTCGAGCCCTCGGCGCGCGACTTGTTCATCGCCGAGCAGGCCAGTCTCCTCATGGATTACGCGGACGACCCCGAGGCCGCCCTCGAGGTCGCCCGCAAAGGCATCGCCGAGCTGCCGGGACGGCCCGTCCTCGCGGCAGCCCTCGGTCGCGCGCTCGTCGCGAAGGGTGTCGAGACTGAAGAAGCACAACGGTCGCTGGAACGCGCGCGCGCCCTTGAACCGGAAAACGTCGAGGTGCTCGCGACCCTGGGCGAGCTGGCACTCCTCCGTGGTGACCAGGAAGCCGCGCTCGGGCGATTCGACGAGGCCCTCGAAATCTCACCGGACCATTGGCGTTCCGCCTCGAAGCGCTTCGATGTCCTGCTGGCGCTCGGGCGACGGGACGAGGCGATCGCCACCCTCGACGCCTTCCTGAACCGCGGAAATCCCTACGACGGGCGCGCCGCGCTGCAACTCGCCCAATTCTTCGTCGACGAGGACATCGAGAAGGAGCGTCGTTTACAGCTCGCGAAGCGCGCGGCCCGGTTCTCGAACGACCCGCGCGCGCGCGAACTGCTCGAAGAGCTCGATCCCGAAGGCACGACCGCCGCGTCTCCACCCGCCGCAGCGGAACCCGCAGCGAGTTGAGGACCGCCAGCCCCCGGATCTAGCTCGTCGGGCTTTCGTCCTCGGCCGCTCTCTCGAGCCCGAGCACACGAACGATCGTCTCCCGCTCCTTGGTCTCCAGGAGCGGCGCGCGATCGAGCAGCAGGGCTGGCATTCCGAACGGATTTTCCTCGATCCAGGCCCTCGCTCCGGCCTCGTCAGCGACGTACCAGCGCTGAAGAACGACCAGCGTGGTCTGGTGCCTTCGGTTTTCGTCCTCGATCGTGCCTGCCCGATCCATCAGAAGGCGCCAGTCCGGCCGGTATTCGCTCGCCTGGATCAGCGCGGGCAGAGCGGTGTAGCGGAGCAGGGCGATCAACTTCGGATCGAGCGAGTCATCCTGTGATTCGAGCCAGTCGAACATCCCCCACGGGTCTCGCCTGCGCCAGCGATTGGCAATGCGCTGCACCGCACGGAAACGCTCGACCGACTCCTCCGGGAAGCTCAGCACCCAGGCGAGTGCGGCTACCGCGTCGTGATGGGCCCACGAGTTCGCGATACGCGGGACGAAGGTACCCACATCGATCCCCATTTCTTTCGCGCGTTCGAACTGCGCGATGCAGAGCTGCGGGTCTTGATGCGCGATGGTCACCAGGGCACCGATCAAGAGTTCGCGCTTGACGTCCGCGTGATAAGTCGTGCCCTCGACCCACTCGAGCGCCGCTTCCCCGCCCTCGGTCAAGACCTTCATCCTGACCCAAGCCCGAAGCGCCGTATTCAGGGTCTCATCGTCCGTCAGACCGAAGATGAAGTCCTCGAGCCCCGGCTTTCCGGACTCGAACCAGCCGACGACCACCGCGTCGGCCATCTCGGCTCGAAACCAGACCATCTGCCTGCTCGCCTGGCCGAACCCCCCCGCCTCCCTGAGCCCTTCTGGGTCCGTACTCGCCCAGGTTCGGAGCACCTGGGCGATCACCCGAGGCTGCTCCATTCGAAGCTCGTTCTCTGCGAAAGCCAACGCCGCCGCCGGCGCGAATTCGGCCCACCAGCTCGCAAAGAGCGCGTATTCGATGTCTCCCTGGTCGAGCGGCGCGATCCGGAATTCGTGCACGATCGAGTCGAGTTCTTCCGGCTCGGCGCGCTTTAGGTACTGCGCGACACGCTCCGCTCGCTCGAGAACGCCGGGTTGACGCAGGATCTCGTGCAGGGTCGCGTCCGCGACCGCGTCGACGTCCCGCGAAACGAACTCTTCCGGGCCCTCGACTCGGGCCGTGTCCGAGCAAGCGCCGATCAAGGAAGATGAGACAAGAAGAAGAATGGAACTGATGAGGCGCCCGCGGCCGGGAAAAGCGGGCCAACAAGAAAACATGGTGAAGGCAACTCCTCTGGCCTCTCTCGCCGCCTGGCCCCGAGGGGCATGGAGGAGGGAGGGCTGGGCGTGAAGGCGTATTCGACTCGAAGGCAAATCCATCGATCGGCAACCCCAGCGCGTTTCTGAGGTCCCGTTGATGCGGACCTCGAATTTCTCGTCACGCGCCCCGGGGTCGATGGCACTCCTCACCGATGAGTGTCTAGCCAAAAAGCCGCAGATTTCAGCCCAACGGCTTCAGTTTGCCCCACGGGGCAACGGAAAAAAGGGAGAAAATCTTCCACGCGGAAGAACCGCCATGATACGGTGACCCATGGGTGTGGCCCCTCCTGGTGAGAAGGCACATCTCGGAAAGACCAACCCCACGCCCCGAGCAGTCGAGGAACGTGGAGGTGAATTTGAGGTCTGGCAGTAGGGCCCGCCCCTGAGCGGGAATTAGCGGGTCGAGCAAAGTGAAATCAGGCCTCATGACACTTCGCAAGCGGGCGAGGGCTGAGGAACCGGAGAAACTAAGGAGAAGTTGATGTCCAGATTTGTACTTATCTCAAGCGCGCTCGCGTGTGCCGTGCTTTTCACGGCCACGGCCAGCGCGCAGACGGTCGGTATGGCCGGGGAATATGTGGAGGGGAACGGGATTATCGTCAATATCCCGCAGAACCCGCCGCTGGTTGCTTGTGATCCGGCCGAAGCCCGGTGCGTGGGCAAGCGCGACCTCACCACGGGACAGTTGATTACCAGTGCAACCACGGGTGGTGGAACGACGTTGGTCGCCCCCGCCCTTTCTGGCACGCCCAACGCGGTGCCCTTCTTGCGGGACGGCCCCTCCTTCGGCGTCTACGGCGCACAGAACATCAGCGCTCCGAACGGCCTCAACGTGGACGGAACCTTCACGGTTCCGCCGCTCGCGTTCGCGCAGCGACTGGGCAAGCAGGTCGGCCAGGTGCTGAACAGCACGGTCCGACAGCTCGACACGACGTTCACGGCCGGGATGCCCGGCACGAACCGAAACCTCCACAACGGCGTCGAGTGGAAGTTCTACACGGCGACGACCGGCGGCGGGCGTGGCGCTTTCATCTCGACCAACACCGCGTTCGTCGCGAACGCCGACACCCGCGTGATGGCGGCTCGTACCTTCAGTGTTGGCAACGCTGCCGCTCATGGCCAGAACAACGGCCTCTCCACGATGGATCCCAACTACCAGTATCGGCAGGCGACCAACACCATCGTGCTCGATACCTACGCCGCGGACGAGGTGTCCTTGTCCATTACGAATGCGGGTGGTGCCTTCGGTGGCACGATGACGATCCTCCTGGACGGCACGGGCGTGCTCTACCTGGCTTCGGCCGGCCTGGACGCGAATTTCAGCCCCCCGTCCGCTCCGAACTTCCTGGCACCGGTCATCGGCACCAACCCGGTTGGCGACACGATCCCCGGCGCCAACGACCGCAACGGTGCGGGCTTTGGATACACGGTCATCGGGCGACAGCTCCCGGGTCGCTTCAAGGCTTACGGCCCGGCCGTTCCGGCCATCAACCCGGCAGCCGTTTCGAGCCCCAATGCACAGGGTGTTCCTTGTGGCTCGACCGCGTTCAGCACGACGTGTAACCTGATCGCGGTCGACTTCAACGACCCCGGCATCGGCGTCACGGTCGCTCCCCTCGCGGGCGCGAACTCGACGAAGTTCATGTTCCCGTGGACGGCGGGTACGGTCTCGATCGTACGCACCGGCCCGCGCTTGGGCGTCCTCCGACAGCTCACGCAGACCGGCATGGGCTACGACTCGACCACCACGGGCGGCAACCGAAACGTTGGCCTCGTGGCGGGTTCGTACACCAAGCGGATCGACGGCAACGGCCAGGAGAACATCAACTCCCAGATGGCGGGAATCGACATGACCTTCACGCCCGAGCCGGGCGCGACGGTTGCTTTGATCTCGGGCATCGGCCTGCTGGGTGCGCTCGCCGCGCGCCGCCGCAGCTGAACCGCGGTCGACTCATCACCTGACCGACCTCCGCGATCGACCTACGGGAAGTGAAGCGGAAGCAGGCCCAGGCTGAGTGACAAAACGAGAGGCCCTGACCGAGAAATCGGTCAGGGCCTTTTGTTTTTCAGGCCGCCGATGAGACGGCGGCGGGCGATCCGGGCTCGGACCGCGAGGGCCGTGCAGCGTCCGGCAAGCCCTCAAAGACGGGCTCCCCGATCAGGAAGTCGGCGCCCCTTTGCTCTCGACCCGATGGATCTCCCGCAAACGGGCGAGTTGGGGCGGACCGACATCGAGCCCCTCGATCCACCGTGATGCCGACTCCGGATCCGTGCGCGACCAGAACTTCGCAACGCGCGCCTGCATCTGGCGCTGGTCGATACTCGGCTCGAGCCGATCCACCCAAACTGCGGCTTCCGCCGAACGCACCCGGGCCAGCTTGGGCAGCAGCCCCAACAACATCAGGGCATCGTCTCGAGCCAATTCGCCAGTCTGGCTGGATTCGACCCGCCTCGTTGAAAACCAGCCCCAGGCCGAGTCGAGATCGCGAATGCCCCAATCGGCTGTCGTGGTCGTCAAGAACCGATCCCGTCCGGGCCCGGGTTCATGGGCCAGCAGCCATTCGAGCGACGCTTGGGGATCCTCGTTCCGCCACGCGACCACGACCCGCTCGAGAATTCCGTCCAGCCAGACAGGAGCCCCTTGCTCGGTGAACTCCTCGTAGAAACGAGCCGCCTGCTCGGGCGCGTCTCTCGCCGTCAGGCTCAATGTCGCGCGAACGATGCGCTGCCCAAAGGCTTCTGTCGGGTCCTGCGACCGGGCGACCACGAGCATGGCCTCCGGCCCACCCACATGGAGAACCCCCCGGAGATAACCGTCGACGACATCCGTCTGGTCCGCGGAGTCCCAAAGCGTACGCGCCAGCCCCAACGCGCCATCGGCATCCCCGCCCAGAGCCCATCCCCGGACGAGCGGCCCGGCGACGATCGACCGTAGTTCCGGGGCCATCGAATTCTGCACGTAATTCGTCGCCGCCAACCAGTCACCGCTGGCCGCCCATTCCCGTATCGCCAGCCTCAAGCCCAGTTCTCGGCGAAACTCGAAAGGCCATTCCTCGATCGTGCGGACCGCCGCCACCGGATCGACCAGCACCCAGGCAGCGACGAAGGCCTGAAGATCGATCGGGTCCCAGCGCCCGCCCCCTTCCGAGATCGCGCGGGCCGCCCCCCCCGCGTTCTCTACGGTGAGCCCCTCGAAGAGCCGCACGAGCGAGTCGAGCCGCACGAAAGCGCGCGGCTCCACCAATGCCTCTCCGACCGCCCGCTCCATCGTGAGCGCATCGCGCGCTTCGGCCGGATCCGGGAACTCGACCGGGGCGGGGCCGACTCCCTGTCCCAGAAAATATCCAACCGAGAGGCCGGCGAAGCCGAGTCCCCATCCCACTTCTCTACGCATGATGGCCTCCAAAGCAATCCCCGCGGGTCCTGCTGCCTTCTGATCGGACACTGCGGAGGGTCGCTTGAGCGAGGCCGCACCCGTCGTTGGGGATACTCGCTCGACCGAACCCGAATCGCGAGCATCAGGCGTTTTCGAATACCTGGATCAACCCGTCGAAATAGGCCATCGCTTCCACGGCGTCCGTCGCGCCGACGGGCTCGGCCAGGAGCAGTCCGTAGCCGGCACAGGGGCCCGCAAAAGGAATGGCCATCAGCTCGAGCCCAAAGGCCCGACCCCGGTCCTCGAACTCGGCCACGACCTCCCAGGCCCCTCCCGCTGCCCCCCCACCCCGATCGGGTGGCGTATTCGGCGCATCCCCCGCGACCCGCTCATAGAGCACCTCGGTCGTGCCGGCGGCCGCCGGGTCGGGCTCGAGCTCGAAGAGGCCTGCGAGGATGGCATGCTGAATCGAGGCCGTGTTCTTCACGATCGCGCCCATGCTCTCCGGGTCGGTCACGATTTCCGCGATGTCGAAGGGGTCGGAACGCAGGGCCGGGTTCAGCTCGAGACATCGGGCGAAGAACGCCGCGCCCCCTCGGTTATGCGAGGTGATCCGCCACCTCGAGTCGGTCACGAAGGCGGGATAGGGATCGCTCGCGCACAAGAGCGCCCCGACCTTCGCCAGCTGCGTGGGGGTCACCTCCGAGGGCGGCTGGTTCCAGTCGCTCGCAAAGCCCGCCGTGTAGAGCAGACGCTGCACTTCACGGTCGGAAAGCTCGAGCACACGGCCGAGATTGACGACGGCGATCT
>Ga0315316_10000681_pt1 | contig 22706 bp, 13 predicted proteins | sample M160m3416metaG_FD_203702 | JGI IMG/M metagenome (GOLD analysis project Ga0315316, IMG submission 203702) | Ammonia-oxidizing marine archaeal communities from Monterey Bay, California, United States - M1 60m 3416 | ecosystem: Environmental > Aquatic > Marine > Intertidal zone | place: USA... | reverse complement strand
CAGGGTTTACTCTACCTTGGACTTCGTAACACTGCCATAACCGATGACGGCGTGGCCAAACTCATTGCTCTCCCGGCCCTCAAGGAAATCAATCTCCGGAATACCCGGGTAACCGATGACTGCATCGCCTCCCTCGTCAGAATCAAGACCCTCCAAAAAGTCTGGCTGGGCGAAACCAGGGTGACTGCCAAGGGGAGAAGCCGTCTCCGATCTGCCCTGCCCCGGTGCGAGATCGATCTCACGGAGAAGTGAGGAGGGACCTTGCCGCCCTGCCACACACCTGTAATCCTCCAGGATTCCAGGGTTCGCTCCTCATATTCCGTTCAGGGCGTCCCGCAGGATCTGGATGGTGTGACGCACCCTGATGGAGGCATCAAGTCTCCCAAGATGCATCTTCAACTGGGTCAGGCATCCGATATTGCCGCTCGCCACCATCATCACACCACTATCCATGACCGCCCGTGCCTTCTGCTCTCCGAGCGAGGCTGCCACCTCCGGTTGGTCGATATTGTAGGTGCCCGCCGATCCACAACAAAGGTGAGCATCGCACAATTCCACAACCTTCACCCCTGGTATTCTTTGCAGCAGTCGCCGCGGCTCACTCCGTACCCCCTGACCGTTGGAGAGATGACAGGCATCGTGATAAGCAATGGTCACCTCTTCTCCCCGATCCGGAATTTTTCCCGGTCCACCCAGTCGCTCAAGAAACACGCTGACATCCACCACCAGAGCAGCCAGTTCTGCCGCACGCTCCTCATCATCCGTTCCCTTGAGAATCAGCGGATACTCATGCATCCCGGACCCACACCCCGCCGCATTGGTGATCACGGCGTCCACTTTCGAAAAAGCCTCTATATTCCGACGGGCATACTCCTTGGCCGCCCGGTGGTCTCCCACGTGCCAGGAGAGAGCGCCGCAGCAAGTTTGCTCCCGCGGCACGACCACCTCCACTCCGCTACGAGTAAGAACGTCTATGGTGGCCGCGTTGATATCAGGATCCAGCACCTGCTGGGCACACCCAGCCAGCAAGGCCACGGTAGCCCGGCGTTCACCCCGTGCTTCATACCGCTCCTGCAACTTCTGCTCCGGCGGCAACGGGGACGGCAGGAGATCCATCATCGGTCGCATCGACCTAGGCAGAACCCCGGCAAGCGGCTTGACCAACCCGGCCATTGTTGCCGCAAACCGGAAGCGATCCGGATGAGGAAGCGTCCACGAGACCAGACGCCGACGCACTTTCTCTCCAAGCGGACGAGAGCGTTGATCTTCAGCCAGGGCACGGAAGGGGCTGATGAGGTTCCGATACTCCACTCCTGATGGACAGGCCGGTTCGCAGGCCAGGCACCCGAGACAGGCATCGAGATGAGGAAGCGCGTCCTCAATCTCCAGTCCACCCTCAAGCACCTCCTTCATCAGCACGATCCGACCTCGCGGGGTATCGAGTTCCTGTTCCAGTTCGCCATAGGTCGGACAGGCCGCCAGACAGAATCCGCAGTGAACGCAACTGCGCACTGCCTTCTCCATCGGTTCCCCAAACGGTCCGATCTTCCCCGAGTCGATCTTATGAAGCATTGGTATTCTCCTCCATTGCCCAACCAGTTCAGATCCCTGGGAAACGATTCCCGGGATCGAGAGCCTCCTTCACCGCTCCAAGAATTGCATTCTCTTTCCGCTCCCCCAGCCACGGACCGTTGGAGTCGCTCCCCCTGATCGTCAATCCCGCCATTGAATGCCCCTTCAACATCTCATCAACTGCATCAAGCTCGTTCCGGCCAAACGAAAACCAGGCAACATTTCCCCCGGAAGAGCACCAGCATCGCACCGCGCCCCCACAGCCATCCACCCAACCCGCCAACTGACTGACTCTGGAGAGCGTAATCGGGACCTTGACAAGAAACGCCCCCTGCGCCCAACGGGCCTCCCGAAGATCTCTCCACCCCGTGATCCCCCTGAACTGCTCCACCTCACCAGCCCAGCGGCCTTCAATTTCCTCACAAATTTGATCGAGGGCCTCTCCGGGACCACCGAGTCGCAGGAGAATCGTCTTCTCGGAAGGGTCATATTCGAGCGCATCGGCCTCCCAGCGGGACGAAGCCACCTCCGCCAGGCGCTCCACCGCGCTCACATGATCCGGACAAATAACCGACAGGTTAACCGTCTCAAATGGTGCGGGGAACACCTTGAAGCTGAGTTCGGTCATGACCCCGAACCGTCCCATGCTTCCCACCAGGAACTTGGGGAGATCAAAGCCCGCCGCATTCTTGACCACCTTGCCCCCGGAGCGAACCAGCTCACCCGCCCCGTCCACGAACTGCACTCCGATGAAAAAATCGCGCAATCCGCCAAAACGAAAGCGTCCCGGTCCACACGCTCCCGAGGCCACCGTCCCCCCCAACGTCGCTCCGGACTCTGCAAAGAGCGGATCGAAGGGTAAATACTGCCGTTTCGCCTTCAGGACCTCCTCCACCTCCCTTATCGTCGTTCCCGCCCTGGCCGTAAAAGTGTACTCGGACGCCTCGTAATCAGTGATCCCCGTCAGCCCGCTCAATCCAAGCTCCTTTCCCTCCCCGACAAGCGCCGGCTTGGTGCGTCCGCCCACTGCGCTGATTCGTGCATGGGCTCTCACCACCTCCGCGACCTCTTCTGCGCTGGAAGGTTTTTCTGTCATCATTCCCTCGAAATCACGCCCGCCTCCTCGAGCGGATGCAGTCCGGACCGGGACAGGGAAGGTGCCTCCGGTCCCGGGAACATCTTGCCTGGATTGGCCACTTCCTTCGGATCGAAAGCCGCTCGCACCCGCTTCATCACCTCGATGTCATAATCCGAAAACATCCCCGGCAGGTAGTCGCGCTTTTCCATTCCCACGCCGTGCTCGCCCGTAATGGAACCACCCATCTCCACACACATCTCAAGGATGCGCCCCGCCAGAGCTTCGGCCCCCTCCAGGCTGCCTTCCCTCCGTCCATCATAGAGAATGAGCGGATGCAGGTTGCCATCGCCGGCATGGAAGACATTGGCCACACGAAAACCGGTCTCCTCCGACATCTCACCAATCCGGCGTAGGGCTTCACCCAGTCGGGTCCGTGGCACCACACCATCCTGCACGATGAAATCCGGGCTCAGCCTGCCCACCGCGGAGAAGGCGCTCTTCCGCCCTTTCCAGATGGTCATGCGTTCCACCGAATCCGCCGCCACCCGTTTCTCGAAGGAACGGGTCTTCTCCAGAATTTCGTCCAGTTGTGCCCGCTCCACTGCCACCTTTTCCGTCGGTCCCTCCAATTCAACGATGAGGACCGCCTCAGCCCCCGCCGGGTAACCACAGGACACCGCCGCCTCGGCCGCTTCAATCGCCAGGGCATCCATTATCTCAAGAGCACCCGGCAACAGACCCGAATCGATCACGGCACCCACCGCATTACCCGCCTCCTCCAGAGAGCGGTAACCCGCCAGCACGGTGTGGAAACACTCAGCCTTCGGGAGCAGGCGCAGGGTAAATTCCAAACCCACTCCGAAGAGCCCCTCGGAACCACAGAACAGGCCGGTGAAATCCGGTCCCACCTGCTCACGGCTCCGCCCTCCGAACTCTACCACCTCCCCGGTGGCAAGCACCGCCTTCATCCCCAGCACGTGATTGGCGGTCATGCCGTACTTGAGGCAGTGCGCCCCCCCTGAATTGAAGGCCACGTTGCCTCCGATCGTACAGATCGTCTGGCTTGAAGGATCGGGAGCAAAGTACAGTCCATGCGATTCGGCGGCCCGGCTCACATCGAGATTGATGACACCCGGCTCCACGATCGCCACCCGATTGACCGGATCAACCTCCAGAATGCGGTTAAGGCGGTTGAGGGTGATCACAATCCCCTCCTCCACCGGCAGTGATCCACCCGAGAGAGAGGTCCCGCTTCCTCTCGCCACAAAGGGCACACCATGCTGATGGCACCAGTGCACGACCTTGATGACCTCCTCGCCGGTCTCGGGCAGCACCACCGCTCGCGGCTTTGTCCTGAAGGCCGTCAACCCATCTGATTCGTAGGCCGCAAGGTAGACATCCCGGGTAAGGACCCGGCCACCCGGAAGCAACGCTTTCAGCGATTCAATCATCCCATCACGTCTCCAAGCGCTGCCAGCAGCAGGTCCACATTTTGCCGGGTGGCCGCATGTCCCATCAACCCAATCCGCCAGGCTTTCCCCGCGAAGGGCCCGAGCCCCGCACCAATCTCGATAGAGTAGTCGTCGAGCAAACGGCTCCGGACCAGACCGTCCTCGACGCCTTCTGGGATTGATACACAATTCAGGGTGTGAAGTGAGTTCTTCGGAATGTAGGAAATACCCAGGCGATCCAACCCGGCCCGCAGGCGCTCGTGCATAACCCGATGCCGCTCAAAGCGCGCCTCCAACCCCTCCTCCAGCACGATGGCCAGAGCCTCCCGCAAACCATACACCATATTAATCGGCGCGGTGTGATGGTAGGCCCGGGTGCCGGTGCCGGAGTAATAGTTCCGCAGCATGGAGACGTCGAAATACCAGCTCTGCACCTTACTCTCACGCGCATCCATCACCGTGAGTGCACGCTCCGAAAACGAGACCGGCGACAACCCGGGGGGACAGGATAGACACTTCTGTGTCCCTGAGAATATGGCATCGATTCCCCACTCATCGACATTCACTGGATGACCACCGAGAGACGTCACTGCATCGACTACCAGAAGCATGCCAGCCTCATGTGCCATCTTCGAGATCTCGATCAACGGTTGATGCACCCCCGTTGAGGTCTCCGCATGCACAATAGTCACCAGACGAGCCTTCGGATGCGCCTGCACAGCCTCCCCCACCGCCTCATCCGTGATGACTTCCCCCCACTCCGCTTCCACCGTGTGCACAGTTGCTCCACAACGTTCCATGATATCCTTCATTCGTCCTCCAAAAACCCCGTTGATACAGACGATCACCTCATCACCCCGCTCCACCAGATTACTTGCGATCGCCTCCATTCCCGCCATGCCCGTGGCAGAAACCGGAAAGGTCAGCGCGTTCTCGGTCCGAAAGACCCGCCGCAACATGGCGCAGCACTCATCCATGACATCGATATATTCCGGGTCAAGGTGCCCCATCGTCGGCGACGCCAGGGCCTTCAGCACCCGAACCGGAACAGAGGACGGACCAGGGCCCATCAGGATGCGCTCGGGGGGGCTCAGTTGTGCAAATTCACTCATGACTCCCCAGCATCCTCTTCCTGCGCCCGGGCTTGCCAACCGAAAAAGCGACCGACCGGCTTCCGCAATCCAACGCTCCCCTCAGATCAGGGCCTGGGAAACGACCGGGAACACCATCATTGATCTCCCGGCACAACGGAAATGCTCTTTGTCCCTTCCCCCCAACGACCGGAACTGGACTGCTCAACCTCCCCGCTCAATCCGAAAGAGGCAGGCAATCTCCTCCGCTATCGCTTCTTCTGCGGCAACGACGAAATCACTCCCAACTCGCGCAGTTCCTGTGCGGCCCAGCGATGCTGTTCGCGGAATTCATCATTATCGGCCTCACTCTCCATGAGACTCTCCCAGGTAGTCACCGACTCCCGGAGATAATTGACGGCCTCATCCTCCTTGCGGGCATCGTGGGCAGCCCGGCCAAGATCACCGGTGAGGTAAGCCAGTGAGCGTTTAATTTCGCGTTGACTGGGATAACTCACCTTTTGAGCAATGAGATCAATGAAGGTCTGGCGCGCCTTGACTCCCAGGGGCAGGGACTCGGCGTGCTTCCCCTCGGCGCTCAGCAATCCGCATTGCTGCCAGGCCAGGATCCCCAGACGAAACCGCGTGGCTGGATTCTTGGCATTCCTGCGCAGCGCCGCCTCCGCATGGGCCTGGCCTTCCTGGACGAGGCGTAGCGCATCCTTGGAATAGCCGGTCCCCGCCCGGCAGGCCGCCAGCACACTCTTGAGAGAGGCAAGTTGATTGAGTGCCTCTTCGCGCTCCTCGGGATTGCCCACCGCGGTCTCCAGCAGCTCCAGGGAGCGGGCTGCGAGATCGCCTGCCCGGTCCAGTTCACCCTCTTCCAGCGCCGACTGGGCAATCGCACCCATCGCCTCGGAAAGCTCCACCTGGACATCAGCCCGATTGGGCTGAACTTCAAGCAACTCCATCAATTCAACCGCGGCCTGCTCGCGCAGGAGAATTGCGGCATCCACTTCGCCGGCTCCCGTAGCCGCCTGGGCCGCCGAGGTATAGCCCCGGGCCCGCCAGATACGAAGGGCTGAGAGAGAAGGCTGTTCCTCACACAACTGGTTCATTTCCCCGAAGGCCTTGCGGTAAATCTCAAGTGCAGCCGTGTTGTCGCCGTTACGGAACTGCATGCGTGCCTCCGCCATCCGCAGGGCCGATCTAAGGCGCCGCGTCTCGCGCTCGCCTTCCGGCAGGGAGGCCAGAGCAGTTTCCGTCTCCGACAGTTCCCCAGGCGTCACTTCAGTGTCGGGATCCTCCGATCCGACCAGACACACCAGCACCCGAGTACGGGCCAGACGTTTCTGGGTATCAAGATCGGTCACTGCGGCCTCGCCAAGGACCTCCAGCATCTTCTCACGGGCCAATTGTGGCCTGTCACCGGCGAGAGCCACCTCGGCCAGAGCCAGTTTCAGGCGCCACGAGTTCTTCCGGAGGTCTTCCGGCAACTGCTCAAGCACTCCGAGCTGGCGCTCCAGCCTGTCCTGCAACATGGAAAGCCGACCCATGCGCCCCTCCAGGGTGGGAAGCTGCTCTGCCCCCCGCTCAAGGGACCAGGACAGGAGTTGATCGCTGAGCTTGTGCGCCTCCATGAGGTCGTTGGCCATCTCGTGGACCGCAGCCTCCTGCTCCTTGCTCACCTTCTCGAGCTGGCTACGATCCGCCAGCATCTCAAGGAATTTCCGGTGCTGCTGACGCAGTTTCTCGGGGTCCGCCTCGGGCTCCACCTCCGGCTTCACAACCTCCACCTCCACCACCTGAGGTTCGGGTTTTTTCTGACTGATCAACTTGTAGGTCAACGCCGCTCCCAGAGTCACGCAGGCCGCCATTCCCATCGTAGCAGCACTACGCCACTTCTTCTGCCTTCGTTCGATGATTTCGACGCGGCCCTGATCGGCTTCGGCTGCGAGGCGCTGTTGGCGGGAGCTCGCAATGGCCTCCAGGGCGCGCAGCACTTCGCGCATGTCCCCATACCGCTTCCAGGCATCAAGTTGCAGGCAGCGTTCGACAATCAGTCGACCTTCTTCCTCCTCCCGCGTGGGCGCCACACCCTTCCACTCAGCAAGCTGGGTCTTCTCCAGCTTAACCGCGATACGCTCGCAATCAGCCTCCACGCCACGACGGCGCTGCTCGCCCATCGCAGGGGCAACCTTCTCGAAGGTTTCATGGCAGCGCGGAAAGACCCCGTTGAGGAGGCGGAAGGCCAGCGACCCGAAGGCATAAACATCCCAACCGTAGCCGGCTCCTTCCAGATAACCGTCAGGATTCATGAGCTGCTCCGGCGGGGCGTAGAGCAGGGCGTCCGTGTAGGAGAGTTCCTTTAGACCCGGCATGAGCCCCTGGGCGTAATCGGACAGGAGAATCTCGTTGTCCGAATCAAGAAAGATATTCCCAGGCTTGAGGTTGCCGTGAGCCACCCGACGGCGGTGAAACTCTGCCAGCACCTGCGCTAACCGTCGAATCAGCATCCATGATCCGCGCTTGCCCAGGTAGTCTCCGAGCTGCAGCTGCAACGTCCGGGGGACAAACCGCTCCCCGGCCCCCTGGATAACGCGATCGGCCATCAAGCCGCCAATGAGCAGGTAGGGCTCTTTTTCGAGGGAATGGGCTATCAGCGGGACCGTCGTCTTGGGTGGACTGGCCCGATAGAGGCGGTTGACCCGGTTGCCCAACAGTTCCGGATTAATCGACTTCGGATCCAGAATTTTTACCGCAACGAGGCTTCCAGAATCATGCCGTGCGGTATAAACAGTACCGCACGATCCCTTCCCGATTAACGTGTCAATCCGGTAGCCGGGAATTTCAGGGAGGCTCATACAGGAATAATACTACTCTGCGGCTTGGCCTGGCTAAGGGCATCTGTCATGAAAGGAAGCCCTTGACCAGGTCGTAGCCCACGAAAGGGCCTAGACTTTCTGGGATTAATCTTTAAAGAAGGCTAACATCTCTACCGTAGGATCACCATGAAAAATATACAGTGTCCCGGCAACCCGCTCGCTCAGGACTATTCACGCCGCGAATTTCTCTCCGTGGGCATGCTCGGCAGCCTCGGCCTTACCCTGCCCCAACTGCTTAAAATGGAAGCCCGGGGTGCCCAGAAATTCTACGAGACGAAGGAGGGCGTGGCGAAATCCGTGATCCATATCTTCCTGCCCGGAGGCGCCGCCCACCAGGAGACCTTCGATCCAAAATACCTCGCTCCGACCGAATACCGCGGACCGCTCGGAACGGTTAACACCGCCATCAAGGGCGAACGGTTCAGCCAGCACCTCGATCATCTCGCCAAGATTGCGGACAAGATCACTGTCATCCGCTCCATGGCTCACGGTGAAGCCGCCCACGAGCGGGGCACCCACAACATGTTCACCGGTTACAAGCCCTCCCCCGCCCTCAAATATCCTTCCTTCGGTTCGGTGATCTCCCATGAACTTGGACCTCACAACAACCTTCCTCCCTACGTCTGCATCCCCAGCGTTCCTAATAGCTTTGCCAACTCCGGCTACCTTTCCTCCGCCTACGGACCGTTTGCGCTTGGAAACGATCCCAGTCGCAAGGACTTCAAGGTCCGCGACCTGAACCTGCCCTCCGGTGTCGACGACAAGCGCTTCAACCGCCGACGCTCTCTCCTTGAAACCGTTGACTACCATTTCAAGTCCCTGGAGGAATCCGATGCCCTCGCGTCGATGGACGCGTTCTACCAGCACGCCTACGCCATGATCTCCTCCCAGAAGGCCCGTGAAGCCTTCAACCTGAATGCCGAGGACCAGAAGATGAAGGAACGCTACGGGATCAACGCGCCCGGACAGCGCATGCTCCTCTCCCGCCGCCTGGTGGAGGCCGGGGTGCGTTTCGTCTCCATGACTGCTGGCGGATGGGACCACCATGACAACATCAAGGGCGCCATCGAAAGCAACCTTCCCCCCATCGACCAGGCCCTCGCGGCCCTCATCAGCGATCTCGATGAACGTGGCCTCCTGGATTCCACCATGGTTCTTCTCTCCTCCGAATTCGGACGGACCCCCAAGATCAACAACAATGCCGGCCGTGACCACTGGCCCCGAGTCTTTTCCGTCATGCTGGCAGGCGGCGGCGTGAAGCGGGGAATGATTTATGGATCGTCGGACGCCCTCGGTGGCGAACCCGAAGAGGACCGGGTGGGCGTGGAGGATCTTGCCCAGACCATCTACAACCAGCTTGGCATCACTGGGGACAAGGAACTGATGGCACCTGGAGACAGACCGATCGAAATCGTCGACGGTGGACGCGTGCTGGATGAGATTCTCGAGAAGAAAGCGTAATGAGGCGCCACCTCTAACCTGAAGAACCAACCCACTGAGAGACCGCTCGCAGTCAATCCACCCTGACTCCCCGGGGAGTCGGAACAACCCCACACCGATGAACACCTTTCCTGTCCGGACCTTCATGGGGGGTCTGGTTTCAGTCCTTCTGGCTCTCCCCTCCCTCGCCTTCACCCCAACCATCGGCACCATCCAGCCGCGGGGAGGACAACGGGGAACCGAAATAACCCTCCACCTCGGTGGCGACCGCCTCTACGAACCACAGGAAATCCTCCTCTATCAGCCCGGGATCACGGTCACCAACCTTGAGAAGGCGGGAGACCAGCACAAGGCGGTCAAGGCCACCATCACGATCGCTCCCGATGCGCCCCTTGGCGAACACCTCCTGCGTCTGCGCTGTAAGGGCGGGGTGACCTACCAGAGAAGTTTCTGGGTGGGCCAGTATCCCACCGTAATGGAAAAGCGGAGTGAGGACGGAGGCCGTGACCTCAACAGCAACTTCAACGAACCCCAGGAGATTGCGATCAACCAGACTGTGCAAGGCGTGGCCGACCGCGAGGATGCCGACTACTACCTTCTCCAGTGCAAAAAGGGACAGCGCCTCTCGGTTGAAGTGGAAGGCATGCGGCTTGGAAGAATTCTCTTTGATCCTTATGTCGCCATTCTCAACAAGGACCGCTTCGAACTGGCGGCCAGCGACGATACCGCCCTTCTCTTCCGCGACTGTGCGGCTTCGATCGTGGTACCGGAAGATGGCCCCTACACGGTGCTGGTCCGCGAGTCCTCCTACCAGGGAACGGGTGCCTGCCAGTATCGACTCCACGTGGGCGAGTTTCCCCGCCCCACCGCAGTCTACCCTCCCGGGGTGCGACCAGGAGATTCTCTGGAGTTCACCTTCGTGGGCGACCCCACCGGCAACCTGGTGAGCAAGCTTGAGATTCCCCGGGAAAGACAGATCTTTCGTGCTTTCATCAGGAATGGTGAGTGGTTCGCCCCCTCCGGTATTCCGGTCCGGATCAGCCCCCTGCCCTATCATAATGAAGTGGAACCGAACGAAGGCAGCAAGGAGGCCACCCCGCCCGAAGCGCCCCCGGTCCCTGTTGCCTTCCACGGGATTGTTTCCAAGAAGGAAGACAAGGACTGGTTCCGCTTTGCCGCCAAGAAGGGACAGAAACTGCGCGCCCGCGTCTTTGCCCGGCAACTCCGCTCCCCCCTCGATCCCTACATCATCGTACGCAAGGAAGGAGACTCAAAGCAGATCGGTAACAACGACGATGCAGGCAACGGAGACCCCGACAGCCGGCTCGACTTTGAGATCCCCGAGGACGGTATCTACAACATCAATATCCGCGACCAGCTTTACAGCAGCGGTCCGGATTATACCTACCGGATCGAGATCGCCGAGCGCAGCCCCTCCCTCTCCGCCACTCTTCCCTACGCCACCCGCAACGACAGCCAGAAATGGAAGATGATCTGCGTGCCCCGTGGCAACCGGGTGGGACGCGTCGTCAACCTGAGCCGCAGCAATATCGGATGCGATCTCGACCTGGATGCCGCCAACCTCCCCTCGGGCGTCTCCCTCGATCGTGACACCGCCCCCCGCAGCATCAACACCATGCCTGTAATCTTCGAGGCTGCTCCCGAGGCCGAAATCGCGGGGGCTCTCTACCATCTGCACGTCAAGGATCCCAAGAGCGGGCTCACCGGAGCCTTTACCGAGAGCATTCACCACATCGAGGTCAACAACGCCGGCACCTTCCACAGCTACCACGACGAGCGGATTTCCATCGCGGTTATCGAGGAAGCTCCCTTCGAACTCAACCTTGAGGTCCCGCCCGTCCCTCTCATCAAGAACGGCAACATGAACCTGAAGATCACGGCCAAGCGCCATCCGGATTTCAAGGAGGCCATCAAGATCACCCTGCCCTGGCGCCCTCCCGGCGTCAGCGCGCCTTCCAGCGTGACTATTCCCAAGGAAAAGAACGAAGCCGTGATGGGGATCAACGCAAATGGAGGAGCTGCCGTGGCCAAGTGGCGCATATTCGTTACCGGTGAAGCCACCTGCAGCAAGGGTCCGCTCTTTGTTTCGTCCAGTCTGCAACCCATCGAAATCGCGGATCCCTACGTTGGTGGGAAGATCGAATTGGCAGCCACCGAACTGGGGCAGAACACTGACCTCGTGTGCACGATCGCCGTGCACAAGGAATTCGAGGGCGAAGCGCAAATCAATCTCAATGGACTCCCCCACGGCGTGAGCACCGAGGAACTCACCATCAATAAGGAATCCAAGGAAATCACCTTTCCCCTTGCAGTCAGCAAGGAAGCCAAGAAGGGCAAGACCTCGAACATCTTCTGTAGCGTCGTCATCACAGAAAACGGTCACCCCATCCGTGGCACCGCCATGGGTGGTGGAGTCCTGCGCATCGATCCCCCTCCACCCGCACCCAAGAAACCGGTCGTTGCCAAGAAGGAACCTCCCAAGCCAGCGGAAACCAAGCCGGTCAAGAAGCGACTCTCACGGCTTGAGCAACTCCGCCTCCAGAGCAAGAACGCCAACTGATTCGGAACGAATGAAGCTGCTCCTCACAACGATCTTTGCCAGCGGGATTTCCTGCCTGGGCTTCATCTCCCTGGCGGCAGACGAAGCAACGTCCTCCGCCAGGGAATTCGAAGAGGTTCGGGCCATCCTCGAGCAAAACTGCCTCGAATGCCACAATGGCAGCAAGAACAAGGGCAAGCTGCGCCTCGACACACATGAACTGGCGCTGAAAGGCGGGGAATCGGGAGAGACCCTGGTCGCTGGCAAGCCAGACGAATCCGAGTTGCTTCAGCGCGTCATACTCGCACCCGACGACGACGACCTCATGCCTCCCCTCAGTGAGAAGTCCGACCGTGAACCGCTCACCGCGGACCAGGTCGCGATCCTGAAGTCCTGGATCGAATCCGGAGCCCGCTGGCCCGAGGGAGTGACTCTTGCCGCCAAGCCCCGCACCGGTGCAACCGAGGATCCCAACGTGCCTGATCCCGACCTGACCAAACTGGAGATCTATCCAAGGAGCGTTACCCTTGAGACCGCAGCCGATTTCCACCGCGTGGTGGTGATCGGGAACTACAAGGACGCCACTGCCCGTAACGTCACCAAGTGGGCCAAGCTCAGCCTCACCAATCCGGAACTCGCCACCCTGGAAGGCAGCCTCCTCAAGCCCAAGGCCGACGGCGAGACGGTCCTCTCTATCGAATTCCGTGGCAAGAAGGCGGAGATCCCCGTGACAGTGAAAGACGCCGCCCTGCCGCGACCCGTCAGCTTCCAGCTTGACGTCATGCCCATCCTGACCTCTTCAGGCTGCAACACGGGATCCTGCCATGGCTCGGCACGGGGACAGGACGGATTCATGCTCTCCCTCTTCGGCTATGATCCGAAGGGCGATCACCAGCGCATCACACGCCAACTTTCCGGGCGCCGTGTCAACCTCGCCCTTCCCGCGGAGTCCCTCATGGTGACCAAGACCACCGGACAGGTGCCCCACACGGGAGGAAAACTGTTTGAACTCGACTCCGCCAACGCAAGAACGCTCATCTCCTGGATCAAGGCCGGCGTGCCCTACGACAAGGACGACATTGCCCTGCCTGTCGGCATCGATGTCGAACCCAGTCAATATGTCCTCAAGGGAGAGAAGGTAAAGGTCCCCCTCACTGTCCGCGCCCGTTACTCGGACGGAACGGACCGCGACGTCACCAACCTCTCAAGCTTCAGTTCCTCAAACGACAACAGCGTCGGGATTGACGAGGCCACCGGGGTGGCCACAACCAAGAACCGGGGGGAGGCTTTTCTCCTCGCGCGCTTCCATACCTACACCGAGGGAACCCAGACCATCGTCATCCCGGACAACCTCGCCTATGAGAAGCCCGAGCTCAAGGACCTCAACTACGTCGACACCCATGTGCATGCAAAACTCCACAAGCTGCGTATCTACCCCTCGGACCTCTGCAGCGATGAGGTCTTCGTGCGCCGCGTCTACCTCGATATCGCGGGCGTCCTCCCCACCGAGGAAGAACGCAGGATCTTCCTCGAAAACGAGGATCCCGGAAAGAGGGAATCTCTCGTCACTCAATTGCTCGACCGCAAGGAGTTTACCGAGATGTGGGTCATGAAGTGGGCGGAACTCCTCCAGATCCGCTCCACCGGCAACAACGCCAACCAGGTCAGCTACAAGTCAGCCCTTCTCTGGTACGAATGGCTGCGGGACAAGGTCGCGAACAACCAGCCCTTCAACCGGATCATCTATGAGTTGCTTTCCGCCCGCGGTGGGACCTTCAGGAGCCCGGCCACCAACTACTTCAAACTCGAGAACGATGTGAAGAAGCGCACCGAGAACGTGGCCCAGGTCTTCATGGGGACGAGAATCCAGTGCGCTCAATGTCATAACCACCCCTTCGACCGCTGGACCATGAATGACTACTACGGCTTCGCGGCTCTTTTTGCCCAGATCCGGAAGAAGCCGGCTGAAGATCCGCACGAGCAGATCATCTTCGATGGCGGAGGGCAGATCGCCCACCCGGTCACCAAGGCTAATGCCGTGCCCCAGTTCCTCGGCGCAGATGGACCGGCCGAGATCAAGGGCCAGACCCGCCGTGAAGCGGTCGCCGGGTGGCTCACCTCCAGGGAAAATCCGTGGTTCTCCAAGAATGTGGTCAACATCGTGTGGGCACACTTCTTCGGGATCGGCATCACTGACCCCGTTGACGACGTGCGCATTTCAAATCCCGCCAGCAACCCGGAACTGCTTGAGGCCCTCTCGGCAAAGTTCGTGGAGTACGACTATGATTTCAAGAAGCTGGTTCACGACATCTGCACCTCACGCACCTACCAGCTCTCCAGTCGCACGAACGAGACCAACGAAAAGGACCTTGCCAATTTTTCGCACTCCCTCATCCGCCGTTTGCGCGCCGAGGTCCTCCTTGATACCCTTGCGCAGGTCACCGAGACGCCCAACAAGTTCCGCGGACTTCCCCTCGGAGCACGGGCCGTCCAGATCGCGGACGGAAACACCTCAACCTACTTCCTCACCACCTTCGGTCGTGCCACCCGGCAGACGGTCTGTTCCTGCGAGGTCAAGATGGAACCCAACCTCTCCCAGGCCCTGCACCTCCTCAATGGCGATGCGGTGCACAATCGCGTGCGCAACGGCGGAGTGATCCGCAAGCTCTTCAAGGAAAAAGAGAGTCCCGAGGCCACGATTGAAGCCCTCTACTTCCGTTGCCTCAGTCGCGCCCCGACCGACACCGAGAAAAGGAAACTCATGGAGGCCCTCAAGGAAACCAAGGACGACAACGCACGCGTCGAAGTGCTTGAAGACATCTTCTGGGCCATTCTCAACTCGAAGGAATTCATCTTCAACCACTGATGATGGAACGCCTTCAGCATCGTCCTCTGGTCAGGGACAGCGTTGTGCCCGTCATCGGGGCAGCCCTCCTCTCTTCGCTGCAGGCAGCGGAGAAAGTCACTTACGACGATGATATCCTGCCCATTTTCGAGTCGACCTGTCTGAACTGCCACAATCCGGACAAGAAGAAGGGCGACCTTGATCTCTCCAACTATACGGGGGTAATGGCCGGCGGTTCCGGGGGGACGATCGCCAGTCCCGGCGATGGAGCAGGTTCGAAACTCTACGCTTCCATTACCCACACCGCCGAACCCTTCATGCCTCCCAAGGGGGATAAACTTGCCAAGAAGGACGCCGACCTCGTACGGTCCTGGATCGATGGTGGCCTCCTGGAAAATAAGAGCTCCAAGGCAAGGAAATCGAGCGGCCCCAAGATCGCAAAACTGGACGTCGACCCCTCCGCCAAGCCGGAGGGCCCGCCGCCCATGCCTGAGAATCTCAATCTTGAACCGGCGGTAACATCCTCCCGCAACACGGTGGTTAACGACATGGCCTGCAGTCCCTGGGCTCCCCTTCTCGCAGTCACCGCACAGAAGCAGATTCTTCTCTACAATACGGACACCCTCAAACTGGCTGCCATCTTCCCCTTCCCCAAGGGCTTCCCTGAAACGGTCTCCTTCCACCCCACCGGCAAGTACCTCATGGCAGGTGGTGGAATTGCCGGCAAGTCGGGCACGACCTACACCTGGGACATCACGACCGGGAAAATGCTCATGACGAATGGACGCGAGTTCGATTCTGTCCTGGCTGCCAGTCTCCGTCTTGACCTGGGAGGCGTGGCTCTCGGTGGCCCCTCCCGGCTCATCAAACTCTGGGACACCCAGACCGGGGAGGAAATCAAGTCGATCAAGAAGCATACCGACTGGGTCACCGCCCTCTCCTATTCGCCGGACGGCGTTCTCCTTGCCACTGGTGATCGCAATGGCGGGGTGTGGGTATGGGAAGCTCAGACGGGGAACGAGTTTCACACCCTCCGCGGCCACAACAGTGGCATTACCGCCATTTCCTGGCGAGCCGACTCGAATATCGTCGGCACCGCCTCTGAAGATGGACAGCTGATCTTCTGGGAGATGAACAATGGCGGACAGGTCAAGAAGTTCACCGCCCATGGCGGCGGAACGCTTTCCCTCGACTACGCCCGCACCGGTGAATTCGTCACCTCCGGACGCAACCGCGAAGTGAAAATCTGGAAGGCCGACTTCAATCTGAAGAAAAGCCTGCCGCCTTTCAGTGAAATGGTGGTCGAGACTGCCATCACGCAGGACGGCAAACGGATCTTCACCGCGGACTGGAATGGCGTGATCGAGGCCTGGGACGCCAATACCTTCGAGAAACTGGGCCAACTGAGCGGCAATCCTCCCCGGATTGCCGACCGCATCGTGGGGCTGCAGAAGGAAATCGCTTCGGTCCCGGAGGCCACCGCAGCCGCCAAGGCAACCTTCGAAACTGCCCAGAAAGCCCTGACTGATGCCCAGGCTTCCCTTGCCAAGGCCACTGCCACACACACTGCCACGGGGAAGCGAATCAATGGCCTCACGGCGGAAAAGGACAAACTTGCAGCCACTCTTACCAAGACCAACGCCTCGATTGATGCCCTCGGATTGAACATCAGAGAGGAAAAATCCAAGGCCCTCACCCAAGCGCAGGACCGCGATGCGGAACACAAGGAAGCGATCGCCAAGACAGATGCCGAAGTGAAGCAATTTGCGATTGCCCCCTTGGAGGAAACCGAGAAGAAACTCGCTGGCGAGGCCGAGCGCCTGCGTAGCGAATCAGAGGCAAACCCCGAGGACGCAAACCTGAAGCAGCAGGCTGAAAATGCCGCCAGGCAACTGGCAGACCACCAGTCCAAGCTCGCCGAGACGCGCAACAGCCTCGCGGGCGTCCAGTCAAAACTGGCTGAACTGAAGCAACAGAACCAGGCCATCGCTTCCAACATGGAGGAGGCCCGCAAGGCTCTTGAGGCTGCGAACAGGGAGTTGCAATCCCTCAATTCCTCCCGCAAGGAGACTGGTGAAAAGGTGGCTACCGTGAATACAGGACTGCAGGAGGCTAACAAACAGCTTCTGGTCCATCAGGGCGCCCTCAAGGCCGCGCAGGACAATCTGGCCGCCAGGGAAAAGGCTCTCGCCGGACCCAAGGCCGCCTTTGAAAAGGCCCAGGCCCACGAAGCCTCCCTGAAAGGCGATCTCAAGTTCTGGCGGGCCGCGGAGGTGAACGCCCAGGTTCTGGTGGTCACTGAGAAGCGTGATACGCTCAAAGCTGCCCAGGAGGAAGAAACGACCGCTGCAGATTCCATCGCCGGTCAGCTGGAGGAGTTCCGCTCCGAACTCAGCAACATCGAAACCCGTAAGGGAGAGTTGACCTCCCAACTCGATAAACTGGGGGAGGAGGTTGCCTCCCTGAGGAAGTCGCTGGCGGAACGCAAACCACTCCTGGCTGAGTCGGAACGGGAAACCAAGGCCCTCCAGGACCGCTATCAGGAACTGCTCAAGTAGCCTGGGGCTCCTGCTGCAACCACGGCGAAATCGTTCATTTCCTCATCGTCCCGTTGCCTGCCTGATCCCGGGTCCGGACAACCCGGAGCAGATAAAACGGGGATGCCGGGACTGAGAGCTCCGGGGTTCAAAACCCTCCGGTTGTTCACATGGCCCTCTGCCGGTCCCTTGACATGGCAATCATCCAGCGAAACACTCTCCAGCGACAGGGGAGTCCCACCGAACGCGGGACTGAGAGTTTCCGGCGCGCGGAATGCACCCTCCGAACCTGATGCGGGTCATGCCGACGCAGGGAGTCTGGCATTCAAAAGACCAACTTCCTTCGCCACGTGGTCCCGCGTGGCGATTCTCATTTCCAGACAGACGATCATGATCAGCCCCGAAGAAAACGGAACAAACCACCCGGGGGAAAGCCTCTTTCCCGCGTCCAATCGCATCTACCTCAAGGGCACGCTCCATCCCGACCTCCGCGTGCCTCTTCGTGAGATCACTCTGGACGAAACCAATCATCCTGACGGCCGGGTCGAACAGAATCAGCCCATCCGGGCCTATGATTGCTCCGGCCCCTGGGGAGATCCCGACTTCAGCGGCGAAGTGACCGAAGGACTCCCCGCTCTGCGACGGGAGTGGATCCTGTCCCGTGGTAACGTGGAGGAATATGAAGGCCGCGACAAGCGCCCGGAGGACAATGGCTACCTCTCCCAAGAGCACGCTCGCAAATTCAACGAAAACAAAGAGGCCAGAAACAGGCTGAAGGAGTACCCTGGCCTGAAACGCAAACCGCTCCGTGCCACCGATCACCCCGTCACCCAGCTCTGGTATGCACGGCAGGGAATTGTCACGCCCGAGATGGAATTCATTGCCATCCGCGAAAATCTGGGCCGGTCCGCCTTCCGGGCGCGCCACGACAGCTATCCCGATGCCCCTGATGCCCTGAATACCACGCCGGAGGGCTATAACATGCCGCGACCTTCCGAAATCGATCCTCTCAAGCAGGTCCCGCGCAATACCCTTGATCACCAGCACCCGGGACAGAACTGGGGGCAGAGTCTTCCGGACTCCATCACGCCTGAATTCGTACGGGACGAGGTGGCAGCCGGGCGCGCCATCATTCCCAGCAACATCAATCACCCCGAGGCTGAACCGATGATCATCGGGAGGAACTTCCTCGTGAAAATCAATGCCAACATCGGTAATTCAGCCGTGGCTTCCACCATCGATGAAGAAGTGGAAAAGATGCGTTGGGCCACCAAGTGGGGGGCGGACACCGTCATGGATCTTTCCACCGGCAAGAACATTCACGCGACCCGCGAGTGGATCATCCGGAACTCACCCGTCCCCATCGGCACCGTGCCGATGTACCAGGCTCTCGAGAAGATCAACGGACGCATTGAGGACCTCACCTGGGAACTGTACCGTGACACTCTCATCGAACAGGCCGAACAGGGAGTAGACTACTTCACCATTCATGCCGGGGCCCTCCTCCGCTTCGTGCCGCACACCGCTCGCCGCATGACCGGCATCGTCTCCAGGGGAGGCTCCATCATGGCCAAGTGGTGCCTCCACCATCACCAGGAGAATTTCCTCTATACTCACTGGGATGAGATCTGCGACATCTGTGCCGCCTACGACGTGAGCTTCTCGATCGGAGACGGCTTGCGCCCGGGATCCATCGCGGATGCAAACGACTACGCCCAGCTGGCCGAACTGGAAGTCCAGGGGGAACTCACCACCCGGGCCTGGGACAAGGGCTGTCAGGTCATGAACGAAGGCCCTGGCCACGTTCCCATGCACCTTATCCAGGAGAACATGCAGAAACAAATCGAATGGTGCCACGGCGCCCCCTTCTATACCCTGGGACCGCTCACCACCGACGTGGCTCCCGGTTACGATCACCTGACGAGCGGAATCGGAGCCGCCATGATAGGCTGGTACGGATGCGCCATGCTGTGCTACGTCACCCCCAAGGAGCACCTCGGCCTTCCCAATCGTGACGACGTCCGGGAGGGCGTGATCACCTACAAAATTGCCGCCCACGCCGCTGATCTGGCCAAGGGCCACCCCGCTGCCCAGGAGCGCGACAACGCCCTCTCCAAGGCCCGCTTCGAATTTCGCTGGAACGATCAGTTCAATCTCTCTCTCGACCCCGACAAGGCTCGCTCCTTCCATGACGAAACCCTTCCCCAGGAGGGCGCCAAGACCGCGCACTTCTGCTCCATGTGTGGACCCACCTTCTGCTCCATGAAAATCACTGAGGACGTGCGCAAGTATGCCGAGGAACGCGGGATTACCGCTGAGTCGGCAATGGAGGAAGGAATGCGTGAAAAAGCGCAGGAATTTGCAGAAGCAGGAGGGGAAATCTACGGATAAGGAACAGGCCGGCCCCGGACGCCGCACCATCCATCCGAAGCCCTAGGCCATGATGGCTTCGGCCACTTCCTTCCCAGCCTCTTTCCCCTCCAGGAGCGCCGCCAGGGCGAGACCATCAACCGGAGTGACCAGCTCGATCTCCTCCACCCCGTCAACCAGGATACAAAGCACCTTCGCCGCCTGGGATCACCCTCTCACTCTAGCCTTCCAGCAGGGCCCGGAGATGCTTCTCGAACTCACTGAGATCCGCTTCCGTCGGCTGGTAGCCGGAGGTTTCAGGCTCGATCCCGGGGCGCCCTAATTCATCAATCATCCAGCTCGCCTTCTCGCCATCGCTGAAAGTGACGCTACCGCTGATGACTGCACCCGGGCGCGGGATTTCATCGGTGGCCACCTGGACCGGACCAGCCGGAGATTCCGCCTGTCCCGGATCGATAATCTCGACCTCCTCATCGGCAACGGGCTCATTCCCCTCCGGTTCGGAAGGTGCTTCCTCCTCAACGGATTCAGACTTGAGCTCGATGCCGAGATCAAGAACGATCATCCGGGTATCCATGTAGGTCACGTTCACCCCGAACTGCCCCTTAAGACTTTTCTGGATATCGGCAAGCTCGGAACCCTCTTCGGCCCATTGCCTGATGGCCGTGATCTGTTCCTCGGAAAGATTGTTCGCGCTGGTCATCTGTTACATGCTGATCCTAACAAGACCCTGCCAGAGCGAAAGAAACTTGTCGCATTCTCTCCCGGGGATTCTACCGGCGACCGGGACCCCTGAAGCCGCCGCGACCAACCTCTTCCCCGGCCGCGGCCCGTTCAGCCATTTCAGAGATTCTCTCCCGCGATTCCTCACCGATGGCCTCGGTGGTCTCGAGATATTGCAGGGTGGCCTGGGGATCCTCGCGGGCCCATTCATAAGCCACCCTGGTTACCGCCCGCTGGCGGCTCTCCTCTCCCGAAATGGTTTCGGCCAGTCTGATTGTCTCCGCCGGCGGGGCATCCCGGCTTCCATAGACGTATCCCTGCACCGCATTGTCCCGGACTTCACCGGCGGACTGCGAATCGATATACTCGAGGACTCGTTCGGGATCTTCCCGGGCAAGGGCTCCAACCACCCGTCCGATACCCTCTTCCACCGCACCATCACTTCCAGACTCGGTCAACCAATCGAAGGCCGCCGGGGCATCCTGCCGCGCCCATTCCCGGCTCACCTCCGCAACCAGGTCGTCACGTTCCTCCCCTTCCGGAAGTTTGTTCGTCTCCTGCGCGGCCTGGGCGGGACTGACGTTCGCCAGCGACTCCACCGCTGCAAAACGAGCCTCGCTTTTCTCTTCTCCACTCAGACTGTTGATCCATTTATCAGCCGCCGCATAATCACTGATAGCCCAGGACTCGGCAATCGACTCGTAGGCATCCCCCCGCTCTTCCCCGCTGAGGCTGGTCGCCATCCTCAGGGCCGCCTCGGGATCCTGTTGTGCCATTTCGTTGAAGATCCCCGAGATGGCCTCACCGGCTTCCCGGCCCTCCAGGGTCCGTGCCCACTTGAGCGCGGCTTCAGGATTCTGCTTGGCCCACTCGCCCGCAATCATAGACACAGTGTCGCCGCTCCCCCGACCGCCGGGGCCCATACGAAAATCGTCCGGATTACTGGTATACTCCCGGGCCAGTCCCTCCGGGTTGGAAGCCGCCCAACCGGAGACCGCCCCGGCCCGCGCCATGAACATTTCGGGGAAGCCCATCTGGCGGCTCTGCTCCAATGCTCCCTTGGGATCGGTTTCCGCCCAGCGCGAGAAGAGCAGGTTCATCGCCAGCATGCGCTGCGACATGGGCAGCCCCTGCAGTTTCTTGATTTCCGATTCAAACTGATCCGGATCAAGGTCGGAATAGTACTCCAGCAGGCTCATGATGCGATTGGTCTGGCCAGGTTCGGCCAGTATCTCCCGCATTCCGCCCGACGACCTGCCACCCCGCGAAGCAGCGGGCACCGCCGATCCAGAGGTTCCTCCGGATCTTCCCGTGACGGGGGAACGAGAGGGGCGATCACCGGTCTGCCCGGACTCGGTTCCCTTGCCCTTATCGTCACCGGTTCCCATCATATATCCACCGGCCCCACCAATGAGAAGGGCTGCCACCGCGATCAGTATATTCGGTTTCATAGCCCATAAATGCGCCCAATAGAACTCGATGACGAACAAAAAGTTACAAAGTTGTGCCGAGAAGCAGCCTCTGCCATGGAATTCCGGCTCCCGCTGGCCATGCGGAAGAGAGAACCCACCACTCTTGTCAGTTCAACCACCACCCACCATGGTCCCTGCCGTGCCGAATGATCGAACCTTCCGCGTCCTCTTCGTCTGCTGGGGGAATATCTGCCGCTCTCCTGCCGGAGAAAACGTCTTCCGTCACCTCATGGCCGAGAGCACTCTGTCTCACCGGATCGAATGCGACTCGGCCGGAACCATCAATGCCCATGCCGGCAAATCACCCGACACCCGCATGCGGGAGACCCTCGAACAGCGCAACATTCCCGTCGAGGGTGCCGCCCGGCAGATCACGAGGGAGGACTTCGAGGATTTCGACCTCATCCTCACCATGGACGACTTCAACCGGCAGGAAGTCCTCTCTGTCGCTCCCGATGCGTCGGCCCGTGCAAAGGTGAAGCCTTTCACCGAGTTCTGTGAGAATCACGAGGCAAGCGAAGTTCCTGATCCCTACTATGGGGGCTCCTCGGGATTCGAGCTGGTGGCGGATCTCATCGAGGATGGTTGCCAGGGACTGCTTGCTCATATCGAGGCCCAACTCTCCTGAGATGAGCGACCTCGACGCAATCCGTAGAGCCATCGCGGAGGAGACCGGACAGGAACCTACGGAATCCCCACAGGC
>Ga0315316_10000680_pt1 | contig 22720 bp, 30 predicted proteins | sample M160m3416metaG_FD_203702 | JGI IMG/M metagenome (GOLD analysis project Ga0315316, IMG submission 203702) | Ammonia-oxidizing marine archaeal communities from Monterey Bay, California, United States - M1 60m 3416 | ecosystem: Environmental > Aquatic > Marine > Intertidal zone | place: USA... | reverse complement strand
TACTACATATTCTTTGTGGGGACTGTCACATACCGATTGGCAGATGACATCTAAGCAACATTGTTGATAGTAGGAAGTATCAATGTATATTCTTTTTCGGAAATACTCGCCGATAACTTTTGCTCTAGCTACATGAACCTTATCTTTGATTAGCTTAAGGTTGATGCGCTCGTCATCATATATCCATCCTCCCTGAATCTCTTCCCATATCCTAGAAGATATTGCATGTAAGCTATCGAAGGCCATGATTATAGTTTAAGGTTATTCCAAAGAATAGAGTTTATTAATACTGAAAAAAATATGCTAAAAGGTGCTATTATTAATATCTGCCAACCTACGAAGTAATAAAAATACAGTGTACTTGTTATTCCATGAAAACTACACATACATGGAGCGCAGGTTAATAAAGGCTTATGCCACGCATCTACAATAAAAGACTTCCATTTTAGCTCTTCAATTTCATCATTTAATTTATTTACATCTTCTGCTGCCTGGTCAGTATAGGTTTTATGCTGAATGCTTTTTATTTTCAGCTCCTTCCTGTGTATTGCAGCTTTTATAACTTTCTGCTTACCTTTTCCGAAAGAGAATAACCATTTGCGCAAAGGGTAGAGCACCATCCCCTCTCCGGAGATGATACGCAACCCTAATGTTAGTGCGCTGATAAACACACTTAAACATATAAATGCTACAAATAGATTAATCATTACGATGTAACAACTTTAATAGTTACTACTCCTGTGTCAAATGGTGCAGCTAATGTAATTACACCTGCAGCATGCGTTAATGGAGTTGCAGATCCTGTTGCTGTATTTATTGCACCAACAATATCACTTACATTAACTGGAGCTCCTGTCACATCAAAATAGACAGTTAATGTTCCGTTAGTAATAGAACCTTTTGCAGATGTATATGTTCCGAAATCTTCTGTACCAGCATCTGCTCCAATTGTTGTCAAATCTAAGCTTGCTGCAGCAACATCTGTTACAAAAGGAACTTGAGAGCCAACGATTGCATCTAAAGAACAAACTCCTACTGCAGTATTAAGTTCATCAATAAAATCCGCATACCCAGGCGCTGAACTGTTTACAAATAACTTGTAAGAAAACTTAGTTCCAACATCATGTAGGTGTACAGCATTTACTGTTGTTAGTAGATTCTGAGCATCAGCTACACATCCGGGAATACAACCTGAAATGTGAATTACACAGATATCCTCACATTGAGTAAATGTGTCATCAACATTTTGACCAGGTACATATCCAATCATAAGAGGATACTCTTTCATAAGTTGTGCTTTAGTCAAAGAAGCTGTTTGACCTGTTACTGTTTCAGCAACTACTAAAGGTTCAGAGTCTTGAGATTGGAAAACATCAACTTGTATTGGACAAGGAACAGTAAGAATCATAGTATCAGCTCCTGATGCTGTTGCTGTAATACCAAAGAAGTCGTGTTCATCATCATATGCTCCATTGTTCATGAACAAAACAAAATAATCTCTGATTGCAGTTGCAGTAGTTGGTCCAGATGGAACTTGATCAGGCTCATATGTGAATCCAAGGTCAGAAGTTAAATGTAGATAATCTTCGATGTCAAAATTGCTCTGTCTGCGAAGTCTGATGTTAAAAGCAACAGAAAGTCCACAATCATTACATGTTCCAAAATCTACAGGTGCAAATGTTATGCTCCACTCTTGAGGTAAACAAGGCGTAGCGCAAGCAATGTCACAGGATGTAACTTGTGCACCAATAAATGGTAACACACCTCCAATAGAAAATTCTCCCGCTTCAAGACCATCTTGAATAGAAGAAGCTGAAGGGTCGTGCAGAAATACTGCTAATGGTTTTAAGTCCATAATTAATAGTTATTAACGATTTATAAAAGTGTTAGGAAGTGGATTTTGTATAAACTTTCTAGATTCTATGAATGCCATACTCTGTGTCCTGTTGCTTTCAATAGTCTCAATATATGATAGTACTGCCATGCGAACAATCTCCAAAGTCTGACTGTCTCCAAAAGGAGATCCTGTGACACTTGCCCCTGTTACGGGGTCCACTTCGATTTTATCCGGGTATTTCAAATAAGTGATAACGCACTCTTGCGCTATACTATCCCCAATTTTTGGTAAAATATTACCATTTCTAATTTTGTAATACAACGTAGGATATTCGTGTGAAGGCTTAGAGTAATAGCTTTCACTGACAACCTTCTCTCTGTCTGCTGACAAAGGTTTTGCTGCTGTGAAAGTTTTTAGTGTACCATCTGTGATACACGGGTCACCGTAAACTTCAGAACTTATCGCTACATTTAATAATATAAGCAAATCATCGGGAATAACAAAATATTCCTGACCAGAAGTATTAGTACCTGCGTTAACAAGAGCAGAGGGCATGCCAGCAACACCATTAGTTTCTATAGTGATTACATCTAGATCATCTATGGTTTTCTGATGCTGGTCAAATGCCCAATAGCGAGTTGTTACCCACTCAAGTTGACCCCTCCAAATATGATAGTTGAACTCTGTAGGAGTAGCAGAAGTGGTGTTCTCTTGCTTTAGCTCATGTAAAAATGCTTCGTATACTTCTTGTCCATTCATTTCTCAAAATGCTTAATAGCCATCTCCCTTAAAGCTTTATTTGTCATATCCTCTTTAAAGGAAACACCTTCTTTTGTTAAGTAGGCCATTAAACCCGGCTTAATTGTTTTCAATAGCCAGGTTTTATTGATCTTCTCTGGTAGCTCATATGCAGGCCTGTCTGATAGTTGCTCTACAAGCTTATCTATATCTGACGAACTTTTGTTAATGATATCTTCTAAAGGATCTTTCTTACGATAAGAACCATCTAATATTTTATCATACGATCTTTTCAGGTCAGAGTTGTTAGTTTTGCCAAGATTCATCACAGCATTTTCTACAGAATCTCCAATAAGTTCTCCAAAGTCTTGTCCCGGAGTAGTTGATGGACGATAGAATGGTCCCGTGTGATTGAAGTTTGGAGACACTAAAACATTATGATTTACAAGGACATACAACATAAGACGCTTTTTCTTGTGCTTATATTTAAATACCCTTAAAACCTCTTTAGGGTTGTTCCAACATTGCTCTTGAAAAAGAATAATTTTATCTTCTTCGTTAGCGTTTTCTGGAACAATTAATCCACTTTCATGTTTTAGAAGTTCTATAATTTCAAACTTCGCATCTTGCGCTAAGCCTTTTACTAAATCTACTGCAGCTTGCTTAACGTTAAACACTTCTGTTTTCTTCTTCTTCTCTTCAACAGGAGAATAGAAATAATAATCCTGATCTTCGGTTAAATCTTCCTTCTTCAAAGCTATTGCCTGATTAGGATAAATAATTCTAAAGATAGACATATGTACCGGGTCACTTAGATTCAGTACTTGATTATGAGAAACCTTTACATAGCTGTCTCCGTGCTTTTCGTTATCAGCATAATACATAGGAACTCTTGCCTCTTCGTGAATCTTTTTGATTTCTTCAGAAGTCAAGCCCTGTGACCAATCTCCTAAAATTCTACCGTTAATGTCTTGGATGGGAACTAGTGTCATAGAGTCCATAGTGGTGTCTTGATCGACAACTTTTACATCTCTCCATACACCATCTTCTCCTTTTCTTGGCGCTGTTGTTAGTGAAAAATGACCCTTTATGATTACTTCTCCTTCTCCAATGAGGTTAGCTTTATAAAGTAAATCATAAATTTCATCCGGGTACAAACTTCTTGCTGATGGTTTTGCTAAAATATTCATTTTTGTTTTCTTTGTTAATTATAAAATAAGTAAGGACTAGTTGTGTTTCTATCTTCTACGTACTTTACGGAACTCACCAATGCAGTTAGGGTTGTGAACACCTACACCACACATGTTAAGCATATGCTTACCTTCAACATCAGCTGTGCTTGAAAGAACACCACCGTTGCCAGGATTAGACATACCGTTTACAGTACCGATTACATTTTGACGACCCGCCAAAGATACTAAAGACATTACATCTTGCCCACCAATTGTAGGAGTAATGTTTACGATGATACCTCTGTAAGACTGCTCTGGAATTCCTCCTGTATCGTAAAGAGTAGGAAGCTGACGAGAGTCAAAGTAATGACACTGAGAAACAAGGAAAATGCCATTTGGAGTTTCGTAGTAGTTAAAGTTACTGCGAATACCACGGACATCGCCATATTTCTTAGCAGGTCCAGACTGATAACCACCCTTTCCATCAAAGAACAATACTTCAGGAGAAAGTTTAAATTCATTACGGATTAATCTGTCGAACTGCATGCGGAACTCAGAACCAGCGATTACCATAAGTACAGGCTTTCTGTGAGTAGTTGATGAGCTATCGTATCTTAGAGAACGTAGCATGTCATCAAACATTCTGAAACTTGTCATACGGTTGTACTGGCGCTTGAGCCTTCTGTTAATCTGGTGGTAAATGCCATCACCTGAGAAATAGATTCTTCCTTTCTGATCTTTACGGAAGCTTCCATCAGGATTGATGTTTTTCTTACCCCAGAAAAGCTGATTGTCAATCTGCATGTAAGACTGTCTCATCATTTCATAATCAAGAACAGGAATCCAATACTTTTCAAGCTGATTCTTTTTGCCATTAAAGTAAGAAAGTTGCTTAACTGCAGAAGGGTCTACTTTTGAATGTGCAGCAAGACCTGTAAGATTCCATTCCCAACGCTGAGTAGTCATGTAGTTTTTAGCCCAGTCTCCAAAAGGGATACGGGTTTTGCTACCATGTTCTGATGCCTCAGGTTTCATGTTGTAAATTGTCTTACACTCTGCTCCGGCAGTAACTAAATAAGTGGGAATGTGTGCATTTTGTCCACCTTTTTTAACAAGTAGTTTTACACGTACACGCATATTGCCACCTGTAAGCATAACAGGAGGAGCATCTACAATTACCTGTGTGTTACCATCAGCAAGCATAATTACATCATCCTGGTCTCCTAATTGCTTAGAAAGAGTAAGATAAAAAGGAGCGCCACCTTTACCAACTTGACCTGTTGCGGGGTCTACAGCTACAGTTTCTTGAATGCGATATAGCCAGTTACGAGGTGCAGCGATTCTCCATGCAAATTCATGGTTTCCGATAATTTCAATATTCTTTGCGATTCTGTCGTTGCCAGCTGTATATTTCTGACCATCATCACCAAGAACCGTTGTAGAATTTGATTTAGTGTGATAAAGAAGTTCAGATACAAGACCTGTGCCTTCTGTAAAGTGTTTACCAACTGCATCTAAAATGTGAGGCTTAAACATTAGTACATTACGAAGATCGTTGTACATGTTCATTGGCTGGTTTAATAATTCGTCGGGCATACCCGGTGAGATTCTGTTAGGTATCGCCGTTGGATCGTTCAATTGAAAGTTTCCACTCATGATTGATAATTTTTAAGTTAAGAATTAAAAAAATCCTTCGTACTGGTATTGGCAATGTTAACACCTTTATGCGTTTTAGCATTAGATCTTCTCCCGGTTTTCCCTTTACCTGTTGGCATTATACCAAGTTCCCTAAAAGCATTATTTCGTGCTTTATTAGTGGTGTCTGTGAAATAACCATTCCTAAGCATGTGTTGTAGCCTAAGTGTTTGAAGAAGGAACTCGCTATCATTTTGAAGTTGATGAAACAGCGGAACGACCACCTGTTTATTACCATTAACATCTATTTCTGATAGCCTTGTTTGTTCGTCAATAAACTGTGTAAAATCATCTTTTGCCGACTGATCAGCAAATCCAACGACGATATTATTTGACTTGTTTATGACTCCTTTTAAGCCTTCCATGTATTCAGCCCTTTCGGCTTGATACTTTTCTATGCTTTGCTGTTGTGTTGCCTGATGCCTTTGTTGAAGGTAATCTGGTATTTGGTTTATTTGTTGATGCAAATTTTGTCTTATAGCTTCTCCTTTTTCTCGGAATTGCTCCGGAGACATTCCAGAAGTTAGCCTTTCGATTTCATCTATAATCAACTGATGTGAATTTTGAGATAAACTACCATCTTCATTAGCAGTAGCTACACCCATTTCAACATTTTTATTTAAAAGATAGTTATACATTTGCCCTTTGAACAATGTAGAATCATCTGTATTTATCATATTTTCATATTGCATTCTCTCTTGTATATACTCATTTAAGTTTATACCTCTACTTACAATATTGTGAAGATCTGGATCTGTTTGATTTAAATGGTTAATTGCCTGAGTTTTACCAACTATATAATTAAGATGTTCTTTGGTAAAATCTTCTTCATTAAATTCTCCATACATAGACTTTAAGTCTACTTGGTTTTGATCAGCCCATTGATACAAAGCCTCAAGATACTGATTATTACCCGAATATTCACTATCGGACTCTTCAGAATTAATTTCATTTTCTTGTGTCTCTAATTTTTGTTGATTGTTCTGTTGATTACTTATAGCAGATTCTTCATCATAAAAAAACTCTTCTTGTGATGTGTCTGCTATTTTAACTTCTGGTTGCTCTGTGTTAATCTCTACAGCATTATCGTCTAAATTTGCTGTGTCGTCGATTCCATTAATGTTTTCCATAATTTAATCTTTTACTTTTTCTTTGCTACGTTTTGATGAAATTTCTAATTTATTTTTGATGTCTTGCATCAATATCTGTGCTCGCTGTGTATGTGCATTAATTGCTAACTCTTGCTTTTGAAAGTCAAGGTATCTTAATTCTATATCTCTTTCACTATCTGTCTTGTATCTTTGTTCTTTAATTTTCTTATCTACTTCTTCTTTTTTTGCTTCTATTTCTACATTTTTAAGCTCCAACTCCTTTTGTTTAAGCATAGCATCCATTTGTTTTAGTTGCTGTTGCATTTGCATATCCATTTGTTTCATTTGAGCATCCATTTGTGCTTTCATTTGGATAGCCTGTTGCTGTGCCTGAGCTTTAGCTTGTTCACTTGCTTGTTGTGATTGCTGAGCCATTTCATACATTTTTTCTTCCTGCTCTGCAAAATACTCTCTCATTTCATGAACATTATCCATATCAAGCATTGTAAGGTACTGAGAACCTTGAAGCTGACCACTTTGAAGCTTCATTTGACCTATTTGCTTGGCGTTATCTATTGCTTCTTTCTCTTTAAGACCAGCATTTACTAATACCTTAAACTGTCCATTTAATGATCCTGCGGGAACTTTATATATTTCATTTTCTACCTTATTCATTGTGTAGCTTCCTGCATGTTCAACATCTTTTCTTGATTCAAATAAATTAGCAAGTCTTGTAAGTCCTCTTTCAATAAGATCTTCGTGCTCTTGATAATATGTTTCTACTGATGCAGATGATTGTTGTATAGACATTTGCATAGTACCAACCTGGTCAGAATTTGCTACAGCCCCTTCAAGATTATTATAAATTCCTGTAATCATAGATACAAGATTTATGAGACTTTGCTTCATGTTATCTATTAAAGAGACCGAAGGAGATAGAGATTGGTCAAAAGTTTGGAATTGATTAAAAGAAGTGTTTATCTTCTTGTTATTCTTTTTAACAGTCTTTATATACATTATTCCTTGCCTCATATAATAATTCACTTCAGCTGGAGACATGCCATCGGGCTTCTGTGCTAAATCGTAAACAATTCCTCGTACCCCTGCCAATGCAATTAACAACTCTTCTTGATAGTGAAGAATGTTTATAAGCTCTTGAATGTCTCTGGTTTCCCATACAAGGCTACGTGCCTGTTGGAATCTATGAATGTTTTTACCAATAAAAGGAAGCTTAACATCGCTCTTGTTTTTGTGGTCTCTTTGAACATCTTCTCTTTTGCCTAAAGATATATAAGTTTCCATGCCTATTCTAATTCCTTCCCACAAGTCTATACGATGTCGAACTTCTATTTTTTCTCCACGTTTTTTTAATCTCTTTCTTTTGGCTTCTGTATTTACCATCTTCTTAGCTTCATCTACACTTAAGAATCTCATAAAATCAGGCTTAGAAGAGTAAAATTTACTTTCTTTTTTATTCTTTTTTATTAATGCAGGAATACCTACATATTCTTTCCAGTATGTTTGATATACCGGATAAAGTTCATTAGTTGAAGAATGGTCTGTTTTTTCATCCCAGCCTACATATTGACCATCTGGTAACGTGTCTAGATTAGAAGATGACCTTGCATGCATTCTAGGCATCTCTGCCTTTATTTGAGAAAGATCGGCTTCATTTAAATGCCTACCGTACTCTGCTATTATTTGTTGAAAAGTCATATATCTTAACCTCACTGCCCACCCTAAATCTTCTATGTAGTCACACTCTTCACTATATTGATATTCTAAATACTCTGGCCTTACTAGTTCAAAAGATGGTTGCTCCTGACCTTTTATCCAATCAATAAAATAAACAGGCTTATCGGTAATTAGCTTTTCTTCAAACGCTTTATTAAATAAAGTTCTTAGTCTGTTGTTTTCAATATATCCATTTATAATTTTTAAAGACATAATCTCTTGTATGTCTCTGTAAGAATATCTGTAGTATTTATTTATTTTTTTTCTTTCTTCGCTATTTATATTTAACTCATTTGCAAGAGATTCTTGTAATGCAGATAGTGACATATTAATTTGCATTATCATTTGCTCTGCTTCAGGTATTTCAGCGTATTGCTGAAGGAGCTCTTGTTTTTGTGCTATTAGTTGTTGTTCTAACTGAATAGACATTATTTTATTTTGAACTCTCATATCAAAAGAATCTATTATTTTTTTGACTCTTTCTTCGCTTTTTCTCTGAATAGCATCTCTATCTATGGCGTATGTGTTTACTTTAAATGGTCTCATTTTTTCTCTAGACTTCAAAGCCCTGAGTTTTGATGAAACTATTGGGATGTGTCTAACTTCTGCGGGTTGCTTTAGTGAAACTGTTTTTATTGCTCCAGATTGTGTTTTTACTTTCTTGTCTAAATTCCTATATAGATAATCAAAGTCTGAAGAAGTTGATGTGTTTTGATAAATTCTTCTACAGTAGGCATCTTTTTGTTTTTCTGTTTTTACTAACTTTGCATTCTGTGGAGCATAAAAATTAAAGTCGGACTCATCAATAAAGCTTTGAATCTTTTCTTTACATAGTCTTTCTTGTTCCTCTATAGAATAATCTTCTAAAGGTTTAGGTAAAACCATTACTACCGATAAATCTCCTCTATAATTGTCGTTCATAGTTAATTATCGTAAAACCCATCAGGGTCATCATAAGTAAAAGAATAGTTTCCTACTGATTCTATTCCGTTTTTCCCTTGAATAAACCCACTTATAGGAAAGTTAAACTCATCATTCATTTCGTTAGATTCATTAACTTCTATTCCTAAGTGCCTATTGTCTAACATATGCTCCAAGGCCAACATGTTGCTTATTGTGACATCATCATTATGTTTGTCTTTAGATGTTGTCTTTCTATACGCTAATGCTCTTGTAATAGATTCAAAGTCATACATATTAAAGAAGTTCTCCTCAATATATGTAGCATAGTGTTCTTCCCACACATGCTTAGTATTCGGATCAATGCCATACTTATTATCAACTTTAGAATATTTAGTTGCTGCGTATGTTATTGTAGGTCTTTCTTTTAATAAATTCTCAAAACCCATATTCTTGTAATAATCAAAGATATTAATATTTGACCATTCTATCAAATTTTGGCACATATTGTAGTACATAGACAGCTTCATGGTAGACTCATAGAACTTCTCCACTTTGCTTGGTCTCCAGGTCACTCTTGCTACAAACATATTGCTTGTAGTGTTAGCATCAAGATACCCTTTAAATATACTACAACTTCCCAATGAATCAGAAGTAGGTGCTTTAGGCTTATCATAACTATCTGTTCCTGCTCCGTAAAGACTGTCAAATATTTCATCAGTAAAATAATATTCAAAATTGTTACTGTCTTTTGGCCTGTCAGGATGCTCTATAATAAGATAAGGGTATTTTAAGTCTCCATCGCTATCTGTATCTCCAGCCTCTCCATCCATAGCAGGCACCCAACGTACCCCTACAATGTGAGAACCTTTATCTCTAAAAAGAACATTTTTTTTGTTTTTTTCATTATCACTTCTTCTTTCAGAACTATAAATAAATTCTATATTTCCCCACTGTTGTTTTTCGTCCCAGTTTTCTGCTAATAGTTTTTTTCTTTGCCTAAGAAGCTTTTCTGTATTAAATGGAGATAGCCCGGACACACTAAAAGCTTCAGTAGGAGTAAAAGGCATCTGTGTTTTTTCTTCATGCAAATCCTTTTTATTGTTTCCGAGCTTGAGCCTTTCTTCTTTTAAAAGAACCATTCCTTGTTCTTTGTAACTATTTCCATCATGGTCCATTACATAATACTTCCATGCAGGAAAAAAACATGAACATGTAGTGCCTGGAGTAATATTGTCATCCCATTCATTTTCTACAGAAAGCAAATCATAGCGCTCTGGATTATAAAACATAGTCATCATCTGACCTACACCTTTAGACATTTCTCCACCTGTTCCAATAAATATTACTATCCTACCTTCTTTTTTTCCTCTTTCGGCAATAGAAGGTCGAATCATACCATACACTTTCATTAATAGAGGGTTAATACCCGCTTCTTCCATAATTACAAGTGTAGGAGACTTCCCTGATGCTGCCTGCGAATTATCTTTAGTTGTTATGGCAAAGCATTTAGATTCGTAACCTTTTGTTACTCCCATTCCTACTTTGTATCCACTCCAAAACTCTTCAGGCTTATCTTTTCCTGCAGACCTTCTTTTGTAGAAAGGCCTTCCGGCATTAGCTTTATTAGGTGATAAAGCATCTAATCCTGTTCTACACTTTGCAGAAGTATTCATAGAATAAGCATCTAATCCTGCTACTATCAAAGATTCTGAAGCTGCAAAAAACGTAAACTCATAAGCAACAAGTGCAGCAACTTTTTCGCTAAAGCCTATCTGTCTACGCTTTAACATCATTATATTTCGCTCTTCTTCTCTTGCTTGTTCTACTAAGTCAAAAAACTCTTTATCTAAATCTAAAAAATGTGGTGCAATATACCCGGCGCCTCTTTTCTTAGCTTTAATTCTCCAGTAATTAAGATACCAATAATGCGCTCCTTGCAGAAACACACCACCAACTTCATAGCCTTCTAAACACCTTCTTCTTTCTTCGTACCAGTAATCAAGGTATTTTTTAGGGTAATTTATTGCTACGACTTTTCTTGTTTTCCTGTCTGGCTCATCATATACCTCCCACTTATTTGAGTATGGAGGAGATTGATGTTCTTGGTCATAAATAACAGGAGAAAACAATTCTACATTGCGATATTTTTTCTTTTTGTTATCGTAACAAGAGATATTTTTAGATATCTGACTTCCATAATAAATACGTTGCTGAACAGGTATTGTTCCATCCTGAACTAAGTTTGTAACAGTGTCTATTACAATGCCTTCTATCTCTCTAAGTCGAGAATCTTTTTTTATGTTCTTGCGACTAGCCATTAAATAGTTGTGCAATCACAGTTAGTAGTGCCTCCAGCTTTATTTCTATGAGTAAAAGATGCTCCACCATTGTTCATTAAAACATCTTTAGCTGGGCAACATTCAACTCCTGTTGCAAGTTCTACTTTTCGTGTAGTAATACTTGAAGATGTTACACTATTTCCTGTTAGACCAGGGGATTTCATTAAAGATGATTTAACTTTAACGAGATTTGACCATTGAAATTTTCCTGAAAATAAGCTCATAGTTATTGTTTTTAAATTTCAGTAGGAGTCCATTCTGGTGTACTCATTACTATTAATATATTTTCGTGATTATATTCTGTGTACTCAGATAACACAGGATAATCATTATGATCTTCTTTGTGTAGCTTTACCACTAATTCGGTGTCATCTACAGAAGGTCTTTGTTTATCTAAATTACCTACTATAACTTCTTCTATGTCCGCTAAGTTTGGATCTGAAGCATTTACTATATAATATCTATTATGTGACATCTTTATGTTTTATGTTGGGCAGTTTTCAACTCTATCTTCAAGCTCCATTAATACTGATTGAAAAGTTGAGCTACCTGCAATGTCTGGAAAATTCCAGTTTAATCCATCAAAATTTCCTGTTGAATAATTCGGAGAACCTATTAATCTTGCAATTTTTACTATAGACCCGTTTAATTTATAATTATACTCTTGATCTACATCTGTACTATTCAATTCAACGTCCCAGCACCTAACAGATGCACTTTTCCCACTAACAAACAACGACGTCAATTGCGCACCAATTAAAAAGTTTTGTGATGTCAACATCGTGCCACCGATGGGGAAATTATTTTGCAATATTGTTGTTGTTTGTTCTATTCCGTTATAATATATTTTTATCCCTGACGCGTCTCCGTTTCCGTTGTATGTAATCGTATAATGCGCCCATCCTGACGGTGTAACTGTGTTCGCCCGCACGTAAATATATTGACTGCTACTATTCAAAAATTGTACTAATAATTGACCACCTAAATCACGTAAAAACCTGTACCCTTTACCGCCTCCTAATTTAGACGCCAAAGGTTTAAATACACCTGAATAATTTTCATGCCAAAAGGCAAAAGTAAACGAGTTGTTTATTTCCAAATCAAATGCGGTACCGGTTGCTTCAATATATGAGTTCACTCCATCAAAATCTAAAGAGTAGCAAGAATCGCTAACTGAATTATTTACCCTATAGTCTTTTAAAAAATATTGTTTATTGGTAAATAATTTAATAGTCTCTTTTCCTGTAAGAGTAGTTTTTTTATTACCTGTAAGATTTGGTTTATTGTAAAATAGCATATCATTTATTTTTTTTGTTGCACTTATCTTTAAGTTTTTTAATTCTTTCCTTTTGCTTTTTTACAAAATCTTTAAGAACTTGATCGTGATCAACCTGATTTTCTTGCTTTAACATAATATATATTTTAAGAAACTATTAAATTTCCGCTACCAGTTACTCCACCAGCAATAGCACCTTCTGCTAATCCTGTAAAATTACCATACAAACTTCCTGTTGTGCTATATAAAAATAAAGTCACAGCACCTTCTCCTACTGCACCTACAGCAATTGTAAAATGACATTTTCCTCCAATAGTAGATGGATTTACTACAAATGCTCCTGCTACTTCACATTCTACTGCACCAAATATTACTCCTGTTCCAGAAGCTTCAAATAACACAGCTTTGCATCCTGTTATAGCATCTGTTAGTAATAGCTCGCAATCTGCTTTCCACTCTATAAATCCACCAAGAGTTAATTCTCCTCCACCAAGCCATGTGCTTCCAGAAAAAAGATGTTTATTAGCTTTGTACAAGTCTGTAGATTTGTCTTTTTCAATTTCTTTGATTTTATTATCAAGAGCAAGTTTATTTAGTTTTTTTAAGTTCATTAGTCTAAAAGTCTAAATTTATTATTAATAAGTTGATGTATTGACTCTACTGCTACAACTGTACTACTTAAAGCTTCTTGGGTGTCCAGGTCTCTTTCTCTTGTATAGGCATTTAATTCTTTCAACTCAGCAGTGTGATTTTCGTTTATTTCTTTTATCTCAGAATTATATTTGTTAATTAATTCTCTTTCTGAATCAGATCTCTCTTTTCTTTCAGTTCTCAACAAAGCTTTTTCTTCTTTATACATTTTTAGTAATTGCCAAATCACTAAACCACAGCCGATAATTAAGGGGGATTGCTCGGCAAAACGTTGGAATAATAGTGTAAAGTCCATTTTTTAAGGGTTATTAATAATTATCACTTACATATGCATCTAAGGTAGTTTGTATACTGCTTTTCATTGCAGCATCGTAGACACCATCAAGTATTAAATTTTGATTAATATTTTGAGCAGTTAACCACCACCCATTGCTAAGAGCAGAGTATAAGTCTTTAATATGTGCCTCCAAAGCAAATACTTCAGCTTCTGTATATATTCCATTTATAACATCAATATACCTGTCTGCTGTGAAGTCTTTTACGTAATTTTTTCCATCATCTATCCTATAAGAATATTGAATAAGATACAATTGTTTAATTTTAGCAGAATCAGCAACTTCAGTAAATTCTTTACCATCTGCAGATATAGGAGGTTGTGTAGCTGAAAATACAACAGCTGGTATATTAATTGCATCAATTTCTTCCCAAAACTTCTTCATGATGTTTAATTTATTTTATTAATTCTTTTTGCTTGCTATCGTTCTCCACATTGATATAGACCCATCATATATAACCTCACAACATCCATATTTTTTAATCTTATAATCAGCTTGTTCAACTGTCCATATTCTATTTTGAGAAAGGCTACCAGAGTCATTATAAGAAAGTTTTAACTCATAAGCACTTGTATTAACTATTAGTTTTCTATCATTGTTCTTGCCTGCTTTCAACCCTTTGATTTCTTTAATACCCATCAAATCTACATTAACAATAGATGCAGTTTCAAAACCTGTAGGGTTCCAGTCATTTACATGAGAATTTATTCTAGGGGGTGAAATCTTAATAGGAATTATACCAAAGTATAACTTTAAGCTCCCTACTATACCATCATTTTCATCTGTTACTTCGATAGCATATGAATCCATCAAATTTTGTATTTCCGGATTTGCAATAACATCAGCCATTGTAAACTTGCCATTTGCTTGATCAAACACATCTATTGTTACACCATTGGCAATACTTGTGTTATCCAATGAAGCTATTACAATAGTTGTTCCTGAGTTATTTGTTATATTAAAGCTCTGCATTTCTATACTTTTGTTAGAGTTGTGTTTGTTTATATTAAGTTACACTTCCTAAATATTTTTCAACATTTATATTAGCTTCAAAAACTCTTGAAGTTCCACCGCCACTTCTGTTAATTTGTAATTGGAAAGAATGAACCCCAGCTGTTAAAGAAATGATTTTTTGTATTGTTTCATAAAATATGTCTTGATTATCTTTTGCCTCTCTTCTGTAAGGTTGGCTAAATATATCTGTAGAATCTACTTGTGGTATAACAATTAACCTACCATTTTGAGAAGTGTTTCTTCCTATAAATGATATTTTAACTAAATAATTTCCTCCGGTATATGTAGCAGTTGTACTTATTTCTGTACTATTTTGTGGTTCAGTAAAATATTCTATATTTGAATTTGTTGTATTATCTATAGTTTCTACTCTACCAAAAAACTTATTTTCGTTTGATAAGTCAAGTCTTAAACTATCAGGAAAAACTGTTGCTGTTATTCCACTGCCAACATCTATAGATTTAAACTCTAAATCAACTCCTGTTTTTTGTTTAAAAATTCCATTACCAACACCAACATTGCTTGCCGTATTTATTTCTCCACTCCCTCCTGCTACATCAATAGTTATGTTATCTACTGCTGGTGTTAGTGTTACATTAGAGCCGCCAATAAGCTTCTTAAACTCTAAATCTACACCGTTTTTTTGAGCAAAAACACCCTCTCCTGTAACACCTAAATTTGAAGCAGTATTTACTTCGCCACCACCGCCACCGCCACTCCCAAGAGAAATCCATGAAGAGCCATTATAACCCTGAACTTCATTTGTGGTAGTATTATATACAATGCTACCTGCATCGGGAGAAGTTATAGCATTTATTTCTGCTTGAGTAAGGCTTAATAATATTAGAGTATCGTTAACTTCCATTTTGTTATATTGTTATTCTAAATAATCCATCAGCAACATTACCAGCTCTACTAGCTTCTATTGTATTAACTCCTGTTCTTTCTATTCTCCAGTTTACAGTTCTTCCATCACTTAATCTATATACCTGTGGTTTAACATCTAATGTATTTAACCCGTGTGTTACGGTAAATGTAGTTCTTCCTCCTGCAAAAACTCTTGTTATTGCTGGTAGTCCGCTATCAAGATTTTCAGCATAAGAACCTGGTATGTCATTAAGAAAGGCTAATGTTCCATCTCCATCCTGCAAAGATATTGTTCTGTCTGCTGTAGCAGCAGGTGGCCTTAACACCGTATCAAATAAATTTGATGGGAATTGTAATACAAGTTGATTTACATATGAAGAGTTTGATGTTTTTACAGTTAAACCAACTCCGCCTAAAGCTATAGAGTTATCAACTCCTGAATTTATAACAGTATCATTTCCTGCGCTGCCTGAGTTAATACTTATGGCTGTTGTATTGCCAGAATTAAAGCTGCGATTGCTAACACTGTTTCCAATTAAAGTTAATGGACTTGGAATTGTATCAGTAGGTAATGTTAGAGTAGCTTCATTAATAACAGAAGTTCTTCCTGGAATAATAGTTGAATAAGCAGCTGGGCTACTTGGATCTACTGAACCTATAAATGCACTATTTGTATCAATTTGCACTCCATACCTAAGAACATCAAAAAGCAAAGCAGTTGTTGTGGCATTACCATAAACCATTGAGCCAAAGGGACCAGTAAATGCTCCACCACTTGCATCATTTCCTAAAAACCAAAAATCATCAACTCCTGTTGCACGTAAATCTAATAATGAATTTCCATTTGCAGGAACTATTTTGTCTCCATCAGAAGTTATAATATTTTGACCTCCTGTAGTATTGCCTATGGTTAGAGTAGCAGCAAGATCTTCTCCTCCTCCTCCTCCACCAGCAAGAAAGCTAAGGTCTAAATCAAAAATAGTACTGTCTGTTAAGACAATACGTATAGTATTTACAAAGGCAGGGTCAGTAAGAGCATCCGGGTGGCGAGTAAATGAAGCTACATGAACATCTGTAAATGTTGGAGGAAGAGGGGTAACGTATGTGGTGCCATCATTAAGAGTAAGGGTAAGTTCCCATACCGCACCATTAAGAGCAATAACTGCATCGCTTAAAAATACATCATCTACACAACACTCTCCTGGGTTTAAATCCTGAAAAGTTGTAGGATTATCAAATAGTGGAGTATGTCTTTTAAACAGATTGCTCATATCAATTTATTTTCTTCAAGTCACCATACTGCAGTTGAATGTGCATAGGCTTTTGATTTTCAGGAATCTCAAAAAGAAATAGTGGACAACCTTCAACACCTTCTTCATCTGTTGAGGTCTCGAGCAATACTTTGGTCTCGTATTCTTTATAGTGTTTTTCTGCCAGAGCAAGAGCCATAGCAAATTCTTTGTCATCGTCTGCGCTGTTGCTGACTATAGCATATTTATCTCTCCAATAGCTAATCTTCTCTCTGAAAGCATCTAAAGTTCTCTCTGCTTCAGTATAGCAAGCGCTTTTATAAAACTCTAAGAACTTAATGCAGGGCGTTTCAGTATAAACATTCTTATAATAAAACCTACTGTTTGTTCCTGGCTTTTTAGTCTTTTTAAATAGTTCGTACTTTTCACAAACCACTTCTCTGCGTTCGTTTATAGGATACGGATTAAAAGCATTCTTGTTTCCTAAACTGTCAACCTTATGATATACAAAAAATATATACATGCAAATATCTGAGAATAATTTCTTCCCTGCATCGCTTTTTCTGCACCATGTTTTCAAGTCTTTGTATTCCGGAACGGTCCTTCCTACTGGTGTTACGCACACACTTCCTTTATAAAGATAGAACATATTCTTCTTTTAATGTAATAATTATTTTGCCTTTTCCAAATTCTGTCCATATTTTTTTCATTTCTCCACATCTCCAGACATGGGAATCGTCTTTTCCGGAAGCATCTAATATAGGCTTTATGAGGTTATCAAAGTCAGGTTTCATCTGATGAGGCTTGCCGATCCTTGACAACTTCTCTTCTTTAACCTTCTTACTGCCAACAGCGGGATTAGGGATTGGCATCATGAATGTCAATCCCTCAATTTCCCCTGGCAAGTTAGCTATTTTATTTACTTTCATGAGGAAAGCTAAGTCTTTTTTATATTTAACATACCTCTTTAGTCTCTTCCCTTTAGTGGGATGATACATAGAGCCTTTGCCATTACTACGTACAGCACCCTGAGGAGTAATATCAATCTCTATAGTTACCATCATCAAAGTTCTTGTCATCAGAAATGTGTGCACCACCACCATTAAGAGCAAGTTCTCTTTCGTCTGCCCACGATTCAAGGTAGTTGCTATACATTTGTGCAGCAGTAATAAGAGTCTTTTTGTCTTCAAACTCCATAACCGAATTCCAGCCGGTAAAGGGCATTTTGCTTAGCACTGTATCTCTCCAAGAGATAAGAAAATCTATTTGTTTTTTGTTTATACTTGGAAATTTAAGTTTTGTGTAAACATCTATGCCGACAGGCATCGGAGTATCCATAATATCCATAACTATATTTTTAAAAATTGTTCTAATAGGTTATCATCATCATTTGTTTCTTCTTCATATTCTATATACTGTGCTTCTATCTCTTCTAGTTTTCCAAGATACTTCCATTTACTATGCGGAGTAATCTCTCTGGAAGTAAAACTTAAAGCCGAAAGAGGGAATTTAACATCACCATTAAGAGACATCACAAATATTTTATTGTCTTGGTTTTTTATGTGCATCTCAGTCCACCCAAACCAGGCCTTTACGGAAATTTTGTCTCCTTCGGATAAGCTATTACTTAACATTTTCATCATCTTTTTTCTTTTGTAACATATTCTGTACAAAAGATAGTTCAATAATACATCTCAACACTCCTTTACCTTTTTTTTCGTAGTATCTTCTGCTAGATACGTGTACGTAAGAATCTCCTTCAATATTTATAACTTCATTAACTGCCATTGGGAGAGGGTAGACTTCTTCTCCTAACAGTATGTTTTTGTTTTCTTTAATAAACAAATACGGGTCTTTTGGATATTTAGCACCAACAAATGTATGTACTTTTTCTCCTATTCCAACCTGAAAGTAATATCTGATCATTATTGTGCTTTTATAGACATTCTGGAGCCATTAAATGCAATAGAAGGGTTTACCCAATAGTATTGTGTCATTAAGGTCCGGGCAACAAAGTTATCTGAACACAACATACCTAGAGCCCTGTAAATAGAAACCTTAGAATAGCCTGTGACTTTTCTGCAGTCATGGATGTTAAACCTTGCTCTTCCTGTGTTTATCTCCATATTAGATATCAAGTAAAAGAACATTTTTATTTCTGATTCAGATATATCAAAAAACAGATCTATATTAGAAGTAAACATTTTTACAAACTCTGACTTATCCATGGCTTTAGAAATAACCAGAGAAACGTTATCGCTCATCAGCTCTCCTGTAAAGGTATTATAGGCTTCTCCCATTCTTTTAGACACTACTTGCTTGTTCCGCTTTTTTATCTTAGCAGAAAATGGAGACACTTCATGTTTCTCAAAGTCACTTAATTTCACTCTCTTTCTCATCTTTAACAACCTTTGCTGTACCATCAGGGAACAGTACAAGTTTTACTTCTGTATCAGTATCTTTGCTATTGCTTACATTGTATATCACTCCATCGACATCTACGTTTCCGTTCATAACAAAAGCACTTACTGTTCTATTGTATTCTGGAGAGGGTATAGAGCCAAGAAAAACTTCTTCAGTCTTTTTGTATTTTTTCATAAAAATAAATTAAAGTGCCGAGGAAAGCTCAAGCCTATAAAAAGCTAACCCCGGCGACCAGATAAGAAATTGGGCCCGAGAAAAAAGTCTTTGGAAAGATTAGCACAAAAGAGCTTGTGAAAAATATCTTTAAACTCGGGCTTATTTTAAGTAGACAAAGGAGGAGCAAAACATTTTCCTACCAAGAATAGATTTAATCTCCCCCAGAGCCTACTTGTTTTTTGATTCTATTACAAATTGTATAAAGTCTCCTATCTCTATAATGATATAGAATAATCTTTCTGCCAGTTCTTCAGTAAACTTATGATCTATCTTAAGCTGATTTTTAACAAGCTGCTGAATTTCTGTTTTCTCGTCAAAATCTAAGTCTTGCCACTCTGCGCCAATTTCTTTGTATTTAGAAACTATAGGAAATAGTTGGAATAAATTATCTAAAAACTTAAACGCTACCCATCCGGTAACCTTCTTGCCTTTTTTCTTTTCTACTAAATCGTAAATCTCTTCAATAAGATCTGTGTGCCAGACGATTACTTCTTTTAAAGTTTCAATGCCTTTCATAATAATTAGATTTATTTTAATAAAGTTTATATGTTATTTCTTAAATAAGGAAGGGGGCAATTTAATTTAGCCATAAAATAAATATTCTAACCCATTATTAATTAATAAAATTAAGTAAAAATAGTTTCTCCCCTTCCCTATATCTTAAAGGCAGGCCGACATTAAAGAATCGTCAAACCCTCGTAGATTATTAAATTAAATAAATTAATATCTAACCTGCCTTATGTCTTTCATAATATTCTGCATATAGCAAAACAGCAAACTTAAAGACATATACAATGACAATAGCTTCTATCATTATAAATATCTTTTAGCTCTTTCTATCTCTTCTGTAATTTCTTTCAAATAGATTAAGTTGTCTGGGTCCGGAAGTACTAAGCCCCCCTGGGCAGAATGGTCCTTAAACCTGTCAATAGCAATAATCATTTCTTCTTTAGAAAGATCTGAACTGCTTCTAATATCTCTATACACTTCCCCGCTCTTCTCGTTCACTCTGTCAATGACAAACAATTGTGGATTAACAATCATCTTAAATATATTCCTTTTTACATAAGAAAGATTATACCCAAACTCCAGACCGTAATAGCTCAATATCAAATGCAGATAGTTATTCTGCTTGAGACTCCGGGCAGTAAGCTCCTTAAGCTCCACAAACCTTCCTTTTTCTTTCAAAGATTGGACCCTCCTTTCAAATTGCGACCTTCGCATAGGTTTAGATAAATCATACTTAGCCATAAAGTAAATTCATTTTTTATTGATTTCATCTATCTTTTTTTGTATTTCCACAACAACATCCATTACCTCTTTCAAGGTATCTAACGTTACATTAACAATGTGCATAAAAAATACAACAACAATTATTGCTAAAGAGCAAATGATTGCTGCAGCTAAATTAGTCATACCAGCATTCCGTTTTCGTAGCCATCAAAATCATTCTTTACCATCAGCACATCTCCACGGTCTATCAATATAAACTCAACACCAGTTTCTTCATCCTTTAAATACCTCCCGGCAAACTGATTGTAATAAACAAAATCCCCGTACTCAAACTCCTCTTCAACATCAGGACCCGCTACCATAACCACCCCACTATGTGGATACTCAGCTTCATTGTTACTTAAAGCATCTACAGGAACAATAATCCCACCCTTAGTAACTTTCCTCGGTAAGATCCTATAAACAATAATCCTTGTTGTTACCGTAGACATCTTGCGAACATCTACCTCCAAAGGCATAGGCAACCTAACCTTGCTATCAACACCATTACTAACTTTCTTTTCCTTAACCATTTTACTGTTTTTAAAATCAGAGGAGGCACCATTAAAGTAATACCCAATAATTTATTTAATCCTAAGCCCCCTCCGATATGTTCAAATCAAATTCATTACTATTACAAAGATAATAAAATATATTAGAAAGTTAAGTAAAATACCTATTTAGTTAACTAAAAGTATAAACACCATTAACTTTAAGTTAAAGCAGGCTTAACCGAAGATGTAGGCTACATAAGGGTTTGAGGAATATCCCTTCTTCCTTCTTCTATATACACATTACTGCTCACTATAAATTGCTAATACAAATTAAAAATTTACAAACAATAATACCCCCCCCATACACATCTTTAACATTTACCCCCCAGGCACCCCGGGCGTAGCGAGCGACAGAGGGAGAAGGTGATATTGTTGAACCCCCCGTTAGAATTAACGAATCAAATTTATTTATTAATTAAAAATGTTAAACTATGAGTAAAGTAAAATTAATGTCTCTCAAGAAGATGGATGCTAGTGTTGGATTAAAGTACGCGTATACTGACTTCTCCGAAGTTGGGTTACACATACAAGGTAAATCCAAGGACACAGCGAGTGGTAACCCCACTCTTGCACTGGTTAACGAAGAAGGTCAGCGTTTCCGCGTTGGCATAGGTGCATTTTATAACGCATGCTTGGACGCATCTTGTGAAGCCATTACTATTGAAGAAGAAGCTGTTTATTACGACACTTCTGTTAAATTCGACATGAACGCAGAAGAGGGAGAGTACGCAATCACTCAGCCCTAGTAGCATGACCATTAACTTTAGGGGTTGGTCACCCCATTTTTTTTAAAGTTAAGTTTTGTTTACCACTACTTTTCTTTAGTTGGCGGTGCTCAACCACTAGGCAAAGAGAGCCTCATCTCATGTCTAAAAGGTGAGCGTAACTCGCTGATACTGAGGGGTGTAGCCACTATTCTCCTCTTTTCTTTCAACCCTTTTAGTTGCTATTTTAGGTCAATTGTACTAAATAGTAGTTGAAAGACATACCTTATTCACCACGGTTCATGAGTGGTGTTAATAGTTATCATGACTAGATAAGGTACTAAACAATTTATTTTAATCTTATTCTTAACGGGGGTTCACATTTGTGTTCCCCTTTTTAAACTATATATATCATGGCACGTTCAAGAAATAAAAGTAATCACCTAAGCAAAGTCATTGAGTTGGCTTTGACTGGCAAGGATATTAAAAGCGAAAATATTATTCGCTTAGTTCAGCTGCTTGAAAATAGCATTGCTGCAGTAGAAATTTTGAATGGAGTAGATGAAACTCCTACTCTTCCTTCTCCTAAAGAAACGTACAAAATGTATGGACATTGGAGTAAGATTACCAATTTTCATTGGAACCCTT
>Ga0315316_10000679_pt1 | contig 22724 bp, 17 predicted proteins | sample M160m3416metaG_FD_203702 | JGI IMG/M metagenome (GOLD analysis project Ga0315316, IMG submission 203702) | Ammonia-oxidizing marine archaeal communities from Monterey Bay, California, United States - M1 60m 3416 | ecosystem: Environmental > Aquatic > Marine > Intertidal zone | place: USA... | reverse complement strand
CGTGTCGAGATCGACGAGGTCACGCTCCAGCAAATCGCCCAGCGCAGCGGAGGGCGCTATTTCCACGCGACCGACGAAGACGGGCTGCGGGGGGTGATCGAAGAGATCGACCGATTGGAGCGAAGTGAAGTGAGTGAGGTGCGCTACCTCGAATACGAGTATCACTTCGCCCCCTTCGCGCTGATCGCGCTCGGCGCGCTGGGGCTCTCACTCGTGCTGGGCAGTAGCTGGCTGAGGAGGTGGCCCGCGTGATGGGGCAGGCGCTCGCGTTCGCGCAGCCAGAGTGGGTCTGGGTGCTCTGGGCCTGGCTTGTCCTCGTCGCGGGGATGATTCTCCTCGAACGCCGAGGGAGCGACGTGCTCGACCGCCTCGTCGCCACGCCGCTTCGCTCTCGGCTGGTCGATCGACCGTCGCGTTGGCGACGCTGGGCGCGGATCGCGCTGCTGGGTGCGGCGGGGGCCTTGCTGGCGCTCGCGCTGATGCGGCCCCAGACGGGGGAGCGCTTCGTCTCGACGCCGAGGGTCGGCGCCGAGATCATGGTCGCGCTCGACGTCTCTCGCTCGATGCTCGCGGACGATGCGAAGCCGTCTCGGCTGGAGCGGGCCAAAGCGGAGCTGCGTGACCTGCTCGGCTATCTCGGCGACGACCACGTCGGCGTGATCGCCTTTGCCGGTCGTGCCAGCGTGCTCTCCCCGATGACCCCGGACAAGAGCTTTTTGCGTCTGGCGCTCGATGGTGCGGGGCCACATAGCGTGCCCCGCGGCGGTACGAAGCTGGGAGAGGCGATTCGGCGAGCGGTGGTCGGCTTCGGCCCACCGGGGCCGGCACAGCGGGCGCTGATTCTGATCACGGACGGCGAGGACCACGATTCTTTTGCCCTCGACGCGGCTCGGGCGGCGGCCGAGGCCGGAGTCAAGATCATCGCGATCGGCTTCGGAGACGAGGGCGGGAGCCCGATCTTCGTGACCGATCCCGAGACTGGCGCGCGCATGCAGGTTCGCGATGGGAGCGGCAGCCCGGTGATCAGTCGGCTCGATGGCGATCTGCTCCGTGAACTCGCGTTGGCGACGGATGGGGCTTTCGTGCCAGCAGGGACGGGGGTTCTCGACCTCGCCTCGATCTACGACGCCCATATTGCGCCGCTGACGCGGGGCGAGATGGACGATCGGGGTCGGACGATCCGGGACGAGGCCTATCCATTCTTTCTCGTGGGGGCCTTCCTGTGTCTGCTCGCAGGGGTCCTGGTGACGGGGGGAGGCGCCGGCGGGCGCTCGCGGTCCTGGCTTGCGCTCGGAATGCTCGTCGTGGCGAGCTCGTTGTTTTCGGCCCGGCCCCTCGCGGCGCAGCCATCGATGCCCCAGCCCGGGACCGAGGAGTCGGGGGGGCAAGCTGTGGCCCCTTCCGAAGCGGAGCCGTCTTCCGGCTCGGCCGCGCCGGCAGAGACGCCTCGGGCCCGCTTCAACCGCGCGAACGCTGCGCTGGTCGAGGGAGAGGCCGTTGCTGCGACGGCGCTGCTGCGTGCTTCCCGGCGCGACGCGCCCGACGACCCGGAGCTGCGCTACGCGGCGACCTACAACCTGGGGATGGCCGCGGTCGCACGCGCGGACGCGGATTCCGGGGGAGGTCGCGAGGACGCATTGGCGGCATTGCATGAAGCGGCGGATTGGTTCCGGGAGGCGGTTGGACTCCGACCGGACGAGCGGGCCCCGCGGCATAACCTGGAGGTCACGCTGCGTCGCGCGCAATGGTTGGCGGACGAGATCGCGCGCGAAGAAGGGGGTACGCTCGAAGAGGCACTGGACGCCGAGGCTGAGGCGCAGCGCGGCCGCGTGGCGGCGGCCGCCGCGCTCCTCGAGGAGGTGAGCCGGGGGGACGAACTCGAGTCAGTCGAACGTTTGCGACCCGTGTTTCGCGACGCTGCGACGGAGCAGCGGGTCGCGCTCTCCCGGGTCGACGAGCTTGCCGATCGGGTCGTGCGAGAGCGCGAAACGATCCTCGCCCGGCCGGAGCCGGAGCGGACGCCGGAGGACGCGCTCCGCGCCGCGCAGCTCGAGGGCGTGCTCGTCTATCTCGACGGGGCGCTCGATCGCATGGGGCAGACCCGCCGACAGCTGCGCCAGGGCCGGGCCGAACGGGCTTATCGGCGCGGGTCGGCTGCGCTCGGCGAGCTCAAGCGTGCGCGGGACCAGCTCCGGGATCCCGTGGAGCAGATCGGTGTCCTGCTCGAGGAGACGCGTGGGGTCGCGGCGTCGACGGCGGCGTTGCTCGGAGCGGAGCTTCCCGTGATGCCGGGCGGGCCCACGGATTCGCCTGCTCTGCCCGCCTTCTTGACGCCCGAGTCCCATGCCGAGGAGGTACGACGGCTGGATCGCCGCACGGCGGAGCTGGCCGGACGGTTGACCGAGGCGGCGACGCAGGCTCAGGCGGCGACGAACGCGCCCTCCGCGGCGGCCGAAGCCGGTGCGCCCGGGCCGGAGGACGCGGCGGCCCTGGCCGAGGCTTTGCGGGTCGCGGCGCCGCGTGTCGAAGAGGCGGCGCATGCGCTCGAACGCGCCTCGGACGCGCTGGACGGGGCCGACTTCGCCGCGGCCCTGGGAGAGGAGAGCGCGGCGGGGGAGGAGCTGATCGAGGCGCAGGAGGCCTTCTTCGACCTGACGCGCCTGCTGGAGGTGACCCATCGCGACGCGCTCCGGGCGGCCACGATCGCCCAGGCGACCGAACCCGAGATCGTCGAAGCCAGGGAGGAACTCGCTCCCTTCGCACTGGGCTTGCTCGAGAAGGATCTCACGCGGGCCGCGCGCCTGGCGAGCCTGCTCGCGCGAGCGCGCGTGGAGCGGATCGCGGCGCTCGAGGCGAGCCCCGAGGAAGCCAAGGAGGGTGAGCCCGATCCGATCAGGGTCGAGGGCGAGCGCTTCGATACGGCGGATCAGCTGCTCGCGTTGGCCGAGGGCGCCCTGCGCCAGGCGGGCGAAGAACTCGTTGCGGCGCCTCGGGACTGGGCCGGGGCCGGCGAGTCCGCGCGGCGTGCAGCGGACCATCTCGATGAAATCCGGACGCTCTTCTTCTCGCTCGTCGAACACCTGCGCGCGCTCGCGCGCGAGCAGGTGGATCTGTCCGACGCGACCCTCGATGCGATTGCGCTGGCCGCGACGGAGGAGACGGACGAAGACGTCGTGCGGGCGCCGGGCACGATGGCCAGGGCACGCGCGATTCGCCCCCAGCAGTCGGGGCTGGAGGAGCGCGCGGGGGCAATCGCCGACGTACTGCTGGCCGAGTCGGAGTCGCCCCCTTCCGAGCAGACGGAAGGAGCGGATGAGCAGAGGGGGGCTCGGCTGCGCCGCGCCGCAGAGCATGTGGCACGGGCCCAGCTCGCGATGCAGGACGCGGAGGAGACCCTCGAGGATGCGGAGGCGCCCCTGGACCCCGTGGCGGTGGCTCAGGGTGTGGCGGTCGAGGAACTCGCGGCGGCGCTCGAATTGCTCTCGCCCCCCCCCGACCCCCAAGAACAGGAGCAAGAGGGGCAGGACGAGAAAGAGGAGGAGCAGGAATCCTCGGGCGACGGCGATGAATCGCCCCCGGAGCCCGAACGGGGCGACGATTCCGCCCAAGCGAGCGAGACTCCGGGTGAGCCCGAGGCATCGCAGGAGGAGGATCCTTCGCAGCTCCTCCAGGGCGTACGGGACCGGGAGGCTGAACGCCGCCGGGCACAGGAACGTTCGCAGCAGCGCCGGCGCTCGGCTCCGGTGGACAGGGATTGGTGAGACGGATGCGTGGGGTGCGGTGGGGCGCCGGGCTGTGGGTCGCGAGCATGCTGGTCGCGGGGGCAGCCCAGGGACAAAACGTCGAGGTCCAGACCGATCGCGGTCCCCATTATGCGGGGGATCCGATCACGGTTCAGATCGTGGCGAGCCAGTTCGACGAAGAGCCGACGCCGGAGGTACGCGTCGGGGATTTGGCCGGGGCACGTCTTCGCTACGCGGGGGTCTCCGATAGCAGCTCGACCTCGATCTCTTTCGTCAACGGCCAGCTGACGCGCTCCAAGGAGGTTCGCTTCGTATACCGCTACGAGCTGATTGCCGACGGGCCGGGGCGGCTGCGGTTACCGGAATTCGAGGTGAGCCAGGGAGCGACGACGCGGCGCACTGCGGCCTTCGAACTGAAGGTGCAGGGCGTTCCGACGACGGGACTCGTCTCGCTCGACGTCGTGCTGCCCAAAGCGCCGATCTTCGTCGGTCAAAAAGTTCCGGTCGACGTGGTGCTGAGGTTGGATCGGGAGGCACAGCGCGACCTGCTCTCGATCGACTCGGTCGTGCCGCTCTTCGATCAAGCGAACCTGCGCTTTTTGGACGATCCGAGCGCGGCATCGGATGCGAAGCTCGAGATTCGTACGATGGAGGGGGTGATCGCGCTGCCTGCGACGATGAGCGAGGAAGAGATCGATGGCAGGACGGTGTTGATCCTGCGCGCGCGTCGCACCCTCATCCCGCTCACGCCCGAGGTGCTGGAGGTCGCGCCCGCGCGGGTCCTGATCAGCCGGGGAACCCGATTTCGGCGGGACCTCTTCAATCAGCGCCAGGCGACATCCATGGAGCGGTTGATGGCCGAGGGCGATCCCGTCCGGCTCGAGGTGATCGAGGTGCCCCGGCAAGGGCGCCCAGCGAGCTTTGCAGGGGCCGTGGGAGAGGGCTTCAGCCTCGAGGTCAGCGCCGATCGCAGCGTGGTCCAGCTCGGCGAGCCGATCCTGCTCACCTTCGATCTGCGGGGGGACGGAGATCTATCGACGGCGGGACTCCCGCCCTTCGACGCGGAGGGACTCTTTGATCCGAACCTCTTCCGCTTGCCCGAAGAACCCCCGGCCGGACTGCTCGAGGAGGGTGGCAAGCGCTTCGAATCGAGCGTCCGAGTACTCGATGCCGCCGTGCGTGAAGTGCCGGCGATCGCCTATTCCTGGTTCGATGCGAAGACACGCCGCTTCGAGACCACCTATTCGCGGCCCATCGCGCTCTCGGTGGGAGCCGCCGAGATCATCGGTGCGGATGCGGTCGCTCGGCGCCCCGGGCTCGAATCGGGGAGGCAAGAGGGAGAAGTCGGCGGGGACTCGTCGCTGCCGGCACCCGGCGCTGAGCCCCCGCCCGCCATGGTGCGCAGCACGTCGCTCGCGGTGAGCGGAGCGAACCTCGCTGTCGATTCCGATCCCGGGCGCGTCCTCGGCACCGGCGCCGCGAGCCGGGCCATGCCGCTGGTCCAACCCATTTTCTATGGGCTCGGCTTGGGCGTACTGGGTTTCGCAGCCTTCGAACGTCGTCGTCGTGGGCTGGATCCGGTGGAGCGGGCGCGGGCCGCGGCCTACACGGCGGCGCAGCGATCGATCGAGGCGGCGGCGGTGGCGCCCCCCGACGGTGCCGCAGGCGAACTCGGTCGAGCCCTGCGCGAGTTGATCGCGGCGGATCCGACCGCGGCCAACGCGGAATTCGATGCGCTGCTCCAGGAGTGCGACGCGCTTCGCTTCGAGCCCGGCGGCGGGAGTGGGCTTCCCTCCGGACTGGTCGAGCGCGCTCGCGCCTTCGCCGTGTCCCGACGAGACCTTGCGGTGGAAGAGAGGGGGGCGTCGTGAGCGGGGCCTGGCGAGCGATGGCGATCCTCGGGGTGACGCTTCTCATTGGTGCGAGCGCAGCCGATCTCGCCCGTGCCGAGAGCGAGAGCCCGCCCTTCGAGCGAGGCGCGCGCCTCCGGGAGGCACTCGATGCGTACTCGATGGCGCTCGCCGAGCCCGAGCGGGACGCACGGCTGGCTGGTTTCGCGCGGGCGGAGCGCGGCTTCGCTTCGCTGGTCGAGGAGGGCGTGCGAACGCCTTCGCTCTACACGAATCTCGGCAATGCGGCGCTTCAAGCCCAGGCGCCTGGCCGCGCCGTACTGGCCTACCACCGGGCCCTCTCGCTCGACCCCGACGCGTCGAGCGCGCGGCAGAATTTGATTCACGTGCGTTCGCGCCTGCCCGCGTGGGTGCCACGACCCGAATCGACCCGCGGTCTGCGCGGGCTCTTCGATGAGCGCCGCCTGCCCGCCCCGCTTCGTGCTCGGCTGGGCGCGCTCAGCTTCTTTCTCGGCGGATTGTGCGCGTTGCTCGCCGTGTGGCGCAAAGAGGGGGCCTGGCGGGGTCTCGGGATGTTCTTCGGGTTGGTCTGGGTCCTGCTGATGGCTTCCTTTGCCCTCGGCGGATCGATGGGCGACGCACCCCTGGCGGTGTTGACCGGCGACGAGGTGCTCGCGCGTTCGGCCGATTCCGCGCTCGCGCCCCTGGCCCTGCCCGAGCCCCTGCCGGCGGGCGTGGAGGTCGATCTCCTCGAGCAGCGTGCCGAGTGGTCGAGGGTCCGGCTTGCGAACGGGCGCGAGATCTGGGTGCGGAGCTCGAGCGTCACGGCGGTCTCGGGCTGATCTGACTTCGCGTGGCCGTGAGGTGCGCAATCCTCGCGCTCGCGGATAGAGTCCATCCTGGTTCGGGGAGGAGAAGCGATGGAGCCGATTCGAGTCGCGATCGCCGGGGTGGGCAATTGCGCGAGCGCTCTGGTCCAGGGCGTCGCCTTTTACGAGGCCGATCGCCCACCGGAGGAGGCGGCGGGGCTGATGCACCCGAACGTCGGGGGCTGGCTCCCGCACGAGTTGGCGTTCGTGGCCGCTTTCGACGTCGACGAGCGGAAAGTCGGCCTCTCGCTGGAGGAAGCGGTTTTTGCGCCCCCCAACTGCGCGGTGGTGTTCCAGTCGGAGCTCGCCGAGAGCGGCGTTCGGGTCGCTCCGGGGCCAGTGCTCGACGGCGTCGCGGCGCATATGCGCGACTACCCGGAAGACCAGTCCTTCCGGGTGAGCCCGAGAGAGCCTGTGGACGTCGCGAGCGAATTGCGGCGCGTACGTGCGGAAGTTCTGGTCTGTTACCTGCCGGTAGGCTCGCAGCGCGCGGTCGAGTATTACGCGGAGGCCTGCCTCGAAGCGGGCGTCGCCCTGGTGAACTGCGTACCGGTCTTCTTGGCGTCTCGCTCGGAATGGGCGGATCGCTTTCGGGCCGCGGGGCTGCCACTGGTGGGCGACGACATCAAGAGCCAGGTTGGCGCCACGATTCTCCACCGCACGTTGGCGCGCCTCTTTGCGGATCGTGGCGTCGCGCTCGATCGCACCTACCAGCTCAATACCGGGGGCAACACGGATTTCCTCAACATGCTCGAGCGCGATCGCCTGGCCTCGAAAAAGATCTCGAAGACCGAAGCCGTCCAGAGCCAGTTGGATGAGCGCCTCGATACACGGGATATCCATATCGGGCCGTCGGATTACGTCCCCTGGCAGAAGGACAACAAGGTCGCGTTCATCCGCGCGGAGGGGCGGGGCTTCGGAGACGTTCCGATGGAGCTCGAGGTCCGGCTCTCGGTTCAGGATTCGCCCAATAGCGCCGGCGTCGTGATCGACGCGATCCGCTGCGCAAAGCTCGGTCTCGTGCGCGGCCTTGGCGGACCGCTCGAGTTCGCCTGCGCCTATCTGATGAAGAGCCCGCCCGTCCAGATGAGGGACGACGCGGCCCGACGCGGTCTCGACGCCTTCATCGAGGCCAAGCCGCTCGAGGGAGCCTTGCCCTAGGGCGTTTGATCGCGCCCACGCCGCGCGAGTTCGAAGGCCTCGCGCAGCGCGGTGAAGCGTTCTTCGACGGGCTCCGTGTGCACGAAATGCGTGATCGTATAGGGCCGGTTGGCGGCGAGGTCGTCCAGGACGTTGCGGGCCGCTTCGTCGGGGAGCAGCGTCTCTCCCCCCGCCCCCTGGCTGATCACCTCGATCGTCTCCGGCGTGTAGACGGGCTGGCCTTCGATGGCCGGCTTGGCCGCTTCGCTGCTGGTCAGATGGGTCGTCGCCATGGGTCCGGGGAGGATCGAGGTCACGCCGATGCCCTCATCGGCGAGCTCGAGGCGGAGCGTTTCGGCGAAGCCGAGCAGGGCGTATTTACTCGACACATAGGCCGACATGTGGGAGCAGGGGTAAAGCGCGGAAGTCGAGGTCGTGATGAGAATGCGGGGGTGGGGGCCGGCGCGCCGGAGCTGGGGCAGGAAGCGGCGGCAGGTCGCGATCGTCCCGAATACGTTCACACCGTAGACCCACTCCCAGTCGGCTCGGGAGAGGGTCTCTGCGGTCCCGAATTGCTGGACGCCGACGTTGGCGCAGAGGATCTGGCAGGGGCCGAGCTCGGCGTCGACCCGCTCGGCCAGCGCGCCGATCGACGCTTCATCCCCCGCGTCCAGCGCCATCGCGGTCGCCTCGCCGCCGGTCGCACGAATTGCGTCGGCGACCTTCCCGGCGTTTTCCATGGCCAGATCGGCGACGGCGACATGCATCCCCGCCTCAGCCAAGCGACGAGCGAGCGCGGCCCCCAGGCCGGCTCCGGCCCCGGTCACGACGGCGACGTTTCCCTCTACTTCCATGCGATCAGCTTAGCGTTGCCGATCAGGTTCACGTCGGACGAGGTATCCGGCCGTCTCGATTGGGATTCGCAGGGGATCTGTCTAGTCTCTCCTTTCCCTATTCAAGAGGTAGAGCCGCTCCATGACCGATCGCAGTTACGGGGAAGGAGACGCGACCCATTTGGCCCTGGGCGGGGTGGAAGGGATCCGTCGCCTCGTCGAACTCTTCTACGAAGAGATGGACACGCTCCCCGAGGCGCGCGTCGTGCGCGCGCTGCACCCGCCGGACCTCGCGCTCTCCGTAGATAAACTCGCCCGCTTCCTGAGCGGCTGGACGGGTGGGCCCAAGCTCTACTCCGAGAAATATGGGCCGATCCGGATTCCCGTCTTTCACCAGCACCTGCCGGTGGGAGAGGCCGAGCGCGACGCCTGGTTGCTCTGCATGGAGCGGGCGCTCGACCGCGGAGACCATCCGGAGGACCTGAAGCGATATCTGCTGGAGCAGCTCTATGTGCCTGCCGAACGGATTCGGCAGGCCTCGCTCCGTTCACGCGACTTATCCGGTCCCTGATTGGCCCGCATACTCGATCAAGCGTCGAGCGCCGCGAGCGCGAAATGCGCGACATCCGCGTCGCGTTCCTGATCGGCCCCCGAGATCCCGATGCCGCCCAGTACGAGGCCCTGCTCGACGACGGGGAGACCGCCGTCGGCGGCGATATAGCCCTCGACGCCGTCGATGATCTTCTGCTCTTCGGCCGGGATCGAGTCCGTGTATTGCTTCCACTCGAGGGTCGACATGCCGGTGGCGACCGCGGTGAAGGCCTTGTGACGGGCGGTGGTGGCGGCGAGCTTCGGCGCGCCTTCGAAGCTGAGGAAACCGACGAGCTCGGCGCTCGCGTCCGTGATCGCGATGTGGATCCGGATGTCGAGCTCTTTGGCGCGTCGCGTCGCGGCCTGAAGCAGGGTTTCGATCGCCTCGGTGGTCAGGGTGGCTCGGGGAGCGCTCTTCTGCATCGGGAACTCCTTATCAGGGGGTGTCTTGGGTGGGGGGACGGGGCGCATAGCGGACCGGCAACGACTCGAGCGTGCGCAGCGCGAGCCCGGGGAGATGCTGGAGCGTCGTGCCCGGCACGAGTTCGAAGTCTTCGAAGCGCGCGAGGAGTTCCTCGAAAGCGACCTGTAGCTCGAGGCGCGCGAGCGGTGCACCCAGGCAGTGGTGTTCGCCCTGGCTGAAGGCCATGTGCGCCCCGGCGTTGGACCGGTTGAGGTCGAGCCGGTCGGGATCGGGGAAGATCTCGGGGTCCCGATTCGCTGCGGCGAAGCGGACGTGGACCATCGAGCCGCGCGGGATCTTCACGCCGGCCACCTCGCCCTCTTGCATCGCATACCGGAAAAACCCCTGGCTGGGTGATTCGAGCCGAAGCACCTCCTCGACGAAATTTTTCATGAGGCTGGGCTCGGCGCGCAGCGCCGCTGCGACCTCGGGGTGCTCGATCAAGAGCACGAGGCCCGAGGCAAGTGCACTGGTCGCGGTCTCGTGCCCGCCGACGATCACGTGCTCGGCCAGCCCCATCTTCTCGGCCATGGGCAGCGCTTCCCCGCTCGGGAAGCGGGCGTTGGCCAGGGCTGAGAGGACGTCGTCCGTCGGCGTGGCCTGCTTGCGTTCCATCCAGCCCGCGAGGTATTGCTGGAGCTCGATGCCGAGCCGCGCGACCTCGATCTCACGCTCCTTCGTGAGCGCCCCCGAGAGCGGCTCGACCCAGGCGTCGGACCAGAACTTGATCTGAGGGGCGTCCTCTGTGGGTAGCCCGAGCAAAGAGGTCATGACGCGGATCGGGAGTCCGGCGGCGAAGGTCGAGATGAACTCGCACTCCTGCCCCTCGGCCATTTGCTCCAGGGCGTCCCGCGCCGCCTCCCGGATCAGCGGCTCGAGCCGTCGGACCCGGCCGGCGGTGAAGGCCTCCGAGACCAACGCGCGGTAATCGCGGTGGGCAGGCGGATCGCTCTGGAGCCGCGTATCCCGGGGCCAGCCCCCTTCCTCGAGCACGCGTTGTGCCTCCGGGTGGCTGAACATGGAGAAGCCGGCCTCGCGCAGTAGATCGTTGGACCAGATCTCGGGATGTCGGATCACGTGCTGGACGTCGCGGTAGCGACTCACCAGATAGGCCTCGACGTCGGGCATGAAATAGACCGGGGCCTGCTCGTGCAGCGCGTGGTAATAGGCGAAGGGAGAGGCCTGGATGTCGGCGTCCATGAGGCTGTGCTCTTCGATCTTCACGGGGTGCTCTCCTTTCGAGCGGGTCGTGCGGAGAGGCGGACCGGGAGCCGCTCGAGGGCCCGCACGGTTGGGTTCTTGGTCTGCCAGGTCGGGGGAGAGACCCGCTCGATCTCGAAAGGGGCCTGAAGGAAGAGCGCGTCGAGCGCGATCCGCGCTTCGAGCCGGGCGAGCGCGGCACCCAGACAGACGTGTCGACCGCCGCCGAAGGCGAGGAGCCCGCCGGGGGGCCGGCCGGGATCGAATCGGTCGGGGTCGGGGTAGCGGAGGGGGTCGCGGCTGGCGGCGGCCAGGCCGAGCAGGAGCTGCGCGCCCGCCGGGACGGGGATGCCTTCGATCTCGAGGGGTTCGACCGTGCTCCGGGTGCAGGAGAGTGCGGGGGGTTCGAAGCGGAGCGTCTCTTCGACGACGGCGTCCAGGGTCAACCGTTCCTGGCGGATCGCTTCGACGATCTCGGGCCGGTCGAGCAGGCAGTGGATCGCGTTGCCGATCAGTCCGGCGGTCGTGTCGATCGCCGCGGTCACGAGCAGAACCGCGTTGGCCACGACCTCGTCCCGGGAGAGCGCGCCGAGTTCGGAGTCCGGGCGCTGGAGAGCCGTGAGCAGCCCGTCGGGAACGCCTTCGGCCGCGAGCCGAGCTTCGAAGAAGTGCGCCAGGGATTCGATCATTTCGAGGCTCGCGCCGGGGCGGTCGTCGATGCCGCGGATCACCGACTCGACCTCCTTCCGCCAGTCTTCGACGGAGAAGCCGAAAAGGGATCGGATGACCTGGGAGGGGAGGGCGAAGGCGAGGTCGGCGATGAGGTCACGCGTGCCGTCTTCGGGGCGCATCGCCTCGACGAGAGCCTGCGTGATCTCGCAGACGCGGGGCTCGAGTGTCGCGATGGCCCGGGGTGTGAAGTCGCGCCGGACGAGCCCGCGCGCGCGGGTCTGCGCCTCGCCATCGAGGGACATCAGCCAGAGGCGCATGGCGCGGGCGGCACGCCCCCCGGCGTCGCCGAAGCTGGCGGCGACCCCCGACCCGGCGCGTAGGGCGGGGTCGCGGAGTACGCCGTCCACCGCCGACCAGGAGGAGACGAACCAGACGCCCTCGCCCGCGTCGAGCACCGGATGAGCCTCCCGGATCGCTCTCCAGCGGGCATGGGGGTCTTCGCTCCGCGCGATCGAGTAGAGGTCCCAGCCGCTCGCCTCTGCGGCAGAACCCGGGGGCTGCGGATCGGGGACCTCGGTCGTTCCGCCCGACATGGGTGCACCTCGCGGAGGGGGCCCGCCGCGTGGAGCGGCCGGCAAGAGTGAGAATCTTCGCACCCGCGTCGCCCTCGCCGCAAGTGTCGTACGCTGGTGTGGAAGCCGGTCACTTCGACCGGGGAGAGGAGGCGGGATGCTCGCGGTCAAGTTCGAGGACAAACAGGTGGTACTCGAGGACGTTGCGCCGCCGACGGGGGAGGGCGTGCTCGTAAACGTCCGCGCCTGCGGTATTTGCGGTTCGGACGTCACGATTCTGGACAGCGGATTTCCCATCTCCGGGACACCCGGCCACGAGATCGCCGGCGAGCTCGAGGACGGGACGCCCGTGGCCATCGAGCCGATCGCGCCCTGCGGAGCCTGCCGATTCTGCCGCGAGGGAGACACGCAGGTCTGCACCCGGGGCAACGAAATGGTCTATGGCGTCGGCCGAGATGGAGGCATGGCCGAGCAGGTCCTCGTTCCCGAGCGCTGCATCGTTCCGCTGCCTCGCGGCGTCGACGCGACGAAGGGTTTTCTCGTCGAGCCGCTCGCGGTCGCGGTTCATGGGGTTCGTCGGGCGGCGCTGGACGGGACGATGCGCGTGCTCGTGATGGGCGGAGGGACGATCGGACTCTGCGCGGCCGTCGTGGCGCGCGCCGCTCATTCCGAGGTGGACATCGTGGCCCGCCACCCTTCGCAGATCGACGCGGCGCGTCGCCTCGGCGCGAACGTGATCGAGTCGGGCGAAGGGGGCGACTATGACGTCGTGCTCGATTGCGCTGGGACGACCTCTGCCGTCGAAGCGTCTTGCGAGGCCTTGCGACCGAAGGGGACGCTCTTGATGCTCGCCTCGTCGTGGGAGAGCTTCGAGTTTCCCGGGCTCACGGTCGCCGCCAAGGAACTCGATATCGTGATGTCCACGATGTACGGACGCTCCGGGACCGCGCGCGACGTCGACGCGGCGGCCGGGCTGCTCGGCCAGGACGAATCCATCGCCGACGCGCTCATCAGCGACCGGTTTGCGCTCTCGGACGCGCCCGCCGCCTTCGAGCGCTCCCGGGATCGCCAGGGCGGCGCCATCAAGGTCGCGCTCGAGCCCTGAACGCGGGGCGCGTGATCGGGGAGGATAGGCGGCGGTGAGGCCCGGAGGTGCTGTCCGTCGGTCGCGTCAGCCCGGATCGTCGAGGGCCTCGAGTACCTTTGCGGGGTGGTCCGCCGCCTTGGCCACCTTCGCCCAATGTTTTCGGACCTTCCCGTCCGGGCCGATCCAGACCGTGCTGCGGATCACGCCCTGGACCTTCTTGCCGTACATCATCTTCTCGCCAAAGGCGCCGTATCGGGTCATCACCTTCTTCTCGGGGTCGCAGAGGAGCGGGAAGTTGAGCTTGTACTTCTTGATGAAGGCCTTGTGCTTCTCGCCTCCGTCGGGCGAACAGCCGAGGACGACGGTGTCGCGCCGCGTGAGCTGACGCTTCAGGTCGCGAAACCCGCAGGCCTCCTTGGTGCAGCCCGGCGTATCGTCACGTGGGTAGAAATAGAGGATGACGTTCTTGCCCGCATAATCCTTCAGGCTGTGCTTGTCCCCGTTCTGATCGACCAGGGTGAAAGAGGGGGCTTTCTTTCCTTCTTGAACGGGCATGTCGGACTGAACTCCTCGATGGGGGGCCGCGCCGGGAGGCTATTTCGTGATCCCGAAACGCTCGAGCCCGAAGGCGCGGATCGCGTTGCCCCGCATCAGAGCGTAGATCTCCGATTCATTGAGTCCCGCGTTCTCGCAGATCTGGGTAGCGACCTTCTCCGTCTCGGGAAAAGTCGAGTCGGCATGGGGAAAGTCGACCTCGAAGGTAATGGACTCCATGCCGATCCGGTCACGGTTGGCGAGTCCCGTCTCGTCGTCGAAGATGCAACCGACGACGCGGTCCTTCAGGTAGGTCGTGGGGGCCTCGGGCAGGTTCGAGCCGAAGGAATTGTCGACCCGCTCCTCCCAGAGCTTGTCCATGCGTTCCATCACGTAGGGCATCCAACCGACCTGGCCTTCGGAGTAGGCGATCGTCAGGTCGGGGAATCGAGCCAGCGTCCCGGAGAAGACGTAGTCGATCAGAGAGCCCATCGCGTTCTGGAACGTGAGCGTCGAGCTCACGATGAAGGGCGCGTCCGGCGTCGTGATCGGCATCTTGGAGGACGAGCCGATATGCATGCAGACGACCGTCTGGGTCTCCTCGCAGGCCTGGAAGAGCGGATCCCAGTAGCCCGTGTGGATCGAGGGCAGGCCGAGCGGGTGTGGATTCTCGGAGAAGGCGATCGCGTAGCTGCCCTTTTTGGCGCAGCGATGAACCTCCTTGGCGGCGAGCTCGACGTCCCAGAGCGGCACGATCGTGAGCGGGATCAAGCGCCCGCGCCCGTCTCCCGCGCACCACTCGTCGATCATCCAGTCGTTGTAGGCCTCGACGCAGAGGAGTCCCAGCTCCTTGTCCTCGCGCTCCATGAAGGTCTGGCCGCAGAAGCGGGGCAGCGTGTTCGGGAAGCAGATCGAGACGTCCATGTGGTTGGCGTCCATGTCGACGAGCCGCTCCTTCTGTTTCCAGCAGCCGGGTCGGATCTCGTCGAAGGTCGTCGTGGCGAAGCCGAGGTCGCCCATTCCCACGGCGGCCGACAGGCGCGAAAAGGGCGAGACGAGGTCGTCGTAGTACCAGACATCGGCCCATTCCCCGGCCGGGTCCTGGACCCACTGCATACCGACGGGGCCGCCCATCTGGCCGCGCTCGCGGACGATGCGCGGGCCGCGGTCCTGATAGCGGCTCGGCAGGCGGGCGGACCAGAGGTCGGGCGGTTCGACGACGTGGTCGTCTACGGAAATGATCTTGGGGATCGACATTTGAAACTCCTTGTCGTGCGCGGTCCGCCGCGCGTCGTCAGCGTCGCGAGGCGTTGTGGGCCTGCTCCAGGATCCATGCCTGGATCGCACGAACATCGGCCGGGTCGAGGAAATCGTCGAAGCGGGGCATGCCGCCGGGCTCCCGGAGCCCCTCCAATAGGATGCGCGAGAAGGTCTCGTGCGTCGAGGCGCTGGCGTAACGAAGGTCGGGCACGCCGGAGCCGCCCCCGATCGCCCCGGGGCCGTGGCAGACCCCGCAATGTTCCTGGTAGAGGAGCATGCCGCGTCGTCGCTCGGCGGCCGTCGACTCCAGCTCGTAGGCTGGCTCGGGAACCGGTCCGAGGGGGGGGCGCCCGGGCGGGATGGGGGCGTTTCCGTCGAGCTTCCAGGCGAGCACGCGGGCGCCGCCTCGGACCTTGGCCTTGAGGGCGGCTTCGCCGCCGGACATGGCGAAGGAAGCCCCCCAGCCGGCGGCGACGGCCACGTATTGCTCTCCGTCGACCTCGTAGGTGATCGGCGCCGCCATGACGCCGGTCCCGACCGGGGATTCCCAGAGCCGTTCGCCGGTCGTGGCGCGATAGGCGACGAATCGTCCATCCGCGGAGCCCTCGAAGAGCAGGTCGCGTCCGGTCGAGAGCGTGCCGCCGTTGAACGCCGTGATGTGCGGCACGCGCCAGACCTCTTTCTGGGCGACGGGGTCCCAGGCGAGTAGATAGGCCTCCCAGCGTTCGTAGTCCGCGTCGCTCCCGAAGCCCTCGAAGACCGCCATGTCCATTCCGGTGTTCCAGGTCCCCGGTCGATAGTCCCAGTCGGGGTTCATCTTGAAGATCGAACCCATGTCGCGGACCGGGAGATAGACGAGGCCCGTCTCCGGGTGGAAGCTCATCGGCGGCCAGCTGTGCGCGCCATAGGGGCTTGGGCGCACGAATTTCGCGACCTCTCGGAAATCCGTGTCGGTCTCGACCGGTCGCCCCTGGTCGTCGACATGCGAGGCCCAGGTCACTGCGGCGAAGGCCTCGGCCGAGATGAACTCGCCCGTCTCGCGGTCGATCACGAAGAAGAAGCCGTTCTTGGGCGCCTGCATCAGGACTTTGCGCGATCGGCCGTCGATCTCGAGATCCGCCAGCAGGATGTGCTGGGTGGCCGTGTAGTCCCAGGTGTCTCCGGGCGTCGTCTGGTAATGCCAGACCAATTCGCCGGTCTCGGGGCGCAGGGCCAGGATGGAGGAGAGGTAGAGGTTGTCGCCGCCGCCGGGGCTGCGCAGCCAGCGGGCGTGGGGCGTTCCGTTTCCCGTGCCGACGTAGAGCAGGCGGAGTTCGGGGTCGTAGGCGAGGGCATCCCAGACGGTCCCGCCGCCGCCGGCTTTCCACCACTCGCCGTTCCAGGTCTCCGCCGCTCGTTCCATGGCCGCGGACTCGAAGCCGAGAGCCGGGTCTCCTGGCACGGTATAAGTGCGCCAATCGAGCTCGCCGGTCTCGGCGTCATAGGCCGAGACGTAGCCGCGCGCGCCGAGATCGGCGCCCGCGTTGCCGATGACGACGCGTCCTTCGACGACGCGAGGGGCGCCGGTGATCGAGTAGGGCCAGCCGGGCTCGCGGGTGTCGACGGACCAGACGACCTCGCCGGTCGCGCGTGCGAGCGCGATCAAGCGGCCGTCGAGCGTGCCGAGGAAGACCTTGTCGCCGTATAGGGCGGCGCCGCGATTGACGACGCCACAGCAGATATCCCGGGCCAGGTCACGGGGCACGCCCGGGTCGTAGGTCCAGAGCCGCTTGCCCGTCCGCGCATCCAGAGCGTAGAGCAGGCTCCAGGGGGCCGTGACGTACATCGTGCCGTCGGCCACGAGCGGGGTCGATTCGACGCCGCGGTTGCTCATCAGGTCGAAGCTCCAGGCTAGACCGAGTTGGTCGACGTTGGACGCGTCGATCTGATCGAGCGGGCTATGGCGCTGCTCGGCGTAGGTGCGGCCGTGGGACAACCAGCCTCGCGGGTCTGCCTCGACCAAGCGGACCTGGTCGACGGCGGGCGGTGACGGTTCCTGGGGGAGCCGGGCCGGGTCGCAGCCGAGCCACGCCATGACGGCCAGGAGAGTGAGGATCGATCGCTTCATGGGCGGGGAGTCTCCATGGGAAGGACATCCGGCATGATGGATCAGCGCGCACGTGGAGGCGAGCCCGGATGCTCAATCCGTCTCGTCGAATTCGGCTCCCTCGATCGGCGTGGCGGGTAGCTCGAAGAGCTCGGCGGTGGCTGCGGTCATACCGTTGACGAGGGCCACACGGGGGATGGGCCACATGGCGCGGGCCGCGGCGCGGTTCTCCTCTCCGGGGATCCAATTGGGTCCTTTGCCCAGGTGGTCGAGTGCTCCGGTCGCGACGAGCGCGGGATCCATGGCCGCCGAGAATTTCTCTGGCTGCTGCGAGAGCACGGTCTCCGTTCGGGTCGCGCCCGCCAGGACGCCGAGGACGTCGACGCCCTCGGGCGCGAGCTCGACCCAGAGTCCTTCTGCGAGGCTGGTATCGAAGGCCTTGGTCGCCGCATAGGTCGCCTGGTAGCCGCTGCCGGAGAGGCAGGCCATCGAGGACATCAGGATCAGGCCGCCGCGGCCGCGGCGGCGAAGTCGGGTCCCGAAATGGTGGGCGAGCGCGACGGGTGCCCGACAGCTGAGGGCCACCAGGAAGAGGGCTTGATCTGCGGTCTGGTCGAGGAATTGGCCGGCCGCCGGATTCGATCCCGCGTTGTGTACGAAGAGCCCGACGTCGAGGTCGGCGGTTGCGGTGGAGACGCGGGCGACGACGTCTTCCTGGGTGAGGTCGACGGGGATTGCGCGGGTCTGGACCCCGAACGATTGCGTGAGCTCGGCGCCGAGGGCTTCGAGCGGGCCTGCTCGGCGCGCGATCAGCGCGACATTCAGGCCGCGCCGTGCGGCCTCTCTCGCGTAGGCCGCGCCGATTCCGTCCGAACCGCCGGCGATCACGGCCCAAGGGCCGAAGCGTTCCGCGAAGGCCTTTGCGGTATGACGTGCCGGCATCGGATCGCGCCTAATGCCGCACTTCGCGGAGCGCGGCGATTCGGACGTCGAGAGGGGGGTGGGTGGAGAAGAGCGCTCTCATCCCGCCGCCGCCGATCCCGAAGGCGGCCATGCCGTCGGGCAACTCGGCCGTTCCTCCCTTGAGGCGCTCCAGGGCGCCGATCATATTCTCGCGGCCCGCATATTGGGCCCCGCCCGCGTCGGCCCGGAACTCTCGGCGTCGAGAGAACCAGGCGACGATGATCGAGGCGAGGATGCCAAGCAGGATCTGGGCCACGATCGAGGTGATCCAGTAGCCCGGGCCGTGGCCGCGCTCGGTCTTGAAGACCACGCGGTCCACGAAATGGCCCACGATGCGAGAGAGAAAGACGACGAAGGTATTCAACACGCCCTGGATCAGCGTGAGGGTGATCATGTCTCCGTTCGCGACATGTGCGATCTCATGGCCGATCACGGCGTCGACCTCGTTGCGGTTCATCTTCTGGAGCAGGCCGCTCGAGACCGCGACGAGCGCATCGTTTCGGCGCATGCCGGTGGCGAACGCGTTCGGCTCGTCGGCGGGGAAGATTGCGACCTCGGGCATGCCGATCCCGGCGGCCTCGGCGTGGGCGCGCACCCGGCTGAGGACCCACTGGGCCTCCGGGTCTCGAGCGTCCTCGATCAGAACACAGCCCGTCGAGCGTTTGGCCATCGTCTTCGAAAGCGCAAGAGAGATCAGCGAGCCCGTGAAGCCGATCACGGCGGAGTAGACAAGCAAGTTCCCCAGGTCGAGGTCGATGCCCTGCTCGTCGAGCACGTTGCCGATCCCGAAGACGGAGAAGATGACCGAGATTACGAGGATGACGGCGAGGTTCGTCAGAAGAAAGAGCGCGATGCGCATCATGCCGTGAGGATCCTTTCGAGTCGAAGAGGTGCGAGGGCCGGCGCGCTTCGAAGTCTAGGATTCGCCGGGTTCTGCATCCAGCGGGAGGATGCGGAGGTTGCGAAAGCGGACCTCGTTGCCGTGGTCCTGCAGCACGATGTGTCCGTCGGGGCCGGCACAATAGCCGCTTCGATCCGCGAATTTGCTGCCCGCGAGGGCGGATTGCCAGGCGGGCGAGTCGATTTCGACGGAGACGATCCGAACGCCGTCGAGGTAGTGCGCGAGCTGTCCCTTCTCCAGATGGATCCGGCCGTGCTGCCAGGCTCCGACCCCGCGCGCGGGCCTTGGTTCCGGGGGGATCATGTCGTAGAGCCCGCCGAGGCCGCGGTTGCCGTCTCGGCCAGCCTTGGCGTCGGGATGGCGCGCGTCGTCGAGGAGCTGATATTCGCACCCGAGTGAATGGACGAAGCCCATTTGCTTCTGGGGCTCCGCAAGGTATTTCACGCCGCTATTCGCGCCCTCGGTGAGACGAAATTCGAAGTCGAGCACGAAGTCGCCGAAGCGGGCCTCGCTGAAGAGATCGCCCCCGGCCCGGAACTCGTAGAAGCGCGCCGCGCGAATCGTGAGTACGCCGTCCTGGATCGACCAGCCGTGCTCCGGAAAGGTCTTCCCCCCCGCGGCTCGCCAGCCCTCGCCGGATACGCCGTCCCAGAGCAATTGCCAGCCAGCGGCGACCTCGGCCGAGGTGAGGGTATTGGGTGCTCCCCGCTCGACCACTTCCACGCTCTCGGGGAGGGCGGTCGTAGGGGTCGGTCGCGCGGTCGCGAGGATCAGTAGGAGCACGCAGGGGGCGGCTCGCCGCCTCACGCGTTCCGGCCCAATCGTCGCAGCGCGGAGCGCGCGGCCCAGTAGCCTCCGAGACCGTGTACGCCGCCGCCGGGTGGGCTCGCGGCGGAGCAGATGAAGAGGCGGGGGTTGGGCGTCGAGTAGGGGTCGAGGCGGGTGACGGGTCGGTTGAAGAGCTGGAGTGCGTCGGCCACCCCGCCCGTGATCGCGCCGCCCTTGTAGTTCGGGTTGTGTGCTTCCCATTCGCTCGGTCCCATCGCGTGGCGCGCGAGGATGCGGTCGCGAAAACCGGGAGCGAAGCGCTCGATCTGTGCTTCGACCACCTCCGTGCGGTCGACGTCGCAGCCGGGCGGGACGTGGCAATAGGCGTAGCCGGTGTGCTGGCCCGCTGGCGCGCGGCTGTCGTCGAATTGGCTCTGCTGGCAGACGATGAGATAGGGCCGGTCGCTCAGGCGCCCCGCGTACATGTCGCGCTCGGAGGCGGCGATCTCTTCGAGGGATCCGCCCACGTGGACGGTGGAGGCTTCGAGACAGCGCGGGTCACGCCAGGGAATCGGGCCGTCGAGCGCCCAGTCGAGCTTGAAGGCGCCGGGCCCGTATCGGTAGCGACCGAGCCTTCGGCGATAACCCGGCGGCAGGGCGGTTCCCGCGATCGTCGAGAGTTGTTCGGGGGAGGTGTCGAAGAGGACGACGGGAGCCGGGGGGAGCGCGTCGAGGCGTGTGACCCGGTGACCCGTCTCGATCTGCCCGCCCAAGGATTCCAGGTAGCTCGCGAGGGCCCGACCGATGGACTGGGAACCTCCGCGCGCGACCGGCCAATCCTCGACATGTGCGGTCAGGGCGAAGAGCGTGGCGAGCGCGGCGGTCAGCGGCTGAGTCAGGGGCAGGACGGAGTGGCCAGCGCAGCCGGCGAGGAGCGCGCGCGCGCGCTCCTCGCGGAAGAGGAGCTTCGCGAGGCGGTTGGCGGAGAAGGCCGCTCTGAGTCCAAAGCGTCCCATCTGGATTGGGTGCTGGGGAATTCGTAGGGGGGCCATGGCATCGGCGAGCAGGCCATGGACGTCTCGCATCAGAGGTTCGATCAGGCGGCGATAATTCCGCCCATCCCGTCCGAGTTCGTCCGCCGTTCGGTCGAGCGAGCGGTAGATCATCACGGCGTCCTGCCCGTCGAGGGGGTGGGCGACGGAGGCCTGCGGCTTCACCCATTCGAGGCCGTGCGTTTCCAGCGGCAGCTGGCGATAAAAGGGCGAGAGGATGCCCATGGGGTGGACGGCGGAGCAGACATCGTGGAGGAAGCCGGGCAGGGTGAGCTCGGCGCTGCGCGTTCCCCCGCCGATCTCGTCCGCGGCCTCGAGGACGAGGACCTCGACGTCGTTGCGCGCGAGCTCGATCGCCGCGGCCAGACCGTTCGGTCCCGAGCCGATGACGATTGCCTCGGGCTGTGCTTTGGAACTGGGCGTGGACATCGGGTCGACCCGTCCGATCAGCCTGCGGCCGGCGCAGGGCTACGCCGACCCCGTCGGAGGGCTTCGGCGTAGGCGCCATCGGGGTAGGGCGTCTCGTCCTTCAAGGCGGAGATATCCGTCTCACCCTCTTCGATGAGGCCCGCCGCGGCGTCCACGATGCGCCATTTCATCTTTCGTCCGAACAGGGGTTGGGACTCGACCATCACACAGACGACCTCTCCTTCTTCCCACTCGCATTGCTCCTGGAGCGCGCTGAGCAGGTTCTCGTTTCCGAGATGGCCGTCGCCGAAATTCCAGCCGAGCGTCTGACCGGCGAGCACTTCGCTTTCCCACCACTCATATTCTTCGATGTCGTCGAAGGCCCGGGGGAGGGCCTCGAGCAGCGGCTTGCCCTCCATGTGGAGGAAGCGTGCGGAGGTCGACATGGCCATCGCGACGTCGACCGAGGTCTCGTCGGGAAGGATCGCGGAGAGCTGCTCGCGCATCGAGCCCGACGAGCAGGTGAGCTTCTGCAGCTTGTCCTCCGCCGCGGGGGTGGTGTCCGTCGGTTTTCGCATGAACCAGATGTTGTAGGCCCAGTTGCCGGCGTAGTAACGCATGGCCAGCAGAAACGAGACGTGCTTCGGGAAAAAATTGCCGAAGGTCGGGACCAGGACGAGCCAGAAAAAGAGGAAGGCTGCGAGCACGGGCATCGCAAGGACGCTCGTGACGGACACGTCCGGGTGCGCGCCGAAGAGGAACCAACCGCCGAAGATCATCACGATATTCCACTCGATCGGCATGCCGGAGGGGTTGTTGATGCCGATATAGCCATGGAAGACCGTCATGATGAGCAGTGCGACGACGGTCTGGATCCCGCCGTCGCTGGTCAAGAGCAAGACGGGAATCATGTACTCGGTGGCCGTGCCGAAATGGGCCATCGAGGCGGCGACTCGCGAGGGGCGAAGGTCCGTCGGATATTGCTTGAAGAGCTTTCGCTTGAGCCAGCGTGGAAAGAAGGGGCCGTTGTTCATCATCACCATGATCACGGAGGGGAACATGTGATTGATCTTGGAGGTCGCGGCCCAGAACCAGATGAAGCACCAGACGACCTGACAGGCGGCGACCCAGCCGAGGTCCTCGGGGCTCGGACCCACGCCGTGGGCGAGCGTGAGGCAGACGAGCGCGACCCAATAATGTTCCGACCGTGCGGCCAGGAAGATCACTTTGTCTGCGAGCCCCAGCAACGGGATCAGGAGAAGCGGGGGGAGCAGCAAGGAGGGGCTGACCTCGGGCGCGATCAGCACGTGGACGAACGAGGCCTGCAGGGCGACATAGAGCGCGATGTCGAACCAGGTCCTCTTGACACCACCGAGGAGCGGCCAGCTGCGTACGAGGGAGAGCTTGGTCGTTCCCGGACGCAGCCAGTAGAGGAAGCCCCCCATCGGTGGGTTGAAGCGCGCGTTCATCGGTCCGGAAGAGCAGCCGAAGCCGAGCGATTCGTACATCAGGGCCCAGACGATGGCCTTCTGGAAGGCATCGGGCTGGAGCGCCCACTGGCCCACGGCGCCGAAGCCGGGGTAGTCGGCGCCGAAGGAGACCCAAAAGGCCCAGCCTCCGACGAAGAGGAAGATGTACTTCGCCCAGTACATCCCCATCACCGCCATCGAGTTCGGGGCGATCTGGATTGCCCACATCCGGCAGGCGAGCTTCGCCTGTTCAGCGAAATCGG